>R26__coassemble_1511_pt1 | contig 11502 bp, 3 predicted proteins | sample R26__metabat2_high_PE_030 | metagenome-assembled genome bin R26
CCAGTCGTCCTTGCCGCCCTTGCGCAGGCGGTCGATGACGACGCCGCGGAAGAGGAGCCCGAGGCGCTTGAGGTCGTCGATCAGCTTGAGCGCGTCGTCCGCGTAGGAGATGCCGAAGTCGGCGCGCATCTTCTTGTGCTCGATGTCGCCGGCGTAGATGCAGAGGATGATCTCCGCCTGGTCCTTGAGGGACTGCAGAAGGCGCAGCTTGACGTTGGGGTCGTAGCCGGGCAGGCAGCGCGCCGCGTGCATGTCGTTCATGAGCTTGCCGCCGAACTCGAGATAGAGGCGGCCGTACTTCGCGGCGCGCCGGCGGATCTCGTCCGACTGCTCGCGAAGGTACTTTTCGTTGTCGAAGCCGATTTTCATGGTCTCACTCAGCCGTTGATTTCGTCGAGGATCTTCTGGATCTTTTCCTTGCACTTGCCGCAGCCACCGCCGGCCTTGGTGAAGTTGGTGACTTCCTCGACGGTTGTGAGGGAGTTCTCCGTGATCACGCGGCGCACCTCGTTCTCGGAGACGTTGTAGCAGACGCAGAGCTTGGCGTCCTCGAGGTTGCGGTCGGCGTTCTCGCCGGTCTGGAAGTTCTTGATGGCGGCCTCGAGGGCCTCGCGCCCCATGACGGAGCAGTGCATCTTCTGCGGGGGAAGCCCGCCGAGGAAGTCGGCGATCTGCTGGTTCGTGATCTGGGAGGCCTCCTCGAGCGTCTTGCCGATCACCATCTCGGTGAGGGCGGAGGAGGAGGCGATGGCGCTCGCGCAGCCGAAGGTCTGGAATTTGGCCTCGGCGATGCGGCCGTCGGGGCCGAGCTTGAACTGGAAGGTGAGCGCGTCGCCGCAGGCGAGCGAGCCGACGGTCGCGGTGCCGTCCGGCTGTTCGATGGTGCCGACGTTCCGCGGATTGCGGAAGTGGTCCATCATCTTTTCGGAATAGTTCCACATGGCTGAAGGGTCCTTTGAAAAATCGGCGAATAGTATACCAAAAGCCGCCGCGGAGTGGTACCCCCACTTGTGAAAACCTGAATGACGGTCTTGCCCTTGGCCCATGTAAACACATGGGTACTGCATGTTCGTCTTTGGGTGTGCATGAATGTTGATTTTGTGAGTTTTACGAGTTTGCCATAGACTGATTCAGGTGAATTGGCTATAATACGGACCAAACGAGTCTTGTCGTCAACCGAGGGACTTCTAAAAGGAAACAACATGAAAGACGTGACACGGCGGGAGATGCTGGAGCGGATGGGACTGGTGGGGCTTGCGGGCGCGGGACTCGCCGCGCGGGGCCTGCGCGCGGACGAGACGCCGATTGGCGATCCGTTCTACCGCGGGTTCAGCCAGATGATCTCGCCGCTGCCGCACACGATGGAGGACGTGCCGTCCGCCTATCTCGGGAACGGCGAGGTCGTGCAGCCGCGCCGCACGATTCCGATTTTCTCGAAGGTGGACGTGGTGGTGGTGGGCGGTGGTCCCGCCGGCTTCGCGGCGGCCGTCGCCGCGGCGCGCGCGGGCGCGAAGACGGCCCTCGTCGAGCGCTACGGGTCTCTGGGCGGACTCTTCACGAACGGCATGGTGCTGCTGCTGCTCGCCATCGGCGTGAAGGAGGACGGCAAGTACCGCCAGGTCGTGCAGGGCGTGTGCGGCGAGTTCATGGAGCGGCTGAAGAAGATGCCCAACGGCATCTCGAACCGTCCCTGGTACACGCGCGACGGACTCTGGCAGCCCGACGTGGACCCCGAGGCCGCGAAGGTGCTGATGGACGAGATGATCGCCGAGGCGAAGGTTGAGATGTACTTCCACGCCTGGGGCGTCGATGTGATCCAGCAGGGCAACGCCGTGCAGGGCGTCGTGTTCGAATCCAAGCAGGGGCGCCAGGCAATTCTCGCCAAGCAGGTCGTCGACGCGACGGGCGACGGCGACGTCTATTTCCAGGCGGGGGCCGACTATCGCCAGATCACGCACGGCATCGGCTTCATCCGCCGCTACGGCAACATTGACCGCGTCAAGCCGAGAGACGACGGCAAGCCGCGTTTCCGCTTGGGCGACCAGCCCGTGGCGTCCGCGACCTGGGGAGGTTCGCCGCTCGGTCCGAAGGAGCAGAAGGGCAACGGACTCGACCTGCGCGTGCTCTCCGCCCGCGAGGTCGAGCACCGCCGCCGCGCCTGGCAGGCTTTCGCGAAGCTCCACGGTCAGCCCGGCTGCCAGGACCTCTTCCTGATGGACACGTGTTCGCAGCTCGGCGTGCGTGCCACGCGCCTCCTCGCGGCGGAGACGATGATCGACCGCGCCGGTGCGCTCGCGAGCCGCAAATTCGACGACGTGGTGGGCATCTGCGGCGACGACGCCTTCAAGCGCCCCGAGTTCCAGATTCCGCTCGGCTCGCTGATCCCGAAGGGTGTGGAGAACGTGGTCGCGTGCGGACGCTGCCTCGGCTGCACGCCGGATCTGATCGACCGCGTGCGCCTGATCGGCCCGTGCTTCGTCTCGGGCCATGCGGCGGGCGCGGCGGCGGCCGTCGCGGCGCTGCGCGGCACCACGGTGCGCGCGACGCCCGTGTCGGAGATCCAGAAGGTCCTGCGCGCGCAGGGCGCCAATCTGGGGTAGGTGGTCGTTAGTCGTTAGTCGTTAGTTGTTAGTCGGTGGTCGGTAGTGTTGAGGGGCTGGAGCCCACGTCTTCCGTGTTGGTTAAACTATGCGTTGAAGTCACTCTAGAGAGGGAGCGTAACATGAGAAAGTTGGCTTGGTCGAAGGAAATCGCCCGCTGTGTGGTGGGCGCGTGGGCTGTTTTCGCGTGTGTGGACGCGGGTGCGGAGCCCGTGGACGGCACGATGTGGCTGGGGGCGCCGGGGCCGACCTCCGACATGCGCTACCAGGACGCCCAGTACTGGAACAACCACACGGTCGCGGGGGGCGGCGGCATCGCGACGTTCACAGCCGCGACATTCTGCAACATTGCCTTCCCCGCGAATCTCGTCCTGGGCGGACTTGACTTCGGTTCGGGCTACCAGGGGGCGGAGAGTTCTGCGTTCAAGGGTTCCGACGTCACGATGACTGGGGACGCGTTCGTGAAGGTGAAGGACACCGGGACCGGCATTCGGCTGAACGTCGCGCTGAAGGGCACGTCGAACGACACGCTCGCCAAGCGGGGGGCGGGACGTCTTCGTCTGCTGAAGAATCTCCAGGGGTTCGACAAGATCACGGTCGCCGACGGCGTGCTGGAGCAGACGGAGGCCGTGAACGGATATGCCTTCGGCGACAGTGCGGGAACCTCGTTCGAACTCGCGGGTGGCGAGGCGCGCTACGCGCCGGACACTTCGGGAACGTCCGTGCGTCTGCCGGGTTCGCTGGACGTGACGTCGGGCACGAGCCTGCTGCCGCTCAGGAATGGCGTGACGATGACGGCAAACGCCCTGAACGTCGCGACGGGCGGTACCCTGGTCGTGACGGCCGAAGGCGGCATGGCGAACCTCGGCACGACCGAGAAACTCAGGTTCGACACCGCGCCGACGCTCTTGAACGGAATCGTCGATCCGCACGTGGTGACGCGCGACCCGACGATCAATGGCGGGTTCTTCACCTTCCTCTCCTACGATGCCGAGAAGGGTCTCGTGCCCTATCCCGAGACTTCCCTGGGCGATCCCGCGGCCGCCGCCGCGACCGAGGGCGCGGTCGCGACGCCGGCGGCGTCGGAAGGCGAGGTCGCGGTCGCCGACGACACGCACGTCGCCGCGCTCGTGGTCGACAACCGCGCGAGTCTGAAGATCGCCGCGGGCAAGACGCTGACCGTGGGTGACGGCGTCCATCCCGCGGGCGTGATATTCCGCGAGCAGACGGACTCGACGGGCTACCGCTACAGTCCGTTCGCGTTCGACGGTACCCTCGACTTCGGCACGTCGCCCGGCGTCGTGTGGAAGGGTTCGCCCAGTAACGCGGGCTCGAACGGACGCGGCCTTGAAATCAATGGACGCATCGCCGGTTCCGCGGGCGTGACTTTCGCGGCGCGTCCGCTCGACGGCGTCGGCGGCAGCGGAACGTTCTACCGCTTCGCGAAGAACTGCGCGGCGGGCTGGACGGGTCCGACCCGCTTCTACAACTGCCGGGCCTGGCTCTATGGCCCGTTGACGCTTCCCGCGGGCGGCGACGTGTATGGTTCCGGCACCGGACAGGGTGCGTCCATCTGGCTAGACTCCAGCGGCAATCCGACCTACGACCAGCACTTTCACGTGGCGGGTACGCGGGGTGTGGACGGATTCCCCGGTTTCGTGGCAATCGGCAACGCGACGTTCACGGGTTCGGTGACGATCGAGGACGACACATGCCTGAATGTCCAGAACGTCCTCACGCTGTCGTGTCCGCTGCGTGGTGCGGGCGACCTGACGGTCAAGGACCACAACGGAAATGCGGACACCCTGGTCCTCAACGGCGACACGTCGGACTACTCCGGGCGTCTGACGGTCAACCATGCGAACCTGAAGGTCAAGCTGGGACCGACGGCCCTGCTGCCGACGAACGTCGTGACGATCTCCAAGGGCACGGTTCAGCTCGCGGATCGCAAGGACCTGACGCTCGCCACACCGCTCAAGGGCACGACGGCGGGCACGCTGCGGCTCGATCAGTGCGCCGTGACGCTGCAGGGTCCGCAGAACTTCCCCGGAGCCCTCGCGCTCGACGTGGCGACCGATTCGAACACCTGCTCGACCGTCGATCTGCGCGGGCGGGTGAAGGTCGGCCGCCTGACCGGCGAGAACGGGGCCGGTACGGGCGTGATCTGCGCCGCGACGGCGGAGACCGAACTCGTCGTGGGCGACGATGGCGCGGCGAGTCTCGTGAAGCCGCGCCTGGCGGACGGTTCGGCGCCGCTCGCCTTCACGAAGGAGGGAAGCAACACGGTGACGCTTCTGGGGCTCAACACCTACACTGGACGCACGACGGTGCGTGGCGGCACGCTGCGCCTGCGGGGGAAGATCTTCGAGTCGCCGTCGATCTCCTGGTGGGTCGACGCGTCGAAGCCCGAGACGATCCTGTGCGACGGCAACGGCGAGATCACCAACTGGATTTCGCGGGTCAACGGCGTCTCCTTCGTGCGGGCCTCCACGCACGGCCCGGCGCGCGCGACCGCGGCGAACCGGCTCGGCGTCGTCAATTTCAGCTCGGACTACCCGTGCGGACTCTGCACGCCGTCGAACGTCACCGTGCGCACGGTCTTCGTGGTCTACCGCTGGGGCGGGAAGACGGACGGCGTGGACTTCCACTGCCTGTTCGGACGCAAGGGGTCCGACTGCGGTCTGCGGACCGGTTCGACGGGTACCTTCGAGCGGAACATCTCGACCTCCAAGTTCAACACGCTGGGATACGTTTATCACAACGGCGAGAAGAAGACGGCCAATTTCGCCGCGTTGTCCGACAGCTTCGGCGTCGTCACGATCCAGCACGACCACGACTGGGTCAAGGGCGACAGCGCGGTGGCGGGATCGGTGCCGTCCACCTTCCTCGCGGAACTCGGCGGCTACAACAACAATGCCGGGCGCCGCTGGGTGGGCGACATCGCGGAGGCGATCGCGTTCGATCGTCTGCTCTCGGACGGCGAGCGTCAGGAAGTCGAGAACTACCTCGCGGCGAAGTGGCGTGGCGCGGCGGTGAATGCGAACGTGCCTCAGGAGGCGTCTCTCTCGGCGCAGACGGACGTGACGGTCGAATACGGCGCGACCCTCGACCTCGCGGGAGAGACCGCGACGGTGGCGTCGCTCGCGGGCACGGGTACGATCCGGAACAGCTCCACGAACGCGGCGACGCTCACGGTGAGCGGCGCGTGCTCGTTCGCGGGGCGGATCGAGGGCGACGTGAAGCTCGTCGCCGCGGGCGGCGCGAACACGCTGGCGCTCGATCTGCGCGGGGCGTCCTCGCTCGCGCTCAACGGCGGCACGACGGCCCTCGCCGCGTACACGAACGCGCCGCCGACCGCGCATCTCGCGTACTGGCTTGACGCCACGGACGAGTCCACCGTCGCCTGCAACGCGAACGGGTACGTCACGAACTGGGCGAGCCGCGCGGGTGTGGTGAGCGCGTTCAGCTGGGGTTCGTCGGGCGTGTCGGGCGTCCATTCGGGAACGACGGGGCCTGGACGCTACACGACGGCCGCGGACGGTCTCAACGGCCTGCGCACGGTCTACTTCACGACGAACGGACAGGAGCTGATCGCCCGCGAGGTCGCGATCGCCCGCACGCTCTTCCTCGTGCTGGAGAACGACGCGGCGACGCAGAAGAGTAACGGCGGCTACTGGGGGAAGAACGACATCGACCGCGGCATCCGCATCGCGGTGGACACGACCCTGGAGAACATGGTCCGCGTGACCTACTACCTGAAGGGCGACCTCGTGCGCTACAACGGCACCACCTGGAACATGGCCTCGACGCGTCCGAAGCCGAAGACCACGCCGTTCTGCTTCGTCGTGCGTCTCGATGACGCGATGCATCCCGCGGACGAGTGCCAGTACGGCGGCACGACGAAGATCTTCACCTACCGTGACCAGCTGGGGTGCTACTGCGGAACCGGCAACGGCAACCCGAACTTCAGGGTCGGAGAGGTGATCGCCTACACGAACGCGCTCTCGGACGCGGAGGTGCTGCGCGTCGAGTCCTATCTCATGAACAAGTGGGCGCTCGGCGGCCGGACCCCGGAGGCGGCTCCCGCCACCGCGTTCAACGGCACGGGCGCGCTGGAACTCTCGGGCGGCGCGACGCTTTCGGGTGACCTCGACCTCGGCGATGGGAAGATCGTTGTGAAGGTCAATGGCGCGGGCGAGGTCGAGACGGTGACGGTGAACGGGAACCTGACGCTGGGACCCGGCGCCCGCATCGAAGTCGACGACTATCGCGCCACGGGGAAGAACACAATCTACACGGTCGTCGACGTGACCGGCAGCGTGACGGGCACCTTCGCCTCGACCAACGTCACGCAGGCGCCCTGGAAGCTCGTCCGTTCCGGTACCTCCTGGAAGCTCATCTCCGCCAACGGCACGACCGTCATCTTCCGATGAGAGCTTTTAGCTTTTAGCTTTCAGCTTTCAGGTATGAGGGGATTTTGGAACGTGGACCTCCTGGTCCGCGGAACGGGAACTTTTGAAAGGAAACAGAATGAAAGACGTGAATCTGAATGGCATCGCGCTGACGATGGTCCTGTCGACGATCGCGGGGACTCTCCTGGCGGATCCGACGGCGCGGAACTGGATCGTCGCCGACGGATACGTTGACGCGCAGTCGAGCTGGAGTGGCGCGACGCTGCCGTCTTCGGGTGAAATGGCGGTCTTCTCGTCCGCCTATGGGCAGAGCCACACGGTGCGGTTCCCCGCGGGCGGCTGGACTGACAGCGGCATCTACTACCGTACGCCCAGGAATCTCACCAGCTACGACCTGACCTTCGACGCCACTGGAAGCTGGTGGAAGTTCGGCGCCGGCACGTATCCCGGCAACTGGCAGGTGTTCACGATGTGCGCGGGCGACAGCGGCACGAGCTATCCGCATATCCTCGAGGTCGACATCAAGAGCGCGACTGCCGCGAAGCCGGTCTTCAAGCTCACGGACGGCGTGGTGAAGCTCGCGGTGAACACCGCGACCGGCAACACGCTCTCGCTCGAGCGTGGAACCTGGGACTTCACGGCCCCCGACGGCGAGACGACCGCGAACGAGGCGAAGTGGCTGCTCTTCAAGGCGTGCCATGGACCGGACGAGAAGGTGATCCTTCGCGAGGGGACCTCGCTTCGGGTTCCGACGGTGAGCATGGACGTGGGGGCGCATGCCACGAAGTCGACGTTTCTCGTCGAGGGGGGAACACATCGGATCGGGACCTTCTCCGTGGGCGGGAACACCGCCACGACGCCCGCCACGCTCCGTATCGAGGGTGGCACGACCGACGTCGGGTCTCTCTACATCGGTTCCCGCTCGACGTCCGACAAGAACCATCTCGTCGTCACGAACGGAACGCTCCGCGCCGGTACGCTGCAGCTGGGTACCGCGACCGTCAGTGGTTCGTCCGGCGATGCGGTCGTCTCCGCCGAAGGTTCGGTACTCGCCGGCACGCTGACGGTGGCGTCCGCGGCGAATTCAGTCGGCTCGCTGCAGGTCGAGGACTACGCGACGCTGGAGGTGACGAACCTGAACATCGGCGTGACGGCGGGTTCGACGGCGATGGCTACGCTCGGCGGCCACAGTACCGTCCGGGTCCGCCAAGTCTTCATGGCCGGCGACGAGAACACCGCGGCGGCGCCGCACGAGGCGAAGCTCGAACTCAAGGACGATGCCGACGTGACGGTCTGGGGCTATCTCTTGCCCATACGCGTCAAAAACGGTTCGTCGGCGGTGTCGTCGCAGGTGATCGTGGGCGGGAACGCGCAGCTGAAGATGACCGCGACGCAGGACGGCGACTGGTCGACCGGCGGCGGCATCAACCTCGGCAGCGTCGTCGGCGGGAATCCCGACGAGAAGGTGGTGCTGCAGGTCAAGGACAACGCCGTTCTGGAGACCGCCGCGCGCACAACCGTCGGGCACGTCTCCTCCGCCTCGAATGTGCTGGAGATCTGCGGCAACGCCACGTTCCGGAACACAAGCGAGAGCATCGGCCTCGTGCTCGGACGCGGAAAGTGCGGACGCGGCTACCTGTGCGTGCGCGACAACGCGAAGGTCGAGCTGGTGGGTGATCTGCAGCTCTCCGGCAATCTGCAGTGGGGCGACAACCTGGGCGGCGAGGAACGTGTGGACGTGCTCGGCGGCTCGGTCTTCAGCCGGAACGGCGCCCTGTCGCTGAACGGCACGAACGCCTGGGTCAACCTCGCCGACGGGTCGACCTCGTTCGCCCGCTGGATCATCAACGGGGACGGCAAGTACAACGTGACAGACCCCAACTGGGTTGAGCACACCAACACCATCCACGTGACGGGCGGTTCCCATGTCGCCCGCGGCTACTATTCCGAGGGGTCGATCGTCTTTGAGGCGACGAACAGCCCGACGCGGTTGCAGATCGACGGCGGCCGCGTCCAGTGCTGTGGATGCATGATCGTCGGACGGCGTGTGGTGCCCGGAGGACATACGCCGGTGCTGGCGATCAGTGGCGGACGCCTGGCCATCGACAAGTACACCAACGGCGACTCCAAGCTCTTCGTCTCCAACGGCGGCAGCACCTCGGGACGGCTTGAATTCACGGGAGGCGAGATCGAGGCGAACTGCGTCCGCGGCTGGAACGGCACGTCCACGCTCATCGCCGACGGCGGTACCATCGTCGCGCTCGGCGATCCCGGCACGGACTACACGGTCAGCCGCTTCACGAACGCCCGCCTGGGTGCCCGCGGTCTGACCGTCGAGGTGAAGGCGGGGCTCGAGACCGCGAAGTGCAACCAGGCGTTCACCGACCTCGACGATGCCGTGGGACTCTTCACCAAGACCGGGAAAGGCCGGTTGATCGTGAACATGGCCTCGCAGCACGCGCGCACGCTGGTGGGCGCTGGTCGGGTCGAGTTCGCCTCCGGGGTCAAGACCTTCGGCCGTCGGCTCTCCATCGCCGAGGGCGCCTACGTGCTCGTGTCCGTGCCGGCTGCCGTCGGTTCCGTGGGCGTGCTCACGCTGGGCACGCCGCTCACGGACGCCGAACTCGCGCGGGTGCGCCCCGCCGAGGCCAATGCCGACTACGACTACGTGTTCGGCCAGACGACCGTCGACGGCGTGACGACGGTGACGTGCACCGTCGCCGCGAACACCAGCACGGCCCTGGCCGTCGACGACGACCAGACCTTCAACGGCCCGGTGGTCGTCCGGCGCGGCCTCACGGTCGCGGCCGGAAAGAACGTCGTATTCAACGGCCCCGTCGAATTCGTCGACAACTACATCCTGATCGATGTCGGGGTTGGGTCGACGGTCACCTTCAACCAGCCGGTCTCCAGCTCCGGGGTCACGGTGGAGAAGGTCGGTTACGGCCGCGTGGTCTTCAACAATGAGAATCCGTATCTCTTCGGTACATGGAAGCAGAATGGCGGCACCTACGACATCGCGAGCCCGGTGTTCGCCGAGGGGTCCGCGCGCTTCGACTTCCTCAAGGACACGCTGACCTATTCCGGTCCGTCCGTCGGCACGAATTTCGCCGCGGTGGCCGTCGCCGGCGGCAACGCCCAGAAGCGCGTGGTCGTGAACGCGGTGAACGACGTCGTCTTCGCCGGCGGGTGGCATTCGACGGGCGGCGGCCTTGTCAAATACGGCCCCGGCGCGATGACGATCGTCGAGGGGTCGGGGACGTCCCAGCTCAATTCCGCGAGCGTCGCCGCGCTCGGCATCCCGATCGATTCGTTGCCCACCGACGGCATTTCGCCCGCGGATGAAACCGCGACGGGGAATGGTTACACGGCGGGCGCCGCGCTCAACGTGCTCGACGGCGCGCTCCAGATCACCGGCGCGGGCACCAACGCGACGATCGTCAAGTGCGAGCAGGGCATCTACGTCGGCACCGGCTACGCGGCGCAGGGATCGGACGCCCGGCTGGAGATCGTCGACTGCGATTTCCGCGCGGACGGCACGGCGCGCCACACGTCCATTGGCTACAAGTCCACCGTGTCCGCCTGTGACCATCCCGCGTTGGTCGTGACGGGGTCGAAGTTCACGAACCATCGTCTCTGGCTCGGTGAGAAGGGGACGACCTTCGACCTCTATCCCACGGTGGAGATGGCGAACACGACGGTCAACACGGAGAGCGGATTCGAGGTCGGTATGGCCAACGACCGCATACACCCCGTGATGCGACTGGCGAACACGTCGGTGACGCAGTATCGTACCGGTTATGCTCTGGGACACGCATTCCACCGTGATTTCGACGTGACGCTGCAGGATGGGTCGCTGCTGAACGCGACCTGGACGTCCAATGCCGGTGTGAACTGGCACGGATTCCAGTTCGCGAACAATTCCTGGGGTACGATCCGCGTGGAAGGCGGTTCGACGCTGCAGACCTCGCGGTTCGAGTTCCTTGGTACCGGGACCGAGTCCCGCCACGTGGAGCTCGTCTTCGACGACGGCACGCTCGACATCACGTCCGACGCCTCCGGCAACGCCCTGAGCGCCAGGACCGAAGTCAAGAGCGCGCACGATGCGTTCGTGACGACGGGCGCGGGATTCACGATCAACGTCGGCAGTGGCATTACGCACACCTTCGCGGCCCCGATCAAGGGGACGGGCGGCGTGCGGAAGACCGGGACCGGCACGCTCTGCCTGGCCTCCGTCGTGGACGGCGGGGCGGTCACGCGCCAGAGCGGCCGGTTCGAGGTGGCGGAGGGCACGCTGGATCTTGGCGGCGAGACGGTGGCGGTCAGCAATCTCTGCGGATGTGCGACGGTCGCCAACGGCACGCTCACAGGATCGATTGCCGTCGACCTCGGGGCGACGGCCGATGAGGTTGTGCAGTTGGCGGATACAGTCGACTTCGGTGCGATCCGTCTGAACGTCCAGGGACCGCATGAGACGGCGACCGTCGGCG
>R26__coassemble_1512_pt1 | contig 11501 bp, 4 predicted proteins | sample R26__metabat2_high_PE_030 | metagenome-assembled genome bin R26
GCGCAACTATGCGCTCGTGAAGTTCGAGGAATGGCCGGCCGAGGCCCGGACCGATGCGGAGACCGATTCCGCGACCGGAGGCCGCGTGCCGTCCGTCCCGTTCAAATGGGTGATCGACAATGCGGCCGCGCGGCGTCCCGACGTGCGCCTCCTGACGGAGAAGGCCGATTTCACCGCGGTGCTGAAGGAGGTTCCCTCGCCGTGGGGCAAGCCCACGCCGCTCTGGCAGGACTTCGTGGCGGGCACGAATCCCGACCCCGACGGAACCAACGCGGTCTTCGCGATCACGGCGATCGACGCGAACGGCGTGCCCACCGCATGGTCGCCTGACCTTGGCACGCGCCGCGTCTACACGATCAAGGGCAGGGCATCGCTCTCCGATATTGGCGAATCCTGGCACGACCGGATGTCCGGCGACCGTTTCTTCAAGGTGACGGTGGAGATGCCCGCCGACGAGGAGTGAGGAATTCGACTTGTCCCATGGAAGAAGTCTGACTGGAACTACGAACGACTAAGCGAGTATTGGCTATGATGAAGACGAATGAGATGATTGCAGGTATGGTAGGCGCGCTGATGGTGGCGCTCGGCGCGGGAGCGGCCGAGACGTATGCGTGGGACGGCGCGGGCATGAAGGCCTGGCGCACGCTTCACATGTGCACGGGGACGAACTCGGCGGAGGCGCTGTGCGTGACGACGGGGAGGCGCGATCCGTTCCTCTACGGTCCGGCGATGGACCTTGCGCCGTCGATCGACCACGAGGTCGTGATCCGGGCGCGCGCGAACTGGACGGGCGTGGGCGAACTCTTCTGGCGGCAGCCGAACGAGGTCCTCTTTCCGCAGGCGTATGCGCAGCCGTTCAAGTGGATCGGCGACGGCGCCTGGCACGAGTACCACATCCGTCCCTGGTGGCAGGACGCGAAGAAGGTGGTGCAGATGCGCCTCGACTTCCCGAACGACTCGCCCGAGGGCTCGCTCTTCGACGTCGCCTCGATCCGCGTCGTGAAGAAGCCGCTCGACGGCGACGTGATCGGCACGGCGAATCCCCTCGGTGGCGCGGTGTTCACGCTGCCGCCGACGTCGCGTCCCGGCTGGGCCGACGTGGAGTTCACCTCCATCGAGGGCGGACACGCCAAGGCGGTGCGCACCTTCCGCCTCGCCGGCGACGGCAGACCGCACCGCCACTACTATGGCGGCGCCAATCCTGAAAGCTGGACGGGCACGTTCTCGAATACCACGGCGGGTCGCCACTGGAAGGGACGACTCACCGAGTTCAAGGTACTGGTGTCGCGCACCGGCGAGGAGCTTCCGCTCAAGGATCTCGTCTTTACCGATAATCTACCGGACATTCCGCCGGATCTCACCCTTGTCGCGCCGACGGTGGCGCGGAAGGAGTGCCGCGCAGGACAGGAGACGCGGCTGGAGGTGACGCTGCACAACATCGGTACGGTGGCCGCGAAGGGCGTGAAGGCGGCGATCACGGGCCTGCCCGCGGGTGTGCGGCTCGTCAATCCCGCGGCGGCGACGAACGTGAAGCCCGTCTCCGGCAACGACTGGCGCTTGCATCCCATCGCGCTGTTCGCGGAGAGGCCCGCGGCGTTCACGTTGCACGTTGCGTTCTCGGGTCCGGGCGCGGACGGCCTTGCGGCGGACATCCCCGTGGAGATTCTGCCCTCGCTGGGACTCGCGAAGGAGACGGCGATCCCCGAACCGAAGCCGCTGAAGGGACCGTTCGAGATCGGTGCCTTCTACTTCCCGTCCTGGCGCCACTGGGACTACTGGCGCTTCGTGTGGAAGACCTCGCCCGAGCGGCGTCCGCTCCTCGACTGGTACGATCTCGAGGGCCGGGACACGATGGACTGGCACATCAAGTGGTGCGTCGAGAACGGCATCACGTTCTGGCTCGTGGACTGGTACGGCGCCTGCCGTCCGGAGGGAAAGTGGCGCAATCCGTTTGAGAACGAGTTCGCCCACGCGCGCTTCAACAAGTACATGAAGTGGGCGCTCATGTGGTGCAACCACATATCGCCGGGCCTGTGTGCGGAGAAGCACTGGATTCCGATGGTGAAGACGTGGCTCAAGGAGACGTTCAAGGAAACCGGCTATCTGTACATCGACGGCAAGCCCGTGGTGAGCATCTGGGACTCGGGCAACATCGAGCGCGACAACGGCGCGGGAGGCTGTCGGCGCCTGCTGGAGATGGCGCGCCAGATGGCGCGCGAGGCGGGCTACAAGGGGATCTACTTCCAGACGATGGCGCACCCGACGACGCCCGACTTCGCGCGGGTCTGCGCCGCGCGCGGCTTCGACGAGACGACGATCTACCACTACATGGACGCGGGTGGCGCGAAGCACGAGCCGAATGGATTCGACTTCCGACTCGTCGTGGACAGCTGCGACGACTACTGGAGGCGGATGCACGGCGCGGGCGGAATCGTCCACCTGCCCAACCTCGCGACGGGCTGGGACGACCTGCCGTGGAACGACGGCTGCAACATCAGGGGCAAGTCCGTCGCCGAGTTCCGCCGCATGTGCGAGAAGGCGCGGAGGTTCGGCGAGGAGACGGGAACGCGGCGCTTCTGCCTTGCGCCGCTCAACGAGTGGGGCGAGGGGTCCTACGCCGAGCCGAACGGCGAGCACGGGTTCGGCTTCTACGAGGCGATCCGCGAGACGTTTTTCGAGAAGCCCGCCGAGGGCTGGCCGCTCAACTACAAGCCGGCGGACATCGGGCTCGAGCCGGACGTGGTGGACGGGCAGCCGGACGATCTGGTCGTCGCGTGGGATTTCCGCGGGAGCAAGACCCGTGGCTGGCGCAATATGATGGGCATCGCCGAACTGAAGCCCACCGAAGAGGGGCTCTCGATCGTCTCCTCGACGGCTGATCCGGCAATCGACCATTCGATCCCGTTGTGCCGACTTTCGGACTACTGGCAGGTCGTGGTGCGGATGAAGGCGTCGAAGGACGCACAGGGACCGGTCCGCTTCTTCTGGGCGCCGGCGGACAACCGCACGAACGAGCGCATGAAGATCGCGCTGCCGATCGTCGCCGCCGGCGAATTCCACGACTATGCGTTCCGCGTGGGGGTGATGCCGGAATGGACGAACACGCAGATCATGCGTTTGCGGTTTGACCCGTGCGAGTCGGCCGGCTCGACGTGCGTGGTGCAGTCCATCACGCTCGAACCGTTCTCGGCGAAGCCCGTCATCGGCACCGCGAACCCCGCGGGCGGCGTTGCCTTCACCGTGCCGCCGCGCACGCGGACGTCCTGGGCGGACGTCGAATGGCTGGGTGACACGCCGAAGGACGGCGTGACGGTGTGGCACCACTTCCATCTGGTGGGCGACGGACGCGAGCGCCGCTACTACTTCGACGGCGCGCAGTGCACGAGCTTCGAGGGTAACGGCTGGCGCGAGAACGCGCGCGGAAAGTGGAAGGGGCCGATCCGCGAGTTCTCCGTGCGCGACTCGTTCACGGGCGAGAAGCTCGCGGTCAAGGACGTCGTGTTCACGGACGGGAAGCCAGACATCCCCGGCGAGCTCACACTCACGGCGACGGAGATTCCGCTTGCGTTCAACCGCGCGGGGCAGGACTTCCCCGTGGAGGTGTTTCTCTTCAATCCCGGCACACGGCCCGTTGCGGGCGCGACGTGCGAGGTGTCGGGGCTGCCCGCCGGCGTGACGGTGGTCAACGCCGACGCGGCGCGGAACGTCGTCACGCTGCCGGGGTGGGACACCGCGGCGCACCGCATCGTGCTGCGGGCGGAGCGGCCCTGCGCGTTCACGCTGCACGCCGCCTTCGCGGGCGGCGGCATTCCGCCGGTCGCGGTCGACGTGCCGGTGAAGGTGGGGGAATCGCTGGGGCTGCCGAAGGCGTTCGACTACATCCCCGCGCCGAAGCCGCTCGCGAAGGGCGAGTATGAGATCGGCGCGTACTACTTCTGCGACTGGGTGCGTCCGGACCACTGGATGAAGCTTTGGCGCACCGATCCGAAGCGCAGGCCCGCGCTGGGCTGGTACGACAACCTCAATCCCGAGGCGCTCGACTGGCAGATCAAGTGGGCCGTCGAGAACGGCATCTCGTTCTACCTTGTCGACTGGTATGCGTTCGGCGCCATCGACTACTTCAATCGTTCGTTCGAGAAGGCGCGCTTCCGCAGGTACATGAAATGGGCGCTCATGTGGTGCAACCACATTCCGCCGGAAGGATGCCGCGAGGAGGTATGGACGAATCTCGTGAAGGGGTGGATCGAGCGCTACTTCAAGACGCCCGAATACTACCAGGTGAACGGCATGCCGTACGTGAGCATCTGGGATCCGGACAACCTTGACCGCGCGAACGGCGGCGAAGGCGGATGCAGACGGATGCTCGACAAGGCGCGTGAGATGGCGCGCGCGGCGGGACTGAAGGGCATCTGGTTCCAGGGCATGGCGAACGAGGACTGGTCGCCGACGGCGGGACGCCGGCTGCACGCGAAGCGGCGGACGCAGGGGCTCGACGAGACGACGGTCTACCACTATCTCGGCTCCAACGGCAGGAACAGCGGCTTCAAGGCGCGCGACTATGCCGATGTCGCCGACTCGAGCTTCGGCTACTGGCGCGAACTCGCGAAGGAGCCCGGCATCACGGTGCTGCCGAATCTGGCGACGGGCTGGGACGACCATCCGTGGAACGACGGATTCCGCGTGGTGAACAAGTCCCCGGCGCACTTCCGAAGGATCTGCGAATCGGCGAAGCGGCTGGCCGCGGAGACGGGCGTGAAGCGCTTCTGCCTCGCGCCGCTCAACGAGTGGGGCGAGGGTTCCTACGCCGAACCCAACGGCGAGTTCGGATTCGGCTTCTTCGAGGCGATCCGCGAGACCTTCTTCGTGCGGCCGGCGGAGGGCTGGCCGCTCAACTACACGCCCGCGGACGTTGGCCGCGGTCCCTATCCGATCAAGAACACCGAGGGTGTCATTCCGCATCCCCGCAACCGCATTTGGAGATAGACGACATGAACAATAGTAACAAACTGATTGGAGCCTTGCTGGCGTGCGCGTGCGCGTCCACGACGATGGCGGCGGTGGACGTCGCCGAATACAACCACGTGATCCATCCGGGCACGGCGGACGGCGCCGGGTTCTGGAACGCGCACGCGAAGTGGTTCATGTACGCGCCCGCGTTCGGATTCGCGAAGGTCGGGGACGCGGTGAAGTACCGCTTCACCGTGCTGGACGACTGGCACGAGCGGCACGTCTTCGAGGCGGACGAGCCGACGGCCGCGCTGACGCCCGTGTGGCCGAAGGTGCGCGTGGGCTACGCGACGGTGCGGTGCGAAGGACTCTCCGCAGCCGGCGCCGTCGTGGGGCTCGCGGGCGAGCGGACCTTCTGGAAGGCGGCAGGATTCGACGCCGCGAAGTACAAACCGGCCGCGCGTGGCTACGCCGAGACGGCGCGCCAGGTCTACGCCTACATCTTCAACATGAAGGAGACGAAGTATCTGCTGGAGCATGGGAAGCCGGACGCGAGCTACGAGCTCAACACCTACGTCTCCAAGATGTTTTCCTCCCTCATCCGCGGCATGATCGGCTACTCCAGGCTCGATCCTTCGAAGAAGGACGTCGCGCTGAAGGTGGCGTTCGCCGCCGCGGACCATCTAATCGTGAAGAGCGAGCCCGCGGGCGCGCCGCTCGCGTACTTCCCGCCCACCTACGACGGACGCGGCGAGAAGGACAACGGCTACATCGCCGAGAAGTTCAAGGGACAGGTCATGCTCATCTATCCGGCCGGCGTCGCCAGCGCGTTCGTTCTGCTCTACAGGACGACGGGCGTGGAGAAGTATCTGGAGCACGCGAAGAAGATCGCCGAGACCTACCTGAGGCTGCAGGGCGAGGACGGCACCTGGTACCTGAAGATCTGGGCGAAGGACGGCAAGCCCGTCAATCCGAACCGGCTCGTGCCGATCGCGACGGTGATTCCGATGTTCGAGGGACTGTTCGAGCTGACGGGCGACGCGCGCTACCGCGCCGCGGCCGATCGCGCGTTCAAGTCGGTGGAGGGGCGCCTGCAGGACTGGAACTGGGAAGGGCAGTTCGAGGATGTCGTTCCCACGGCGCGTTACCGCAACCTCACGAAGCACGACGCCTGCGCGACGGCGATCTACTTCGGACGTCGCTTCCCCGGCGACGCGGCGCGGCAGGCCCAGATGCGCGAACTGTTGCGCTTCTCCGAGGACCAGTTCGTATGCTGGGAGGCGCCGTATCTGAACGGGCGCGGGCACTCCAGCGCCTGGCAGGACTACGACCACTGGTGCACGCCGTGCGCGCTCGAGCAGTACAACTGCTACGTGCCGATCGACGCCTCGGCGGCGAAGCTGATCCGCACCTACCTTGCGCTCTACCAGGCGCAGGGGAATCCGGCGGACCTCGCCAAGGCCCGCGCGCTCGGCGACACGGCGACGCGGATGCAGTGCCCGGACGGTCGCCTGCCCACGTGGTGGTGGCCCGACCGCGCGAAGCGCGTCTATGCGGACTGGATCAACTGCATGATGGCCACCGCCGAGGCGCTCGTGCAGCTTTCCGAGGCGACGGATTCGGCGAAGTGATCGATAGTTGATATGATACTGGGACTCGAGGAAACAGGAAAGAGGAGAACCGAATGAAGACGATTGCATGCTCGATGGGTGTCTGCGCGTTCGCGCTCGTGGGCGCGGTGGCGTTCGCGGGACCCGAAAACGCGGTGAAGGACGCGCTGGCGGCGCCGGCGCTGAAGGACGTCAGGCTGGCCGGCCGCGCCGGCGAGAGCGCCGACGCGTGCATCCGCGCGCGCGCCTACTCCGACTGGGGACGCGGGGCGCTGTACGAGGAGTGCGTCAACGCGTTCCGCACGCACTGGGACGACGAGGGTGGCCGCTCGATGTGGCAAAACGAGTACTGGGGCAAGACGATGCTCTGCTTCGCGGGCGCGGTCGGCTACACGCAGGACGCGTCCCTCAAGGCCTGGGTGCTGGAGAGGACGCACGCCTTCCTGAAGGAGTTCCAGAAGCCCAACGGCTATCTGAGCACGTACGCGAAGGAGGACTTCCTGCGGAAGAACCCCGAGAGCCCCGATGCGAAGCAGCATTGGTGCTTCAACATCTGGGGGCAGAAGTACACGCTCTGGGGGCTCGTCGACATCTACCGCTACACGGGCGACCCGGGCGCGCTCGACGGCGCCGTCAAGATGGCCGACCATCTGATCGCGCAGCTGAAGCGCCTGAACCTGACGATCGACAGAACCGGCTCCTGGAACGGCATCTCGTCCATGAGCATCCTGCGTCCGATGCTCGAACTCTACCGCTTCACGGGCAAGCCCGAGCATCTCGCGCTCTGCAGGGACATCGTCCGCGCGATGGACGCCGAGAAGACCTCGCCCACGACGCTCATCCGCGACGCCTTCCGCAAGGAGAAGATCCACACCTGGTATCCCGAGCCCGGCTTCTGGGCGAAGGCGTACGAGATCCAGAGCTGCCTCGAGGGTCTCGTCGACTACTACCGCCTCACGGGCGAGAAGCGGACGCTCGACGCCGTGCTCGCGTTCTACGGACACCTCGAGCGCGAGGAGATCAATCCGATGCTCTCCGCGGGGCACTTCGACCATTTCTGGGGCGGAGGCAGCCATCGCAACGGCATGACCGAGCTCTGCGACGTCACGCACTGGATCCGCCTCAACCGCGAACTGCTGCTGGTGACGGGCGAGGCGAAGTACGCCGACCGCATCGAGGAGGCGTTCTACAACGCGTTCCTCGCGGGCGTGACGCGCGACGGACGCTGGGGCGCGCACATCGTGCGCTCGCACGGCACGCGCCATCTGTGGGCGCCGCCGCAGACGGGCATGTTCCACCATCAGTGCTGCCCGGACAACATGATGCGCACCTACTTCGACGTGGCGGACTCCGTCGCGGCGATCGGGTCCGACGGCGCCCTCGCCGTGCTGCTCTATGCGGACGCGAAGGCCGTGCTGAAGGACGTCGAGGTCGCGATCTCGGGCGGCTATCCCTACGCGGACGCGCCGGTGACGGTGAACGTCAGGCGCGCGACGGCCGGCAAGGTGAAGTTCCGCATTCCGCGCTGGTCGAAGAACTTCTCGGTCAACGGCGTCGCCGCCACGGCGGCGAACGGGTGGTATGTGGCGGACGCGCCGGCGGGCGAAAGCGCCTGGTCGCTCGCGTTCGATCTTTCGCCGCGCGTGCTGCCGTGCACGGCCAACGGCGCGCCGATGGTTCATGCGGCGCCGCAGGGGCACAGCATCACGGACGTCGCGGCGTACACGGTCCATTTCTTCGAGTGGTACACGCCCGAGATGCGGGGCCTCGAGCGCGTGGAGCCCGCGCTGCGCGTGATGCGCGGTCCGCTCGTGCTCGCGAAGGGCCGCCTCGCCGGCACGTCGCGCGTGCGCACGCTCACCTCGCTGCCCTACGAGAACGGCGGCGACGGCTGGAAGGCGACGCTCAAACCGCTCCCGAAGTCCGTCGAGACCGCGGGCGTGCCGCAGGCCTGGACGCTGACGCTCGCGCGCGGCGTGGAGGAGCTGACGGTGCCCGTGGCCGACTATGCCTCCCTCTCGAACCTGGACGATCCCTCGAACTGGTTCTCGCTCTGGTTCTAATCCCATCAAACAGTTCCCATCATGAAACCTGCTCTCCTTGCGTTCTGCGCGTCTGCGCTGCTGACTGCGGCCGCGGTTGATGATCCTGCGTCCCACGTCAACCCCTACATCGGCTGTTCGTACAACGGACACTGCTTTGCGGCCGCGGCCTATCCGTTCGGACTCGTCCAGGCCGGTCCCGACACGGGCTTCATGTGGTGGGACTATTGTTCGGGCTACCGCTATGCCGACGCGAAGATACTCGGCTTCTCCCAGACGCACATCAGCGGCACGGGCTGCGGCGACCTCGGCGACGTGCTGCTGATGCCGTTCACGGGCGACTTCGATCTGGCGCGCACGAACTTCGTGAGCGCCTACCGCAAGGAGACGCAGACCGCCGAGCCAGGATACTACGCGGTGACGCTCGACGACAACCAGGCGTCCGTCAGGATCGCCGTCACGCCGCGTGCGGCGATCTACGAGATCGGTTATCAGGGCAAGGCGACGCCGCGCCTTTTCGTCGATCTGCAGCACGGCATGCAGAACTGGTGGCGCAGTCCGGCCGAGCGCGTCCTGTCCTGCGACGTGCGTCAGGAGGGCGCGGACACGATCAGCGGCACGCTCAGGACGAGCATGTGGATCACGCGCACGTTCGCGTTCACGCTGAAGTTCGACCATCCGATCACTGCCTGGACGGATCTGCCGTTCCGCGACAAACGCGAGAAGGGGCGCCGGTTCGTGCTCGGCTTCGACCTGCCCGCGGGCGGCACGCTCAAGGCCAAGTTCTCGATCTCCGCGAAGGACGAGGCGGGCGCGAAGCGCAATCTCGCCACGGAGATCCCCGGCTGGGATTTCGCGAAGGTCCGCGCCGACGCGCGGGCGGCGTGGAACAAAGTGCTGTCGAAAGTCTCCGCCGAAGGCGACGCGCAGCAGCTGACGACGTTCTACACGTCGCTCTACCATCTCTTCATCCAGCCCAACAACATCTCCGACGTCGGCGAGGCGCCGTTCTATTCGACGTTCTCGTTCTGGGACACCTTCCGCGCGTCCCATCCGCTCTATACGCTGCTCGTGCCCGAGATGGTCGACGGCTTCATCGACTCGATCCTGAAGCAGTACGATCGGCAGGGCTACCTGCCGATCTGGACGCTCTGGGGCGTGGACAACCAGTGCATGATCGGCACGCACTCGATTCCGGTGATCGTCGACGCCTATCTCAAGGGCTTCCGCGGCTTCGACGCGAAGGCCGCCTACGCGGCGATGAAGGACACGCTCACGCGCAAGCACAAGGGACGCGGCTTCGAGCCATGGGAGATGCTGGACCGGTACGGCTACATCCCCTTCGACAAGGTTGGCTCCGAAAGCGTTTCGCGCACGCTCGAGTTCGCCTACGACGACTGGTGCGCGGCGCGGTTCGCGGAGGCGCTGGGCGAGAAGGACGACGCCGTTTTCTTCGACCGTCGCGCCCACAACTGGACCAACGTCTTCGACCGGACGCTCTGCCTCGCGCGCGGCCGCGACTCGAAGGGCGCGTGGCGCACGCCGTTCAATCCGTACAAGCTCAACGTCGGCGGACGCGGCGAAGGGGCGAAGGACTTCACCGAGGGCAATTCGTGGCAGTATTCCTGGCACGTCATGCAGCATCCCGAGGAACTCGTCGCGCTGCACGGCGGCAAGGCGAAGTTCGCGGAGCACCTCGACAATCTGTTCCGTCTGCCCGAGAAGGCGGAGGGCATGGGCTTCGCGCTCGACGCGACGGGACTCATCGGACAGTATGCGCATGGCAACGAGCCAAGCCACCACACCGCCTACCTCTACCAGTACGGCGGACGCGGCGACCGCACGGCCGAAGTCGTCCGCGAGGTCTGCGACAAGTTCTACCTGCCCGAGCCGGATGGTCTCTGCGGCAACGACGACTGTGGACAGATGAGCGCCTGGTATCTCTTCACGGCGATGGGCTTCTACCCGCTCAACCCCTGCGGCGGCGACTATGTGATTGGCGCGCCGCAGCTGCCGAAGATGACGCTGTCACTCCCCGACGGCCGCAGGCTGACCATCGTCGCAAAGGGCCTCTCCAGGGAAAACAAGTACGTCGGCTCAGTAACTTTCAACGGCCGTTTCGTCAATGGCTTCATCCTCAACCACGCCGACCTGCTTCGTGGTGGTGAACTTGTATTCGTGATGCGTTCAACGCCCTGAACAGAACCGTGTCGCATGGACACGTTCAGGGGAATCTGCTAGAAATCCCAACTGTTGCATCCCGTGGGTTTGTCATTAAAAGGAAAAATTGAAATGAACATTAATCTGTCCCGCCGCAACTTTCTGGTCGGCACCTCCGCATTCACCCTGGGTACGCTCGCGAATCCCGTCGCGGACGCGGCTACTGGCGCGAGGAGTTCACGTCGATCGGCACCGGCACGCTCAGCTACCTCTGCATGCCGGCCGGGCGCAAGGGCTGCAAGGACTACCGCGAAAATCTCGACGGCCGCTGCGGGCAGATCGTGGATGTCTTCGGTGACCGGCTGGTCATCGCGCGCCGCGACTTCTTCAACGACGAGGATATTGACGGGAAGATCGTGTTGCCGATGCCGGTGAAGACGAGCTCCTTCTCCGCGCGGGCGGTCCGCAAGGAGTCGCGCCCGATGTTCGCCCCCGCGGCGAAGGTCGAGGTGCGGCTCGATGGACGCAAGGCGTTCGCCTTCAGTTTCCCCGGCGCGTTCGAGAACGCGACCGCGCGTCCGTTCGACTACACCGTCAAGGTCGAGAGCCGCGTGCCCGGAAAGGCGGCCTGGCAGAGCTGGTCGAAGAGCGAGCTGTGGGCCCAGCCGGAGGCGGTCTTGAGCCGTCGCCGCGCCGTCGCGGCGGGCGACGGCAAGGGCCGTGTCGAGCTGGCCGGACTGCC
>R26__coassemble_1513_pt1 | contig 11489 bp, 10 predicted proteins | sample R26__metabat2_high_PE_030 | metagenome-assembled genome bin R26
CGGCAGGTTCTTCAGCAGGCACTCGCGGTACTGCGGCACCTTCCACCACCTTCCGTCTCCGGATCGCCTGGACGCCCGGCTGGCGGAGGCGCGCGCCGTTCTCGCCCGCCTGCTGTCGCCGACCGCCGGGGGCGTCGGCCACGTCTACGCCGTCAGGGCGAACGGGACCTGGAACATGTCCGTCGCCGCGTCCCGCGTCGACTCCGCCCTCGCGCGCCGCGAGGCCTGGTGGGCCGAACGTCCGTTCCCGTCCCTTGACGGAGGGGTCGGTGTATAATTCTCAAAATGGCGTCCGGAGGCATTTTGAGAATTATCTCTCGTAGGTGAAGGCGAAACGGTTAGTTGCCAGCCGTATAATGATTGTGCTATAATTCAACCTGTTCCATGAATTTTATGAAGACAGCCGAAAGGAGTTGGTTGAGATGGTCAAGCATGTGATTCTTTGGAAGCTCAAGGATGGACTTACCGACAAGGCAGCGGTCAAGGCCGGTATTAAGGCGGGGCTCGAAGGACTTAAAGGCGTTGTCCCCGGGCTTGTCGACATCGTTGTCCGCACCGAGGTACTTGCGAGCTCGAATGCGGATGTGATGCTCGATTCGACGCTGGAGAGCGAGGCGGCGCTCAAGGGCTATGCCGTGCATCCTGCGCATGTCGAGGTCGCGAACACGAAGGTGCGCCCGTTCACGCAGACCCGCATGTGCCTTGATTTCGAGATCTGAGGCGAACGAAGACAGCGGATGCCGCCATGGCGGACGTGGTTTCCGATATCAGGCGCGTAACCTGCGCGGGGGTGGTGGTCAATCTCGTCATCGCCGCGTTGAAGTTCGCCGGTGGCCTCGTCTGGAGGTCCCAGGCTTTGATCGCCGACGCCGTGCATTCGGTGTCTGACCTGCTCACGGATGTCGCAGTCATCGTCGGCGTTAAGTACTGGGAGGCACCCGCGGACGAGGAGCATCCCTATGGCCACGGCAAGATCCAGGCGCTGGTGACGCTGTTCATCGGTCTCATGCTTGCCGTCGTCGCCTATGAGCTGGCCAAGGACGCGGTTCAGACTTTCCTCGCCGGTGACAGGGGAAGCCCTGGATTGCCCGCGTTCTTCGTGGCTCTCGCCTCGATTGTCCTGAAGGAATGGCTCTACCAATGGACGAGGGCGGTGGCACGAAGGGTCAAGTCCCCGGCGTTGGAGGCCAATGCCTGGCACCATCGGTCGGATGCATTAAGTTCGATTCCGGTCGCCGTCGCCGTCGCGCTCGCGTTCTTCTTCCCGTCGCTTTGGTGGGCGGATGCCGTTGGCGCGGTTCTCGTCGCCCTGTTCATCCTGAGGGTCGTCTGGGAGATCATCCACCCCGCGCTTCAGGAGCTGACCGACGCGGGAATCGACGACAAGTCCGCCGCCGTGCTGCGCGTGGCCGAGCAGGTGGACGGTGTGCGGGAGGTCCACCAGTGCCGTGCCCGCCGCTACGGCAGCGCCTTCACCGCGGACCTCCACGTCATGGTCGACCGTTCCCTTTCAATCGTCGAGGCCCACGACCTGAGCCATGTCGTCAAGGATGCGATCATCAACGCCGATCTGGACGTCAAGGACGTCATCATCCACATCGAACCCGTTGATTGAAGAGGTGGAGATGGGAATGACCGACGACCTTGACAAGTACTACGAGGCGACCGAGCCTGGATATCGCGAACGTGCGATTGGATGGGCCACGGCCATCGGCCTGCAGGAGGTCGATGGACTCAAGCCGTCGAACTATCTCATCAAGACCGCGAAGCGCAACATCGAGGGCGAGATTTCCGCCGACGAGGCGCGGAGGCTCGTCGATGCCTATTACGAGGTCAAGGGTGATCACGACGTTCCCAAGGATACGGAGGAGGCGGACAAGGTCGCGGCGCGAATCAATCAGATCATCCATACGCCGGCCTTCCGCCTTTCGCCCGAGTTCTACCTTGGCCTTCACGGAAGAATCTTCGAGGGCGTGTTCAGTCATGCCGGGAAGATCCGAGAGGTCGATCTGACAAAGAGGGAATGGGTGCTGAACGGCGATACCGTGCAGTACGAGATTTCGTTCATGGTGGAGAAGTCGCTCGAATATGATTTCGAGCGGGAGAAGACGTTCAAATACAAGGGGCTGGGTGAGGACGCCTTCATCGAGCATTTCGCCTCGTTCATTTCCGGTATCTGGCAGATACATCCGTTCCGTGAGGGAAACACGCGAACGGTGGCTGTCTTCGCGATCAAGTACCTGCGCTCCATGGGGTATGAGGTCACGAATGATCTTTTCAAGGACAAGTCCTTCTATTTCCGGAATGCGCTGGTAAGGGCCAATTACCAGAATCGCGAATTGGATGTCGTGAAGACACGAGTCCCTCTTGAAGAGTTCTTCAAGGTCTTGTTGTTCGGGTATGATATTGAACTCAAGAACCGTTTCCTTCGCATCGGACAGGAATATGGCAGCAAGACGGCCGCAGCAATAGATGTTATGCATCGTGGAAGCGGTGTGGCAATCGCCGCAAATGACGGTGTAAATGACGGTGTAAATGACGGTGTGAAATCGACGTTGAACGCAACGGAGGAGAAGGCGGTCAAGGTGATATTGCGGAATGCTCGAATAAACGCAGTTGAACTGGCAGCAATTCTTGGCGTGAAGAAGCGACAGGCCGAACGTGTGATTGCGTCGTTGAAGCGCAAGGCGGGACTTAAACGCCGAGGTGCGGACAAGAATGGAACCTGGTATTTTGAGTGAAACGGAAAGGAACGCGAGATGAAGGTACTACTGGTCAATGGATCGCCGCATGAGCACGGCTGCACGCGGGCGGCGCTGGACGAGGTCGCGAAGGAACTCGCCGCGCAGGGAGTGGAGAGCGAGGTGTTCTGGCTCGGACTCGACCCGATCGCCGGGTGCATCGGCTGCGGCTCGTGCCGCAAGACGGGAGGGTGTTTCCGCAACGACAGCGTGAACGCGTTCGCCGAGAAGGCGAAGTCGGCGGACGGTTTCGTCTTCGGCACACCTGTCCACTGGGCGTCGGCGTCCGGCGCGATCACGTCGTTCATGGACCGTCTCTTCTTCTCGGCGTCAAGTGCGCTGCGCGGCAAGCCGGCGGCGTGCGTCGCGAGTGCACGCCGCGCGGGAACGACGGCGACGCTCGACCAGCTGCTCAAGTACTTCTACATCTGCGGACTCCCCATCGTGCCGTCGCAGTACTGGGCGATGGTCCATGGCGGCAAGGCCGAGGATGTCGCGCAGGACCTTGAAGGACTTCAGATCATGCGGACGATGGCGAAGTACATGGCGTGGATGCTCAAGTGCTTCCAGGCGGGCCGTGACGCGGGCGTGAAGCCGCCGGAGCTCGAACCCGTCGTCCGCACGAGCTTCATTCGCTGAAGGCGATGGTGGCAGGACCATTGCCTGAAACCGCAAAGAACGCAGAGAACACAAAGAGTCATAGGAACAAAGAGTCTTAGAAGGAGGCGAGAAATGGCTACGAAGAAGTCCAGTCAGAAGAAGCAGAAGAAAGTACTGATCATCTCGGCGTCGTATCGTCCGAAGTCCAATTCCCACGCGCTGTGCCAGGAGGTGGCGAAGGGCGTGAAGGCGGCGGGCAACAAGGTCGAGGTCATCCGCCTCAAGGACAGGAAGATCGGGTTCTGCACGGGTTGTTACGCCTGCCAGAAGATCGGGAAGTGCGTGATCGAGGACGACGCGAACGCGATTGTCGAGAAAATCTGCCAGGCGGACGCCGTGGTGTTCGGTACGCCGGTCTACTACTTCTCGATCGCGGGACAGCTCAAGGCGCTCTTTGACCGTTGCGTCGCCAGGTGGCCGGAGCCGAATGCCAAGCCGTACTATCTCGTCGCGACGATGGCGGAGAACATGGACTGGGACCTCGTGAAGGCTCCGCTCCAGGGATTCGTCGACTGCTTCGAGGGTGCGAAGATCAAGGGCTTCATCAAGGCCGGCGGCGTCTACGAGCAGGGGACGGTTCTCAAGACGAAGTTCATGAAGCAGGCATTTGAGCTTGGCAGGAAGATCTAAGCAGTGACCACGAAGAAGACGATGGTAGGCATTCTCGCGACCGCGGCCTTGGCCGCGGGTGCGGTCACGGTGCGTCCCGTGGAGACGAAGGAGGCGCTTGTCAACCCGGACATGGGCCTCATGTGCTACAACATGGCCGGCCGCATGTGGGCATACGGTTCGCGTACGGCGCCGGGCGACACGCTCGACTGGTTCCCGGGCGTCTCGCCGATCTACTTCCGCTTCCTCTGGAGCGAGCTCGAGTCCACGGAAGGCGACTACCGCTGGGACATGATCGACTCCATCGCGCAGAACTGGATCGCGAAGGGCAAGAAGCTCGCCTTCCGCGTGATCTGCTGCAACCACACCGCCAACGCCTGTCCCGAATACGTGCGCGAGGCAGGCGCGAAGGTGACGTGGTTCCGGTATGGCAAGCATGGTGCCTCGGCCGACTTCCCTCTGCGCTGGGAGCCCGTCTACGACGACCCCGTCTTCCTCGAGAAGTACGAAAAGTTCCTCAAGGCGTTCGCCGCGCGGTACGACGGCAATGAGGACGTCGCGTTCGTGGACATCGGTAGTTTCGGTATGTACGGGGAAGGACACACCGGCGACACCTCGAAGCTCTCGAAGGAGGAGACCGACCGTATCACCCGTCTGCATTTCCAGATTCACCGCCGCCTGCTGCCGAAGACGTTGCTCGTCATTTCGGACGACGTGGCCGGCTCGGGTGGACAGGAACCCGAGGCGCCGCTCATGAAGTACGCCCGCGAGCTCGGCATCGGCTATCGTGATGACTCCATCTTCTGCATGGGACCCGAGACCAACAACTTCGCGCGCGAGGGCTCGTGGGCGCATAGCCACTGGGCGCGCAACTTCGCCCCCGAGACGCCCGTGGTGATCGAGACCGGGCACTGGAACATGTGCCGCGAGGTGGGACGATTCATCCCCGAGCGAATTCTCGACTGCATCGAGAAGCACCAGGCGAGCTACCTCTCGATCCACTTTTTCCCGGAACCCTACTACGCCGCGCTGAAGGACGAGATGGCGCAGGTCAATCTGCGCCTCGGGTATCGGTTCGCGCTCAAGGAGGTGGACTATCCCGAGAAGGTGAAGTCCGGCGAGAAGGTTGTGGTCCGCTCGACGTGGATCAACCGCGGCGTGAGCTGGCTGCACGGTGGCGCCTCGCTCACCTGGTCGCTGCTGGACGAGAAGGGCGGTGTGTGCTGGTCCGTGACCGATCCCGCGTTCGACTTCCGTTCGCTCGACCCCACGCTCAATGGCGTGGAGAAGCCGCTCACCGTGAACACGTCCTGTCGGTTCGGCCGCAACCAGCCGATCTTCAGGCTCGACCCCGTGTACAAGAGCGCGTGCGCGGCTGGCTTTGATCCAGGCGACTGCTACGTGATGCTCAAGAGCGGCGTCTACACGCTCGCGGTTTCGGTTGGTACCAACCAGGGAACGCCGAAGGTCGCCCTGCCGCTCGAGAACGGCGTGGCGCGCCGTTATCCGATCGGGAAGATCGAAGTGGTCAGATGACGGGGGCGTTCGGCATGAAGTCGCATCTTGTCCTTCTTATGTCCGTGGCGACGTTCTGCGCCGCCGCGGGGGATCCCGTCCGCACGAAGGAGGCCGCGGCCGTCCTGCGGAATCTGTGCGCGTTCGCGCAGGAGGGGCGCTTTGCCTATGCCTGGTGTCACCCCTGGGTGGAGAACGCGCCGGAGTTCCGCCGCGAGACGCCGGAGGGGCCCGTTCCGAAGGCCGCGTCCGAAATCAACCTCGGCAAAGGGTTCGGACGCCATGTCGACAAGACTCCGATTCTCTACTTCACGGACTTCTACTTCGTGACCGATGAGACGAAGCCGCCTGAAACGGTCGCCCGAAACCGGGCCTCGCTTGCCGGGATGGTCCGTGCCGCCTGGCGGCAGTACCGGTCCGTGCCCGTTTTCAGCTGGCATCCCGAGAATCCCTACGTCCCGAAGAAGTGGAAGGACAAGAAGTACGGTGGCGCGCCCTATCGCTATCGCTATTCAAGCGAGGGGTATCCGCAGGAACATCGGTATGTTTTTCGCGAGATTCTCGCCGGCGACGCGTTCGCGCGGGGGTGGTATGATCGGAGCATTGACGCGATCGCCGCGTTTCTGCGCGAATTGAAGGCGGAGGACGGCACGCCGATTCCGTGCGTGGTCCGCCTCTTCCACGAATGCGAGGACGACTGGCAGTGGTGGGGACGGAACTCCGTTTCAACTGCCGACTACAAGGCGGTGTTCCGCCTCACGGTCGAGACGCTGCGCGCGAAGACGGGCGGCGGCGCGCACCTGCTCTTCGCCTACTCGCCGGACCGCTACTGGAAGACGGTGGGTTCGTCCAACACGCCCGGTGATTTCCTCTACCGTTATCCCGGCGACGACGTGGTGGACATCGTTGGACATGACGACTACTCGATCGGACATGAGGGGAAGGACGAGTACGCAGAGAAGGAACTGGCAAAGTCCATCCTCCAGTGTCAGCTGGTGAGCGCCTTCGCGCAGGAACACGGCAAGGCCGCGGGACTCTTCGAGACGGGCGTCAAGGGATCTCGCGACGACGCCTATGACTACATCTACCGCGTCATGACCGCGCCGAACGTGAAGTACGGTTTCGTCTGTACGTGGGGTGGCGGCTATTCGATGCCGGCGTCCGAGGCCGGGAAGGCCTGCTGGCGCCGTTTCGCGAATCGTCCCGAGGTCGTCATGTACGAATCGGGGAAGCATCTGGTTCAATGAAGGAGCTGATGGAATGAATGTCCTCAAGAAAATGATCGTGTGCGCCGTGGTGGCCACGGCGGCGATGACTGAGGGTGCGGTGATTTCGGTCGATCCGGCGAAGGTGACGACCGAAATCTCGCCGAACATCTACGGAACCGGCATGGAGGACGTGAACCACGAAATCTATGGTGGACTCGACGCACAGCGTCTCTTCGGCGAGAGTTTCGAGGAGCCGGCCTTTGGCGGCCTGTTCGGACCCGAGCCGCGTGGCGTCAGCAGCGGCTGGTTCAAATGCGAGGAAATCGACGGAGGCGAATTCTTCTGGGACCGCAAGGTGTTTCACCAGGGCGCGGCCTCGCAACAGCTCGAGCCGCGTGGCGGCAGCTGTGCGATTGCCAACATGGGGCTGCGTGGCTGGGGCGTTCCCGTGACGGCGGGACGGAAGATGGTCGGATACGTCTTTGTGCGCGGCAAGGTCGATTCGCTGATGGTTGGCCTTCAAGGCCGCGACGGCGAGAAGACCTATGCATCCACACTGCTTGCGTGCGGCGACACCAATTCGTGGCAGAAGGCGGCGTTCGTGCTCGTGCCGAATGCGACTGACGCGAAGGCGCGCTTCTTCATCCGCGCGGCGGGAGAGGGGTGCATCTGGCTGGACGACGCCTATCTCGCCGACGAGTCCACGGACGCGTTTGGCCGAATCGGATGCCGTGCGGACATCGTCCGCGGTTTTCAGACGGAAAAGGTGAACTTCCTCCGCTGGGGCGGCACGATGGTTAACGTGCCAGGATATCGCCTCGCGAACATGAACGGAAAGGGCGAGCGTCGTCCCTACGACGGATTCTGGTACGCAAAGAGCTCCGGCGGGTTCGGCCCCTACGAATTCGTGCGGATGGCGGTGGAGATGAAACTGCCCTGCGCGCTGTCGATCAGCCGCGACGAGCCCGTCTCGAACGCCGTCGCCTTCGCTGAATGGACGAGGCAGTTCGACGTTCCGATCTGTGTCGAGATCGGAAACGAGGAGTGCGTGAGCTGGTTCAAGGAGAACAACATTGACGCTTACCGGAAATACGCGGCCAATGTGAAGCGCTTGGTGGCGCCGATGCGCGCGGCGAATCCGAAGTTGACCTTCGCGTCCGCGGCCTGGTGGGATGGCAAGAAGATGGATTGGATGGAGGATGTCTTCCGCGCGACGGATGGCGTCGTCGAGTACTGGGACATCCACGTCAGCAACAGTTCTCCACAGGAGGCGCGCGGCAACGTCAATTTGCTGCGACATGTCCTATCATGCCTCCGCAAGTGGAATCCCGCGACCACGATGAAGCTCGCGGTTTTCGAGGAGAATGCCAAGAACCACGACATCGCCCGCGCGCTCGCGACTGCGATCACCGCGATGGGCGTGCGCGAACTCGGCAGGGACGTTCTCACCTGCTGCGGGGCGAACGCGCTGCAGCCGAACTTCCAGAACGACAACTGGTGGAATCAGGGACAGATCTTCTTCACGCCCGACAAGGTCTGGCTGCAGCCCTATGGCTGGGCTAAGCGAATGGGTGCGGAGAACCATCGCGAACTGCTCGTGGAGTCTAAGTGCGACGATGCGGATGTCTGCGTCTCGGCGACGAGGGACAGGGATGGACGTTCCATCGTGCTGCACGTCGTCAATCCCGTGGGTTCGGCGCGTCGATTGGACGTCAGTGGGCTTGATGGCTACAAGCTTGTGAGGGCAACGGAGCTTTCCGGGCGTACGTTGCGGTCTGACAATCCCGTCTGCAGCCGGAACGCGGTCGAACCTCGGGACGCCACAACGGCATTCACGGAGGAGCTCACATTTAAGCCGTATTCGTACACCGTTCTTCTCTATGCCACGATTCGCTGAAGAACGGCGTGCCTCTTCTGGCATTTGCTCAGAGGTCCTCGCCTTTGGTATCGCATGATGAGGTATGACGAGTGGAAGGTCGATGATGGTCGAATTGACATTCAAGAGAGTGGTCGTTGTCTTAGGTGCGCTGCTGGCATTGATGACCACTGCTTCTGGGGAGTGTGTGGCGCTGTGGCCTGTTGGCAAGATGCCGTACCAGGCCGAGAACCAGACGACCGTTCCCACGGTCGAGTGGTTCGAACCTCAGGGGGCAGCGCCGCGGCACGAGTTGATCCTCTACGTGCCGGGTGGCGGATATGAGATGATCGGTGGGAGGTGGAGCCGTGAACATGTCTGCCGGCATTACGCGCGGAGGGGTTACCACACCGCGTTCCTCACCTACCGCACGCCGCGTCCGAAGGGCATGGAGATATACCGGACCGGCTGGGTCGACGGACAGCGGGCGATTCGGCTGATCCGCAACGAGGCGGCGAAGCGCGGATACGATTCGGAGCGGATCGGCGTGATCGGCACTTCGGCCGGCGCGCATCTCGCGATGCTGCTCGCGACGTCCTCGCAGACGCCGGCGTACGAGCCCGTCGACGAGGTCGATTCCGTTCCGGCGCACGTCAACTGGGCCGCGCCGCTCTTCTGCGCCTACGCGCTGGACGACGGGTTGTCGGGAGCCAACGCGAAGAAGTGCCGGGGCGCGCATCTGACGAAGGCGTTCAGGTTCGACGCGCGCACGCCGCCGACTTGCCTGTTCCACGGCGGCGCGGACGTCCATTCGCCGCTGGGGTCCGTCGCGATCTACCGGAAGCTCCACGAGATGGGCATTCCCGCGGAGCTCCATCTGCTGGCGGATCGTCCGCACGACTTCCAGGTCAGGGCGGAGCCGGGCACGCCGTCCGCCACATGGAGCGACCGCCTCGACGAGTTCCTGTTCACGCTCCGTGCGGGGAAGCCGCATCCCGTGCTGGACGACCTGTCCCTGCGGGTGTTCCCCGATGCGACGGTCCGCACCGAGAAGGTGCCGCTGCGTCCGGCGTCCGGCGACGGCGCGTATCTGGTCTGGTATGTTCCGGAGAGGAAGACGACCGACGCGATCCATCTCATCGTGCCGGGAGGCGGGTACGCGCTCGTCGACTTCAACCGCGAGGGACAGCTCGCCGCCTACGACGCGAACCGTCGCGGCATGACGGCGGTCGTGTTGAAATACCGTCCGGACCGGACGCTGGCGCTGGCAGACCTGAAGCTCGCGGGGGAAATGGTGCGGAAGGGCGCCGCCGCGCGGGACCTTGATCCCGGACGTGTCGGCCTGATGGGGTTCTCCGCCGGCGCGCATCTGGCGCTGCGCGCCGCGACGGCGTCCGACGGCTTCAGGCCTGCGTGGGTGGTGGCCGTCTATCCGGCGTACCTGCCGGACAAGGACATCGCGTTCACCGCGGAGACACCACCGGTCTGTTTCCTGCACGGGGACAGGGACACCTACTCTCCGCTTGGCTCCGTGGACAGTTGGGAGCGACTCCACGATCTCGGCGTGCAGTGCGAACTCCACACGTTCGCGACCTGTGGGCACGATTTCCACATCACTGCCGCGAAGGGAACGGGCGCCCGCACGATGTTCGACCGCGTCTGGGAATTCCTCGTGCAGAAGAAGTTCAGATGATTTCCGTGTGGTGCGTAAGTTTCGCATGCCACGATCGTTTCCTATTGTTCTTGACAGTGATGGGTTCACGCCGCAAGGCGAGAACCCATCACTGTCAAGCTGGAGGGGTGATCACTGGTATAAGTTCATCGGGGTGTTCGGATTTGATCGGGAGTCAATCTGTCTGTTCGGTGGACGACCTCTCTTGATGGCGTTTATGGACCTGTGGGATGGCAGATACGTCACCTTCTTCAAGAGAAACCGCGAATCGGGGATTGTGGTATAATATCTCCTCGGGAAAGGACATGGTTTTATGTTCGACAAGAGATTCCTGAAGATGGTGTTGTCAATCCCGTCCGTGTCGCATCGCGAGGAGCGGATGCGGGACTATATTCTTGCATTCGCGAAGAAGCGGGGAATCGTGGCGACAACGGACAAAATCGGGAATGTGTATCTCACGAAGGGTGCAATCGGGAAGTGGGAATACGTGCCGTGCTTCGTGAACCACATGGACACGGTGCAGGATCCGCAACGCGCGTACGTGGACCGCGACGAGCGGTTGCCGGTCAAGGAGCGGAAGAACGCCGAGAGGAAGACGGAGCTGTATGTCGACGGTTACGGAATCGGCGGCGACAACAAGGCCGGATGCGCGATTGCGCTCGGGTTGATCGACGCGCTGCCGAAGTGCAAGGCCGTGTTCTTCGTCCTGGAGGAGATTGGACTCGTCGGCGCGGGGAAGATGGACTACGAATTCCTGAAGAACGTCTCGCTCCTCATGACGATGGACTGCTGGGGACGCATCCGGACGGCGAGCGAATGGCGGGTGAACGGCGCGAAGATGTATTCGCAGGCGTTCTACGACAAGGTCCTCAAGGTCGTGTTCGACCGACATGGCGTCACCGTTCGCGACCATCGGGCGAACACCGACATCTGCCGGCTGATGATGAACTGCGATCTCTGCTGCTGCGATATCAGCAATGGTGGGTACAATCCGCACGGACTCGACGAATATGTCTGCGTCGAGGACGCGATCGCCGGCTACAAGCTCTGCCTTGACATCTGCCGGGCCTTGAATGGCCGACGGGCCTATCGTATCAGCGCCGAGGAAAGAGGAGTCTGAAATGATGAAGATGACGGTCTTGTTGATGTTGGCGGCGACGATGTCTTGTGGCGCCGCCGAGGAGAAGGCCCAGTGGGTCAACATCGGGTCGAACACGGGGTTGTTCGGC
>R26__coassemble_1516_pt1 | contig 11483 bp, 4 predicted proteins | sample R26__metabat2_high_PE_030 | metagenome-assembled genome bin R26
AGCCGGCGGCCGGGAACGAAAGCGCCGTGCGGACCTTCCCCAGCCACATCGCGCTCACATCCGCCTGATAGGTCGAGGCGATCGCGCGCAGAAAGGTCACCCACTGGTCGCGCAGGATGTAGAGAACCGTGAAAGCGAGCATCACGCCCGCGTGCAGCCGATTCTCGCCCTGCGCGCCGATCAGCCACAGCAGCGTGGGGAAACTCACGATGAAGAACACCTTGTCCATCAGCGGATCCGCGAGCTTGCCGAAGGTCGAGACGACCTTCCAGCGCCGCGCGAGCTTGCCGTCGGCCAGGTCGGAAAGCCCCGACAAGGTCAGCAACACACACGCCGCCACAGCGGTCCACACGCTCCCATGGTGGTGCGCCAGAACGGCGCACACCATGAAACCGAAGATGAGGGGAACGCGCGAGAACGTCAGCGCGTTGACGAAGTACGAGTGGAAACGCGAACTCATGTCGCGACCGCGCCGTCCTCTCCCCCGTCGTCGTTCGCGAAGGCGGCTTCGTCGGCCATGTCCGCATCCAGATCGTGTACCATGCGGTCCAACATCGTCGACATCTTCTCCTGAAGATCGGCCTGCTTGCGGCAGAACGCCTGCATCTCGCCGATCTGCACCTTGCTGAACTCCAGCATCGCCTGCAGCGTGTCGCGGCGGATCGTCATCTTGTGCAGCTCGTCCTCGAGCTGCTCGACACGACGCTCGGCCTTCTGGATGTGGCGGCGCGCCGCGAACAGCTGCTTGAGGATCTCGCCCGGCTCGATGTCGAGATCGTCGATCTTCATGCCGTCCGGAATCGGCACGAGCACGCTCTCGCCGCAATTCACGCACGTGATCTGAAGACCTGCGCCACGATAGTCGATGGCAAGGTTGTGCCCGCAGTGCGGACAGTCGAACACGATATCCGTGTCGCGAATCTCGGTCTCGGGCTCCTCACCCTCCAAGGATTCACCGTGCTCCGCACTCGTACCATCCGCGGCGCCCTGGGACGCCGCGGCGATTGCCGCTTCTTCAAGTCTCGCTTCTTCTTCGGTCATGGGGCTTTTCTCCTCAAGTTTGCCTATAGTATAGAACAAACGCGGAACCAGCGCAAGCCGATTTTTTAGCATGAGGGTGTTAGAGCTTCGGGGCTGGAGGGCTTCGGGGCTCAATACCCTCACGCCCCGACGCCCTTACGCCCTGTCAAGCGAGTTGTTGATGAAATTGTCGAGAGCGCCCGGCGTCTCGGCAACGGTCTTTCCTTCGGCGTCGCCACGACCCGTGAGCTGGTCGATCGTGGTGCTGCCCCCCCCGATCTCCTCGATCTCGGTCGTCTCGTCGAACCACCACCAGAGGACCGTCGAGTCGTCGTCGGCGTGCATTTCAACGGGACGTCACCAACCTTCTCACTGCGCCGCGTCCGGCAACGGCCACCGGATCTTAAGGTCGGTCGTGCCGCGGCGGTCGTACCAGAACGCCATGCCCGCGGGGATGACCGTCTGGTAGGTGTAGCCGCTCTTCTTCACGCCGTCGACGATCCTCGTCACGAACTCGCGCCAGCCCTTGCCCTTCACGTAGATCAGGTCGCGGTTGATGCCCTCTTCCGTATGGATCTTGATACGGTCGTTCGTGTCGATCGTCCCCTGGAAGTCAAGGCTGTTGAGCACGATGTCCACCGCATACGGGTTGCCAATCATGGTCGAGTGGACCGTCTCGGACCCCGTCGGCGCGGAGACGACCGTCGTCACCTCCGTCGTCACACTCTGGCCGTAGACCCAGAACGGACGGATCTTGTCGCCGTCAAGCGGCCTCTGACGGTACAACCACAGACCGTTGCCGCGCGCAATGCGCGTTGACTTCGAATAGTCGGTCATGTTCCCGTCGTCGTCGCTCTTGAACGTCATGCGTCCGAACTTGTTCGAATCCACGTTCACGATCTGGACAGCGGACCATTCCGCATTCGTGGTGACCTTTCCGTCCGCACCCTCGACCTCATTGGACACAACAATCCAGGCCGCGTAGTGGTCATTGTCGATCGGCGCATAGAGGAAATCGCCCTCCTCGAGGTTCGTGGTCTTCACGAGCTTCTTGACGGGGATGTCCTCCGCGTTGCGCTGAAGCTTCGAGTACCAGGTCCACGGCACCGCGATCATCGAGTTCGTCGTCGCACGCTCGATCTTGAGGATGCCGAACGTGTTGACGGAGATTGCCCCGTTCGTGTTGATGATGTCGCTCTCCTGCGCCGGACTGTTCGGGTCGAGCGGTTCGGCAGCCTGCAGCTTCGGCGAGGAGTCGACGTTCTCGTCCGCCTCGTCGGCGTCCGTCAGGTGGATCGCCGGACCGTCGATGAAGATACGCCAGTAACCAACCGGCTCCACGACCGTGACCTTGTTCATGTCCTTGAGCTCGACCTTGATCCACACCTTCACGGGCGTGACCTCGTGGCCGGGCTTGTCGGAGAGATGCGCGACAACCGGCGGGCAGCTGTTCATTGCCCTGAGTGTCTTGCCGTACTTGACCTTGATCATGTTGTGCTCGTCCGAACGCTGCACCCACTTGACGAGCTCGTCCACGACCTTGAGCTCAGGTTCGAAGGCGAGGTAGACCCAGCCGTCGCCCGGGTCCTCGTGGTCGATGATCCAGAGCGCCTTGCCCTCCAGCCAGCTGGAGCCGCCCTTGTCGTCCTCGCCGTACGTCTTCCACGTGATGCGCTGGACGATCGCCTCCGTGTTGGTGGTGATGTCGTACGCATAGCGATGGTAGTTGAACGTCACGTCGTGCGGCAGGTCGCTGTCGCCCGAGACCGTGATGACGAGGTTCGAGATGGTCACGATGCCGTTGTTCGTGACGATCGAGTACGACGGCATGTCGTCGGAGAGCGGCGGGTACTGGTAGACCACGTCGTCCACCTTGATCGTGAAGACGCCGTCGTCCGTGTTGAACGGGTCCTCCTCGACCGGGAAGCTGATCCGGTCGACCTTGATCTCGCCCGTGCCGACCACGTGGACGTAGAACGTGCTGTCGAGATCCTCCTTGTCGTCGGGATCCTTCGTACCGTCCGCGGTGCCTTCCGTGCCGTCCGCCGACCGCACGCCGACGATGTTGTGCTCGTCGTCGTAGTACGGCATCCAGCCGCTGTTGACCTCGTTCGTGCAGGTCACCTGCGTGCGCTCCTCCTCGACCGTGTGCGAGGGCGGATCGGTCTCGACGAGCGTCTCCTGCATCTGCTCGTTCGTGATCGACTTCTCGAAGCGGAAGTTGTCCACGAAACCCGTCGAATCGGGATTGTCGCTCGTCTCCTGCACGTAGATGATCTCGATCACGTGCGTGGCGTTGTCCACGCCGTCGTCGAGCACGTGCACCACGTGGTCGGTCCAGTTCGACTCGCACGAGTAGACCTGGTTCGTCTTGCCGTCGACGATCACGATGAACGTGCCGGGCACGTCGCTCTCGCCGTCGCCGTCGTCGATGAACGACTTCCACTTGAGCTCGCCGTCCCCTTCCACGGTCACGGTGATCTTCGTCGATTCGCCGCTCTCGAGGGAGTCGGGCGACTGCGCCACGTCGTCGTTCTCCTTGCCGGGGTCGCTCGCCTTGTCGCCCGTCTTCGGGTCGGGCACGACCTCCCACGGGTTGAGCGACTCGTTGTTGAGCGTGTAGCCCGGATGATACGGGTCGTCCTTGAAGTTCACGTTGTCCGGGCTGTTCGGATCAGGACGCATCTTGTCGTCCGCACCATAGCTCGACCCGTTCGGCGGCTGCAGGCCGTCGTTCTCGTCGTGCATTTCCGGCGCGATGTTGATGTCCGGACGCTTCCAGCCGATGTCGTCGATCTTGCAGACCGCCGACCCGTCGGAGTTGTTCGTGAAGATGAAGTCCACGTCGTACTCGCACCCGATCTCGCCGCCGAGCGGCTTGTACCCGTGCGACCACTCGTTGATCTCGGCGACCGTGTAGGTGTTCGTCTTCACGGTGACCGTCGTCTCGTGCGTGTCGGGATCCGTGTACGTCTTCGTGATCACGACCTCGAGCTTCGCGGGCGTCTCGGGATCGCCCTCCTCCTCGATCTTCATGTCCCAGTAGAACTTGCTCGGACCGTCGATGCCCGTCACGTGCATCACCGCGACCTCGTTCGTGCCGAGCGTCGGCGCGGTCTGCGCGATCACGTTGCCGACCACGTTGCTCGCGCCAGGGTCCTTGATCGCGTACCAGTAGTCCTCTGTACCCGTCGCGGTCTCGCTCACCGAGTTCGTCGTCTGCGACGTCAGCTGCCTGCCGTTCTCGTCCACGGTCGAGACGGTCGACTGGATCTCGTAGGTCTCGGATCCGTTCTTGTAGTAGTGCGTCTCGCCCGCGTTCTCCCACGTCGGCTCGGTGCCGAGGTTCTCGAAGATGTACGGCAGGGACTCGTCGTCCAGCACCTGCTCGTAGACGACCGGGATGTACGGATCCCACACGACGTTGTCGATGTAGCCGTTCGCCTGGTTGACCGTGTCGCCCGAGCTGTTGCCCTTGAACTTGATGCGCACGGTGTGGACCGTGTCCGTGTCGCCGCCGTAGACGACCTTCTGGCTGTCCCAGTCGTCCATGCCGCCTCTGTGCACCTCGATCGAAGGACCGTCGTCGATGCGGATCGACATCCAGGAATCCTGCTCCTCGCTGCCGTCGATGATGAGGTCGTTCCACGTGAGCGTGCCCGGACCCACCACGCGGATGAGCATCTCGTACTCGGTCTCGGCCGGCGTGGCCGTGATCGGCGTCTGCGCCACGTAGTTCGTGATCGTCTTGTGCTCCGGGTCGCTCGGGTCCGGCACGACCGGGTTGATCGGGTCGGGCACCACGATGAGCGGGTGCTCGAAGTCGTTCGTGATCGAGTAGCCGGGATAGTCCTCGTCGCCGGGCGTGTTCATGTCGTCCGGATCGGGATAGCCCGGATACTGCACCTTCTCGGGATCGCCCGGGAGAATCGGCACGATGTTGCTGTCCGGCTCGGGGAACTTGTACCACGCGCGCAGATAGCCGGTCTCGTTCGTGAGGACGGCCTGTACGAGGCCGCTGCGCCACTCGAGCCACACGACCTCGCTCTCGTTCGGACCGAAGTACTGCATTTCCTGCTGCGCGACCTCGACGATGTTCGAGTTGCCCATCGTCGGGTAGTCGTACGACTTGTCGCCCTGGCCGACGGGACCCGTTCCGACGTTGTTCTCCATCCCATTGTGCCACTTGGCGTTCGCGAAGTCGCTCTCCGGCGTCGGCAGCGCGTCGACGATCGCCACGTAGCTGCGGAGGTTCTGGTTCGTGCTCGCGCGGAACACCCAGTTGGAGGAGGCGTAGGTAAGCGGGAGAACGTCCTCAACGGGATTCTCGACGAGACGCACGCCGCGGCGCGTGTCGAGCGTGCAGCCCGTCACCGTGCTCGAGCCCGTGATCGCGACGACCGTGTAGGTGTCGTCGCCGTTGTCGACGATGATGCGGTTCGGCGCGAGCCAGTCGTCGTCGGGACGCTGCGTGAACGTGCCGGCCTCGATCGTGAGGTTGCCGCCGTCGTTCTCCGTGAGCGTACCGACGAGCTTGCCGGTCTTGTCCAGCGAGCTGTCGATGATCGTCACGTTCCCGTTCGCGACGATGTTCTTCGTGAGCGTATTGCCCTTCAGGTCGATCACCACGTCACGTCCGGCCGGAATCACGATGTCGCCGCCGTCGCCCGTGCTCGTGGTGATCTCGATGACGGTGATGGGGTCCTCGTCGGTGTCGTCGAGGATGTCGTCGACCGTCTTGTCGTTGTCGGGGTACTTCGACGTCTTGTTCGTCCACTTGAGGGCGGAACCGTCAATGGTCGGATGGAACGTGGAATCGCTCTCGCACACGAAGTGGCGAACGTCGCTCGCGGTCACCGCGTAGCCGCCGACCACGCCGAACTGGTCGCCATCCGACACGGAGGCCGGGAACGCGACACCGATCGTGCCGGTCAGTTCACCCGAGACGGAAAGGAGCGTGCCATTCGCGAGCGACAGGCTGCCGCCGTCGTTGTCGGTGATCCAGGTCGACCCCGCCACCGAAATGGGACCCGATGCCGAGATGCCACCGTTTGCGCAGTGCGTCACCGACACGGCGTCCGGAAGCGCAAGCGAGCCCGTGTTCGTCACCGTCACCATCGGTCCCATCGCGGGCACGTGCGCACCGTCGATCGAGAGATTGCGCATCGTCACATTGGCGCTCACCGTGAGTGCGCCGTTCGCGCTCCCACGCGCTATCTTGAATCCGGCGCCGTCAATCGTCACATTCTTGTCGATCGTCACATTCGACCTCTGGTCGATGTCCCTCAGGAGGACGATTGTGTCGCCCGAATTCGCGGCCTCGACCGCCTCCTTGAGCGAGGTGTAGGTCGTATCGCCGATGCGGCAGACCGGCTGGGTGGGCTTCAGGCCCCACACGAGCGTCTCGCCGTCGATTTCGCCCTGATAGGTTTCGGGATCGCCGTCGTAGAAGAAACCGTCGGCCGCATTGCCGCTCGTCACCACGCCGAACTGCGTCCCTTCCACGTCGCCGGACTTCGGCCAGTTCACGCCCACGCTGCCGCCGAAGGTCCCGGCGAGCTTCACCTGGTCCTCGGCCGTCGGCTGGATGTTGCTGAGCGTCGAACCACCCGTCACCGTGTTGTCGGCCACGACAGGATTGCCGCTGACGTTCACCGCCGCGGACACCTGACCAGCCGGCGAGACGGTTGTCGTGTTGATCGTGTAGCGCGTACCCTCGGTCGAGACCGCCGTGGGTGTGGCACCCTGGCCGGACTGCGAATCGAGCTGCACCCAGTTCACACCGTCCATGCTGCCCTCGACCGTCCAGACGTCCGGGTTGCGGGCAGGAATGCCACTACCGTAATTCTGGCTATAAGTCGTGAACGAATAACTTGCAGGCTGGGCGACACCGTCCTTGAGACGGAAGATCAGGGACGCCCAGGAGCTTTCGTTGGCCGCGTTGTTGAAGGCCACGCCTCCATCAAAGAACAACCGTGTGCCGACGTTGTCGTCAAACGCCTGATGTGGACCCGCACAGCTGTTGTTAAGGGTCTTGTTACCGGTCAAAGTCACTTCACCGGGGCCGAGATCGGACGCAACCTTGTCCACTGACGTATAAGGACCAACATTGACCCGGTTACCCGCGGCGTCGTAAAGCGACAGTTCCCCGAATTGGAGACGCGTGTCCGAATACGACTTTTTGAACGTGTAGCGATAGTAGGTGTAATAATCCTTGTTCACGCTATCACCGGACGCGACATAGACCGCGCCACCCTCGGTCGCGGAGCAGCCCGTGATCGTACCGCCCGCGAGGTTCATCGTCGCGGCGACGTTCTTCGTCCCCGACACCGACGCCGTCGTCGTATATCCCGTGATCGGCCAACGCGTGTCGGCATAATTGACCTGGAAGGTCGTTGGTGGGACAACGCTGGACTTCGAATCGAGCTCCGTCCAGTCCGATCCGTCAAAGCTTCCGTAAACGACCCAGTCCGTGGGGTTGCGGCCGCTGTAGTCGTTCGCCGTCATGAACATGTAGCTCGCCGCGGGCGCCGTGTTGTCCGGCACGCGGAACGCAAGCGTCATCCACGTGGCCGAATCGGTCGTGCTCGAGAGATTGAACTGACCGGCGAACTTCGTGCCGGTATTGCCGTCGAACGCATTCGCCGGCCCCTCGTTGTTCCAGTGGTCGTTGGCGGACGTGATGTACACACACTGGTTGACGGCCAGCGTGGACGGATCGGCGTTCTTCGCCGCGACCGTGTAAGTTCCACCGTTGATGCGGTTCCCGTTCGCGTCGTAGAACTTGATCTCGGACAGCTGGAATCCATCACCCGGCGTCGTCGTCTTCTTGAACCCGATCTAGTAATAGGAGTAGGCAGTTGTCGCCCCCGACGCCGAGATCGTCGAAACGTCAAGGTAGACGGCACCGCCCTTCGCGGCCGAGCAGTTGGAAATCGTGCCGTCGGCGAAGTTCACCGTCGCGCCGCCCGCCGCGTTGACCGCACCACCGTTGGAGGAGACGTTCCTGCAGTTCTGGATCGTCGCGCCCGTGCCGACCGTGAGCGTACCGCCATCCTGCACGAGGAACATCGCGGACGTCGCGTCGAGATTCGCACCGTCGATCGTGATGTTCGAGAGTGTGAGCGTCTTGCCGTTCGGAACCTGAACCGCACAGCCACCATTTCCGCGCGTGAGCGTGTAGGTGTGGCCCGTGTCGGACGAAAGCGTGATGTTCTTGCCGATCGGCAGAGCCGCGGCGTAGGACAAGGTCAGGTTCTTCAGCAACTGGATCTCGTCCGTCGCCGTCGCGTCCGCGTAGGCACCCTCCAGCGTGGAGTAGGTCCGCCCGTTGGAGACCAGGCGGCAGACAGGATCAGCCGGCGCCCAGTAGAGGATGCCGGTGGAATCAGCCGTGCCGACAGTCGCGTTTCCACCATCATAGAAGAACGCATTCGAACCGGTCACCCCCGTGGACGCCGTGCCGAACTGCAGCCCCTCGGCCGTGCCGCTTGTCGGGAACGCCACGCCGAGATGCGCGCCGGACTCGAGATTGCCGTCCTGCACGAGGCCGGTCAAGTAGGAATCCTCGCGGAACGCAATGTCGTTCGCAACCGTTCCGGCCGTGTTGTTCTGGACGACCGGCGTACCGGAGACGTGAACCGAGGAGACGCTGTTCTGAATGCTGATGGCGCCACCCCAGCGCCCGGAACCGCAGGTGTTGCCCGAAATCGTGCCGCCACGCAGGTTGAGCACCGCGACGTCGGTCGTACTGCTGCGTGTACCAACGGCAATCGCGCCGGCGTCGTTACCGGCGGCGTTGCCGGTGATGGTCCCGCCGTTCAAAGTCATCGTACCTTGTTGGATGAAGACGGCGCCACCCGACTTGCCGCCGGATCCGTTGTTCATGCCGGTCTGGCAATTCTGGATCGTGCCGCCGTTCATCACGACCGCACCGCCATTCACCTTGATTGCGCTGCCGTCGTCGCCGGTGTCGTGGCGGCAGTTCTGGATGGTCGTGCCGTCGTTGATCGTGAGCGTGCCACCATTCGCCACCAGGAACAGGGACTCATTCGCGACCTGAGCGTTGCCGTCAAACGTGATGTTCGAAAGCGTGACCGCACCGCTGATGGTGAACTCGGCCGCGGTGCTCGTACGCGTGATCTTGTAGGTGTGCCCACTCGCCGAGGTGAGCGTCACGTTCTTGTTGATCGTCTGGTCGCCCGAGAGCTCGATGTCGCAGAGGAGCTCGATCACGTCGTTCGCGTGCGCGGCCGAAACGGCCGACGACAGCGAATAGTACTCGGTCGATCCAATGCGGCAGACGGGATCCTGGCGCCAGACCAGCTTGCCCGACTCGACCACGCCATGGTACGAATCGTCCGCATCGTAGAAGAATGCATCCGTGCCGCCGCCAGAGGTGGCGGTGCCGAACTGCACACCATCAACCGTGCCGCTCGCCGGATAGGCCACGCCGAGATGGGCGTCAGACGTGAGCGCGCCGTCCTGAACGAGATGGGGCATCCAGTCCGCATTGTAGAAGGATATATCATTCGCCGCGGTCCCCTTCGTATTGCCTTCCACGACGGGCGAACCGGACACCCTGACGTAAGAGACGCTGTTTTGAATGCTCACAGCACCACCGCCACGCTGACCAGAACCACACGTATTGCCTGTGATCGTACCACCGCGAAGATTCAAAGTCGCTGCGTCGCTTGTGCTATTCCACGTGCCAACGGCGATGGCACCGCCCTCGTTGCTCGCGGTATTGCCGCTGATGGTACCCCCATTAACGGTCATCGTGCCGGAACCAATCAGAATCGCACCTCCGGAGGTCGCGCTGTTGCCCGTAATCGAACCACCGTTCATCGTAACCGTACCGCCATTTACACGAATCGCACTACCATCGGTTCCGCGGTTACAGTTCCTGATGGTCGTTCCATCGTTGATTGTCAACGTGCCGCTGGACGAAACCACGAACAACGCGTCGCTACCGGTGAGTGCACCTCCGTCGAAAACGACATTCGACAACGTGACCGAGCCGGAAATCGTGAACTCGGCACCCGTGTTCGTGCGGGTGATCTTGTAGGTGTGGCCCGCATCGGACGTGATCGTGACGTTCTTGCTAATCGCCTGGTCTGATCCCAGTTCGATGTCGTCAAGCAGTGTAATCGTATTGCCATTACTTGCGGCCGTAACCGCCGCGGAGAGCGAGGAATAGTTGGTGGAGCCGATGCGGCAGACGGGCTTGGCAGCCCAAACGAGATTCGAATTGTTGGTCGTGCCGATGTTCGACGTGTTACCATCGTAGAAAAACGCGCTCGCGCCCGTGTAGGACGTGCTGCTGCGCGTGCCGAACTGCGTGCCGACCACCGTGCCGGAGGTCGGATAGCTGATGCCGATCCGCGCGCCGCTCGTCAGATTGCCGGTCTGCGTCACACGCGCGCTATTGTTGTAGTAGCCGATGTTGTTCTCGACGCCGCTCTTCGTGTTGCCCGCGATGACCGGATTGCCGCTGACATTGACCTTCGCACCCGATGAATACATGCAGATGGCGCCGCCGGTCGAACCATTGCCCGTGCAGGTGTTGCCGGTGATGGTACCGCCGCTGATGTTGACAGTGGGGCTGTTGTTCAACCACAACGCACCACCACCATAGGACGACGCGCAGGAGCATCCGGTGATCGTACCACCAGAGATGTTCACCGTGCCGCCGTTGATGCGCATGGCACCGCCGGAATACGATCCCGTCACAGAGCAGTTCGAGATCGTCCCGCCGCTCATCGTGACCGTACCATCGTCCATGTTGACCGCGGCACCGCCTCGCGTGGACGTACAATTGGAGATCGTGCCGCCGTTCATCGTGAACTTGGAACTGGACGTCTTCACCCAGATCGCACAGCCATAACCGGAATCACCAGACCTCGTGCAGCCAGTGATGGAAGAGCCCTCCTCCATCATGAAGTGGCCGGCGTTGTTAACGTAGACGGCCGTGTATTCGCCATTCGCCACCTTGACGTTGCGAATCTCGGCGCCAGACAGCAGCTTGACCGTCGCTCCCACCTGAATGTCGAACATCATGTACTGGTTGTCATAAGACTGCCCATCCAGAATGACATTCTGGAACGTGGCCGTGACATTCGCCGTATTGAAGTTGAACTTCCGGTGCAATTCACTATTGGACGACCCGCGTTTGATCTTGTACGTGTGGCCGTTCGCGCTGGAGACCTGGATGTTCTTGGTCACGTTGACAGATGCACCCATGGTGATGTCGGCGGTCAGGACAATGGAGCCACCATTGCCCACGGCAGCGGTGAATTCGTTCCACGTCCCCACGTTGACCGCCCGCGCCGAGGTGGCGAGGAGGATGGTTGCCACGAGGCAGAAAACTGACTTGACGATCTTGTTCATGTTCGGCCTCCTTTCCTTTACTACAACTTTCCCAATGCATAAGACTATGCGCTTAACGGCCTGATAGGCCGTTT
>R26__coassemble_1523_pt1 | contig 11452 bp, 9 predicted proteins | sample R26__metabat2_high_PE_030 | metagenome-assembled genome bin R26
ATGGGGAAGTCGGCGACGCGGAAACGACCGGCCAGAGTTGATGTGGAAGGGGGTTCCTTGCCGTCCGCCAGATGTGCGCCGACTATCTGCACGCGCTTGCCGAAGAGACGGCAGCGACGAAGGGCGGGAGCATAGTCCGGATCGTCACCGATGATGCCGGCGATGTCGAATGCGGCCGGCTGTGCGGAGTAGAAGAGAAGAGATGACGCGAGGGACATCTTGATCCAGTTCTCGTCCGAACCGACTTCAACTTCGTGAATCTCCGTCTCGTATCCGCAGTTGTGTTCAAGAAAGTCGTAGAACGCATACTGCTTGGACGTGTTGAAGCCCGATCGGGCGGACGGAATCGTGCCAAAGTAGTTTGTGCGCACAAGGGAGACGTCTTCGTCGAGACTGTTCGCGACGTCTTCGCAGAACAATTTCGGCAAGCGGGCGTAGTCGATCTCGAAATTCTCTTCACCGAGTTTTGAGAAGAGCGTCGTGCGGTTGCGGTAGAGCCAACTACCGTCAATGAACACCATGGCCTTCTGTGACATATTGATCAGCCTTTATTTTGCAGCTTTGTTGTCGTTTTCAGGAAGCTCGATCAACCAGGGAATCGCTGTGCCGTTCCCCGCGCCAATATTGATTGTACTAACCTGCGGTTCTGTATTTTCCTTTTGAACGGAAGGGGAGGAAGGTGGTGTCTTGGGAACGGAGGGGGCCGTCGGCGCCTTCGCGGCAACCGTCGGATTTTGTACGGGCACTGAAGAGGTCTCGGGCCTTGGCGCAGGCTCCACGACTTTTTCCTTAACGACCTTCAGCTGAGATTTGGCGGGTTCAGGTGGCACGGACTCGGTCTTGGGAGCGACTTTGGGCGCAACGACCGGCTGCTGAGGCGCTGGAACGATCTTAGGTGCAGGTACAGTGACGGGCTTTGGCTGCGGCTTGGGGGCAGGCTCAAGCTGGGGAAGGGGACGCGCAACGGGCTGCTGCGGAGTCTGTTGTTGAGGCTGCTGCTGGGGAAGGGCTTGCTGGGGAAGGGGGGCAGGTGCCCTTTTCGCGGCTTCCTCCGCCGCCCTTCTTGCATCTTCACGCGCATAATATTCAGGATAAAGGCGGCGGCGATGCTGTTCGACCTGCTCAAGGCGGGCCTTCTCCTTGTCAGCCTTGAGTTTTTCCTGCTCGAGACGAAGTGCCTCCTGCTGGCGTTTCAGCTCGTTCCTCATGCGTTGGAGTTCAAGGGCCTCGGCTGAGGGGCGCTGAGCCGGAGCTGTCATGGTCGGCGCGACAAGCGGCTGCTGCAACGCGTCAGGCACAGTCGGTTGGACCGTTGCTGCCGGTGAGGCCGAACGTTCGTCCAAAGCCTTCTGGAGGCGATTGAGCTGTTCAAGAATCGGCTTGAGGGAGGCATCCTGCGGTTGGACGGGTACAGCCTGTGGCGCCTGAACCGTGACGAGCGGCTGCTGGGCGGGCTGCTGCTGCGTACGGTCGCGCAGCACAATGTCAAGCAGTCTGTCCGAGAGCGTCTGATTGCGCTGCGTGACGGCCGCGAGATCGTTCTTGTCACGATTGATGACCGTGGCCATGATCAGAGAGAATGCGACGACGACCACGACTAGTACGATGACGAAGAACACGGCGAGATTGAACATGCGCTTGCGCGCCTTCGCCTGTTCGGCCTCAAGATACTGCTGAAATGCCTTGAGAACGGGAAAGTCGTTTCCTGTGGCATCCTGGTTGAACAGACTCACGGCGGTAGCACCGGCCGCGTGTTGTTCACCGGCGGGAATGCCGTGGATTTCAGGCGAATCTTCATTATCCATATATGTTCTTCCTTTCGTGCGAAATAAATTTTATCATGACTTCTCACATTGGGCAAGCCAAAACCGAATATGCGCATAATGTCAGTTATGTAAACTAGACATATTATCAAGCATACCCCTTTCATGGGATGCCTTCACTGGGTATTTATGGTACAATGTCCGTTGTGCAAATCTCACCTACAGAACCACTTGCCGCACGCATGCGGCCGCGGACGCTCGAGGAAGTCGTCGGCCAGCGACACATCCTCGGTGACGGGAAACTCCTCCGCCGCGTCATCGAGGCGGACCGTCTCACGAACATCATTCTCTTCGGACCGCCTGGATGCGGCAAGACGACGCTCGCCGAGGTCATTGCGAAGACCACCCAGCGCAACTTCGTGCGCTGCTCTGGCGTCGTCTCGAACGTCGCCGAGATCCGCAAGGTCTGCGACCGCGCGCGGAACGAGCTCGGTGGGATGGGAACGATTCTCTTCGTCGACGAAATCCACCGCTTCAACAAGTCACAGCAGGATGTTCTGCTTCCCTATGTCGAGGATGGAACGGTTGTCCTGATCGGCGCGACGACACACAACCCCTCGATGTTCGTCAACACGCCGTTGACGAGCCGTTCGCTCGTCTTCGAGCTCAGGCCCCTGACTCCGGACGAGACGGCCGAGCTGCTCGACCGTGCCCTCGCCGATTCCGAACGCGGTTACGGCGACCTTCCTGTCCAGCTCGAACCCGACGCGCGCCGCTTCCTTTCGGAGATCTGCGACGGCGACGGACGTCATGCCCTCACGGCTCTCGAGGTCGCGGTCCGTTCGACCCCCCCTTCCCCGGACGGGACCATTCATCTCACACTGGACGTCATACAGGAATGCGTCCAGCGGCGCGTCGTCCAGTACGACAAGAAGGAAGACGGCCACTACGACACGATCAGCGCCTTCATCAAGTCCATACGCGGTTCGGATCCCGACGCAGCCATCTACTGGCTCGCGAAGATGCTGGTCGCAGGCGAAGATCCTCGTTTCATCGCGCGACGTCTCGTCATTTCCGTATCCGAGGATATCGGAAATGCCGATCCACGCGGACTCACGATCGCAGTGGCCGCCCTTCAAGCTGTTGAATTCGTCGGTATGCCCGAAGCCCGAATCTCCCTTGCCCAAGCCACGACCTACCTCGCGACCGCACCGAAATCCAATCGTTCGTACGAGGCCGTCAACCGCGCAATGCACGATGTGGAGACCGGGTCCGTGCAGCCTGTTCCCGAACATCTGAAGAACGTCCACGTGGATGCCATCGGCGCCGAACAGAGCGACGGCTACAAGTATCCGCACGCCTACAAGGAAGCGTGGGTCGACCAGGCATATCTGCGGATTCCGGAAACCTACTATATTCCATCCGACCAGGGCTACGAGGCCACAATCGCAAAGCGGATGGAACTGCTCAAGGGTCCCTTCTGACCTCATTCACCTCTGTACCTGACAAACATATGAAACCACTTGCTCTAACGTTGATCCCCTTCGTGTCACTTTCCGCCGTTGCGGGGGACGCCCTTCCCGCCTTTGTCGTCGACAATGGAAATTCAATTCCCGTAAAAGCCATTGCAGGCGACTGTGCGCGGGTTTCTCGCGTGGACGACACGATCGTGCTTGAAACGACCGAATCCCGCCCGAATGTCTGGCCCGCCGTCTACTTCACGTTCAACGCGCCGTTCGATCTTGACCACTACGGAGCCGTGCGGGTGACAGTCTCGAACTGTACGGCCCAGCTCACGAGAATCGGCGTCAAGATCAAGGCGGAGACACCTCAGGGACAGCTTCCAGAACGGGGATTCCGTGTGCTTGGCGGGCATGCGTCAACCTGTTCCGTTCCCCTTCGAATCGAGCGCTGGGTCTTTGACCGCGATCCGAAACTCAAGGGTCTCAAGCGTCTGCCGAAAGTCGGCAACGGGACGTCCTACACGCTTGCGAAGACGCATGCGATATCGGTCTATCTCCCCGCAGGTACCGTCAACGGCAAGTTCGCCGTCTCATCCATCGAGCTCATTCCGGGCGGTGAGGAGAAATTCCAGCAGACGCTTCTCAGGGCCGATGCGCTCAACCCCTGGGTTGATGCGTTCGGACAGGCACGCTTCGCGGAATTCCCCGCGAAGATCCACCAGGAAGCCGATTTCAAGGAACAGCTCGCTTCCGAAAACCGCGAACTCGACGCACATCCGGACGGGATACCCAGCGCAGACCGGTTCGGTGGCTGGACGGGAGGCCCCCAACTTGCAGCAACGGGCTTCTTCCGCACGGAAAAGGTGAACGGCAAATGGTGGTTCGTCGATCCTGATGGACATCTCTTCATCTCAAAGGGAATCAACTGTGGTTGGGACCTTACACCCACGGCCATCTCCTTCCGTGAAGAATATTTCGAAAAACTTCCGCCACGCGACGGTGCAACACGCCAGTTCTGGACCGAGGTCAAGAAGCCCGCCTATCGCAACTACTACAGCGACCCCAGCCGTGTCCCCTACTGGGCCTTCTCATTCCAGCGCCACAATCTCTGGCTGAAGTACGGTGCGGACTATCTGGCGAAGAACTACGCAATGCAGGCTCGCCGCTGTCGCGCCTGGGGCATCAATACCTTCACCGGAGCGACGCTCGAACAGCGGAAAGCCGCCAATGTTCCCTACGTGCTCGGCATCTCGCCGAGTTCCCGCAAGATTCTCGGTGCCAAGGGCTACTGGGGCGAGCTCATCGATCCGTTCGCGCCTGAATTCGAGGAGAACTGCCGTAAGACGTGCGCGAATCCATGGATTCTGGCCGCCGGCACGAACGCACTCTGCATCGGCTGGACCGCCCACAACGAACTCTCCTGGGATCGTGACGGCGCCTCGCTCGCGCGCGGTGTTCTCGCCTCGCCCGACGACCAACCCGCGAAGATCGCCCTTCTCGATCTCCTTGCCCGAATCGACCCGAAGGCCGCGGCCTCAACGAACCAGATTCCCGACGCCGTCCTGGCGCAGTTGGGAACCGCCCTCGCCGAGAAGTACTACTCCACCATTCGCCGCGCCATCAAGTCCGTCGCCCCGAACCATCTCTATCTCGGCGACCGCAACGACAAGCTCAATCCCGAGGTGTTCATCGCCGCCTCGAAGTTCTGTGACGTGATCACCGTCAACACCTACGACTATCGCGCGTGCGTGGAACTGCCGGCAGGCGCGCTTGACAAGCCGCTCATGGTCACGGAATTCCACTTCGGCTGCTACGACACGGGCTACTTCTATGCGAGCCTGATTCCCGTGAAGGACCAGAAAACGCGTGCGAACTGCTTCAGGAGCTACATGCGGTCCGTGATCGACAATCCCAACTACGTGGGCGCACACTGGTTCTGCTGGCGTGACCAGCCCATCACGGGCGTGATCGGCGAAAGCGCGAACTCTTCGTGCGGCATCGTCTCCGTCACGGACGTTCCATACGCGGAACTCGTCGACGCGATGAAGGAAGTCGCGGCGGAGATGTATACCCGCCGCGCCGGACTCGTCAAGTGACGGAGTCGATCACCGAGCCTCGAGCGCCGTCTCGGCGAGATCACAGATGCTGTCGACGGACGGATCGTCCGTCAGTTCATGGAGAAACGAGCGGCGGTACGCGAGATGTCCGCGCGCCGCGCAAAGTCGCCGCGTCGTCGAATAGGCAAGCCCCGAGACCATCCAGCCGACCTGAATGAGGACGAAATCAGCCAGAGAGGCGATGTTCTGGTAGTCGACGGGACGGCCGCCCTGGATTGCCTCGACGACGGCGGGATTCGGACGTGCCGTCGTGGGAAGATTCCAGAACGCACGGCAGTTCGTACGCCAGTCCGTATGCGCGATCTGGTCCTCAAGGACGCGGAAGATGTCCAGCTTGTCCGCGTCGCGCACGGTCTGCGACGCGGCGAGCGTCAGTGGGTCAAGCGACGTGGGCAGATCGCGCCGATTGTGGAAGAGAACGGCATCAAGAATGGCCTGACGCTCGTCGTCAACCCAGTCGGAAAGCCACCCCCTCTCCACGACGATGTCGTGGGAGAAGACCGCGTGGTCGACAGAATCGGAATCGCGGAACGTGTTGTAGCGCTTCAGCTGTTCGTAGCGACCCGTGTCGTGCAGGAGTGCCGCCGCCGCGCAGACGCGGGAGGTCCGCACGTCAAAGCCCTCGCCGGACGAAATCAGCGCCGCGTTCTCGACGACCTTGTCGGTGTGGAGCCGCTTGAGCGCCATCATCGGCGGAAGCACACCGCCTACGCGGAACGAGTCCACGTAGGCGGAATAAACAGTCTCGAGACCGTTCAAGGCTTACTTCTTGGCGCCGAACTGCGTCTTGTCGAAGTTGAAGAACACGAACCAGGGCAGGAAGCCGCCCTCGTTGCGGCAGATGAGGCCAATCTGGAGGGCCGCGTGCTGCGCATTGTTGAAGAACGCCAGCTGAACACCGTTGCGGAGCGTCTTCGCGTGGCTGTAGCCGAACGCGTACTGGCACCCCGAGACGACCTCGTCTGCATCGCTGATGCAGACGGAAACCTGCGCACCCTGCACCTGACGGTTCTCGCAGGCGAGCCCAAGAGCGCAGCCCCTGCTGTCCGTGCCCGCGTTGTCGCGCCACCAGCTCCACGTGCACTCCGCGGAAGCGGCCAGGCCCATCAGCACCGCACAGGCGGCAATCATGATCTTCTTCATTCTGTTTTTTCCTTTCTAAGATTACACGGAAACGAATCAACTCAAATTGCCAATCACGGCCTTGATGCGGCGGACGCCCGCCGACGAACTCTGCTCCTTCTGGATCTTGAAGCTGCCGAGCTCGCTCGTGTTCTCGACGTGCGGGCCGCAGCAGATCTCCTTCGAGATGTCGCCGATGGAGTAGAGAGACACCTGGTCGCCGTACTTCGACCCGAAGAGAGCCATCGCGCCCTCGGCCTTCGCCTCCTCGACCGTCGTCATCTTCTTCGTGACGGGGATGCCCTGGGCGATCCACTCGTTGACGAGCTTCTCGACCTCGGCCTTCTGCTCGGCCGTCATCGGCTCCGGCCACGTGAAGTCGAAGCGCAGACGCTCCGCCGTGATGTTGGAGCCCTTCTGGTTCGCCGTCGGACCGAGCACCTTGTGGAGCGCGGCGTGAAGCAGATGCGTGGCGGTGTGCATGCGCGTGACGACCGCGCTGTTATCCTGCAGGCCCGCCTTGAACGAACCCGCCGAAGTCGTGCGGGAGAGCTCTTGATGCTTGCGGTTGGCCTCCTCGAAACCGGCCTTGTCAACCTCGAGGCCATCCTTCGCCGCCATCTCGCAGGTCATTTCGAACGGGAAGCCGAACGTGTCGTAGAGCTCGAACGCGAGCTTGCCGGAGATGCGCGTCTGGCCGTGCTCCTTGAGCGCGGAGACAACCTTGTTGTAGCGCGCCTCGCCCTTGTCGAGCGTGCGGTTGAAACGCGCCTCCTCGGCCTCGAGGTCCATGCGGCACGTCGCGAGGTTCGCCTCGAGTTCGGGATAGACGTGCTTGTACTTCTGGCAGATTGTCTCGGCGAGCTGAAGCGTGAAACCGGGCGCGATGCCGATCATGCGCGCAAAGCGCACGGCACGGCGGATCAGGCGGCGCAGCACGTAGTTTGCGCCGATGTTGCCGGGCTTCACGCCGCCCTTCGGATCGCAGAGGATGAACGTGGCCGTGCGCATGTGGTCCGCAATCACACGGCGCGCCTTCAGCACTTCGGCGGGATCCATGCCTTCGGGGACGTTGGCGAGCTCGTCGATCTTCGCCATGATCGGCGCGAAGATCTCCGTGTCGTAGACGGTGGGCGCTCCGCTCATCATGCAGATCGTGCGCTCCACGCCCATGCCCGTGTCGACGTTGTGGCGCCCGAGCGGAACAAACTTGCCCTCCTCGTTCTTGTTGTACTGCATGAAGACGTCGTTCCAGATCTCGATGTACTTCCCGCAGTGGCAACCAGGACGGCAATCTGGACCGCACTTCTCCTTGCCCGTGTCGATGAACATCTCGGTGTCGGGACCGCAGGGGCCCGTCGTGCCCGCAGGCCCCCACCAGTTGTCCTCGCGCGGCAGTCGGAAGATGCGTTCTTCGGGGATCCCAAGCGACTTCCATATCTCGACGGCCTCCTCGTCCGCGGGGATGTAACCATCCTCCCCTTCCTTGCCCTCGCCGCGGAAGACCGTCACGTTGAGCTGCTCAGGCTTGAAGCCGAGCTTCGTCGTGAGGAACTCGAAGCTCCAGCTGATCGCCTCCTTCTTGAAATAGTCGTTGAGCGACCAGTTTCCGAGCATCTCGAAGAAGGTGAGGTGAGCCGCATCGCCGACTTCGTCGATGTCGCCCGTGCGCACGCACTTCTGCACGTCCGTGAGGCGCGTGCCCGCCGGATGCGGCATCTGTCCCATCAGGTACGGCACCAGCGGGTGCATGCCCGCCGTCGTGAAGAGCACGGTGGGGTCGTTCTCAGGAATCACGCTCGCACCAGAGATGCGCGCATGGCCCTTCGACTCGAAAAATGACTGGTATGTTTCGCGAAGTTCGTCTGCAGTCAGATTGTTCATGAATGGTCTTCCTTTGGTGAAGGAATATTATACCATAAATTGCCGTCTTGAAGTGGGCGAAATCCCGCGTCTCAGCGGATTCCGAGCACCTTGTGCATCTGGATCGAGAGCGACCAGGGCGGCAGCAGGTCGGGCGCGACGAGGTTGAGCTTCCGCTGGAGCGAAAATGCGCGGCGGTAGTGGATGCGCCCTTCGCTTTCAAGCGGCGAGATGTAGTAGTCGTCGGCCTGGATACGGTCGCGCATGGTTCGGCAGAACGCCACGATGTCGTCCGACGTCGCGACGATCCTCACCTCGTTCGCGCGGTGGATCATCCTCTCGTCCTGATAACGCGAGAGGTAATGCGACTTGGGGGAGACCGAGATGTAGTCGAACAGCTCCGGCCTTGTGGGCGCGACGACCCCGTTCGTCTCGAGGGCGATCCATTTCCCAGCCGCCTTCAGCGCAAGCAGCAGCTCGTCGAGGTCGGGCTGGATCGTCGGCTCGCCTCCCGTCACGATCACGCTCTTCGTCCCCAACTCGTTGACCTTCCGGATGATGTCGTCGACCGAGAGCTGCATCCGTTCGCTCTTGTGCGTGTCGCACCACGAACAGGCGAGGTTGCAGGAGGAAAAACGGATGAACGTCGCCGGACGCCCCACGTTGCGACCTTCCCCCTGAAGGGAGTTGAAGATCGCGTGCAATCTGAACCGACCGCTCATTCGCCGTACTCCGCGCAGGAGTCCGGCGTCTCCCAGACTTTCACGCGGCACAGACCCGGAATCCGTGCCTTGAGTTCACCGTAGAAATGGCGTGCGAGGTTCTCCGCCGTCGACCTGAACGGAATCGCGACCGCACGCATCCCGTTCTTTGCCACGACAGCCGCGATCTCGCTCTCTCCCTCGGACGACGCGTCGTAGATGAACGCGTGGTCGAAACGCGAAAGGATCACCTCCTCGCATGTCGTCTTCAGGTCCTTGAAGTCGATCACCATGTCGGACGTGTCCTCCGGCGCCTGGCACACGCTCGCCTCCACGCGGTACGTGTGCCCGTGAAGGTTCTTGCACAGCCCCTGGTGGTTCGTCAGGACGTGCGCCGCGTCAAACTTGACGCTCTTCGTCACCGTCAGCATACTTCTGCTCCTCTCTCCATTCCTTGCCGTGGCACTCCCGCCGCGCGATGCCCTCGCGCGGTTCGTCCTCGGGCGCGATCGCGAGCGGCGCAAGCGGCTGCTCGTCCGCGACCGGCAGCGCCGTCCAGGCCGCAGCGTAGATCGGCAGGCCCTGCCCGCGGAAGAGTGTCTCGAACTCGGTCCACTCCTCCGGACCCCGCGCCATCGGTTCAACGCGCGCGAAACGCGCATCGTCGGCGAAACACGCCTCCACCACGTGGAAGTACTCCTCGTGGTCTGTCGCAAACTCGATCTTCCCGCCCGTCTTCAAACGTTTCCAGAGGACGTTCAGGAAGAGAGGGCCGAACAGACGGTGCGAGTGGTGCTTCTTCTTTGGCCAGGGGTCCGGGAAGAACACGTACACCGTGTCGATCCCGTGCTCCGGCAGCAGGTAGTGGAACGTGTAGAGCGCCTCCAGGCGCAAGATGTCCGCATTCGCCAGCTTCAGCCGCGTGCACTTGCCGTCGAAGACGTTCACGCGCTCCTTCATGCGCTCGATGCCGAGGAACCGCCGCTCGGGATATCGTGCCGCGCGTCCCGTCAGAAAACGTCCGCGCCCACAGCCGACCTCGACCTCGAGCGGCACGCCCGCGGGAAATTCAAGCGGTTTGCAGACGTCGGTGACCTTGATCTTCATGGTTCAGAACCCCTTCACGACCAGCTTGCCAAGTCCAGAGCTCCGCGCGCGCTCCCGACCGTCCACGCGCACGACAAGCCCCGCCCCCGCACCGAACTTCGTGCCTGTACGGTCCCACATGACGTCGACGTCGTGACCGTGGTAGCGCACGTTCGAGAGCTGCCACCAGTCCCAGGCCCGGGGCGCGAGCGGATCGACGACGAGCGTGTCTCCTGCCTGCGCCTCGACGCCGCAGAGGCCCGCGATCACGAGATCGCAGAACGTCGAGTGATTGTAGTCCTTCCCGCGTTCGCGGTAGACCATCTTCCTCTTGCCGCTGCGGTCCCACTCGATGATCACGCGCCGCGCGATCCATTCGCCCGTGAACGGATGGACGTTCTCGTCGATCCACGGCACGACCGTACCGTCCGCGCGCGTGAGCACCTGCTGTGCGGCATACTGCTTCACGAGGCGTGCGTAGTCCTCCTGCGTCGCCGCGCAGTCGAGTCCGCGCTGCAGCGTGCGGTAGAGTCCCGTGAGCGCAACGCTCGTCGCGTACGGCCAGCTCGGCCCGTTCCACAGGCACTCGTGCTTGCCGGGGTCGATCTCCACGTCGAAACCGGGCGTGTCCCGCCGCGGAAACGTGAGGCCTTTCGGCGCGAGGAATCCCTTCTCGTCGAGAATTCCCTTCCAGGCGGACCCGAATCCCTTCAGGTCCATGCCGAAGTAGAACGGCGCGTAGCCGTTCAGTTCGCACACGTCGTCGTGCACGCCCGTCGTCGAGAGCGTCGTGAAGAACGAGCGTTCCGGCAGCCAGAGCTTCGCCTTGACGTTTCGCTCGAGTTCCGCGGCCTTCGCCGCGAAGCGGTCCGCGCACGCCGCGTCGCCGACTTCGCGCGCAAGTGCGGCGATGGACGCCGCCTCCGCCCACATCATCGAATTGACCATCGGGCGCGCACCGTCGTGCGACAGCGCGAACTCGCTCCCCTCCCGGTCTCCCGCATAGTCGAAGAGTCCCCGCTCCGCGCGGTAGCCCGTCTTGATCTGCGGACCCTTGTAGTTGGACGCCGTCCCGACGTCGCGCAGGCTGAGCCCGCGCACGCTCCATCCCTTCTCCCACGCCTCGTAGTTCTTCACGAGCACCGCCAGGAGCGTACGCGGGTACTCCGTCCGTCCTGTCGTCTTCGCAAGCTCGCACGCGCTCCACGCCGGGGCGCTCGCGTAGGCCCTCGGCCCCCTCACGTTGCCCTTCTCGAGCATGAAGTTGAGGAACTGCTCCATGTACTGCGGATTCCTCAGCCAGCGCCCCTCGCGCAGATGGTGGATGAGCGGACACG
>R26__coassemble_1525_pt1 | contig 11448 bp, 8 predicted proteins | sample R26__metabat2_high_PE_030 | metagenome-assembled genome bin R26
AAGGCCATCCTGTAGTAGGTCTGTAAGTAGATGAAATGTGGAAACGACCATGAAAATGTGATTGCCCATGCTGAAATTGACACAAAAGGAAAATGAAATGAAGACAACTCGTCGTTCCGTCATCCTCGGTTCCGCCGCCTTCCTGAGCGGGGTTCCTTCACTTTTCGCCATTGGTTCCACGTCTCCGCGGCGTCCGGCCGCATCCGAGCGCGTGTCGCTCGGCGTCATCGGCTGCGGTGGTATGGGCTGGGCCAACACCCAGGTCCTGCTCGCCGATCCGCGTGTGCAGGTCACCGTGGTCTGCGATGTCGTCGCCGGCTACCCCGACCGCCGCAACGAGGGCGGATTCCTGGGCTACGAGTGGTTCCGGGCGAACGTGGACAAGTTCTACGGCAAGCCGGGTTGCCGCGTGACGTCGGACTGGCGCGAGGTGGTGACCGATCCCAAGGTGGACGCCGTGCTGATCGCGACGGCGGACCACTGGCACGCCAAGATCGCCAAGGAGGCGATGCTCAACGGCAAGCACGTCTACTGCCAGAAGCCCCTCACGCTCGGCATCAACGAGGGACGCGAACTCGTGCGCCTGGCGAAGCAGACGGGCGTCACCTTCCAGGTGGGCAACCAGGGGCGCAGCAACTCCGTCAAGCGCATTGCCGCCGAAATCGTCCGCAACGGTTACCTGGGCGAGTGCCGCAGTGCGCGCGTGCTCATTCCGGGCGGACCCGACTACGGCTACGTGGGACAGAAGGGCAAGTCCACCGCGCGCGGTACGCGGCCGTCCTTCATCACGCCGGAGGGCTGGAAGATGTACCTCGGGCCGTCGCAGCACTGGGAGGACGACGTCTACATCCCCGCCATCCACGACGCGATGGTGTGGCGCTGCAACCGCCGCACGGGCAATGGCGTCATCCCCGACTTCGGCGCGCACGACGTCGACACCGTGCAGTGGGCCATCGGGAAGGACCGCTCCGGCCCCGTGGCGATCGAGAACGCGAAGTTCGCTGATTGGGACCAGCCGCGCGACGTCCTAACCTGGGCGAACACCTTCTCCTTCGATCTCGTCTATGCGGACGGCTTCCGCTGCCATGTGGCGAACTACGATTCCAGGAAGGGCGAGCACCGCTCCGTCACGTTCAACGGTTCGGTCGGCACCCTGGTCGAAGGACTCTACTCGGGCATGCCCGTCAAGCTGCAGCTGCCGCCCGCGCTGAAGAAGTGGCGCGAGAAGACCGACCTCAAGGACACGGACGTCCGTTTCCACGCGCCGAAGGACGGCCACCCGCACGAACAGGACTTCATCGACGGCATCTACGGCGGCGCGACGGCGACGGACTGCGAGATCGGCCACCGCACGACGACTGTCTGCCTCCTGGCGAACATCTGCCAGACGCTGGGCGTCTCCGGTCTCACGTGGGATCCCGTCAACGAGGTCTTCACGGGCCCGAACGCAGCGGAGGCCAACAAGCTCCTGGACGTGCCGTATCTGAACGGCTGGAAACTCTGATCGGCGTCGTTGGCGCTCGCCGGATGCGGGTGTCAGTCGACGGATGAGAAGGGAATGAAGAGGACGTCGAGGTTGCGTCCCTTCCCCGGAATGGTCTCGTTGCGGTAACAGCGCCAGAGGAAGCTCGTCTTCTCGTATCCGTCCGCATGGGCGTCGTAGGTGATGCAGGGAAAGCAGTCGATCGTGACGTTCTCGCCCTTCGTCTCCTTGTGCCAAAGACGCCAGAGAAAACTCTCCGAAGTGCCCGAAGGGGTCTTCTCGCGGGTCCACAGGGGAATTCCGCCCAACCACCAGACGTTCTCACGATTGGCGTCCGTATTCCATCCGAAGAGCGGCCAGGCCCAGAATCCGCTGCCGTCCGCGTTCTGGTACGTGCTGACGAGCGGTGTGCACCACCAGTCGTACCCCTTGACGTGCCCCGCCAGAAGGGAGACATACTGGTCGTCTTTCGGATCGGCCCAGTAGAACGGGAGACACCAAGTGGGGCCATCCTCCATCCATCCAAAGAGGCCGAAGGCGCCATAGAACCCATTCGCCGTGCCGATGGCCGCCGGGGTCGCCCACCAGGCGTCGCCACTTATGCCGCAGAGTCCCATCAGTCCGAGTTCGGCGTCCTGCAGGTGAATCCATAGTGGGGTGATCCACCAACAGGTGTCCGAAACGCCGAATGGCAGGGTGTAGAATGCGTTTCGGTCGTGGACATACAGGGGGAACAGGTAGCTGCCGTCGTAGCCGTCGGAGGTCGTGGACAATCCCGCCAGCAGGAGCGCGATGTACGTGTTTCGGTGTTTTTGTCTTCTCACGTGCGACAACAGAAGCGGAATGCTCCACGAATCATCGGAATCCTGGCTGTAGAAGAGCGAATGGAAGCGGCCCTCCTTGTAGGAATAGAATGGAAAACACCAGGATGAGACACACGCGTCATTGTTGAACGTGGTGCCGGCGAGTCCCAGAAGGAATGTGTATTCGTCCTCGCGCGCGGATTCCTTTGCGTTCTTGGGCACCTTGATAGACTCCTCGTGATGGCTCAGGAGCGGCAGGGACGTCCATCCGTCCTTGTTCTTCCAGGTCAGGAGCGGCAGGGAGACGAAGTCGTGGCCGGCCTTCCACGTGAACAGCGGCAGCGATGTCCAGTCGCCCTGTTCCCACCAGGTGAGAAGGGGCCAGGCGTACCCACGGTCCGCACCCTGCGTGTAGAGGGGCCAGATGACTGACAGCGACGGATCTCGGCTGTAGAGAAGCGGCCACAGATTCACGCGTTGTTCGGCCGGTTCGGTGTAGTCGCTGTCCGGCCCCTCGTAGAACGGAGACGCCTTCATGTAGAAACTCGAGCAGCCGGCCAGCATCACCGAACCACCGACGCAGAGGAATGCCTTCTTCATGTTCATGTGAGAATCCTCGTTTCACCCCCCACTGCGGGGGAACATGCATCAGTATACCACAACGAATGCGGGAGGTTGTCATTTTCCCGTCACACATCTGTCAAATTGTTGTAAAACATGCCTTGTTGACTCCTGCATGTGAATCGTGCATAATATCGGCATGGAGACATTGAACATGGATATTCGCAATGGAGTGATGGCAGGCGTCGGTGCGTTGGTTGTCATGCTGGGCTCGGTCTGCGTGCAGGCGGGCGGAATCGACCGCGCGTTCTTCGAGGGGCTTCTGGAGATTCCGAGCCGGTGCGGAGACGAGCCTCGGCTTGTTCAGGTGGTCGACTACGTGCGGGACTGGCTGGTGGCGCGTGGTGTGCACTGCGCAGTCGAGACCAATGATGTCGGGCGCGTGGCGCTCTACGCGTCGACGACACCCGGGAAGGTGCACGACTACATGTTCGTGTCGCATCTCGACGTGGTGGCGGCACCAGATGAAATGTTCAGGCCCCGCACTGAAGGCGATCGGGTTTTCGCGCGCGGGGCGTGCGACACGAAGGGGAACGCGGTCGTGATGTGCCAGGTGCTCGCGAATCTCGTCGGCAAGGCGTCCGTCGGGATGTTCCTTGCGACGGACGAGGACGGTGGCGGACGCGGCCAGCGCACGCCCGCGATGATGATCGAACGCGGCTACCTGCCGCGTCGGATGATCCTCGTGGGCGATTCGGCGGGCGAGGAGCCGGGACAGCTCTTCACCGCCGAGAAGGGCCATTCGCATATCGACCTCATCGCACGCGGGAAGGGAGGGCATTCCTCGCGTCCCTGGGCGCTCGACAACCCCGTGCCGAAGCTCTGCCGCGGCTATCTGAACTTCGACGAGGTCTGGAACAAGGGCGCGGATCCGAAGGAGAAGTGGCGCACGGTTGTCTCGCCGACCATGCTCAAGGCGAGCGACGGGCGCAACATCGTCGGGGACACCGCGGTCATGCATCTCTCGTGCCGTTATATCACAAGGGCGGACCTGGATCGCGTGATGAAGACGCTGAGAGAGACGACGGGACTCGAAGTCCAGGGCACACCAGGACGGCGTCCCGTTGAGAATAGACCCGGGGATCCGGAGATCGCCGCGCTGCTCGCCGCGATGAAGGCGCGTCTTCCGGGCGGCATCGTCGAGGGGCGGATGAGCGCGGCGACGGATGCATCGTACTATGCCGACAGGGGACTTCCGATCGTGATCTTCGCCGCGGACGGCGGTGAACCGCACAGCGACCGGGAATGGGGTTCGCTGAAGAGTCTCGACGACTACGCCGACTTCTTTACTTGCTACCTCGGCGGCAGGTGACGCCCGATCCGGCAGGGTTGACAGGTGTGCGGCATTATGAGAAGATATGCGTGGTTTCCACAGGAAAATAAATGGAGAGGTCATGAAATCGAATGAATTCCGGATGGCCGTGGCGTGGGTTGCCGCGGTAGTGCTCGGGGGCGCCTGCTTCGGGGCGGCCGCGCCGAGGAACGCGACGCTGAAGACGGCCGGAGGTCCGCTCGTGCAGGCGCACCGCGGCAGCCGCGGCGAATACGCGGACAACGCCGCGGGCGGGTTCGCGCTCTGTGTGCGAAAGGGGATTCGCGGATTCGAGACCGATGTGCGTTTCTCGAAGGACCATCAGCTCGTCATCATGCACGATGGCCGCACGGACCGCACCACGGACGGCGCGGGCATCGTGGAGGAGCTGACGCTCGCCGAGCTGAAGCAGCGCCGCATCCAGACCTGCGCGGAGACCGTGCCGACCGCCGAAGAGGTGATGAAGGCCCTGGGCGGACGCGACGACGTGTTCATCGAGCTCGAGATGAAGGCGTACCCCGGCAAGTTCTACACGCCCGAGGTGTTGACGGACTACTGCCGCAAGCTGAATGCCGCCGCGAAGAAGAACCTCGCGCCGGGCACGTATGCATTCACCTGCTTCAACACGGGGACACTTGCGACGATGCGCGCGGTCGACCCCGAGGCGCCCATCGGCTACATCATGGGCAAGCTGGAGGAGAAGCACCTTGCCGAGGCAAAGAAACTGGACTGCGTTTCCGTGGCGCCGACGTTGAACACGTCCGCGGAGATGGTCGCCCGGGCGCACGCCGAGGGCTTCACGGTGTGTCTCTGGATGGTGCAGAACGCCGTGCAGTACGCCGAGGCGAAGGCGAAGGGCGCCGACCGTGTGACGAGCGACTACCCGATTCTGCTCACGCGCATGGTCACGGGACGTCCGAAGAAGCTCGTCGCGATGGACCTCGACGCAACCCTCTGCCAGCACCGCTCGCCGATTCCCGAGAAGAACAGGAAGGCGCTGAAGGCGCTCTGCGCAAAGTACAAGTGCGTGATGTCCGCCGCGGGCAACGCGCCGCGCGTCTACGGTCAGATGGAGCAGTTCCCGATCGACATCGTCGGCAACTACGGCATGCAGATCGCCGAGGCGGCGGACGGCAACTTCCGCATCGTGAAGGCCGTCACGAACACCGTCGACCATGCGTTCTTCCGCGAGAAGACCGACTATCTGCGGAAGAAGTACGGCTACACCGAGTACGAGGGCGAGCCGCTGGAGTTCCACGCGTCGGGCATGGTGACGTTCGGCCTGCTCGGCACGAAGCCGTCCGCCGAGCACAAAGTCGCCTTCGACCCGGACCGCAAGAAGCGGCGTGCGATGTACAAGGAGGTCTGCGAGATCTTCAAGGACTTTTCCGTCTACATCGGTGGCTCCACGAGCTTCGACTTCGCGGGCCTCGAGTACAACAAGTACGACTCGACGCTCGCCTGGGCGAAGGCGCACGGCTACGAGCTCGACGACATCGTCTTCATCGGCGACGACTTCTTCGACGGCGGCGGCGACAGCCACGTGCGCATCAAGGGCATGGACCACATCGTCATCACCGACTACAAGAACTTCGCGAACGCGGTCGGCGTGTTGCTCAAGTGAGCGGGGCGTTTGAGGCTTGATGTCTGACGTCCGAGGTTTGAAGTCTGAGGGGGCGAAGGCGAGATGGGACAGTATCTGAAATGGGCGGCGGCGTGTGTCGTCGCATGGTCGGTCGCGAGGGCGGAAGTGGTTTCCTTCCCGGGGTGCCCCTGGAGCGAGACGAAGGTCGTCGAACAGGGCGGGCGCGTGCGCGTCGTCGACCATGCGGGGAGGACGCTGCTGTCGTTCGACACCGAGGGCGGCGACTTCGGGAAGCTTCTCGTCGTTTCGCAGGCCGTCGACCACCTCGCCATCGACGCCACCGCCGCCTTCAAGGCCGGCATGGGCAAGCTCGTCTTCACGAGCGCGAACTTCGATCCGGCGCCCTACCGTGGCCAATTCTGCACGCTCGTCTCCGAGCTCGGCGGCGCGCGCGGTACGCAGGGACTCGCCTACTTCGAGGGGCACGGCAAGGGACTCCACTTCTACAAGAGCCGTCCCTACGAGACGAAGGGCCACTGGAAGGCGTATCCGTTCGCCACGGAGATCGACGGGAAGGTGGACTCGCTCCATCTGCGCTGGGACCTCTCCCGCGCGGCGAAGGGTCCGCTCGCGTTCTACGGCGCGCGGTACGCGACCGAGGCCGAACAGCCGGTCGCGTGCGGGGTACCTCCATACGTCGCGCCCGAGCTCATCTTCCATGCGCCGTTCGACGGCATGGCCGAGGCGGTCCTCGCGAAGGGCGCGAAGGCGCCCGTGCGGGCGGACGGCCTCGAATTCGTGGAGGGCACGCGCGGGCAGGCCGTGCGGCTCTCGGCGAAGGCGAAGAGCGCGCTCGCGTACGCGTCGAAGGGAAATCTCGTGCAGGAACGCGGCACGGTGGCGCTCTGGTTCAAGCGGGAGTGGCCGGACGACGGCCGACGCGAGAAGGGGGGCGAGGTCTGGCGCGCTCTCTTCGCGAATCCGTCCCCGAAGGGTGAGCGCATCGGGTCCGGACAGCTCTGGTTCTGGTGGTGGGGGCCGACCTTTCGTGCCGACCTGTCGGACGACGACGACTCCCACGTCATGTGGCATTCCGGGGTACAGGATTCCGACTGGAACCATCTCGCCGTCACCTGGAACGAGGTGGGCACGCGTATCTATCTGAACGGTCGTTGTGCCGGGGACGTCGGCGACGGTGCCTCGCCAATGGTCGAGGCGCTGAAGATCAAGGACCTCCTGACGTTCAACCGTCAGACCTTCGACTCGTTCTGCGTGGGCTGTCTGGACGGACGCCAGCAGTTCGATGGTCTCGTCGATGACCTGCGCATCTACTCCGCGCCGCTTTCGGCGGAGCAGGTCCGCGAACTCGGACGGCGGGAGAATGTGATCGAGATCAAGGCGCGCGGACGATACGCGCTCGCGTACACGACGTCGAAGCTCACCGTCTCGGCGACGAGCCCGGGAGAATGCGACCTCTCGGATCTCAAGTACTGCCTCTGCGACGCGCAGGACAAGATCGTTGCGACATACAAGAACGCCGTGGGGCACAAGCGCGCGGATCTGCTCGTCAACCTCCCCGAGGGACGGTACGAGCTGCGGACGACGGACGGCTCGGACTTCTACGGGTCGGTGCCGGTCGTCGTGATGGCGAAGGACAACCCCTACGAGCTTTCGGGTGGTGCGGCGCGTGGCGCGCTGAAGGCTCCGGGCGTCTTGAAGAACCTCGAGCTCGTGCAGTCCCTCGCGCTCGACCGCGAGCCGGGCGTGGACCGGTTCCGCGCGGTGGGGCCGGTCGCGCGGAAGCAGTTGGGGGGCGTGTCGTACCTCGAGGCGGGACCGAAGGCGGGCGATCGTTTCGCGCTGCGATTCAACATCGACACGAACAGTCCGCTGTGGGTGTTCGAAATCGACTATCCGGACGATGCTGTGCGCACGGCGGACCTCATCGTTCAGAAGTCGGGCAGCGCGGGCGGCGACTACACGATGCAGGTCGGCTACGCGACGGGGGATGAATACCCGAACACGGGGCGGATGCTCACGCACCGGGTCCTCTACTGGGCGAGCGCGCCGGACGTGACGCTCGTCGCGATGACGGCGCGCGCGCAGGCGCCCGCGGCGGTCGCGGCGGTGCGCGTGTACCGGGTGAAGGACGGCGCGCTGCCGGCCGCGGAGATCAACGAGCCGCGTCCGCTGCCGCCCCCGAGCGGCATCCGCCGCATGGTGTACGACATGAAGGCGTTCGACCACCAGAACATCGCGAAGATCCAGGACCGCATGGCGAAGGAGAGCGCCGGGATCGACTGGAACCGCACCGTGGCGCTCTACTTCGAGGACCCGGCGATCGGGTACGACTTCGGCGTCTCCCGCACGTCCGGACACGATCCGGACGAGCTCGAGACGCTGATCGACCGCACGGCGGCGCTCATGAAGTTCACGGGCGAGAACCTGTTCGCCTATCCGGGCGCCTGGTACCACGGACTCATCGGGGAGCGGTACAACCCGCGCCGCCACGCGCCGGACTTCCTGAGCGCGTGGTACGCGAAGTTCGACGTGGAGGGCCTCGGCCTCATGCCGACCGTGAACCCGAACACGATGCCCGTGCCGGAGGGGCTCGTCACGCGGCAGTCGATGGGCGACGGGACGCTGCACGACAGCGTGGTCGCGATCCACGACACGGGGCGTCCCAACTGGGGCGGCTGGCACGACACGCCGCCGAACTTCAACTTCCACCACCCGAAGGTGCGCAGGTACATCTCGGGAATGATCGACGCGCTCGCCGACCAGGGCGTCGCCCATCCGAGCTTCAAGGGCGTGTGCCTGCACGTCACGCGGCACTGCCTGCTCACGTTCGGCGACGAGGAGAGCGGGTACAACGACTACACGGTGAAGGCGTTCGCGAAGGAGAGGGGGCTCAAGCTGCCGGAGGGACTGAAGAAGGATCCCCTGCGCGGGAAGGCGTATGCGGCGTGGCTGCGGGAGAACGCGTGGGAGGACTGGCTGCAGTGGCGGTGCGACCGCGTGACGGAGTTCTACGCGAAGGAGGCGAAGAAGCTCGCGGAGCGGCGGGCCGACCTCAAGCTCTGGATCAACTACATGATCCCGGCGAACGTGAAGCATTCTGACTTCGCGGCGGACGACTTCATGGCGCGCGCGTGGAAGGGCGCGGGACTCGACCCCGTGCGCCTCGGGAAGGCCGCGCCGAATCTGATTCTCGGGCAGACGATGGTGCCGGCGGACTACCGCTGGCGCGCGGAACGGTTCCCGACGGCGGCGGCGCGCGTGCATCAGCGCACGCTGGACGCACAGCCGGGCTTCTACGCGAACCTGAAGGGGGCGGCGTATCCGCTCGTGCACCAGCACGACCGGTACTGGGAGAGTCCGATCGGCGCGAAGGCGTCGGGCGGGGCGAACTCGCTCTCCTGCGACTGGCTGAAGGAGTGCGGCTGGCGCGTCTCGACGATCAACCCGTCGGGGCGCCACGCGCTGCGGCACTTCGTCGAACCGCTGCGGTTCGGGGACGTGCTGGGGGTGTCGAAGGGCGGGTTCCTGATCGGAACCTACGGCATGGAGGCGGAGCTCGTGCCGTTCGCGCAGGCGTTCCGTGCGCTGCCGGCGGTCGTGATGGAGGACGTCGCCGCGCCGGCGGAGAACGTGCGCGTGCGGGCGTGCTCGTTCAACGAGAAGACCTACTTCTACGTGGTCAACGCGGGCGGTTCGCCGGCGACGGTGCGCCTCGAGTTCCCCGCGAAGACGCAGGACCTCGTGACGGGCGAGACGTGGGGCGACGGGTTCTTCGGCGGCGGCGCGACCGTGCAGGAGCTGAAGCTGCGGCCGTGGGAGCTGCGCAGCTATTCGGCGCCGGAGGGGCGTCCGCGCGCGGTGAGGTGAGACGCGGAGAACGAATCGGAAAAAGTTTGAAAGGAAGGATGTTTGCATGGTACGCAAGGGATTCAAGATGAAGCTGCATCCGGGGATGGAGCGGGAGTACGAGCGGCGGCACAATCTGCTGTGGCCGGAGATGAAGGAGATGATCCACGCCTACGGGGGGAGGAACTACTCGATCTTCCTCGATCCCGAGACGCTCGTGCTGTACGGGTACATCGAGCTCGAGGACGAGGCGAGGTGGAGCGCCTCGGCCGACACGGCGATCTGCCGCAAGTGGTGGGACTACATGGCGGACATCATGGACGTCAATCCGGACAACAGTCCCGTCTCGATCGACCTCCATCCCGTCTTCCACCTCGACTGATGGATCGGGTCGACATCCTGGGCGTGCGCGCGGAGGTCGCGCGCACGCTCTGCGAACGCATGCGCGGCCTGCTCGGGCGCCGATCGCTCCCTCCGGGCGAGGGACTGCTGATTCTGAAGTGCAACGCGATCCACACGTGCTTCATGAAGTTCGCAATCGACGCGACGTTCCTCGACAGGCACGACCGGGTCGTGAAGGTCGTGCGGAACATCCGTCCCTGGCGGTTCTTCGTCTGGGGCGGCTGGCGCGCGAGCAAGGTGCTGGAGACGGCCGCGGGGGTGGGCCGCTGATTTTATGCAACGACGCATTGTTCGGGCTTTGCTTCGGATGCGATGGATAGAATCCTATCCAATGGAAGGTGATTTGCGCTGAATTCCAAGAAAAGTGCATAAATCCGGCGGCCCACCCCTGGAACCCCGTCTGATGACTTTGCCGTGTTGGGGGGCGAGCAAAATGAGACAACCTTGAGCGAGCGAAATGAGACACCTTGAGGAGCCTCAGGCCCTTTATGTAAAGGGGAGGGTGTCCGAAAGTGTCTCATTTTGCTCGCTCGAAAATTCTCATTTTGCACACCCCCCCCCTACAGCTTTTGAACTTGTTCTTGAAGGTTTCGGACAAATTTGAGAAAATAATGCCGTCACCTGAAAAGGAGAATGCAATGACGAAGTCAAAAGTGGTGGTTGGGACCTTGTCGATCCTGTTGCCGGTCTGCCTGTGGGCGGAGCCGACGGCCGTTCACCTCACGGCCAATACGGACTGGACCGCCGCGGAGAACGGTTCGGAGGACGGAATGGTGCTCACCGCCGCCAATACGTACTACACGGTGAAGGGGCGTTTCATCCTGAAGAGCGGGGCCACTGTTGAACTGGGCGCGACGACGCCGACCTTCGAGTCGGTGAAGTTCGAGGACGGGACAGTTCTCAAGGTTAAGGACTCCGACGGTGCCCGGCTCAACGCGCCCGGGGGAATTACGCTCAAGAGCGGCACGGTCACGCTCAATCTCTCCGACGTGGCCGAGGTCCAGGATCTCAACCGCGAGGTCCTCGCGCTGGGCGCCTCGGGGCTCACGGCGGGCGATTTCACCATCGCGCCGGCCTCTCTCGCCAACAAGATGAAGCTCGTGGTCAAGGACGGCGTGCTCCGCTGCAAGCGCAACACGGACGTCGTCGTGATCATCTGTTGATTTTCCATGAAGTTCCGAACCATGATTCGAATGCTGACCGTACTTGCGGCCTGTGCCGCACTGGATTCCGCCCTGGCCGTCGACGCCGACTATCTGCAGCGGAAGTGGCGGACGAACGTCGCCGATATGTCCACCGGCCTTGACGCGAAGGCGCTGAAGGCTGCGATCGGGACGAACCGGGTCGTCTGGGCGAAGGAGGGCGATTTCCAGAT
>R26__coassemble_1535_pt1 | contig 11400 bp, 3 predicted proteins | sample R26__metabat2_high_PE_030 | metagenome-assembled genome bin R26
TTGCTGCTCCGCCGCCCCAGCAGGAGATTCTTGTTCCCCGTCGTGCCACCGCCGACCCCGGTTCCGATCACGATACCGTCCAGCACGAGACTGCCGTCCCAGCCGCGATTGTAGACGACCGTGTGTCGTCCGCCCGACCAGCCGACGGAGCCACTGTTGGCCTCCGATCCGTTGATGCCCCAGTACCACTTGTCGTTGAATCCCGTGAAATGGATGTAGTTCCCGCCTGTGTCCTGCCCGAACATGTGCCGGTCGGAGACGTAGTCCGTCTCGAAGGACATCGTAATCTCGACGGGAGAGGTGACCTTGAAACCCGTGTCGACCCACTGCCCCGACCGCATCTCGACATGGTCGATGAACTCGTAGCCGAGCTCGTCGGGCGCGCAGGCGGGACGATTCCGCATCTGCAGGAAGACGCCGCGCACACGGTCGTAGAAGCCCACCACGCCATCGGCGCGGCGACGCGCCGGCAGCAGGTCGCAGATCAGTTTGCCCTCGCGCGTTTCGACCTGGAAGGCATATACGTCGCCCTCGAAGATCGCACCGTCCGAATAGAAGACGCCCCACACGCGCGAACCGACAACCAGATGCGACGACGAGCCGCTCGTGCTGTTCTGCAGCGTGCCGGCGCCGATGACGGCGCCGTCCAGCTCCACGTCGCCGTTCGCGGTGCCGGTCTTGCCGTAGACGACCCTGTGACGGCCCGGTGTCCAGCTCCCACCGTTGGATTCGGCCGTGCCGTTGTTGCCCCAGTACCATTTGTTGGCGTAGGAGGTGAAATGGATGGACGTTCCGCCCTTCCCGGTTCCGAACATGTGCGCGTTCTCCGTGTACACGTCCTGGCTCCACTCCATGGTGACCTGCACGTTCGACACGGAGAGCCCCGTGTCGAGATAGCATCCCGGGAGAAAATGCACGTAGTCGAGGCACTCGAGCTGATCGGTAATCGGCGCCAGCAGACGGGAACCGTCACTGGGCGCGAGGAATCGCCCGCCCACGCGGTCGTAGAAGCCGACGCGTCCGTCGCTCTGCCGCCGGCACGGCACGAGATCGAGCAGTCCCTCGTTGTTCGCGTTGGTCACGGCGAACGAGCAGACGTCGCCCACAAAGTTGGCGTTGTTTGAACGGCTGCCGATCAGCAGATGCTCGCCGCCGCAGGTATTGGACGCGACCCCGGTTCCGACCGTCTCGCCGTTCACGACGATGTCGCCCGTGCCGCCGGCGTTGTAGACGATCTCGAAGCTGTGCACGCCCGCGTTTGTCGGGCAGAGGATCGAACCGCTGTTGCCCTCTGAGACACCCACCGACCCCCAGTAGTAGCGGTTGTTGTATTCGGTGAGATGAATCAACCGCCCATTGGTCTTCTGCCCGAAGAAGTGACGGTCGCTCACGTAGGAGGTCCGCGCCACCATCGAGATCTGGACGTTCTCGGGCGAGATCCCCGTGTCGAACGTCGTCTCGATGGGAAACGACACGTAGTCGAATTCGTCATACCCATCCGGCAACGCGGCAAAAGACGGGAACAGACCGAGACAGACTCCCACGGCGGCGATGACGGACAATCTTCTTCTCATGGTCTTGACTCCCGATTGAAATCATGTTGTCAAACGACACGGCCGACCGCTTCGCCGGTCGCCACGGCGACCCCAGTCACCCGATAGGAGGAATGCGCGATGAAGTCGCCGGAGAGGCAGCGACCCGCCATCCAGAGGTTCTCCGCGTCCTTCGCCTGAAGCGCGCGGAGCGGGATCTGATAGGGCTTTGTGCGGATCTTGGCGTCATCCGTCGCCGGGGCCTTCTCGTTGGGGGCGTGGATGTCGACGGTGAAGTGGACTGTGCAGACGCCGTCTGGCTGACGCGCGCCGGCGATGAGGTCCTCCTTCGTCACCGTGGCGCGTCCGTGGATGCGCCGCGCCGTGCGGTGCCCGAGCTGCTCGGCCGTCGCGACGAGGCGGATGTCGGACCACGCGCCGCCAAGGCGCGACAAGGCGTCCACCAGCCGGAAGTTCTCCTCGCGGGCGTGCATGGACGCCGCCGTGACGGACGCCGCGTCGTCGATCTTCACGCGGTATTCGTGATTGGCCATCATCAGCATGAGATGCGGATGCAGCACGTAGAGCGTCGGGCGTCCATAGCTCGCCTCCACGCCGGCTCTCCTGAGTTCCGCGGCGAAGGCGCTCGTCGCCTCGGCCCAGGAACGCCGATAGACCGTGAACGGCTCCAGCGCCTTCGCGTCCCGCACCGCGACCACGGCACACATCGACGCCGGCTGGTCGTTGCCCTTCCCGTCTCCGATGTCGAAGGCGCAACCGGAGAGATATCCGAGATCGCCGTCACCTGTCGCATCAAGGAAGTCTTTGCCCCGCCACGCCTCGCGTCCGGACTTCGACTCCGTGACGACCGTCTCGATGCGGTGTCCGTCCCCGCCGCGATAGGCCGCGACGAGATGCGTGTGAAGGCGCACCTCCACGCCCGCCTCCGCGCAGAGCCGGTCCAGCACGATCTTCATGTATTCCGGCTCGTAGGTGTAGTACGACGGACTTCTCTCATGGCGCGCCCCGAGCGCGTCCAGACGCTCCGTCAGCTCACGCGTCGTCGCGCACTGGTCGAAGTCGAGCATGCAGCCCAGCAGTCCGCTCGTCCAGATGCCACCGAGAGAACCCTGCGACTCGATCACGAGAACCCGCTTGCCACGCCGCGCCGCCGCGAGTGCCGCCGACACGCCGGCCGGACCGCCCCCGGCGACAATCAGATCGTATCCGTCATGGACGGACAGCATGCGCGCCGGCTCATGGAATCCCTTGTCGGTTCCGGCCACGGGTGCAGCCACGGCTAAAAGAGACGTTCCAAGGAACCCCCTTCTCGACCATTTGAAACATGCCGTGTCTGCCATTCGTTCCTTCTCTCTGCGTCAGCGGAAGATGAACACCGTGCCGGACGGCTGGACTTCGATCGAGCCGGGGCCGGTGATGAAGTCCGGATGCGTCGCGGCCGAGATGACACCGGCGCGGCTCGTGGAGCCAAGACGAAGCCGCTTGAGCTTGAGCGTACCCGGGTAGTCGAGGCGCAGCTTCGCGCCCTGCGCGACATGCAGTTCGGTCTCGTCCGAGATCGCCGGCACGGCGTCCGCGACGATGTCTGAGACCTTCTTCACCGACACGCCGTCGATACGTGCCATTTTGTCCGAATTCACCTGGGTGATCGTGCCCGCGAGCCGCAGCGTGTAGGTGCCGGGCGCTGGGACCCTGAAGAGAGCCGTCCGCTTGACGAAGTTCGTCGCGTTCACCGCGAACGTCGCGATCTCCTGCGCCGTGTCCGGCTCGGCGCCCTGCGGCCGAATCGTCACCTTCACCGGATTGTCGCCAAGGTTGGAGTCGATGCGGTTCGCCGTCCCCATCGAGAAGCGGTACAAACCCGCCTCCGGCACCGTGATCTCCTGCTCGAGCGACGCCGTACCCACCAGGATCATGCAGTAGGTCCCGTCATAGGTCGTGCACCCAACCTGCGCGGGGAAGTAGGTCGCCGCGGCGACCCGGTACGCGTAGGAGTACTGCTGCGAGACGAAGTTCCTCTGTTCGCGCCAATCACCAGATGTCCAGTCGTCGTTGACCGACGTCGTCATGTCCGACTCGAAGCTTCCGTTCGTCACCAGCTCCCGTCCCCCCGCGTCCGCATTCACGAGCACGAAATCGTCCATGAGCGCGGACGACCGCTGACTGTTCGCAAGACGGATCTCAAGCGTCACGTCGGTTTCGCCGTCGACCGTGAACGCGTTCGGCCACGTGTTCTCCTTCAGCACCTGCGAGGTCACCCGCACACTGCCCAGGTCCGTCGTCGCCCCACCGATCTTCACGCAGGCGACGATGTCGTCCGCCTGCTGATTCCACTGGTAGGTCTGGATGCCGTCCAGCGATCCGTCGCCCCAGTACATCATGCACGTGCCGGCCGCCCCGCGCAGGTTCCACCGGCCGGCGGGCGGACGGAACGTCGTGCGCGCGACGCCTCCCGTCGTCGCCATAAGGAGCTGCACCAGGCCGGCGTCCTTTCGCCAGGGATTGTAGAAGTTCAGCCCGTATCTCACGAAGACGCCATTCACGAGCACGCCCGCCTGGGGGTCACGGGAATTCGCCGTCACGTTCGGATTCTCGAACGTCCAGTTCTCCGCCGTGTTGTTCACCGACATGTAGGAATCCTGGTTGTTCGCGCTGTCCATCGCCGTCAGCTTCTCGAAGTTCCCGTTCGGAATCTCCCAGACGTCCGGATTCTCCTCGGACCCGAGGAAGTCGAGGCGGAAGTTGTCGAGCAGCGTGCCGCCGGCGTCACGGCCCATCGAGCCGGTCGTGGCGACGCGCATGCCCACGAGCAGCTCGCCCGCCTCGAAGCGCGGCAGCTTGTAGTAGGCGCGCATGAACGCCCCCCGCCGCGGGTACTTGAACTTCGCGAGCGGCTGCAGCGTGTCGAGCGACGTCCCCACCAGCAGGGTGTTCAGGTAGCGGTCGTAGTGCTGGCGTCCCGTGCCGTCGAACGTGAGCGCGTAGACGCCCGCGCGCGGCAGCGTGACTTTCGCGTACGTGTAGCTCGGCGCGCCCTGCAGGCACAGATAGTGGATGCCACCGCAGACGTAGGGCTGCATCTGGAAGTCGTAGGCCGGGTCGTTCCAGATTCGGCAGTTCGCGGCGCCCCCCGAATACGCGATGTTGAACCAGCCGCAGTTCGAAAGGTTCGGGATGTCCGTCCAGGCACTGTAGTTGCTCTTCTCCAGGTCTGGGTTGTCGAACACGGGATCCGTACCGGAGACGAGCGCGTCGAACGGCGTCTTCGCGGGAGCTGCCAGCACGAGCGTGCCGCTATCCTGCGCGATCGTCGTCACCCCAACGCCCGACGTGGTCACCAGCGTCTCGCCGGACGGCGCCGCGAAACGCGCAACGCCCGCCGTTCCCGCCGTCGCCGTTCCCAGCGTCGCGCCCGTGCGCGCATGCGCCGTCGTCAGCGTCTCACCAGCGACCGGCACGCGCGCGACCGCCTCGTTGGACGGCAGCACGGCGTTTCCCGCCTCAACCACGACATGTCCGCGGAAAGTAGGATCGAGCTTGAGCAGTCCCGTGTCGGAGCCCGTCTTCACGACCTCGCCGCCACCCATGATCGTCAGATCCTTGATGCTGCCGTCGATCTTCAGGCGCGCACCCTCCGCCACTTCGATGCGTCCCTTCACCGTACCCGCCGCCGCACGCAGGTTCCACTTCTGCAACAGCCAGCGCGACACGTGCGCGCGTTCGACCGCCGTCAGCTCGTTCGTGAACACCACGACCTCGTTCAGGTAATCGCCGCCCTGGCGGTCCTGGTGGCGCTGGTTGTTGAAGAACCCGCCGAGCGCGCCGTCGTTGCGACCGCTCTTCACCGAAAGGAGATGGAATCCCGGACGAAACACCGTCGCGTTCGGATCGTACGCATACACGCCGTCAAGGAACGTCCAGCCCGTCCGCGAAGGTCCCGTGATGATGTTGTTGCTCGTCCAGATCCAGGTGCCACCGCTCCCGATGTTGACCGGCGCGTTGATGTAGCTGTTGAATTTACCATTACCCGTGTCGGTGTTGGCGAGCACGTAGCCGTAGGTGCTGAACGCGCCATGCACGCAGAAGATGTCGCGGATGGTCTGCAGCGTGACCGCGGCGCCGGCGGCGTTCTTGATCTGCATGTACTTGCCGCTCTTGTAGCCGGCGAAGTAGACCGAGGGCTCGCCGTTCTTCACTTCGTACGTGGGCGGCACGCCCGTCAGCGTCGTCCACTCGGGAAGAGCCCACGCGGGATCCACGTAGTTGAGCGTCGGCTGCGCCGTGTTCGTCTCGCGCTCGTCGTACCACCGCGAGACGAACTGCGTGCCGTCCACGCCGTTCGTGAGCGCCAGCTTCGCGGACATCGCGCCGTTGTCGTCCTTCGTCGAGATCCACAACGACGCCTTCGAGAGGATGGCGGTCGGCTTGCTCACGCCGTCGTCGAGCGTCTCGGCCGTCAGTTCCAGCGTGCCGTCCCGCACGCCGACGTCGATCGCCTCGGACTGGCGGAACGCGCCAATCGGCAGACGCCAGGTGCCCTTGCCGGTCTTCATGAGCTTCGACTCGGCCTCCTGCACGACGGGATGCGTCTCCACGCGCGTCTGGCCCTCCGCGACGTCGACCTCGACCTTGCCGCGGAACCCGACAACCGTTCCCGCGTCGTTCACGGTTTCGCCTGAAACACCAAGTGACACAGACAACACCAACAGTCCCGCAATCATCGTGGTGGAACAAGTCTTGTCATGCTTCATAAAAACATCCTCCTGGCTTTACGCAGACGTGCGTCAGCGGACGAGAACCGAGCAACCCGTCGCGAGGGGTTCGCCGCAGGCGGTGAACGGGCTCGCAGGCAGCGCCAGCGTATTGTGCACGACGTCCTTCAGGCCGATGATGCCGCTTGTCGTGACGACGGGCTTGTAGTCGCGCACGAGCGCATACGCCACGTCGTCCGCGTTCGTCGTCGCCGTCTGCCAGATTTTCACGCGGTGGATCCGCATCGCCGACCGGTACGTCGCCTCGCCGCCGACGTTCACCGCGCCCAGGTACATCGAAAGACCCGTGTCGAGCGCCGCCGCATTCGATTCCGAAACCACCTGCACGCCGTCGAGCGTTACGCGCTGCAGCCCCGCCCGCAGTTCGCTCTCGACCTTGTGCGTCGCATTGTCCGTCAGCGGACTCTCCGATGCGACCAGCGTACCGTAGCCGCTGTCGAGCACGCCGCCGAAGGAATGGGCGGGATAGAACCGCGTGTCACCCCAGGGCGCGGGGCGCGCCCCGATCAATCCCATGTCGACCCTGGACCAGTCGTTACCCGCGTTCGGCGCCCAGTTCGGCGTAAACTCGATGAACACCTTCGTGCCGCTGCGACCGATGACGCCCGTGTCGATCCACGCGTTGCCGTCCGACTCGGCATACTGCACGAACGTGTTCGCCGCGAGATCGGTTCCGTTGGTGATAGGGCCAATCAATCCGCCCGTGATCTCGCCGATCGTCGGGAAGTAGATCTCGTCGTGCGCGGCGTCGTAGAGCCCGCCCTTCCCGTCCTTGACGCACGGAAGGAAGTCGCGTTCCAGGACGCCGTTCACGCGGATCTGCGACCAGTAGCAGCGCGACTTGGAGGGGAAGTCGGTCCAGTTGTCCACCGCAGCCGCGAACATCCCCAGCGCGCTGGACGTCGCGCCGAGCTCCGTCTCGCAGGGCGCGTCCATGATCTGCACGCCGTCGATCGACGCTCTCAGGTGCGCACGGTCCGTGTAGTCGACATCGTACCGCTGCCGCACGCCATCCCCCCAGCGGATGTTGTCGTTCGTCAGGGGATCAAGCGGGTAGTACCCGAAGTCCTTGGTGTGACCGAACCAGCACTTCCCGCCCACGCTGTGGACAAGATACAGGCGATTGGGCCACCAGGACGCGCCGAGATGCGTCTGTTCCCGTGTAGACCACCCCGTCCACATCATCTCGCCCGAGGCTGAGATTCCGGACTGGACCTGCACACCGGTCTGGAGGAACTGCCGACCGTCGCTCTCGATGTACTCGACAAGAGCGTCCGGCCGCCCCGAAACCTTGTTCGGGGCATTGACGGGGAAACGGAAATTGACGTCGCCGTCCTTGCCGGTGTTCTTCGGCGTGAAGGTCTGCCCCGACACGCGGTCCAGCAGCGCGGCGCTCTTTTCCGCGGCCATGACCGGCACGAAGTCGCGCACGAGCTTGTAGTCGACGTCCGAGGCGGCCGTGGTGTCCGTCTGCCAGATCTTGAGCGAGTAGACGCGCAGCGGCCACTGGTATTTCGGCCCACCGTAGTTGACGGCGCCGAGATACATGTTGACGCCGGTGTCGACCACCGTCGCATCGGATGCGTTGACGATGGTCGTGTCGTTCACCTTTATGACCTGGCTGCCGGCACGCAGGTCGCTTTCGACGTGGAGACGCGTGTTGTCGGCGACCGGGTCGCTCAGGTACTTGAACGAGACGTAACCGTAGCGTCCGCAGTTCTGGTGCTGGTGGAACGGGAAGAAACGGGAGTCGGTAGAGTCCTTGCGCGACCCCATCACGGCGTGGTCGCCGCCGTCGTTGGCGTTCGGGAAGAGGATGTCCATCTCCACCTTCGTGCCGCTGCGGCCGATCACGCCGACGTCGACGTACTGTCCGGAGGCGATCTCCACCCAGGGAAGCTCGAACAGCGAACCGTCCTCGTTCACGGCGGGACCGACGGTCGTGTCGTTGACGGGCCAGTCGCCGAGCGGGAAGACGACCTCGTTGCGCACGGCGTCGTAGAGGCCGGGCCTGCCGCCCTTCACGCACGGACGGAAGTCGCGCACGAGCACGTCGTCGGACCAGAGCTTGAGTCCGTAGCAGCGCGCCTTCGACGTGTAGGCCGGCCAGCCGCTGCGGCAGGAGGCGAACATCATGAGGTTCCGCCCGGTCGAGATGTCACCGCCGGGCGTCCGATAGATCACCGCGCCGTCCTGGGTGATCGTCGACTCGCCGGTTCTGCTGAAGTCGCAGGTGAAGTGGTACTTCTGCTTGAGGTTCCACTTCGTCTCCACCCCCGTCGTCTCGTTCGTGAAGTAGTGCCCGGCTTCATAGGGACCAAGCGACCCCCACGCCTTTCCATTGGGACGGTCGACGAAGGTGCAGAAATTCCCGTCGCTCACGCCGAGGAAGACCTCCTCGGTGCCGTTGAACGTCGTGTCGAACATCACGTCGCCCTCGGCCCGCAGGCCCGAGCGGGCGGGGACGCCGGTGTCGAGAACCTGCGATCCGGAGGAGCAGACGTACTCGACGAAATAGTCGGGCTTGCCCGGCGACGTCGTGTTCCAGACGTCCGGGAGATACCCGCATCTCGACGAACCTGCGGCGGACGGCGAACGGTCCGCGGCGCTGCGGGCGAAGAAGATGCGCCCCGACACGCGGTCGTAGAGCGCGCCTGCGCGGGTCCGCCGATTGCTGTTGTCGGCGTCCAAGCCGGCCGGGGCCATGCAGGGGGCGAAGTCGCGCACGAGCCGATAGACGTCGTTCCCGTCCGTCTGCCAGATCTTGAGCGAGTAGACGCGCGCCTTGATGGGATACTGCGGCGCCGACCGCGTCAGGAAATTGCACGCGAACAGATAGAGGTTCGCACCGGTGTCGATGACGCGCGTGTCCGTTCCCGTGGCGATGCGTGCGCCGTCGATGTCAAGCGTCTGGAGGCCGGCCTTCAGCTCGGTCGCCACGTGGTAGCGGCGGTTCGCGACCAGGGGGAAGGAATCCTGGCGCTTGTAGTCGGCGTAGCCGTAGGCGGCTTTCCCCTGGTCCGTGTGGAACAGGAAGAAGCGCGTTGCGCTTTCGTCCTTGCGGCAGTCGAGGATGGCGACGTCGCCGCCGACCTCGTCAATGCTGATGTCCATCTCCATCTTCGTGCCGACCCGGCCCTTCACGCCCGTGTCGAAGTACTGCGCGTAGGTGGACTTGACGTACTCGACGAAGCAGTCCGGCTTCTCTCCCGCCTTGGACGCGGTCGCCGTCGCCGTGATCGCCGCGCCCCGCGTGCCGTACTGCCCGACGGGCTGCACGCTGAAGCGGTAGTCCGTGAGCGGCTCGAAGTCGTCGCTCGTCAGCGTCACGGAGGCCCGCCCCGTCCGCCCGGAGGGCTGTTTCCAGAACTCGCTGAAGAACTCCTCCTCCTGCATGACCGTCCAGGCGGCGCCGTCCCGGCTCTCGACCGTGACCCAGTAGGTGTTCGCGTTCACGGGCACCTCGGGGAAGGCGAGCGTGAAGGTGCGGCACGTCGTCCCGGGCGTGACCATGAGCGTGTCGTTCTCCCCAAACGCGGGCGCGACCTCCGCCGCGGTCAGCGCCGCGCGGTTGTAGGGCGCGGTGGCGGCGTCGAACGGCAGCGGAATCACCCAGCGGCGCTCGGGGTAGATCTCCTCGCCGGTCGTCACGTCGTAGCGGGAGACGACGACTTGGGAATCTTCCACCTCGACGATCAGCGCGCCGTAGGAGGGCTTGTTCTGTCCGCCCGGCGCGGCGACGTCCTTGAGGACGCCCTGCCAGGTGTCGAGGCAGCAGGCGTTCAGCACGGTGAAGTCGCCCTGCCAGATGAAGAGGTCGCTGTAGAGTGACCCGTGGACGTGTCCCGAAAGCTCGACGACCTGCGGATAATGCGCGAGGATCTCCTTGCTGCGGGCGTAGCCCCAGTTGTGCGAGTTGTAGACCGTGTCCTGCGGTGGTTCGTGTTCGAGCACGAAGACGGGCCTGCCCGCCGCCGCCTCGCAGGCGTTCGAGACGGCCGCCTCGTAGTCCGCCCAGGAGAGGAAGCCCTTCTCCGTGCTGCCGATCGCGTAGGGCATCGTGAGGAAGGTGTAGCCGTTGACCGTGCGCACGTCGGTGTGGGTGTTCTCGACGCCGACGAGAGCGAGCGTCTCCTCGGCGGCCTGAAGCTCGGTGAGCGGAGCGATCTGCATCGTCGTGTCGTGGTTGCCGACCGCGGCGATGAAGCGCGGCTTCGTCGCGCCGAACACCTCGTCGAAGAGATTCGAGATGGCCGCGTAGGCGACGGGGAAGTGGGAGTTCGCGATGTCGCCGCCGTGCACGACGAGGTCGACGTCGTTCGAGCGGAAGAGCGTGAACGCGCCGCGCATGCGGTCGAGGTTGGTTCCCTGCTCGTTGATGTGCGTGTCCGTGATGAAACCGAATCGCAGATTGACCTCGCCGAACGAGGCCAAACCAGCGAAGAGCGCCGTGCCCAGCACGGTCGCACACAGGTGTACACGGGAATGACTATTCATTACGCCCCCACTTTCAATTTAAGATGAGGACATTTTAGCAGATTTCCCCCGCTCCTGTAAACCTTCAAATTTACTGGGTTACACGTGTAACTCTTTTGGAAAATAGAGGCAGTTTCAAAACCTGCCTCAAACAGCCGGTTCGCAGAGCGGAGCCGTGAAGGTACGACTCTTCTTGCTATAGTTGAGCGCGACGTACCAGACGGGACGCGGATCGGCGGCGTAGGGTGCGGCGTAGTTGTTCCTGCGACACTGCGCCAACGCGGTCCTTGCCGATCTGTTGAACTTGAACTCGAAGATGTAAACACCCTTCACAGTTTCGAGAATCGCGTCTGGACGCCCCTCGGCCTGCTGCACCTCTCCGTAGATCTTCGCGCCGGTGAAGACCATGAACGCCGCGAACGCGCGCTTTGCCTCGCGCTCGTCCCTCGCCACCCAGTCATGCGGCAGCTTGGAGAATCCCGCGCGAAGGAAGGTCATGAACTTCTCCCCCACGCCCTCGGAGATCAGAGCCTTCGCGGTTCTGGACGCCGCTCCCTCGAAATCGTCGATCTCGAAGTCCCGGCCGAGCAGCTGGGCGA
>R26__coassemble_1536_pt1 | contig 11400 bp, 10 predicted proteins | sample R26__metabat2_high_PE_030 | metagenome-assembled genome bin R26
GTCGTCTTCCTCTGCCGCTAGTCGGTGAGTTTCGCTTCAAAGAAGGACAGGTACATGAAGAAGTTTCTGCTTGGCTGTGCGCTGGCGGCGCTGTTCGCCGGCTGCGGTGAGAAGGGAAACTCGGTGAAGGCCACGCGGCGTCCCGTGAAGGACGTGAAGTTCGTGGAACTCGATCCGGGGCACTTCCACGCGGCGCTCGTCCTGAACCGCAGCTACGAGGGCGTGGCGAAGGACGTGCGCGTGTTCGCGCCGAAGGGACCGGACGTCGAGGCCCACCGGAAGCTCGTCGCGGCGTTCAACTCCCGCGAGAAGAATCCAACGGCGTGGAACGAGATCGTCTACACGGACGACGACTACCTCGAGAAGGCGCTCGCGGCGGCGGATCCGGCGAGCTCGGTCGTCGTGCTCGCGGGAAAGAACGACAAGAAGAGCGACTACTACCTCGCGGCCATCAAGGCGGGCTTCAACGTGCTCTCCGACAAGCCGATGGTCATCACGCCCGACGCCTACGCGAAGATCCGCGAGGCGGCGCGGCTGGCGGACGAGAAGGGGCTCTACTTCGCGGACATCATGACGGAGCGCAACGAGATCACCACGATCCTCCAGCGCCACCTCGTCGCGGCGAAGGACCTCTACGGCGAGCAGGAGAAGGGAACGCCGGACGATCCCGCGATCACGAAGATCTCCGTGCACCACTTCTGCAAGCTCGTGAACGGCAAGCCCCTGCAGCGTCCTGGCTGGTACTACGACACCGACCAGCAGGGCGAGGCGATCGTCGACGTGACGACGCACCTCGTCGACCTCGTGCAGTGGGAGGCGTTTCCGGGACAGACGCTCGCGACGACGGACGTGAAGATGCTCAAGGCGCGCACGTGGGCGACGCCGATCAGCGCGGCGGACTACAAGACCTCGACGGGCCTCGATTCGTGGCCGGAGTTTCTGAAGAAGTCCGTCGACAAGGAGAATGTGCTGCAGTGCAAGGCGAACGGCGAGTTCACCTACCAGCTGAAGGGCGTGAACGCGAAGGTGTCCGTCGAGTGGCACTTCATGCCGCCCGTCGGCACGGGCGACACGCACTACTCGCTCATGCGCGGCACGAAGGCGGAGGTCGTCATCCGCCAGGGGAAGGACGAGGGATTCAAGCCGCGCGTCTACGTGAAGCCGCGCGCCGGTCAGGACAAGGCGGCGCTTGAGAAGGCCCTTGCCGCCGCGGTCGCGGACTTCAACAAGACTTACCCCGGCGTTGAATTCAAGGCCGAGGGCGAGGGCTGGACGATGGTCGTGCCGCAGAAGTACGAGATCGGCCACGAGGCGCACTTCAGCCAGGTGATGAACATGTACCTCGGCTGGATGAAGAGGGGCGAGCAGCCCGCCGACTACATCCCGAACATGCTCGTGAAGTACTACACGCTCGCAGAGGCGTGGAAGGCGAGCCGGTAGGTCGACCATGAACGATTCCGCGACGATGATGCCCGAGCTCGCGTTTCCACGCTGGAAGCGCCGGCTCGTCTACGGCGTGCTGATCAGCTGCTTCGCCCTCTGGGGGCTGCTGAACAACATGACCGACAACCTCGTTCCCGCCTTCCAGCAGATCTTTGACTTCGACCAGGAGAAGGCGGGCACGATCCAGATCTCGTTCTACGGGGCCTATCCGATCCTCGCGATCTTCGCGGGCATTCTCGTGGAGGAGTTCTCCTACCGCGCGGGTGTGCTCGTGGGGCTCGGCGCGTGCATTCTGGGTGGGCTCCTCTTCATCCCCGCCTACCTCGCGACGAGCTTCGACATCTTCTTCCTCGCGATCTTCGCCGTCGCCGCGGGCTGCGCGCTCGTGGAGGTGGCGAGCGATCCCTACGCGCTCTCGCTCGGCGACAAGAAGGGCGCGGTGTGGCGGCTCAACTTCGCGCAGGCCTTCAACCCGATCGGCTCGCTCGTGGGCATCTACCTCGCGAAGGTGTTCATCCTCGCGAAGTTGAATCCGGCGACCGCGGTCGAACGCAAGCAGATGACCGTGGAGACGCTCTCGAAGGTCGTCGACAAGGAGCTCTTCTGGTGCTGTGTGCCGTATGTGGGGGTGAGCCTTGCGGTGATTCTCGTGTGGATCTTCTTCTCGCGCATCTCGCCGATGAAGTCGCCGCTTCGGGAGAATCCAAAGGGACTGCGGCGCGTGTTCACGGCGCTTGCGTTCGCGCTCGGTCCGGTGGTCGCGCTCTACCTGCTCTTCCCGAACATGAACAAGATGGTGTGGATCTCGCTCGGCGTCCTGGGGCCGATCTCCTACGTGCTCTCCGTGAAGGAGTACCGCGAGCCGCTGCGGATGCTGTTGAAGTGCCCGCGCTACTGCGGAGGCGTTGTTGCGCAGTTCTTCAACGTGGGCGTGCAGATCGCGGGCTGGACGTGGCTCAACGTCTACTGCCAGAAGGAGCTGGGCGTCACGAAGGCGACGGCGGCGAGCTACTACCTGATCGCGATCGTGCTCTTCACGGTGTTCCGCTGGGTGACGACGGAGTGGATGAAGCGCGCGCGCGCCGAGACGCTGCTCGCGGGCTTCGCGTTCGTCGCGGCGCTCTGCGCGGCGGGGACGATGTACCTCCCCTCGACGACCTGGTTCACTGTCGCCGGGCTCCGCTTCACGCCGAACGTGCTCTGCCTCGTGTGCATGAGCGCGGGCATGTCGCTCATGTTCCCGACGATCTACGGGCTCGCGCTGGGCGGACTCGACGCGCGTGCGTTCAAGCTCGGCGCGGCGGGTCTCGTGATGGCGGACCTCGGCGGCGCGGTGATCACGCCGTGGATGAGCACGGTGATTGGCTCGACGACGAGCGTGTGGTTCTGCCTCGTGCCGGGCGCATCGTCCGCGTGGGACGCGGGGTTGAGGACGTCCGACCTCGCGCTGCGGTCCTCGTTCGCCATCCCGGTGATCTGCTATCTCGTCGTCTGCGCCTACGCGCTTTTCGTGCGGTGCATCTCCGGTAGAACCGAAACCGTGTCGCGGTAGCGGGTAATTTTCTGGGAAGGGTCGGGTAAATGGTCCGAATGGCAGGTGGTTTGCGTACCGGATGCGCGCTGGGTTTTTGTATTTGGACGGCCGCTGCCGTCGCGGTGCCCATGGTGGTGGTGCCGGACGTGCCGACCGCGGTGGAGCGTTCGGCCGCCGCTGAACTTGCGGACGGGCTGGGACGCGTGCTGGGCAAGTCGATCGCGACGGTCGCGGAGAAGGACGTGGAGAAATACGCCGCGGGTACGACAGAAGGAACACGACAAAAAGGTGAAAGGTTTTTCGTGGGCGCCACGCGCGCGAGCCGGGCGGCGCGGCGAGATGTGCCGTGGAAGACGGACGGCGTGTTCCTGAAGTCCGTGCCCGGCGGCGTCGTGCTCGACGGCGATCCGGCGCGCGCGCCGATCTACGCCGTCGACCTCTACCTGGAGAGGCACTGCGGCGTGCGGTGGTGGACGTCGACTTCGTCGACCTACCCCCATCTCGATTCCGTGCCTGTCGACGGCATCTCGCTCGACTACGCGCCTCCGTTCGCCTACCGCGAGACCTACTATCTCGACGGATTCGATCCGAAGTTCAAGGTGCGGTCCAAGGGTAATTTCTCGTCCCTCACGCGCTACATGCTCACCGACATGGACTTCATCCCGCCCGAACTCGGCGGTAACCACCGGCTCTATTTCTTCAAGGGCCGCCACAGCGCCTATCACTCCTTCTTCGAGATTCTGCCGCCGGTGGTGCATTTCAAGGCGCGTCCCGAGTGGTATTCGCTCGTGGGGGAGAAGCGCGTGGCGAAACAGCTGTGCCTCTCGAACGCGGAGATGAAGAGGGCGTACATCGCCGAGACGCTGCGCCGTCTGCGGGAGGATGCGTCCGTCGACTTCATCCAGGTCTCGCAGAACGACTGGAACGGCGCGTGCGAGTGCGCCGCGTGCCGGGCGCTCGAGGCGGAGGACGGCGGCGTGCCGGCGGGTCCGTATCTCCGCTTCGCGAACGAGGTCGCGGAGGCGGTGGAGAAGGAGTTCCCGAAGGTGCGGGTGGACACCTTCGCGTACCAGTTCACGCGCAAGGCGCCCGCGAAGACGCGTCCGCGCCACAACGTGGTGGTGCGGCTCTGCGACATCGAGTGCGACTTCTCGACGCCGCTCGCGGAGGGCCGCCAGACCGCCAACGCGGCCTTCGTGAAGGACCTCGCCGACTGGAGCAAGGTCGCCGCGGGCCGACTCTTCATCTGGGACTATCTCGCGAACTTCCACAGCTACATGATGCCGCATCCGAACATCTTCTCGATCGCGCCGAACATCCGCCTCTTCGCCGCGAACGGCGCGACGGGCGTCTACGAGCAGGGCGACGCGCTCTGCAGCGCCGGAACCTTCGCGCCCCTGCGGCATTACCTGACGTCGCATCTGCTGTGGAATCCCGGCGACGACGAGCGGCGGCTGATCCAGGAGTTCCTCGTCGGATACTACGGAAAGTCCGCGGCTCCGCATCTTGCGAAAGCGATCGATCGCATCGAGACCGCGGCCCATGCGAAGCAGGCCTTCGTCGGCTGTGGACACGCGAAGGCGCCGTTTCTGACGGCGGACGAGGCGCTCGAGACGGATGCGCTCTTCGCGTCCGCGCTCGACGCCGCGAAGAAGGACGGTCCGCAGTTCGCCGCGCGCGTGCGGCGCGAGGCGCTCTCGGTCGACCATCTCTTCCTGCTTGAATGGGACGCCTACAAGGCGCGCGCGGCGGAGCGGAATCTCCCGTGGCGGCGGTGCGCGACGCGTGCGGGCGCGGTCGAGCGCTGGATTTCGGCGTGCGAGGACTTCGGCGTCCTGACGCACCGCGAGACGGTGACGCGGAAGACGTACATGGACTACCTCGCGAAGCTGCGGAAGGAGGCGGGGTGCAGGGCCTGGGAGCTCGGCGAGACCTACCAGCGTACGCGCCTGCCCAGCGACCGCCGCGCCTGGCACGAGGCGCTCGAGGCGGAGGAGCACGACTTCTCGCATCGCGCGCGCACGCTTACGGACGCGCGCGGCATCTACAAACTCAACCGCGAATCGAAGCTCGCGTGTCTGCGTCTGGGCAGAACCGAGAAGATGGGGGCCAGCTGGGACGAGGACCTGGGCGCGGACGGGAGGCTGCACGTCGAATGGACGCGGAAGCCCAACGGCGCGATCGACTACCGCTACTCGGCGCCGACGAACTGGGATGTGTTCGTGACGGCGTATCCGGGCGCCGTCACGCGCTGGGGCGTGAAGGTGATGAAGGCGCGCACGGGGCTGGATGATCCGATGCCGTCCGTGACGCTCCCGGAGGGGTGGCGGATCGTCGCGGGCGAGGAATACTCGGGCGTCAACGTGCGCGAGGCGTACCTCACGTTCGAGAAGGACGGGCTTGGCCTGCCGCCACCGCAGGTCTCTCTTGCGTGGGCGGGCGTCGGCGTGCGCGCGGTGTACGGCGCGAGCAATGTCGTCGTGATGGCGGAGGGGGCGACTTTCGTGCCGAGCGCGCGCAAGCCGCCGACGTCGTTCGGGACGGGACTGCCGAAGAAGGGCGCGATCTCGAGTTCGATCACCCACCACGTCAAGGGCATGCAGGCGGGGCCGCACCGGACCGTGCCGTACCCCGAGAACGAGATCCGCGCGGTACGCAACTTCGTCTTCGCGATGCGGGACGCGCTGGGACGCCTGGGATTCGACCAGGACGGGTCGATGGAGCATGGTGGACTCTGGCTCGGGGGGTTCGACTCGAACTTCCCGAATGGGCACACAGATTTCCCGGCGCATTTCCACATCTGCGTGCCGTGCCGAGATGGCAATCAGGTGCACCATTTCTACATGCGTTCGGAGGATGGCCGCATCACGTGGGACTGCCATCAGGACATGAGCAACGTGATGGACATCTGGGACCGCGTCTTCAAGTATTTCCCTGGAGACGCGATTCCGGTCTACGACGGGCGCGGGCGGATCGCGTTCACGGCGAAGCTGCTTGCGGACGGGACGGGCTTCGAATTCGCGCGACCCGGGCGCGAGGGGGCGATACGGGCGCGTGGAACGCGTCCGTGCGACGTGGTCGAGGTCCAGGAACAGGACGGTGGGGAATGGAAGACGATGGCGGCGTTCGCGATTGGCGACGATCCCGTGAAGGGCGAGATGACGACGCCTGACGGTGTGGTCCACTATAATCCCGACACGGGGGCGAAATGAGGTCTCCCCATTTTGCATTTGTAACCTTTTGACTGTCCGCTCGTCTGCCGAATGTGGTATAATACCACCCGAGTACGCGGCGGGTGTCGTGTGCCGGACAAGTTGCATGGCGTCCGAAGGAGGTAGAGATGGCGATCGGAAGAGTGGAGGTGCTCAGCGACAACCTTGCCGCGTGGGGCGTCCAGGTGCTCGACTACGAGTACGACGGGAAGAGCGTCGACTTCCAGAACCTGATGATCAAGATCACCGAGAAGCGGGCCACGACCGTCGAGACCGAGATCAAGCCGATGTCGACGCGGATGTCGAAGCGGAACACGAATCTGGGCTATCTCGGCGACGCGCTGGCGGCCGTCAGCGACCTGAGCGCCAAGTTCGACTCGGACAACTCGGGGGATGACACGGATTCCGTCTCGAATCTGCCGCCCTCGGCCCTGTCGGGATTCCGGCTGATTCTGGACGGGCGAATGAAGGAGGCCGCGGACGGGGGGCACCCGCAGTTCTGGGGGTACGTGGACGCCGAGGGCAACAACCGCGGTGCCCTGAGACTGTCGAAGTCGGAGGCTGAATACTACATGCAGGTGCTCAAGACGAAGATCGACGGGCTCAACAACGCGGCGTCGAAGGACATGACGCGCCTCCAGTCCCTCGTCGACAAGCGCGACGAGTCCTATTCCACCGCGTCGACGCTGATGCAGGCCATCGGCGACACGCGTGCCAACACCATCAAGAACATGTAGTCATGGCGGTCGTCCAAATCGAGACAATCGGCACGAACGTCTACGCGCCGAAGGACGCGGCGGACATCAACCTCTACGCCTTCAACGGGGCGTACGACCTCACGCTCGCGCAGCTCGTGATGGCGGTGTGCATCCGCCAGGCGGCGCTGATCGAGAGGGGGTGCGTGACGAAGATGAACGAGATCAACGCGTCCGCGAACTGGCTCTCCGCGCTTTCGCTCGTGGGCGAGCAGATCATGCAGAAGAGCAATCTCGACGCCGTGGTCGACCTTTCGCGGACGGGGTATTCGCCGAAGAAGGTCCCGATGCGGACGTCGATCAGGAGCTTCCTGGTCCAGGAGCTTGGCCAGGCCGCGTCGTCCCTGCCGGACAACATCCGGACGCATGACAACAAGTCGAAGGCGTTCGCGCTGCTGAAGAACGCGATGAACCAGGCCGCGACCAACAACCAGGAGCAGATGATCGAGCTCCAGTCGTATATCTCGCGCCGCGACTCGACGTACAACACGTCCGCGTCCGCCATCAAGAAGCTCGGTACGTCGATGAACGTCACCGCGGGCAATTTCTAGGGGGAACCAGTCATGGAATTCTTCGAAACGGAAAGTGTGCGCCTTTCGATGCTCGACCCCAGGACGGGGCGTTACCTGAAGGCGAACGTCTACACGCTCGAAGGCGTGGTGAACGAGGACGGTTCGCTGCGCGAGATGTCCATCGGCCAGCTCGTGATGGCGGTGTGCCTGAATCGCGCGACGGAGCTCGAGCGTGACATCGTGAAGATGATGGACGACATGGCCATCAACACCGATAACCTCGCCGCGCTGTCCTCGATCGAGGAGGCCCTCGTCGCGGGGAAGATGGGGTCGGTCACCTGGACGGAGGAGAGCCCGTACATGGGGCTTACCCTCGCGGCCAGCGTGACCTTCCGCGTGCAGGACGCCAACGGGAAAGTCGTCAAGACCGTGACGACGAGCAACGTCAACACAATCCTCGACGAGCTGGGAATCGCGTACAGCGGCAAGACGGTCGCGGACATCATCGCCGCGGTCGAGGAGAAGATCGACTCGTTCAACACGGTCAGCCAGGAACAGCTGATCGAGATGCAGTCGCTCACGTCCAAGCGAGACGACACGTACTCGCTCGTGTCGAACGTCCTCAAGTCCCTCTACACCGTCCTCTCGGGCAACGCCAACAACCTCTGACCGTGTCGTATGCGGACTACAGCCGGTGGATCGTCGCGTTCGCGCTGTCGGCGGTGCGGATCGGCGCGGCGTTCATGCTGGTGCCGGCGTTCGCGGAGTCGATGATCACGGGTCTGGCGCGACGGGTGGCGATTCTCGCGTTCGCGGTGCTGGCGGTGCCGTACGTGCTGCGGACGATGCCGGCGGGGGAGCTGACGTATCCGTATCTGGCGCTGGTCGCGGTGAAGGAGGTGGTCGTCGGGCTGCTGATCGGGTTCTTCGCGTCCGTGCCGTTCTGGGTGGCGGAGAACGTGGGGAACTTCATTGACAACCAGCGCGGCGCGACGATGGGCGAAGTGTATTCGCCGCTGTCGGGCACGCAGGTCTCGACGACGGGCATCTTCTTCACGCAGCTCGTCTCGACGATCTTCTTCGTCTCGGGAGCGGTCTTTCTGCTGCTGGGCGCGCTCTACCGCAGCTTCGAGGTGTGGCCGGTGTTCGGCGAATGGGTCTCGTTCCACGCGCATGCGCCGACCGCGGCGCTCCACGCGCTCGACGGCATGCTGAAGACGACTGTCGTCATCTCCGCGCCCGTGGTGATCCTCATGTTCCTCGCGACGATCGGGCTCGGATTCGTGAACCGAACCGCGCCGCAGCTGAACGTGTTCTTTCTCTCGATGCCCGTGAAGAGCGCGCTGGGGGTGGCGATGCTGGTCGTCTACCTGCCGTTCATCATGGACATGCTCATGTACACGAAGGACGGGGAGATCCTCGGCCCGGTTATGCAACTGCTGAGGGGGTGACGCCATGGACAACGAAGAGGTCAAGGAGTATCTGGCGCGGATCCGCAAGACGATTGCGGACTCGACGGCGCTTGTCGAACAGGCGAGGCTGCGTATCGCGGAGACGGACCGTCTGCTCGAGAGCCAGGGGCTCACGCGCGAACAGGTACAGAATTTCGACGTCTCGCGCGAACAGCGCCTGGCGGTGAACGAGGAGCTGCGTCGGCGTGGCCTGCCACCGATTGAGGAGGACGACGCGGCGTTCAGCTTCGAGGCCGCAACCGAGCGGCTGCGCGCGGCCGAGGCGGCGCCTGAACCGCGGCCGGACGATGCGATTGCCGAGCGGCAGCGCAAGTTCGGCACGTTCATGCAGGAGTTCCGCCTCTGACGCATTTCCCGATTGCCCGCGCGTTTTTTTTCTGCTAAAATCTAAATGTTTCCGGGTATGGTGTCCGGAGTTTCTTCAAATGTAATGAATGAAGGTTCTTTGATGATGAAGACGGCGATTTTCGTAGGTTTGGCCTTTGCGACGTGCGTGGTGGGGGCCGCGCCGGCGAAGAGAACCGCGCGGCGCGTGGTGGCGGCGCCGCAGCCCGCGGTTGCGGCCCTGCCGGAGACCGCGTTCAGGCGCACGCCCTACGTGGGGGCGATCGCGGTCGACGCGCAGACTGGGAAAGTGCTCTTTGAGCGGAACGCCGACATGGTCGCGCGTCCGGCGTCCGTGACGAAGCTCATGACGATGCTCCTCTGCCTCGAGGACATGCACGCCCTCAAGTACGACCCGACGACGCGCGTGACGGCGAGCGTGCGCTGCAGCCAGGAGAAGCCGAGCTGCGTGGGCCTAAAGCCCGGCCAGACCATGACCGTGGACGACCTCCTGATGTCCATCATGGTGAAGAGCGCGAATGACGCCGCGGTTCTCCTCGCCGAGAACTCGACGGCGCAGAACGCGGGGCGCGAGATCCAGCCCGGCGACCTGCAGGCGTTCGTCGTGCGCATGAACAACAAGGCCGCCGAGCTCGGCATGAAGAGCACGCACTACGAGACGCCGAACGGGTATCCGCCGAAGCCGGGCTCGAAGCGTCCGTTCGACACCTCCACCTGCCGTGACCTCGTCAAGCTCGCGCGCGCGGTGATCCGCTACCCGGAGGTGTTCCGCTTCACGAAGACGAAGCTCACGACGGTGACGGACGGAGCCGGGAATCCGCTCAAGATGGTCAACCACAACAACATCCTCGTGAAGGACAAGCAGAAGATCCTCAACGAGAAGGGCGAGAGCGAGGTCGACGGACTCAAGACCGGCTACATCGACGCGGGCGGGTCCTCGATCATCCTCACCGGCATCCGCAACGGGAAGCGCGCGATCGTCGTCGTGGTCGGCAGCCAGACTTCCAAGCTCCGCGACACGAACGCGCGCGAGCTCATGGTCGACGCGCTGGACAAGATCTCGAAGTGACGCCGGCGCTCAAGCTCTGCCGCTGGTTCGCGCGGGTCAAGCGGCCGATGCCGTGGCGGCTTGCGCCGTCGCCGTACGTCTGCTGGCTGAGCGAGATCATGATGCAGCAGACGACCTACTCCGCCGTGCTGCCGTACTACGAACGCTTTTTGGCGCGATTCCCGACGGTCGAGGCGCTCGCCGCCGCGGACGAGCAGGACGTCTTGAAGGTCTGGGAGGGGCTCGGCTACTACGCCCGCGCGCGCAATCTCCACAAGGCCGCGAAGGCGATCTGCTCGGAAGGGGTGGCGCATTGGCCGAAGGGGAGCGGCGAATGGGCGGAGGTGCCGGGGGTGGGACCCTACACGGCGGCTGCGCTCGCGAGCGTGCTGGACGGGGAACGGGCGCCGGTGGTCGACGGAAACGTCGCGCGCGTGTTCGCGCGCGTCTGGAAGATGGACGATGTCTTCCACAAGCTGCCCGCGCGGCAGAAACTGGCGGCGCGGCTGCGACCGTTGATGGACGCGCGGGGGTGCGTGCCGGGAGACTTCAACCAGGCGATGATGGAGCTGGGGGCGCTCGTCTGCACGCCGACGAATCCGATGTGCGGGGAATGTCCGCTGAAGGCGGACTGCGCGGCGCGGCGGGACGGCGAGCAGTCTGCCTATCCGCGGAAGGCCGTGCGGAGGGAACTCCCCGTGCGGAAGGCGACAGCGGTCGTGGTGGAGGACGGCGCGGGGCGGGTTCTGCTCGTCGAGAACCGTGCGGGCGGACTTCTGAAGGGGTTGTGGGAACTGCCCGTCGTCGAACCGGCCGTCGAGCAGGTACAGGTCTTCTCCCATTTTCGGCTCGAGCTGACTGCACTGCGGGCGAAGACGGGGGCCGTCTTCGCGGATCCGAGGGCGGTGCCGCTTTCCACGTCCACGCGGAAGGTCCTGACGGCATGCGGGTTGCTTTAATCGCCGTGCTGTTCCTGGTTCCGCTTCTGACGCCGTTCGTCCTTCTGGGGTGGCGTGTGCGGAGGTGGGGACTTCCGGTGCGGGTGACGGTGGACCCCGACGATCCGCGACCGGAGGCGA
>R26__coassemble_1538_pt1 | contig 11394 bp, 6 predicted proteins | sample R26__metabat2_high_PE_030 | metagenome-assembled genome bin R26
CTTGTCAGCATTGAGTGTACAGCGCCTGTTGCGCTGGAAATTTGCTGGCGGGAAGTCATGCCGAATTGTGCAGTCGAGATGTGCTACAATATGTTTTAGAAAAAAACAGAAAGGATTTGTCTCCATGAGAATGAGCAATCTGCTGATGATTCTGGCGCTGGGCGCGTGCTGCTCTGTTGGGGCCGCCGAGACGATCGCCTATTGGCGCTTCGGCGACCAGGGACTCAACGACGTGTCGGGAAACGGGCATGCTCTCGTCAACTCGAACGTCGACATCGCGTCGAACGGCGCGGCCGTCTTCAACGGCACCAACGCCTGGCTGGAAACGGAGAAGCCGCTGGATCTGTCGAAGTACAGCAAGCTGACGGTCGAGTGCTGGATGCGTCCGGAGACGACGATTACGAATTTCATCCCACTGTTCATCAGCCATCAGACGGGGAATCAGCCGGGTTCCTTCGTCGCCTATTTCGCCAAGGATGTGCATACCTTCCAAAGTCAGCTGCGCGATGCCGCCGATCAATGGACCCTCACCATCAAACAGATTGGATCCGACATCCCCTACAAGGACAGCTGGCATCATGTCGCGCTCGTGATGGACATTTCCGGGGCGGAGACCTGGTCGGGTAAGTCGAAGCTCTACGTCGACGGCGTCCGCCTGCCGGGCTCCACGTCCACGGAGACGGCGACCATCCATCAGTTCCTGAACAACACGTTCATTCTCGGCGGGGGTGGCACATACGTGCCGGGGTGCTATTGTAAGGGCATGATCGACGATGTGCGCATCACGGCGGGCTGTCTCGATCCGTCCGAGTTCCTGAAGTTCCCGACCTTCGGTGTGCATCAGAGCCTTGAAAACCCGGCCTTCGCCTACTGGCCGTTCGGTCGGCGCGGCTTTGTGGACGTGACGAGCAACGGCTGGGATCTTACCAATAACGGCGGCGTGACGTGCGCGAATGGATGTGCGTCCTTCTCCGGCAAGTCGGCCGGGCTTGGAATCGCAAAGGCCTTCAATGTCAATCCGTTCTCGCATTCGGGCCTCACCTACGAGTTCTTCTTCCGCACCACGGCGGACAGGAATCCGGACTTCGCGATGCTGCTGGAGAACAGCGGTGGCTACTCGGGCAACCCCGGTCGGCTGCACGCGCGTCTCTATGAAACCAACAACGCCCTGCTGAACGTCGGCCTGAAGACCTCGCGCGGTTACAACACGCACCGAACGGATCCGGGCGGGGCGGATGCCTCGGCGATCGACGGCGCCTGGCATCATGTCGCGCTGGTGTACGATCCCCGGGCGGAGATCGCGACGAATCGCTTCGTCACCTATTTCGACGGTCGTGTCATGCCGTTGTCCGGCAATGATACCGCGACGGACTTTGCCGAGCTCGATGGCGCGAGTTCGTTCTTCATTGGCTGCCGCGCCTGGAGCGATTATCTCTTTCAGGGCGAGATGGACGATGTGCGCGTCATGCCGTATGCGCTGAAGCCGGAGGAGTTCCTGAAGGAACGTTCCGTCGAGAAAGCGGTCGCCCATTGGAAGTTCGACAATCCCGAGACCGCGCTCACCGACCTCACCGGCAACGGACACACGCTCGTCAACCACAACGGCGTCACGTTCCAGGACGGCTACGCCTCTTTCAATGGACAGAACGCCCACCTCATGACCGCCGAGCCGATCGATCTCTCGCAGGAGACGCAGATGACGATCGAGGGCCGCTTCTGGTTCGACGAGACGTCGAAGATCGGCATTCTCTTCGACAGCGGCAGCACGGATCCTGTCGGTGGCTATGTCGTTTATGGTTTTCAGGACAGTCTCTATTCGCAGTTCCGCGTGTTCGAGGCCACGACCTGGCAGCAGTACATCTGGACCGATTTCGCCGCGAACAAGGGCGCCTGGCATCACGTCGCCTTTGTCGTGAACGTCAACAACCGCAATCAGAACCAGTCCCAGCTTTGGGTGGACGGAACGCTCGTCAACTGCAATAACGGCACCTGCAACACGTCGATCACGCACCTCGCCAACGACTATCTGGCGATCGGCGGCGGCGGTGCCTATGGCGACGCGCAGTGGACCAGCAAGGGGTCCTCCTTCAAGGGACGCATCTCCGAGCTGATGGTGACGCCGCAGGCGCTGAATGCGGAGACGTTCAAGCTGCTGATGACGCGGGACCCGGGCGAGGTGATCGTGCGTCCGGAGGCGACGCCGGCCGAGACCCTGCAGCTTGATCTGACGGATCGGACGGATCTCACGGTGGAATGCTTCGTGAAGTTCCCGACGACGGGCGCGGCGGGCGAGATCTTCGCGTTTGCGCCCGAAGTGGCGCCGCAGTTCCAGCTCGCGGCGGCGGGTGGCGTGCTGACGGCGAAGGTCGTGCCAGGCACGGGCGGCATCAACGTCGAGACGGCAGACATACCGACGGACGGCGACTGGCACCACGTTGCGATGATCATCGACGGCTATGCGGCGGGCGCCTCGCGGGTGCGGCTCTATGTCGATGGCGTCCGTTCGGCGACGCACGTCGAGCGCGTCAACTGGACCGCGCCGTTCACGGCGGGCACGTTCGAGGTCGGCGCCGGCTTCAATGGCAAGGTGTCGTCCGTCCGCGTCACGACGGGTGTCGTCGCGCCGGTGGACTTTCTCGCCGAGCGCCAGAAAGGTGGAATGTCGTTCATCATCCGCTGATTGGCGTTCAAGGAAAAGGAAGATGAAAATGACAAGACGGGAATTCTGCGGTTCGGCATTGGCCTGGTCGGCCCTGGGCGCGATGCCGGCGATGGCCGCTGCGGCGAACGACGGCCGGCGCTGGTACAAGGGCATGTTGCACTGCCACTGCTACTGGTCGGACGGACGGGCCTTCCCCGAGCAGGGGGCAAAGGCGTACTATGACGCCGGGTACCACTTCTACTGCATGAGCGACCACAACCGGCTCGGCAAGAATCCGAACTACTGGCGGGACGTGTGCGCGGATGAAGGCAACTGGCCGAAGAACGTGTTCCGTCCGATCTTCGAGAGCTACCGTGCGACGTTCCCCGACGCCGAGATCCGCGAGCAGGGCGGTAAGACCCAGGTGCGCATCAAGACCTTCGACGAGGTCAAGGCGAAGTTTGACCAGCCAGGACGTTTTCTCGTCCTGCCGGGGATGGAACTGACGCGAACGGCGGGCGAACGCCACGTGCACATGAACTACGTGAACCTCAACAAGGGGCTCGCGACCGCCGAGGCCGGCGGACTGATCCAGGGCTACGGCAGCACGGTGTCGGAAATCATCGGCAAGTCGAAGGCCGAGGTCGACGCATTGGCCGCCGAACTCGGCAATCCCGCGCATCTCTTCTTCGTCAACCATCCGCATTGGCGCTTCTGGGACGTGCTGCCGCAGGATGTCCTCGACCATCCGGGGATTCGGTTCTTCGAGATCTGCAACTGCGGGTCGGACATTCCGCTGCCGGCGAACATGTCCGAGAAGGAGTTCTCCTGCGACCGGTTCTGGGACATCGTCCTCACGAACCGCTGTCGGGCGAACGGCAACCTCCTCTACGGCATCGCCTCGGACGATGCGCACTGGTACCCGAACTCCGGGACCCCGCAGGATCCGTTTCCGTTCGCGGACGGCTACATCCAGGTGCGGGCCGAGGCGCTCACGCCGGAGGCGCTGATCGCGGCGATGGACCGCGGCGACTTCTACGCGAGCTGTGGTGTCGATCTTGAAGATGTTGTCGCCGAACCCGAGAAGGGTTGTCTCACGGTGTCCGTTCCGGCGAAGGAGGGCGTCTCCTACACGATCCGCTTCGTCGGCACGAAGCGTGACTTCGAGTCGGGTTTTCGAGGGACCGTGCATTTTTCCGGGGATGCCGGTCAGTCGCTCGGCGCACGGGACTATCCGCTCTACTCCGACATGATCGGCATCACCTTCAAGTCCGTGGTCGGAAAGCCGGGCGAACGCCTGGAGGCGGCGTATGCGCTTGCGGACGACGATCTCTACGTGCGTGCGATCGTCGAGTCCTCCGAACCGGTGACCGGCTACGCGAAGACGAGCCATCAGCATCCGCAGCATCCCATGGCCTGGACGCAGCCGCTGAGGAAGGGCATCTGAATTCCATTGTCCGGCGACCGATGTGATTGTGATCGCAGGATTCGTGTTCCGAGGTTGGCGTGCCGCGAATTTTGCTATAATATCTGCATGGAAAAGATTTCGACAGACATCTATTCGTTCGAGAACCTGCGCAAGGGCGGTTATGTCTATGTGGACAAGACCGATCTGCTGTGGCGTCTTGCCTCCGACAAGGAAGGGCGGCAGTTCCTCATCTCCCGTCCGCGCCGTTTCGGGAAGTCGCTCATGCTCTCGACGCTGAAGTGCATCTTCGGGTAGAAGAAGGGCCTGGGGACAGACCTCTGGATCTTTTCTTCGACAAGGAGGAGTGAGAGCGGAGTAACGATTTCCCTTCGGGGCGAAACTGACGGCGCGATCTGTGGTATAATATCGGTCATGGAAAAGATCACGACCGACATCTCGACGTTCGAGAATCTCCGCAAGGACGGCTTCGTCTATGTGGACAAGACCGATCTGCTGTGGCGGCTGGCCGCCTTGAAAGACGGCCGGCAGTTCTTCATCTCCCGTCCGCGGCGGTTCGGGAAGTCGCTCATGCTCTCGACGCTGAAGTGCATTTTCGAGGGCAAGAAGGAACTCTTCAGGGGGCTCAAGATCGAGAAGCTGGACTATGACTGGAAGAAGTATCCGGTCGTTCATCTTGACATGTCGAAGGTCAAGGGTGAGACTCCGGACAAGCTGGAGGCGGTTCTGCTCGGTCTTGTCCTGAGATTGGCGCGGTCCTTCAAGATCCGGCTCGCCAAGACGGATGTCGTGACGTCCGCCAGTGCCTTTACGGCGTTTTTGGACGGTCTTGCGGAGAAGGGCGAGTTCGTCGTCCTTGTGGACGAGTATGACGTGCCGCTGCAGGGCTTCTTCGGCGACCGCGCGGCGCTTCTTCGCGTGCGGCAGATCATGCATGACTTCTACATCGGGCTCAAGAATCACGAGGAGAGCTTCCGCTTTCTGATGCTGACCGGCGTGACGAAGCTCACGAAGGTATCGGTCTTCTCGGGGCTCAACCACCTCACGGACCTCACGATGGATCAGCCCGACTATGCGGCGCTTCTCGGCTATACGCAGAGGGAAATCGCGTCGTTCTTCCCGGGGCGGCTCGACGCGCTTGCCGCGAAGTCGATGACCGACCGCAAGGGCGCGCTGAAGCGGCTCCTCGACTGGTACGATTCCTATCGTTTTTCGCCTTACACCGAGACGAAGGTCTGTAATCCGATTTCGATTGGCAAGGCGCTTGGGAACGGCATTCTCAAGACCTACTGGGTTGGGACGGCGGTCGCGACGCTGGTGATGGAGCGCATCGCCGTGGCGGGGAAGACGCCCGCCGACTTCGAGGGCTGCACGGCGACGGTGGAGGAGCTCGACCTCTGCGACGCGCTGAAGCTTCCGGCGAAGTCGCTCATGTACCAGAGCGGATACCTGACGATCAAGGGCCTCAGCAAGACCGAGGTCGACGAAGTCGGGAACCCCAAACTCATCCTCGGCGCCCCGAACCACGAGGTGAGGGGTGCGATCCGCAGCGGGTGGTTCAACAGCATCCTCAACGTTCCCGCGTCCGAGTTCGACGCGCTCGTGGACGTCGCGAAGCGACAGGTCGCGGCGGGGGATCTGCGCGGGCTCATCGGCGAGTCGCTCTACCGCGTCTACACGAAGATCCCGCCGGAGTGGCGCATCAAGAGCGAGGCGGACGTGAAGCGGCACTTCCGGCTCTTCATGGAAATGCTGGGCGCGAAGGTCGCGGCGGAAGAAGGTTCGGCGTTCGGCTACGCCGACGCGATCATCGAGACGAAGAAGTTCGTGTGGGTGTTCGAGTTCAAGTTCAACAAGTCCGCGAAGGCGGCGATCCGCCAGATCCGCGCGAAGGGCTATGCCGACCAGTACAAGGGCGACAGGCGCCCCGTCACGCTCGTCGGCGTCAACTTCCGCACGGCGAAGCGCAACATCGACGAGCCGCTCTTCGCGGCACTGTGAGCACATGCGGCGAATACATTGATTTTTTTGAAAAAGGAGAGCGAGAACATGAAATGCAACTGTATGCTGTGCGTTCTGGTGGGGGCGTTGGCGGCGACGGTCCAGGCGAAGACGGTGGCGCTGTGGCCGCTGGAGGAGAACCTGCGGTGTCTCGTCGACACGCGGCTGCAGTTGACGACAAACGGGTACACGCGCCTCTCCGAGGAGAATGCGTTGCCGTGGGCGATTCCGCCGAATCCCGATACGGATCGGCACCTTGGCGAGCTGCCGAATTCGAAGGCGATCTGGTCGACCGCGAATTCGGCTGGACCGATGGCAACGGTCACGGACCGCGACCTTGCGAACGCCGTCTGCTCCACGAGCGACTTCACGATCGAGGGTTGGATCAACGTACAGCAGATTCCGGACAACAATGGCTGGTACATCCTCGTGAACGCGTTGGGTGGATCGGGCGGGCCGGGCGGCTGGATCTGGTCCATGCGCCGCCAGGACCGCAGTCAGTACTTCACGGATTTCGAGCTCTACGTGCGCGAGGGAGGCGCGGGCGATACTTGTCTTGGCGGAAAGTGGTTCAAAGAGCCGGATACGCAGCTCGTTGACCAGTGGATGCACGTTGCGCTCACGCACGTCTGGAAGAACGCGGAAGGCAAGAGCGAGTGGAACATGTACACGAACGGCGTCTTCTACGCGCAGCTGGTCCACAATGCGGCCGCGAAGCAGACGCCGTCCAACTGTGCCCTCGAGTTCGGCGGGCGCTCCAACAACAACGGCCAGCGCTTTCGCGGCGGACTCGACTACTGGCGCGTCTCGGACCGCGTGCTCGCGCCGGAGGAATTCCTCTGCGCGGGCGGCGAGGGGTCCCCGATGCCCGTGGACGAGACGCCCACCGCGTTCTACTGGAAGCTCGACCGCAAGACGGACGGCACGGTGGACACGACGCCGCAGGTCGGCCGCACCGCGCTCGGCGGTGGCTACGTCGTGAGTGGCGTCGATTCTCCCTTCCGTCACATCGGCAGTTCGGATCGCGCCTTCGAAGGCCAGCCGCCGAACACGACCGTCACGCTGCCGCGCGACAACGCCGGCTGCGTCTACGCGCCCGCAGGCTCCAACTACCTGCGCTTTGACAATCTCGGGCGCGAACTTGAGATCGACCGCGCCTTCACGGTCGAGGGGTGGTTCAAGCCCGAGCGGACGTCGGCGGATTCACAAAGCGTCCAGTACATGTTCAATACGCGCGCGGACGCCAATGGCTGGGCACTTGGGCTCCAGAGCAACAACGCCGGTTTGATCTGGTATCTCCAGCTCTTCGTACAACAGGTTGGCGCAGATGCGGCCGTCCTCGTCAATAACGCGAACATGAGTTCGGCGATCTCGGACTGGTCGGACTGGAAGCACGTCGCGCTCACCTACGATCCCGCGGCCGGTGACGGATGCGGCGTCTGGAGATGCTACCTCGACGGCGTGCTCTCCGGCACGGCGACGAACAGCAAGAAACCGACCACGCTGACAGGATCCGAATACTTCCACATCGGCGGACGGGTTGGCACGCTGACGACGTTCAACGGCTACGTCGACTGCGTGCGCGTTTCGCGCGGAGTGCTCGATCCGCGCCAGTTCCTCTGCGCGGTGAACGACCCGCAGACCGTGGACGATTTGGACGTACTCGGCTTCTGGCCGCTCGATGCCGTGCGCGGCGTCTACCCCTTCAGCGAGGACGTCAAGGGAACGTATCCGATTCAGGCGCTCTCCGTCTGGGATGGGAAGTACCTGGTCGGCACGGTCGAGGATGCGCCCGTCATCACGAATCCCGATTCGACGGAGGCATTCGCCGGCTCGCCGACGAACCTCGTGGGCGCGGCGGCATTCAACGTGCCGGCGAACAACAACGCCGCGCGCAGCCACCTCCTGACCTACAGCACGAATGTCTGCAGTTTCTTCCGCAACACGCGCCCGGGCTGGACGGCGGAGTGCTTCGTCAAGCGGACCTCGGGCACGCCGACGAACTGGGAGCTGATCTTCGGGCTCTGCAACAACATGAAGGTCGATGCGACGGGGATGTATATCAACTTCACCTACCGCAACAACGGGTTTTATATGTTTGACAACGGAGTTTGCGCGACAACCAATGGTGACGAAGTGTTCCCGGACTCGACGGGATCGGATCTGCCGGTCGGCGCGTGGGCGCACGTGGCGCTTGAATTCTGCATTCGCGAAATCGACGGTGTGGAGAAGGGCGTCTACGAGGTGTTCGTGAACGGCGTCAGCAAGGGACAGATCGTCAAAGACAAGATCAACCCCTACGCGAATGCGAAGGTCTTCACGCTCGGCGGTCGCCTGAACAGCGATAGCTCGTTCAAGGGGGCCATCTCCTCGCTGCGCCTTTCGCGGCGGGCGCTCGATCCGTCCGAATTCCTCTGCGCGGCGGGAACGTCCGCGCCGCAGACGACTGGGACCGTGGCCTACTGGCCGCTCGACTTCGATGGAACGTCCGTCGATTTCGGCAGCCGCGTGCAGACGGGCGCCTGGATCACCGAACGGGTTGGCGTGGCGGGAAGTGCCGAGATGGCGCTGCCGCGCGTGCCGAACGGCGACCCGAGCGCGGACTTCGTCGGCGACCCGCGCGCGAACAACGGCAGCGTCGTCCTTTCGGGCGCGGCTTGCCGCCTGGTGGTGCCATTCCTCGGTCTGCGCGCGGACATGGCGAAGGCATTCACGTTCGAGGGGTGGCTGAAGTGGACGGGAGCCGCGTCGGCGTCCGGCCACGACATCGTCATGGGAACGTACCGGCCCAGCTTCGAAAAGGGCTGGAAGCTCTACATCGACTCGACGGGCGGGACCCCCTGCCTGCGCCTGTTCGCGAAGGTCGGCTATCCGTATTCGCCGCTGGTGCCCGATCGGGTGCTGGTTGCGGACGTCTCGGACTGGCGGGACGCCTGGAAGCACCTCGCGTTCGTCTACGACCCGCACGCCGGCGCGAAGGGCACATGGACGCTCTGGGTGGACGGCAAGGTCGCCGGCTGCGTGGAGAACCTCTGGTCGCCTCAGGGTGTTGTGGCGGGCACGGACCTGCTCGGCCTCGGCATGATTCCGCACGGCCTCTCCTACGCCTACGAATCGGCGACGGGCGGCTACGACATGTGGCGGTTCTCCGAGGGCGCGCTGACGAAGGACGACTTCCTCTATCGGAGACCCAACAGTACCTTGCTGATAATCCGGTGAAGTGGCGGGACGCCGCTTCTCCACAGAGTTGACCAATTTGAAATTGAGTTCCCTTCTGAAAGGCGTTGTGCCGCAACGGGCGAAACGCCTCTTCCCCTAATGTGCAAGTGTGTAAGTGTGTAAGCGGGCAGTGTGCGGTGGTGAGTGCCAGTATCAGTTCTTTCGTGGCGGTGACCGTGCGCCGAAGGCAATGGGCCGCATCGGTGCGTGGCCGCAGCCACGCGCCGTGATCCGTCCCGCCGTCCTGTTCGGGCCGTTCAGGCCGCGAGCATCTCTTCGAGTGCCTCCGGCGACTGGTTCGCCATCATCCGCGCCTTCTTCGTTCCGCATTTGTGCTTCCTTGCGTATCGGTTCAGCAGGTTCACCGCGATTCGCGTCAGCGTCGCGCGGTTCGCGGCGGCGCTGGAGAAGCGCACGAGCCGCCCGGCGATCGTGACGGCGGGCGACAAGGGATGCTTTCGGAGACGGTGTCGTTCGCGCAGAAGATGGCGCAGGGCTTGGGCAGCGACGTGAACCAGGCGTGTGCACGGACGGGATCCATGCGGCCATGCAGCGGGGCGTCCAGACGCGCGCACGGCTTCCCATGCAGACGGATGGCGGCGACGAATGCGTCCCCGCGCGTGTCGGACCAGACCGTGCGGATGCGGTACCCGGCGTAGGCGTAGGAGATGGGGTCCGCGCTGAGCAGCTCGCGGGCGGCGACTTCGCCGGCGGCGGCGTAGTCCTGCCGCACTTCGAGGAGCGAACGCCGGTCGTCGATCGGGGTGCGGTCGAGGTAGACGACGGGCGTCCTGCCGAAGCGCTCCGGCGTGAACACGCGGAGTCCTTCGCTCGCCTCGACGATGCAGCCGCGCGGACGCCAGAAGGCGAGCAGCTTCGCGAGGTCGGCGGCGCGGACGGGTCCGTCGACCGTCTGGATCCGCACGCTGCCGCCGCTCCGGCGCGCGACGCCGGCGAGCGTCTCCGCGAAGGCGTGGCGCGAAAAGGGCAGAAAGACGAGAATCGTGTCCATGGCGACAGTATACTACATCCAAAACGGTCAAATAAGGCAAGCGGGGATGCCGATTCAATACAGGAAACCGAAAAGCCAAAGCGGTATTTTATTTCCATGGCCGATCTCGACTCCGTCGTTCACAACATAGCTGTCCGGCAGATCCTTGATCTGCTCAAAGCCCTTCTTCGCACCGCCGATCTCGAAAATCCATTTGCCGTCAACTTCCACATCGCCCCTCTTCGGATAAAGTGCTTCATGGTTCACGCGTAGCTGATTGACAAACCACGACTCGCGGGCCGTGCCGGCGTCAGCGTCCGCCGCGAGCGCATAAGCAAGGTTCGGATTGTCGCAGAACACCTTGTCGGGCGAAGAAAGCGTCTTAAGCGACTCGCGATCACTGGAGAAAAAGATCAGCAGTCCCGCGTCGACAAGCGCATTCAGGATCTTGAGTCCCTGCTTGCGGTCCGTGTCCAGCTCGGCATACAGCTCGTTCATCTTAGGCGTCTGCGGCGGCCGGCGTGCGAGAATCCGAAGCATCTTGCGTGCTCGGCGGATTGTCGTGACCGACACATCCTCGACGCTTGGCCAGTCGCTTTCGAGTACCTGATTGACTGTCTGTAGCACACGCTGCGAATAACCTCCGGCATATTTCCGGTAGAAAGGATAATAGCCGCTCTTGAAGTACTTCTCCCAGAGCGGGAGAATCTTTATGTCCGACGTAATCTCCAATTCAATGTCCTGGTGATTCGCCAGGATTTCCTTCAAGGACAGCGGTGCCGGTTCAACGATCCCCTCCATGGCCAGATACTCGCGAAACGATAATCCGTTCAAATGAAACTCGCGTTGCCTTCGGGACAGGTCACCGCTGCCTACCTTGAGCTTCAGCAATGATGAGCCCGTGTAGGCAATTCGCATCTCCGGAAAATCATCGGCAAGGTTCTTGATCAGCCTCTGCCATCCCTCAAGATAATGCACCTCATCCAGCACGATACGCGTACCACCATGTTCCGAATGATGACGAACCAGCTGATAAACCTCCTTCAAGTCTAGCCAAATGCTGCGCGCGCGCGATTTTCCAGCGCAACAGCTCGCGGTTTCGCGATAGCGCGTGAG
>R26__coassemble_1555_pt1 | contig 11277 bp, 11 predicted proteins | sample R26__metabat2_high_PE_030 | metagenome-assembled genome bin R26
GTCTTCCAGGAGTCGCTCACGGTCACACGCCGCTGCCGGATCGTCCTCATCACGTTCTCAGGCCTCAAGCCGAACAAATACCGTAGCGACGTCCAGTCCGAACTGACGCTCCACGACCTTTTTTGAGGCGACTCGCCCCGCCACCCCCATTGAGCTGATAGACGACAATCTCAACTGTCTCAAAATTGTTGCGTGCGACCACAGGCTCCTTCCTTGAGGACAATGACATGGGAAATGATTTCTTCGCAACTCGCGCCCAGAAGGTGTTAAAAAGGTTCGCGGCATAATACCGCGAACCCCTGTTTCCCGATTAACGTGAAAAAAATTTCGTCAGTCCGCCGCCAACTTGGCCAACTTGCCCAAGACGGCAACGCCCTTTGACGTAATCTTCTCGTCCGGAGCCTTGGAGGTCTCCATTGTACCGCAAATCATCACACGCCAATGCGGTTTCATTTCTTATCCTTTCTAGACTAGTTAGATTTAACGAATTAAAATCCTATTTTGAAACAACCTTTTTCCCGAGTGGCGCAAAGCTCACCTTAGCGATGCGGAAACAGGCGATGCCGAATGGAATGCCGATGATGGTGCAGCACATCAGCAAGCCCGACAAGACCGAACCGATCCACAGCCAGATGCCGGCGAAGATCACTTTAGATTCTCCTTATACATGTCTGAGAACAATCACACAAACTTGTTTCTAATACACATCCCCTTCTTCTTCGACTGGAGGTTGCGGAACAACTGGAGGTTGCGGAACAACAACCGGCTGCTGAATAACAACTGGCTGTTGTACAACAGTGGGCGGTTGCGTAACAACTGGCTGTTGTACAACAGTGGGCGGTTGCGTAATAACTGGCTGTTGTACAACAACGGGCGGTTGAGGTTGGGCCATACCATTCAGTATCTGGAGAAATCTGTCGCCACGATGATGATGATGATGGCGGTGCGGGGGCCGAGGCGGGGGCGGGGGTGTCACCACTGTCGGATAAGGTACAGGTCTCGGTCGTGGATTTCGAGTGCTTGGTGGAGGCACACCAAGACGGTTGGGAGTACGCATGGACGGAACAGTCTGAAAGGCGGCAGGTCGACTACCCTGCCCCCCCTGCTTCTTATGATCTTTCTTGTGCGCGGCCGACAACACGACCGTACAGAAACAACATATAAACACACAAATCAACTGTTTCACTTCAAGAATCTCCTCGCTCGCTTTATTTATTTGCAGTGGAAAATTCAGCCGGGAACATGTCCCCGAAAATCGAGGCGACCACAGTCTTCTTTATCAAGGCTTTCAGTTTAATGACAAGAAGTCCGCTCGTATTATCCAAACGCTCCTCAAGAATAACTTTTTCTGAAGGAACCTCCGTAAGCTTCTCAAGTCGATCTACAACCTCTTTCTTGCTCTGGTTCCGAATTTCTTTTCCGACGTAGAGGCCAAGCGCCTGCCATAAAGCCTGACGAAGTGCGGCAAGCTCCGCCAATGCCTTAGTCTTTCCTTTTCCTTGGGCAGTATAGGTCACAGTCTGGGAATCTTTCGTGGCAAATCTTCCAGTTGGATTCATCTGTGGATTATTCGCGAGCTGGGGAGCGGAAGTCGAGACAACAGATACCGGTGCAACAGGAGTTGCCGAGGTAGGGACTGCTGTGGCGGGGGCCGTCGGATTGTCAAATCGATATTCCCTTCTCCAATGACCACGCGGCTGCCTCGTAGAAATAGAAGATGCCGTCCCCCAATCTTCCTGTTCCGTATTTTGGGAGTTCTTCGTAAATTGACTCCAAAAGGAATCTTCTTTCTCCTTCACTTCAAGAACACGGGCGTAATGGCCACGCAAAACCTGGACATCAGAGGAATTCAAAACCTCCACCCACGCCGTTTTCGGACTAATCCCTTCAAGGACTCGACCATAACCCACCGTATTCTCCGTACGCTCGCCTCCAGCCACAATGTCCGAATTGTCTACGTAGCTGTAGAATTCAACTTTCATTTCGGGCGCAATACCATGGTCAGATCCGATTGAGATTTGTGCTACCCGACCGTCACCTCGCGTCTGCAGCACACGCGACTTGGGCGCATAACGGCTGGTCAACAACCTGGAGAACTCCGTTGTGTATTTCTGCATGGCCCGCGTGACCGCTGATTCAGAATTATTTTTGGCGTCCTGAAACGTCGCCCCCGGCAAACGCGCTTCACCCACATACGACTTCATCAAAACTACTTTCCCGGAGTCAACTTCATAGAGGCGAAAATCTGGTTTCAAATTGATTTTCCACCGTTTCTCAGTATGGTTAAATATATTGCTCTCATTAGTCGGTTTCCCGTTTATATCAAATTGGACATCAACTTTTTCCGAACTGTCATTCAACTTGACAGACAATAGGTAATCCGCCGCCTTCAACAAAGATGACTTTTCCGCATCCTGTCCCTGAAACAGTCTCTCCGCCGCCAACGCATTGATCCGAGAACGTTCCACGAACTCGAACATCTTGAACTTGGAAACAACTTCTGCCAACTGGGCTTCTATGGCCTCTCCGACTTTGGGATGACGCTCGTAATCCTTCTGATCCACGCAGACCGCAATACGGAAGCTGACATCTGAACGTTGAGTCATCGCCCCCTTGTTGTCGACATAAGTCTGCTTGTCTCGCTCGCTTTGCGTCATCGTCTCGGGCAGCGGCGTCGAACAGCCGACGATCGCACAAACACTTCCAGCCAAACCCCACGAAAGAATTCGTTTCATGTTCTTCATTTATGAACTTCCTTGTTTTTGTCAAAGACAATACCTTCCGCCTTAGCCGTGCACCAGGCATCATTAGCGGTCCCCAGAACCAGAATGGCATACCCGAGCGCAGCATCCTGCGCCCCGAGCTTCTCGTAAACGAGCGACAGATTCGTGAGGGCAAACGCAAGCTGCGGATCCAACCGAATCGCCAATCGATAGCAATTCAGCGCACCAAGAAAATCCTTCTGCATGAAGAACAACCGTCCCAGCAGATTCCACAGTCCAGCATCGTACGGATTCTCCCGCAGTGCGTCTTCGATCTTCGCGCGCTTCTCGTCATACGCGTCTTCGCCATAAAAGGACTTCGCAGCCGCCGCGCCCATCGACGTTTGAGCCCGACTGTCCTGCGCCGTCACACCATCACCGGACGACAGGAACAGCTGTTCGAACCGCGCTTCGCCACTGACATGAACACGCGTCCGTACACGACGGAACCGTTTGACGACAACCGTTGTGGTCGTCCTGGTTTTCACCACCTCTTCTTCTTCCGACGAAATATCGACTTCTGAAACATTTCCCCCGAGCGCCATACCCATCGCCTTACGCTCGTCAGCGCTTTGCACGCGCTCCAGATGATTCGTCACGTAGACAATCTTCTCGATGACATTTGTCACACAGTCGACCTTCTCCTCCTTGCGCGACTTGACATCCTCCGGAGTCTCACGCCATGAAACCGTTTCCGAACACTGCATCCGCTCCATATTTTCGCGCAACCTTTTCGCACAATCAGACGTCGCAAGATAATCATGCAGCTCGGAAACAAACGGAACATTCGACGCCTTCTCCTCCAAATCCTTCGCCCCGCAATCATGATACAAGCGCTGCGCATCAGCCTTCAGGGCAAGGGGGAGCAACACCTTCAAATACTTTCGAACCATGGCTTTAGTCGGCGCCTGCGAATACGCCGCGGGAATCGCCCTCACCACATCCGCCTTTGCATAAACCTGACCAAACGTGAAATAACCATCCTTAACGCCCAGGTTGAACTCCTGACCCCTGATGTCATATTGAACGTCGCTATAACGCCAAGCTGGATTAATGGAATCAAGGACCTTGACGGCCTGTTTCAGCCCCGGCCCGATTATCTGCGTACCAGTTGCACGTTCCGTGGCTACATAGTCAAGCATCCATCGTGTCAAAAGATCCTTGGCCGACAGCACCGCCTTCATTTCCATCCGCTTGCGATCAGACTTCTTTAAGGGAACTTGCCGGACATGAACATACAAGTCACCCTCATTCTCGTATACGCCACTCGCCTTCCCCGAAAGTTGAGTCTGATAGTAAGACATGCGATTCTCCGAACTAGCGGCGAATGCCGCCAGTTCGGAGAAAATCATAAGAACAGCGATTATACTGCGCAAGAACATCGCAAAATTCCCATGACAGACGCGCATCAGAAATCTGTATCAATCGGTCCACCGGAATACGTTCCACCCTGCGCCTTGACCGGTGCATAAGATGAACCGCCTTTACCAGAGCCGGCCGCGCCTTTCGAGCGTTCTCTTGCCGCCCGTTCGGCCGCCTCACGTTCTGCAACGGCCTTGTCAACCGCCGCCCTGCCTTCCGTACGTCCACGGTTATACTCGGCCTTCGACTGACGGGCCGTGTTCAAGGCATCCTGCATCCCTGCATGCTTTCCGCGCTCTGTCTGAGTATGCTTGGTCACACGTACCGCATCTGCGTATGAATTTTTGAGAAAACTCGAAGCGTCTGAAGCAAGAGCAGGATCGATATAAAATGCGGCAACATAGGTCTTACGCTTACTGATCGGATGCTTAATCGTCTTCCCTGACATAAGTTCCATACATCCCTTCAGATTAACGTTCACGCTGTTTCGAACAGTATCCGCCAGACTCTGGGAAACCGCCTTTGAATCATCTTTGTAAACTTTCATATTCTGTTTCGCTTCACGATAGGTCTCTACGTCCCCAATCAATGACAACGTAACATTTTTAATCGCAGTCTGTTCTGCAATCATCATTTTCGGTTTGCTTAAAGCTGTAGACCCCGTCAGATCTGCCGTTCCGATGCCAACAAAGATGTTGCGCCCCTTGTCATCCGTAAACCGGCGACTTCCCGCCATGACGCGCCAGTCCTGCTTCTTTATCCAGGCCGACCTAGAGAACTGACCAGGTTTTCCAGAAGATGTCACCTTCCCCGTTGCCATCTTAACAGCCGCATCTTGCAACTTGGGGCTCCAAACGATTGCCACCGCCATGGAATAGTCCTTTGAATCCTCGTCCCACGACTCGGCTTGTGTTAAGATAACAGCCCCCAAAAGCGGCATTTTTGCCATTAGTTTCGAAGCACTATCCGTTTCAAGCGTAGGATCCTTTGGCAATTTCGACGCGACCTCTTCTAATGCCTTATACTCTGCGGACAGAGCATTCACCTTGGCCTTAATCGCGTCTGCCGCAGCCTTGGCAGTAGCCGCATCCGTCTTCTTCTTTGCCGCAATAGCATCTGGACTGTAGTCCTTGTCAATTTTCTTGATTAAAGCGTCAAGAAAAGCATTGTATCTGTCATTGACTGTCACGTCTGTGATATACTTTGCATCTGTTTCGCTATACTCTCGGAGTGCTTCCGCCAGTTCGGCGCGTTTCGCTTCAAGGGCCTTCATGACAGGTGTCACTTTCGCAGCGTTTTCATCAATCGTTTCGTCCATAAAGGTACAAACGCGATCAACCGCAGAGACTTCCATATTAAAGGCCTTGATGACTTTTGCTTTGGCTTCAATATACGCGGCAAGAAGGGCTGTTTCTCGCGTTGTCCCAAACCCGTCATCATTCGCGGGATCTTGTACTTTGATTTCTACTGATCCAATTTGGATAATAGCCTTTCTGTCCTCGTCATACCCGACCTCAAGCCCCATCTTTCCAAGATCTTCTGTGACCTGATCCTTAGCTGAAACAAACTCCTGCGATGGGGTTTCCGAAGCCAACTCAGCACCCATGGCAATAGCTTTGTCTGCGATTTCCTGTCCGCCATCGGCAGTCGCTGCTGCCGCAGCCGCCGCAAGGTCTCCTGATGTTTCTGTCGCAGGGGCTGTTCCCGCCTCTTGAGCCAGCAGTACGCCGCTGGCCGCGAGAAGGGCGACTGTGAAAACGAGTCTCTTCATCGTTTATTCCTTTCTGTTTGTCATTGATTGTTGATGTGAAATGGGAAAACTTTAGAATGTCGTTCCGCTTTGGAGCGCAGGACGGGAATCGGCATCCGCTTCATCCAACATCCGCACCACCATATTCTGAATGGCCTCGTGCAGACTCTGTTCAAGCTTTTCGAAGATCCGCCGCGCAGTCTCTTCCCTGCGCTGTTCCGGCGTCAGCACCGCGCTGTCCTTCGCTTGACGTTCGTTCATCGAAAGAAGCGTTCGATTGCCATCTGTGGAAACAACGGAGATGTTCAAGTTGAGCATCGTCCCCATCGACTGCGGATTGCCCGGCGTGGGACGGTCTGTAAAGCGGCCGTTCAACTGAATCAGATAGTCCGCCGTAGACGGATCGTTGACGAGGCAGAATCCCTTGTCAATGAAGAACTGGTTGAAATGCTGAATAAGAGATTCATCCGTCGCGACTAGACAGAAAGACGGATTGTCCAAGCACTTGAAGTACGAACGATAGTTCTCGTAGAGCTTGCGCTTGTCGACACGGGCCAGAACCTCCACTCTGTATTCCGTCTCAACCTTCGTCTCGTTGACGACCCGATATTCCTCCACCAACGCGCCAGCCGTCGTCGCCAGCCGCTTGTGCATCTCTTCCTTCTCGTTGACGGAGACTTTCCCAACCACCATCACGCCGGCCACTTGTTCAACGGCACTGCGCAAGGCGTTCTTTTCGGCTGTCTCCCGCAACGCGGCGATGCCCACGGCCGAGACAACGCCACGATCACCAAACTTGAGCATTGCCGATTTAAGGGCATCCGCTTGATCTGACATCTTGGAGGTGACATAGATGGCGACTTCCATCCGACCATCCTTATTCCTTCCTGTTGATGCGATTTGAATTCCCTTTAAGAGTTGATTGACAGACGTTTCCGTCAGTGACGCAAAGAATGCCCTCGTCTCTGACTTGTCGCCGTTTATCGACATCTCCATGGATGCCACATCATGGGCAGAGACCGACTGCTCCAATGAAGACGACAACTGTTTTTTGGCGTTCGCCTCGGCAATTTCACGAGAAAGTTCGACATCATCTTCACGATAGCGTGCCGTACCGAGGGCAACGACGCAAAAACCCTCTTCTTTTGAAACACTACACCGCACGGATGCTCCAAATTCGTGCATTTCCGCCAAAAGCTCGGTCACGACGGAAGGGACGCCGCCGGAGGCAACATGTGCCACCACCAGCAAGCCCACGAAAAGAATACTCTTCATCATGCGTTTCATCGTGATTGCCAGCCCCCGTGCACTCTTACTGTTCCAAATCGTCAAGCCGCGGCTTCTTGACTGGAGCTGGAGCCGAAAGACTCTTCGGCGCCCGACGCATCTCAAGCTTCTTTTCTGCGTCCAAAAGCGATTCGATTTCTTCCGCATCAGACGGGTTGACATACTCGAACTGCGTCAGTTTCGGCCCTGGACGCGATACGCGAACGGAGCAGAGCAACTTCTCCTTATAGCCAAGGATTTCCTCCGTGTCAGGATCCTTGATGGCACGACCACGCATCCAGATCTCCCACAGCTCCCCTGCCGTCACCTGTGCGTCGGAAATGTTCCCGCTCACGAACTTCTTGTCCGCATCCAAAACATAGACGGGGAATGCAATCGCGTTCAGCGCAGTCACGACTTCCTTGGCCGCCTCCTCCAGAGCCGCCGTCATCACCTCTGCTTCAAGATTCCGCGAGGACGCAACTCCGGATGTCTGAATCCAACCTGCAGGGACCTTAACTTTCACAGAGCGAGTATTGAGAATGCGGCTGGTCGTGATGTTGAGGATACGAATCTGCAACTCAACGGTGCCGTACACGTTCTTCACTCTTGTACTACCCATGGCCGCAGCTTCAGCATAGGAATGAAACTGCTGGACCGTTCCCGTGATGACATAGCCGGCAGCCTTCATCCGATTGGATTCCGGTGCCTTGCCCTCCGTCATGCCGGCATCGACCAGCTTCAGCTCCTTCTGCACGCGCTCCAAGTTCTCACGCTCGACAACCTCGTAGCGCCGTGACTCCGCGACATTGCCGACAATGCGGTTCTGCAGCACCTGCACGTCATTCGGTGTCATGCGGCAGTTTTCGCCACTCGTGGGAATAAAGCGATCAACATAGACAACCGCCTTTTCACGTGCGGCAAACGCCGTCATGAAAACCCCTACGGCGCATATAGTAAGAAAATTTTACCATGGCTCTTCATTTTACCTTCTTTCGCGGAGCATCTGTTCGTCTCTTTTTGTACACTACAACTAATAGCGCAAATCCAGATAAAGGACTGACAGTCCTGCGGGAGAATCGCTTCACCCGCAGGACTCGTCCAATTTCAGCACCCGTTCTCATTGCTCCACGGGCTTCTCCACGCACCCAAAATATGCAATAAAAGGACAATGATCCCACTGAAAATCAAGCCGAAATACCCAGTGTTTTCGGAAGTGGGTACGGATTTGAATTCTTTTATTCGATCTTCACGTTTCATCTTCTAGGACCTTGAATGCGGTCACGATGTAGATGTTCCATCGTAGCCGAAAGTGGACAATGTTTTATTGCTTATCACCCCACTCGGACTGCACGTATACTGCACCCACACTCACGCCCCAAAAATTTTACTTGGTGATCAGCGTTCCTTTCAAAAAGTAATGCTAAAGAACAATCGATCTTAAGGGGATTTCTGCCCAAACCCAAGGAAGCGATGAACGAATTTCGATTGTCTAAATATTCCGTGTCCGACGAACTCCAGTATCTTCCATCAACACCGACGTCCACCAACTTCTTTTCATCTCCCCATCCTGCTGCTGGCAAAAATATACTTGCGTTTGAAAAAGCACCACGCCCAACAATCTTATACCCAGCCACACCCTCCAGCTCATTCCATGTCCAATCACACTTTGATATTAAGTCTAGGAAATGCTGCGCCGTTGGCATTTGCCACGAACCACCCGTTAGGCGGGCAGCAGCATCATACTTTTTAGTCAAGTTATAATTCTCCAGCCACACGTGCTGAAACGCCCAAAATTGAAGGATGTTATTTAACACACGACCAAGAATAGGACAAGGCACTCTGGCTTCTCTAGTAGGCGTATGGCCGCTATCGAAAATATGCTTTTTCCCTTTTGCATCAATCCAATCGCCCCCCAGTAGCATCCCTTTCTCCCAGACACAGCCACTTGTATCTCCCCACCAAAAATACCGACCACTATCCTGCGGACGTTCCGCACCAATATTACAAGTCGCCCAAAAGGGACCGTTTTCCCAAAGCTGGACGCCATCCTTCTCATTAGCCATTTTCAATTTCCTCATATTGCCCACAATCCGTACACGGAAAACGAACGAGGGCAACGTCCATTTCCGTGTCGGGAATGGCGACCTCGGCAGACGGCACACTCACTTCCCTTGTTGCATTGAAATTCTAGCACCAACTCGAATGCAAGGCAATTTCCTAATTGTCTTATTTATTCGTTATCGGTCTTTGTGTTCACTATTGGTCAACTCTCCTTTGAAAAAGACGATCAATTCGAGAACCGAAACCTTTTTTGCCGGCAGGCAAGGCGGGTATCATCGCGTGAAGGCGACGAAACGAGGCTTCGCGAAGAAGCCGGGCCGTTGGGCGATTTCGGCCGCCCGATATCTGAAATGGAGTGTTCATGTTCTTCACTCCATACTTCCCGCGCGAGCGGGAAATGTGACACGGGAAATGAGAGGGTGCGCGAAGCGACAGAAGATGCTCGCCGCTTACAACGAGGCCAAGGCGGAAATGCAGGCACCTAACGCCGAATTCTGCAACGATCCCGCGAAGCTCCACGAATTCCTATTCAATCGAACGCCGCAATGAATCTCGCCTTCACCCACACCGGCACGCGCTTCGTCAAGATGCTGCCCTGCGCCCTGCCGCCGCGCTACGACCCCTCGGCGGAAGATTCGCGCGAACTCGCCGCCGACCGCCTGCTCATCCTCTCGGGCTTCGCCGACACCCCGCCGGTTCCCGCGCGCGACATTCGCAAGCATCTCGCCGCCTCGCACCAGTTCCGCGCCAACTGCCTCGCGATGAACGAGCTGGCCGCCACGCTCTGCCAAACCGCCGGCGTGTAACGCCACCTTACCATTATGAAACGTCTTGAAAAGGTCTGGAGACCGAGACGAAATACCAGTTCCTAGGCAGTGGGCCCAACTCTCACGATCGCATGCCGCCAACACTGGACTATCATTATCGTAATCTTCATAGATCAACGTTCACATTTGTTCGCTCGCCACGCGCGGGCGGACTTGCCGGTTTCCCGGCGCATGAAGTTGGCGAAATGGGTCATGGACGTGAACCCGGCACGACGAGCGATCTCGGTAATCGGCAGCTGCGTCATGCGAAGCAGCCACAGAATCAACTGCTTCTGCTCGCTGCGGATGAAGGCTGAAGGCGGCGGCAGTCCGGACTGAACGAAGATCGCGTGCAGATGCGCACGACTGACGCGCAGCTGCTTGCACAAAGGTTCCAGACGCACGATCCCCCTCCTCAGATTCGCGTGGATCTGGCGAATGGCATTGCCGAGGACGACGTTGGCACCGTCCTGAAGATCCATCGCCGCCGAAAGCAGAGTGTCGTTCAGCATCGACAGGCAGGTGCGATTCCGCTGCGCCGGATCCGCCGACGGCTGCGCGAGCAGTCCACGAATCTTCTTCAGCAGTTCGGGCTGCAGGACGGCCCGGCCATGCTGCCCGTGAAAGAATCCCACCGAATCCAGATAGTCCTCCACCGAATGGCCGCACAAGGAGATGTAGCAAAGCTGATTGGCCCGTTCCAGCGCCTCAAGGGTCATGCGGTGGCCGGAGTAGGTGACGAGCGTCTCACCGTTTCCAAGCTCGACCACCTGCGTGCCATCCAGCGTCACGCGAAAACGGCCGGCCGAACACTGCATCACATACGCCCCTTCCAGATACAGATCCTTCGCCACAAGCGCAAGACGGGTTTTCAGATCGGCGATGGAGCGAATCACCACGTCATCGGCGGACAGCAGCCGTCGATCGAAGCCCGAAGTTTCGTTCCAGACATAACACGTGTCGAGTAGGGAGTTTTTCATATCTTCACCTTATACTTCCTTCTCGTGGACGAAGAATGACATGGAAACGATTTAAAAGTTAAGGGTTAAGGGTAAAAAGAACGTGGCGTGCTCCAATCAAACACGTCTGTTCAGAGGCGTCGCCAAACGCCTTTAGGTAAACATGCATGATGAAACACGCCACGTGGAAGTACTCCACGTAGCGCGATCCACCGTATTCCGCTTACCTTGTTACTTTGGCGAAGTTTCTGAACAAGCGTCATACGCTGAATTCGCGTACGCTGCCGAGGTTAGGTTGCCCACCCTCG
>R26__coassemble_1559_pt1 | contig 11249 bp, 5 predicted proteins | sample R26__metabat2_high_PE_030 | metagenome-assembled genome bin R26
AGCGGTGGTATAGTGAGTGTACCGGAAGATAACAACGGATGTACACGGATGCGGCTCACTCACGTTCGCCGTTATTGGATTGGTTCGCAGCAGGGAGAAGAAAACCGAGCGTTGATGCACCGAAGAAGCTTCGCTTCGGAGGGGACATTCGGCAACGCCGAACCCGAAGGGCGCGCAAGCGTGTGCGCGAAGGCCATCCGTGAAATCCGTGGTTCAAAACTACAGCGTTTCGATCGACTTCGGGTCGAGGAGGAAGGATTTCAGACCCATGAAGGTGATGCCGTTCGTGTCCATCCAAGGTGTTTCGTGGGGGGCGCCTGTGATCACGATCTTTCTGAATCCGTCGTGCGTGTGGCGAAGCGAGTAGGTTTCCTGGGCGCGTTTTTCGGGGTCGGGGATCGCGAATGCGGACTGGATGTAGATGCGTTCCGACGCCTTGTTGACGACGAAGTCGATTTCGTTGGTCTTTTGCATTTGCCTTCCGTTTACCATTGGATTGGTTGTTACCATGCCGACATCGACGGAATATCCCCTGCGGACAAGCTCAATGTAGATTGCGTTCTCCATCAAGTGCGACATTTCGGTTTGGCGGAACCCCAGCTTGGCATTGCGAATGCCGGTGTCGATCGCGTAGTATTTGGATGGACTTGCAAGGTAGCGGTTGCCTTTGACGTCGAATCGTTGTGCCCGTCGGATAAGGAATGCGCTCTCGAGGAACTCAAGGTACTTGGATATTGTAATATGGTTCGTCTTGAGTCCGGCTACCGATGTGACCGAATTGGCAAGTTTGGTTGGGTTGGTGAGACCGCAGATGTTGCTCATGACGGTGTCTGTCAGTGCGGACAGGAGGGCGTTGTTTCGGAGTGCGTTTCGCTCGGCTACATCACGCAGGTAAATGTTGTTAATCAGACCGGTGAGGTATTCGATTTTCTCAGTTTCGGTTTCAAGGAGCGCACATTCGGGCAATCCGCCGAATTTGAAATAGTTTTCTGCAATCTGAGAGAAGTCGTTGCCTTTGTTCATCACCGGATAGCACTCGGCGAACGAAAGCGGCAGCACCTCAATGACTTCGCCGCGTCCGCGAAATTCAGTGGCGACATCCGTAGCAAGCAATCTTGCGTTCGATCCCGTCACGTAGGTGTTGACATTGTTTCGCTTGAGAAGTCCGTTGAGAACGTGATAGAACGTGATGTACATGAGACTTCTGTCTTCTGGCTTGATTCGGGAGAGATCGGTGCCTTCCGGCAGAACGGGGGCGGCATGTTGAATCTCATCGATGAGAACGAAGCACGGCGAATCATCGGCGGGGAGCTTTTTCCGAATTTCCTTGCCCAGGGTTATCGCGTCACGGCAGAACAGGTATTCTTCAGATTCAAGATCGATCTCGACAATATGGGCCGCGTCAAGCCCCGTGTCAAGGAGATGCTGTTTGAAGAGCTTGAAGAGCAGAAAGCTTTTTCCGCATCGACGAATGCCTGTGAGAATCTTGATCATGTGATGATCCTTGGCCTGGATCAATCGGTTCAGCAACAAATCTCGTTTGATCAGCATGGCGCTTTCCTTTCCGTCAATATATCGACTGATTTGAAAGTATTATATCAAAATGATTGTGGCCTTTCAATGCCAACTTTCAGAGAAGTCGATATATCGACAGGATTGAAAGTTGCCTGTAGGGATATGAATCGCGCTTTCAGGGAGGTCGCATGAAGAGGTTTATCACCGGTTTGGGTTGGTTTGTGTCCGCAGACGTCGCCGCGCAGCTTAACCACGGATGTACACGGATGCGGTTCGCTCACGTTCGCCGTTACTGGGGTGCTGTGCAGCAGGTCGAAACAGGCCGAACGTTAGTGAAGGCCATCCGTGCAATCCGTGGTTCAAACCTACAGCGTCTCGAGCAACTTCGGGTTGTTGAGGAAGTCGAGAAGCGAGATGTGGCCGATGCCGTCGTTGTCGCGATAGGTTGCCGAATACTGCCCGTCGATCACCACTTTCTTGAAACTGTCGCTAGTGTGCCTGAGCGAGAAGGTCTCCTGCGCCATTTTCTCCTCATCGGGAATGGACCAGGCGGATTGGATGTAGATGCGTTCGTAGCCGCGGTTCACCACGAAGTCGATCTCGTGGGCGGTGCGCACGTGTTTGCCGTTTTGCCGATTGTTGAGTCCGACCACACCGACATCGACCGCATAACCGTTGCGGATGAGTTCGTTGTAGATCGTGTTCTCCATCAGGTGTGTGAATTCAATCTGTCTGAATCCGGTACGAGCGTTGCGAAGACCGTTGTCGGTTGCGTAATACTTGGCGGGATAGTCGAGATAGTGTTTCCCGCGTACGTCGTAACGTGCGGCCTTGCTGATGAGAAAAGCGTCGGTGAGATAGTCAAGATGCTTGACCACGGTCGGTTGGGAGCAGCTGAAGTTCTGGTTGGTCTTGAGATAGTTGACGAGCTTGGTGGCGTTGGTGAGTCCGCCGACCATGCTCATGACGGCATCGGTTATCATGGAAAGCGCGGTGTCGCCGTGAAGGCGATGGCGTTTGACGAGGTCGCGCAGATAGATGGCGGAATAAAGATTGGCGAGGTAGGCGATCTTTCCCTCCGTGGTCGGTATCGACAGGCACTCCGGCATGCCTCCGTAGGTGAGGTACTCTCTCAGTGTGGACATTTCGTTCGGCTCGTTCCTGCGGCAGCTCTTGAATTCCGAGAAGGAGAGCGGGGTGGCGTGGATGACCTGTCCGCGTCCGCGGAATTCCGTGGCGACATCGGAGGAGAGAAGCTTCGAATTGGAGCCGGTCACGTAACAGTCGACTTTCGGCATGGTGCGAAGTTCGCTCAGAATCGAGTAGAAGGTGTCCCAGCAGTCGTCAATGTCGTCGGGGTGCATTCGCTCGGGTTCGAAATCCTTAGGACGTACCTTGCGACAGAGTTGGATTTCATCAATGAGGACGTAGTTCCAGTTGTCGTCCGTGACGATATGGGACATGATGTATTCATAGAGAGGGTCGGGGGTGCGAAGATCCTTGAATTCCTTTCGTTCAAGGTCGATTTCAATAATATGGTCGGCAGGAGTTCCGGTGTCGAGCAAATGTTGTTTGAAAAGGTTGAAAAGAAGATAGCTCTTCCCGCATCGCCTGATTCCCGTGATGATTTTCACAAAATCGCTGTGTTTTGCCTCAATAAGTTTGTTCATCAGTGCTGGACGTTCGATATTCATGGCTTCGTTCAGTATGGAAAGTTTTTGGGCTTGCTCAAGAAGAATAAACAGTGCGCATTATATCTTCTCTACGGCAGGATGTCAAGAGGGTTCGGTGAAACAGGCCGAATGAGCCGAACGTTAGTGAAGGCCATCCGTGTAATCCGTGGTTCAAAACTTGGGGCGGAAGAGATTAACCACGGTCATGATCTTAAACAGAGGAGCCGAAATACTTTTAACTGGTTGGCTGAGTTACTGCCATGCACATTCGATGGTAGGGCGCGTCGCTCCGCGACCGCCGGAAATGGAGTTTATCCACCTTGTTCCGGCGGCGAAGGGACTCGCCGCCCTACCACTTTCACTCCTTTGGGGCATTCTATCAGCCAATCAGTTATTTTTAACTTACGTGCAGAAGCACAAAAATTAAAAGCACCGGATCGTGCGGCGTAAAAGGAGTTTGTGCAAAGATGAAGGAGAAAACAGTGAAATTGTCAATGTTTATGGCGGCTTGCCTGCTGGCGGGCGCGGCGGTGGCGGCGACGGGGACGAGCAATGAGGTGCGCCTCGACTTTCGCGGGATGGGGCCGTGGGAGCGGCGCGTGGCGCGTCCGACGGAAACGATTTCGTACTCGACTGCGTGGGCGACGAACTTGACCGCGTCGCAGCAGGGCGAGGCGAAGGCGGTGGTGAAGGTGAATCCGTGTCTCAAGACGCCGCCGAAGTACCTGGTCGTCGACATGAGCGGCGGGCGGCGCGCAGCGCGGTGGCCGGTCAGCTACCTCGACGAGGTGCCGGAAGGCGGCTGGACGGACGAGTACAAGACATAGAAGCTGGTGCTCCTCTACATTCCCGTCTGTTCGTTCATCATGGGCGGCAGCAACTCCGCCTATCCGGGCGCGGTCAACACCAACCTCCACATGGTCACGCTCACCAAGCCGTTCTACATCGGCGTCTTTGAATGCACGCAGCGGCAGTGGGAGCTCGCGATGGGGAATCGGCCGAGTGCGTTCAGCAACGAGACATGCTATGCGACGCGGCCGGTGGAGCAGGTGAGTTATGAAGATATACGTGGAAGTCAGAAAGGTATCTGTTGGCCAGACGAGAATGGAGTCGATGAAGATGGGTTTATGTGGATGCTTCGGCAGAAGACTGCATTGCGCCATTTTGATTTGCCGACCGAAGCCCAATGGGAATATGCTTGCAGAGCTGGGACTACTACGGCATTGAGTACTGGCGAGAACTTGTCTGCTGTATCAAATGCGGTTGAGGTGACGCGATTGGCTCGATATGCATTCAATAGTGGATGGGCGGGTGATTACTATTTGTCGGCGGCTGATGGTTATAAGTGGACGGATAAAAATTGCTCGACTGAAAAAGGGACCGCAAAGGTCGGTTCGTATCCTGTTAATCCTTGGGGACTTTATGACATGGAGGGGAATGTCTGTGAAATATGTTTGGATGTCTATACTAATACGCTGGTTGAATGTATTGATCCAATAGGCCCTTCATCATCAATTAGCAACAAGCGGCCTTATAGAGGTGGCGCATGGCGTTTCATCGCGGCTACAAGCATCTCTGGCGATAGAGGAAGACCAGATTTGGCATATAATAGCCGGGCATTTTCATGCGGTTTCCGCATCTGCCTGCACGACGCGACCGTCTATCCGTCTACGGATTCGGCGACGGTCCTCGTCAACGCCTCCGGGGCGGCCGCGGCGGATTGGGCGCCCACGCGGACGGGGACGTATCAGCTGACGCACGAGGTGCAGACGAATGGCGTAACGGTCGGGGCGTTGGAGACGGCGGTGTTCAAGGTCGAGGGACCCGAGCTGGAGATTGTGCCGCAGGGCGAGCTGACCAATGGCGTCGCCGTGGCGATTGAGGGCGCGGGCGACTGGCTTGTCTACTACACGGCCGACGGCAGCTCGCCGACTTCGGCGTCGACGCTTTATGAGGGGCCGTTCTCGCTGCCGGAATCGGCGACGGTGAAGGCGGTGGCGATCAGTGCGGGCGGTGTGTCGAGCGAAGCGGCGACGGCGACTTTGACGCTTCATGACGCGCTGGGCGTCGTCGGTGCGGTGGCGCGGCCGCGCTATCCGTGGAACGGCAAGGTCGACATCGATTGCGAGGTGAAGGGCGATGCGACGAAGAAGTACGCCGTGACGTTCGCGGTCGAGGACGAGATCGAGCACACGAATTTGCCGATTCGGACGGTCGGTAGGGCGGGTTCGATGAACCCGCCGGATGGGGACGGGAACGGCGGTTTCATCGAAACCGCCCTGCCGTTCGTGCTGTCGCCCGGTCGCTATCGCTTTGCCTGGGATGCCGCGGCGGATATTGAAGGGGATTATGATTTCGCCCGTGTCGCGGTGACGGTGAAGGCGACGGGGTCGCATCTGCTCGCCTATCCAAAGACGCTCGAGCTGACGGTCGCGGGCTACACGGGCACGGAAGTACTGACCAACGTGCCGACATTGGTGCGGCTCTCGACGGCGATCCCGGGCTTCAACTACGCCGACTTCGCGACGACGAACGGCGCCGACCTCGCGTTTTTCGACGCGAACGAGCAGCCTCTCGCCTACGAGATCGATGAGTGGCACACCAATGGCGAATCACTCGTCTGGGTCAAGCTGCCCACCCTCGCGAACGGCACCCGCTTCACGGCGGCCTGGGGAAACTCTGCACTTTGCGCTCTAAACTCTCAACTCGCGCCGCACGAAGTGTGGCGCGACTATGCTGGTGTGTGGCACATGAACGAGCCGAGCGGTACGGCATTCGATTCGACGGAGCACCATCTCGATGGCATTCCGAGCTGCGGGACGAATAAGCTCGCCAACGTGAATCAGATGGTGGCGTATGAGAATGGTGCTTGTGGCAGGGCGCGGGTGAATGCAACGACAAATGCGGTCTCTGGAAATTGTCTTCTCGTTCCCAGTTATGATGCGTTGGCCCTTGGAGGGACATTTTCGGTTCAGGGATGGTTTTTCGCAAGCGTCAATGATCAGTTTTACCCCAAAATATTCTTTCGAGATTGGGGACATGGATCTGTTGAATATGGGTGGGGGGTCGAATTTGGCAATGGAATATTATCTGGTCTTTCGATCGTAGGTGGAAGTAATTTAGAGTACATGAAACGCGTCCCGGCTTCTTCGTGTGATGGCTGTTGGACACAGTTTGTTTTTGTATATGATGGTGCGACAGTTTGTTGTTATCAAGATGGGAGATTGCTAGCCGAGGGGGGAATCATCCCTGCGGCAGACAATGGGCAACCGTTGGGAATTGGCGCCAATCCGCAACTTGATACAGATGCTACAAGTTTCGTTGGCCAGTACGACGAGATTCGGTTGCGCGGCGGGTCGCTCTCGGCGGATCGGATCAAGGCCGACTACGACATGATCGCGAACCGGGGATTCCTGACGTATGGTGCGGTTCAGAATGGACTGGAGGTCGTTCATGAGTGAGACATTGTCGAAGCGAGAAATGGATGTTCTGACGTTGTTGGCGGATGGAAGTACTTTGAAGGCCGCAGCGTTGGAGCTGGGGTTGTCGTATGGAACCATCGGTACCTATGTCGCACGTCTCTACTGTAAACTTGGGGTGAACAATCGGGCCCAGGCCGTGGCATGGTTCGTTCGGCAGGAACGTTACAAGGAAACGGAGTGTCATGCGAACGCATGACATGACTCATGTGCGCAATTTTTAGAAAATGATCACAATAAACGAGGAATTTAGAAATGAGATACGTGATAGGTCTGTTTCTCGGCGCGTTCTGCCTCGGGCAGGTGTTTGCTGCAACCACTGTGTCCTGTACGACGCCGGAGTTCCGGCTGTCGATCAAGCATGACGGCATACGCGCGTCGGCGGGCGAGGAGTCGTTGCGCTATTCGAACCTATGGGACGGTGATGCGGACGCCACAGTCATGATTCGTCAGGACGGGGCTGTTCTGGCGGAAGGGTTGACGGGTGAAGGCGAGCAGCTCTGGAGCGTCACGCGCAACGGCACGTATGCGCTCACGCACACGACCTACACCAATGGCGTGGTCGCGAAGGTGCTGAATGCGACGTTTGTCGTGGAGGGTCTGGACATCCCGTTCCCGATGGAAGGCGAGGGGGCGGTGTCCGTTGCCGGATATGACGCTGCGTATGATGGCGCGGGGCATGGAATCTCGGTGGCGGCGCCGGGTATTTCCGACCTGCAGGTGCGCTATGCGCTTTCGGCGACGGGGCCGTTTACTTTGGAGCCTCCTGTCTTCACGAACGCGGTCGCGGCGACGACGGTGTGGTGCGAGCTGGTCGCTCCGGGGTACATCCCCCAGACGAACAGCGCAACGGTGGCGATTGCGCCGTTGGCCGTGACGGTGACGTCGGCGAGCAAGTCGAAGAAGTATGACGGTTCGCCGCTCGCGCTGACGGAAGGTGACATCGCGGTTTCCGGGGGACTTCCGGCGGGCGAGTCGTTTGCCTACAGTGGATTGTCCTCACGAACGGCTGTCGGTGAAAGCTCGGCGGCCTTCACGGTCGAAGCGGGCGTGAATACCCTGCTTTCGAACTATGCGATCACGAAGGTCGAGGGCAAGTTGACGGTGACGAAGGCCGGCATGGGCGGCGGCGAAGGCGGTGCCGATGAACCGGGCGAGGGGAGCGTTGCCGAGGGAGGTCTCTCGAAGTTTGACACGACGTTCGTCTATGACGGCGATGGGCATACAATCGAGACGAATGCGCTGGTGACGGCATTTGGCGCGTTGTTGGGCGCGGAACCGTTCGTGGTGACGTATGCATGTGGAGCGGAAGGTGGGGCCGATGGCCGCGTTCCGCCGATGGAAGAGGCGGACTGGACGACGGTTGCGCCGACCTTCACGAATGCAGGCGAATACATGGTGTGGTACTGCGTGGCAAGCGCGAACTATGAACCCTATGTCCATGTGGCGAAAGTGACGATCTCCAAGCGCGCGATGGACGCCGTCGAAGCGACGACAACGGGCTCGTTCGTCTACACGGGTGCGGCGATCACGCCGCAGGTGGAGGTTCGCGATGGCACGCCGTCGATCGTGAAGGATTCCGACTACACGGCTTCATTCTCGGACAACATCCTGCCGGGCACGGCGCAGATCGTTCTGACTGCCACGGAGACCGGCAACTACACGGGCACGAAGACGGTGCCGTTTACGGTCCATCCGGCGACGATCCAGCAGGTGGCGGACGGCGCGGCGGGCGAGTACTGCGGCGTCGGGTACGGGATTACGGTGAATGTCTCAACGCCGGCGAGCGGCTATACGGTGAAATACGCGGAATCGGCCGAGGGGCCGTGGCTTGATGCGCTTGAATACGTCGACGTCTGCGACGAGAAGCCGATCTACTATCAGGTGTCGGCGACGGGCTACGCAACGGCGACGGGCTCGGCGAACGTGACGATCACGCCGAAGGAGCTGACGAACGACGAGATCTGGCTCGTTCTCCCGCCCGAGGACTACGTCTACGACGGAGAGGCGAAGGCACCCGAGGTGGCCGCATACGACGGCGATCCCTCGATCATCACGGACGACGACTGGGAGGTGTCGTTCACGGACAACGTGAACGCGGGCACGGCGACGGCGACGTTCACCGGCAAGGGCAACTACTTCGGCGAATGTTTCGAGGAGTTCGAGATCCTGAAGGCGGAGAACGCATGGACGACCGAGCCCGCAGTCGCGGACTGGACGTACGATCAGACGCCGTCGATGCCCGTCTCCGCGGCGGTGGTGGGCACGGCGACGGTGACCTGGTCGACGGGCGAGCGGCCGACGCTGCCGGGCAGCTACACGGCGACGTTCACGGTCCCGGAGTCGGACAACTACAACGCGCTCACGAAGACGGTGGCGTTCGCAATCCATCCGGCGACGATCAACCTCGTCGTGGATGGCGCGACGGGTGAGTACTGTGGCCTCGGCTACGGCATCAGCGTGAACGTCTCGACGCCGGCGACGGGCTACACCGTCAAGTATGCGGAATCGGCCGAGGGGCCGTGGCTTGATGCGCTTGAATACGTCGACGTCTGCGACGAGAAGCCGATCTACTATCAGGTGTCGGCGACGGGCTACGCAACGGCGACGGGCTCGGCGAACGTGACGATCACGCCGAAGGAGCTGACGAACGACGAGATCTGGCTCGTTCTCCCGCCCGAGGACTACGTCTACGACGGAGAGGCGAAGGCACCCGAGGTGGCCGCATACGACGGCGATCCCTCGATCATCACGGACGACGACTGGGAGGTGTCGTTCACGGACAACGTGAACGCGGGCACGGCGACGGCGACGTTCACCGGCAAGGGCAACTACTTCGGCGAATGCACGGAGGAGTTCGAGATCCTGCCGCGCGCCGTGACCTTGACGTCGGCTGACGGAAGCTGGACGTATGACGGGGCCGCGCATGCGAACAGGTCCGTTTCCGTCACGGTCGGCAGCTTCCTGGACGGTGAAGGCGTGACGACGAACGGCTTTGCGACCATCACAAACGTTGGCGAGACGCCGAACACGTTCTCCTACGCGTTCATTGAGGGCACGAAGCCCGAGAACTACGAGGTGTCGTGCGAGACGGGCACGCTAGTCGTCCGCAAGGCGGCGCTTTCGCCGGAGACCGATCCCGACCCCCGCGATCCGTCGATTGATCCCGAGGACCCGGACGCCGTCGTCGACCCGACGGTCCGCTTCTCCGTGTTTGACCACGTGGGCGTGTACGATGGTGTGGCGCACACGATCGACACGAACGCGCTCGTGCAGGCCTATGCGGACCTGTTCCTCGGAAACGAGCCGGTCTTCAGCTACGCGCTCACGTCGAACGGCCTGTATCAGGCGGAGGCGTTTGCGTTCACGGACGTGGTCGCAACGTCGTTCTGGTACAAGGTGCGCGCGGGCAACTTCGACGAGGTGGTCCATCCCTGCAAGGTGGTAATCACGAACCGGCCCGTGACGGTGTCCGTGGTCGGCCACACGGCAACGGTGACCTACGACACGGCCGGACATTCCGTCGACGGCTACGAGGCGACGTGCGAAGACGAGCTCTACGACATCGAGACGATGACGTCCTTCAGCGGCACGTCGACCGCCGCGCGGACGGATGACGGCACGACGCCGATGGGCCGCGCCGCGGCGCAGTTCGCGAACACCGACTCGAACTTTGACGTGTCCTACGAGATCGTCGACGGTGGCATCACGGTCGAACCCTGCGTCATCGGCGCGGATCCCGCGAAGTGGGACATCCGTCTCGACAAGGCGCCGATGTACGATGGCGAGGCGCAGACGGCGCCGATCATCCAGGTCTGCTACGTGAAGCCGGACGGCAATCTTGACAACATTCCGTACGAGCTCGCCGGCCATACGGCGACGGACGCGGGCAACTACACGGTCAGGATCACGGGCACGGGCAACTACACGGGCACGGTCGAGAAGGACTGGGCGATCGTGCCGCGCAATGTGAAGCTCGCCAGCGGCTCCGCCGTCTGGGAGTACGACGGCATCACGCACGCCGAGACGTCGGTGACCGTGACGGGCGATGGCTTCGTCGGCGAGGAGGGCGCGACCTATGCGGACTTCCCGCAGATCACCCATGTCGCCGACGCGGCGGCCGAGACGCCGAACACCTTCACCTACACGCTCAAGCCGAACACGAAGGCGCAGAACTACGAGATCACGACGGCGGACGGAACGGTTCAAATGACGAAGCGCCCGATCGAGCTGACGGCGCCGACGAAGTCCAAGCCCTACGACGGAACGGCCCTGACGTTCACGGCGGCGGAGATCGGCGCGAAGTACCTGGGCGCGGAAGGAACTCCGGCGATGGCGGGCTCCGAGACCTTCAGCTTCTCGAACTTTGCCTCGATCACCGAGGCGGGACAGGTCGCCGCGACCTTCACCGTCGCCGACGGGACCGCGCGGATGGCCGACTACGCCATCACCGTGACGCCGGGCGCGACGCTGACGGTGCAGAAGTGCGCGACGGAGATCGCCGTCACGGCGAAGAGCTCCGGCTGGACCTACGACGGCGCGCCGCATCAGCAGCACGAATACGAGGCGACGAACCTGTCGG
>R26__coassemble_1560_pt1 | contig 11248 bp, 7 predicted proteins | sample R26__metabat2_high_PE_030 | metagenome-assembled genome bin R26
CTTGTCAGCATTGAGTGTACAGCGCCTGTTGCGCTGGAAATTTGCTGGCGGGCCCAGTTGCCCTTGCCGTCCTTCGGTTCGCGCCACATGTGGCCGGGCACGGGATGGCCAAGTCCGCCGAATTCGCCGAGGAAGGAGACACGGCGGTCGTTCACGTCGAACATCGTCGGCCCGCGGTAGAGATGCATGTCGACGGCATCGGAGGCTTCGCAGACGCCAGCGGGCTTGTGCTGCGTCGGCACGCGCTTCTCCCACTTCCAGCCCTCGGGCAGCAGCTGGCCTCCCTCCCAGTCCCAGCAGCCCGACGGACCGTTCACGAGCCGCGAGGGATCGTAGCGGCGCACGAAATCAAGCGTCGAGTGGGTGAGGAACTCGCCCGGCTGCGACCAACCCTCGTTGTAGGGCACCCACATGACAATGGACGGCACCGAGTAGAGGTTGTCCATCATCTGCTTGAGCTCCTCGCGGTAGAAGCCGTAGCGGCGTACCGTCCCAGACTTCATCGGATCCTTCCAGTCGCCACTCGAGGATGGCATGTCCTGCAGCACGAGCAGACCCATCTTGTCGCAGAGCGCGTAGTAGCGCATCGGCTCGACCTTGATGTGCTTGCGCATCATGTTGAAGCCGCAGTCCTTGAGCGTGCGGATGTCGTACGCCATCGCCTCCTCGGAGGGCGGCGTGAGCAGACCGTCCGGCCACCACCCCTGGTCGAGCGTGCCGATGATGAAGTACGGCTTGTTGTTGAGGAAGAAGCGCAGCACACCGTCCTTGTCCTTGCCCTTCGCGAACTTGCGCATGCCGAAATAGCCTTCGAAGCGGTCCAGGCCGAACTTCGCCCGGAAGGTGTAGAGGTTCGGCTCCTCGGGACTCCAGAGCTTGAATTCGGCAGGCATCTTGACGACGAGACGCTTCGTCGCGTCCGCCTTTCCGGACGCGACCGTCTTCCCGTCGGCGTCGAGGACGTCGAGTTCAACGGCGGCGCCGGGCCGTTCTCCGACGGTTTTGAACGTGAACACGATCTCTCCGCGGTCGATGTCCGGCACGGCGCGGTAGGATTCGACGTGGCTTTCGGGCACCTCCTCCATCCACACGGTCTGCCAGATTCCGGAGACGCGCGTGTAGAAGCATCCCTTCGGCAGGAAACTCTGCTTGCCGCGGGAGTTGATGAAGTCGTTGGCGTCGTTGCGCCCGCCCGTGGGGTCCCACACGCAGACGGTCAGCTCGTTCGCGCCGGTCTTCACGTAGTCGGTGATGTCGAGCGTGAACGGGTTCTGTCCACCCGCGTGCGGCACGTCGGTGACCTCGGTGTGGCCGATGAAGACCATCGCGCGGAAGTCGACGCCGCCGAAGTGGAGGAGGATGCGCTTCCCGGGCTTGGGATCGCACATGATCGTACGCGAGTACCAGAGGAACTCGTCAGGCTCGAGCAGGCGTTCAACGCCGGAGAGCTTCGACTCGATGGCGAACGGGACGAGAATCTTGCCGTTCCAGGTCGTGGGACGCCCGGGTGTGTTCGTGACGCTCGTCACGGCCCAGTCCCACTGTCCGTTCAGGTTCGTCCAGTCCGCTCTCACCATCTGCGGACGCGGGTAGTCGCGCCACGCGTTCGAGGGTGTCAGTCTCTCGCCCCACGTCGTCGTCAACGTAGCAGCGGCCAGAAGCGTGCCAATCATGTGATCTCTCCCGTTGCCTTACAGAAACTTCTTGTTGAGCTCGAAACCGAAATCCTTCGCGATCTGCTTGAGCTGCTTCACCTGGATGGCGCTCTTCTTCATCGCGCCCGTCGACTGCGCGCGGATGCGGATCTCGGCGGCCTTCTCGACCGTGTCCATGAGACCGAAGCAGCGGTCGAAGTCCTTGCCCGAGACGAAGAGCCCGTGGTGAACCCACACGACGATGTTGTAGTCGCGCATAAGCTTCGAGGTCGCGGTCGCGATCGGCCCCTTCCCCGGCACCATCCACGGCACCACGCCCACGCCCTCGGGAAAGATCACGGGGCACTCGGTCATGATTTCCCACAGCGCGCGCGTGAACGCCTTGTCCGTCGGCGGCAGCACGAATGTGAGCGCGATGAGGTTCACCGGGTGCGCATGGTAGATCACGCGGTGTTCGCCACCCGTCATCTCGAGCTTCACCTCGTGGTTCTTGAGGTGGCTCGGGAACTCGCTCGTCGGGCGTCCGCCATTTGCAAGCCCCCACCAGATGCGGAACTTCGTGCCCGTCTTGTCAAGCTCGACGATGCCGAACGCATTCTCGGGATCGCGCTTCACGTTGCGCATGTAACCCGTCGTGCGCGTCACCATGAAGAACTCGCCCGCGAGCTTCGGCACGCTTTCGTAGATCTCCTGCCAGTCGCCCGTGGGCTTCTTCTGGACCTTCTTCACGTTCGCGGCCTCGTCCTTCGTGAGACGATAGCTGAGGTTGCCGCCGTTCATTTCGTGCCAACCCTTGTCCACACCATCCTGGGCGATCTGCATGAAGCCCTTCGTGCAGGGCATGTCGAGAATCTTCATTTCTTCACTTGCCTTTCATTGTTTGAAAAACAGAGGTATTATATCATAATTCTCAAAATGGCGTCCGAAGCCATTTTGAGAATTATATGCAATGCCTCCATAAACAGACGGAATCACGATCAACGTGCATCAAATACATAAATATGCACGGCGAAAGGATCAAAGCGATCAAGCAGAATTCCACCCGTGCTTTTCACCTTCCTGTTCTCCCAGAGAACCTCGCCAAGTGCATCGACGTTCGCCAACTTGAACTTCGCCTCCACGATAGTTGGCGTCGAGTTGACGGCGAACAGATACGCCTTGCCCGCGTGCCGTTTGAGAAGGCAGCTGACGGCCTCATTCCCGAGCGCATCCCGTGCCGGACCCTTCACAACCTCGGGAATCGGAGGCTGCACGCCCGTACGCTCCACAAGCACCGGGGCAAGCGAGCTGATCCGCGTCGCGAGATTCGTCATGTTCGTCCAACGCTCGTACGACGTCGTGACGCCGTAGTTGAACTTCTTGCGCTCCGGCTCCACCGTGCCGCCGTAGGTGTACCACGTGATGCCCTGTCCGCCGTGGATGATCGACGCCCAGCTCATCGCGTCCAGCTCGTCCCGCATGGGGAAACGCTGCCAGCCCCAGCCCTTGAAGTACTGGATGATCGGCCAGCAGCTGCGCGGTGCCTTCACGCCGCTCGCGGCGACGTCGGCACGCACGCGCTTCATGTCGCGGATGACCTTCGCGACGCACTCGACGCGGGCCTTCTCGTTCGTCACGTGAACCGGGTAGATCTCCGCGAGGAAGTTGTCCGTACCCTCCACGAACGGACCGTAGTTGGAGACCCTCGCCCCCGCCCCCACGCCGTCCGCCTGCGTCGTGATGCGCGTCGGATCGACCGCCTTCACCGCGTCGTCGTAGTCGAGCAGACGCTCCGGCGCCGTATTCGCCGACGTGTCGTCGCCGAGATACCACGCAATCGTCGCAGGATGGTGCCGCAGGACGTCAATGAAGCGTTGCCCTGGGAAACGTGCAACCGTCCACAGCCGGATGCCGTGCTTCCACGCCGCGTCGAGGAAAGCGTCCTCATGCGGCGAGCTGTACGAATGCGCGAAATTGAACCCACCCTTCTTCAGGTCCGCGAACGCGCGATCGAAGTCGTAGGCATTGAACTCGCGGCGCATCACGCCATAGATGCCCACGGGGAAGAACGGCTCGCCGTCGATGAGCGTCATACCGTCGTCGCGCAGCGTGACCTTCGCCGTCTTCGGCGCCTCACCAATGAAGAAGCATTTCCGAGCATGGACCTTGTTACCGTGCCAGTCGGCGATGTCGACCTCCACGTTGTGGAGCCCGTTCGTCCAGGGGGCAGACGGATCCGCAAGCGCGAGCACATTCCCCTCGCGACGGAACCGCGCCGTCGCGTCCACGCCGTCAACAGAGACCTTCAGTTCCTTCCACGCGATGGCGGAGGCATCCATGACCTTAATCCGCAGCGGCACGTGCGCGTCTGTCGTCGGCGACGGCATCAGGAGCTTCACGCGCGGCGGCAGGCCATCGCCTTCGGACGCCCACCGTCCCTGCACACATCCACCCACCGTCACCGTCTTCACAACCGGCGTCACGCGTCCATCGCTCAACAGCTCGCCACGGTAGCGCATGTATTTTCCAGCGACCGAAAACGGCTTGTCCCAGAAGGTCCTGTCCGTACCATCCGGGCCCCGGAACGGCGCGGTAGCGAGACTCTCCAGCGTCTCGGAGACGGCGCACTGGAAGCGCACGGCGCAGCCGGCCGGTACGTCGGCCTCCCACGAGACGGGGCCCGCCTCCAGCGCCTCTGAACAGAACCACCCCTTCCGCGTACGGCACGGCTCGCCGCTCAGCACCTCAAGGCACACGCGCCCCACCTCGACGATGCGCCCCTCGCAGACGTTCGGACAGTCAAAGCCAATCTGCACCGCGAATTCGTCCGCCCACGCGGGGACATCGCCCTCGTCAACCACCTCGTTGAAACGCCCCGGCGGCACGCACCAGCCCACGCGATGGACATTCGTCTTCGAGCCGTCCGCGGAGAACCACCGCACGGCCGTCCACCAACACTCCGTGTCATAACCGGCCGGCGCGATCGCCGAGGTCGTCGAGATGCGGAAGGAGAAGCGGAAACGCGGCCCCTTCGCCGTCAGCTTCCGACGCGCCGTTCCCACGTTCCACGCCGTGTCACAGTGCGGCGTCTTCTCGCCGTCGACGAGCAGACCCGTTCCGTTGCGTCCCCTGTGGTTGAAGACGAGGTTCAACCTCTTTTCGTAGTTCAAGACCCTGGGCCAGACGTTCGTGTCGGCAAAGGAGTCGACGAACACGCGCGTCCCTGTCGGCGCACAGCGCACGCCATCGGACGCAATCGCCACGTCCGCGCGCTCGCACACCGGCGTGGGGACCCCATTCGCCTCAACACCCAGCACCATCGCCCCCGCCACCAGCAGGAATCCAATCAGTTGTCTGTTCATATTCAGGCCCTCATCAAAAATGGATTCGAAGAGACTTCACGCGAAATCGTCGTGGTCATGCCGTGCCCGGGCACGACGATCGTCTCGGGCGGAAGCTCCGCGAGACGACACAGAGACGTCATCAGGTCGCCAGAATTACCCCCTGGGAAGTCGGTGCGACCACACGATCCTGCAAAGAGCGTATCACCCGAAAGAAGGAGTCCGTCATCCTCGAAATGAAAGCAGACGCCTCCGGGCGTATGGCCGGGCGTTGAGATGATCTTCGCGGAGAGGCCTCCCGCCGTGAGCGTCGCGCCCTCGACGAGATCGGCAACGAGCGTCGCCGGGCGCGCCGTCGCCACGTAATCCGGAGGCCAGGCGTTGAGCGGAGAGAAGGCAATCGCCTCGTCGGCGGGTCCGATGTGGACCGTCAGATCCGGCCACTTCGCAAGCAGTCCCGGCAGCGCGCCGATGTGGTCGAAATGTCCATGCGTGAACGCAACGAGCGCCGGTGTGAGATTCTGCGCCGAGCAGACGGCAAGAATGTCCTCCGCGTCCGCGCCGGGGTCAACGATCCAGCACGTCCGATCCGGTCCCCAGAGGATCACGCAGTTCGCCTCGAACGCCCCAACGGGCAGGATTCGCTTCTCCATGTCTTCTACTCCTCCGCCTTGAGATACCGCAGCAGTTCATCGAGGCGATTGATTCTGATCGTGTAGCGGGATTCGCGCAGATGCCCGAACCCGAAGGTGCAGAACGCGGTCTTCACGCCCGCGTTCGTTCCGCAATCCATGTCCGTCCAGTTGTCGCCCACCATCCAGTCGTGGGACGAGAGGCGGTGTCCGCGCAGGCGGGACGCGGCGAGACGCAGCGGCAACGCGCTCGGCTTCATCTCCGCACAGTCCCCGCCCGCGATCACGGCGCCGAAGTAGCGCATGAGACCGAAGTGCTCGAGAATCGCGTGCGTCGCGAAGTTCGGCTTGTTCGTGTTCACGCCCATGAGCCAGCCGCGGTCATGCAGCTCCGCGAGCGTGGTGCGCACGCCCGGGTAGAGCGTGGTCTGGTCGAGCGCGTGCACGCGGTACTGTTCCGTGTAGAGCGGCCAGATCTCGTCGAAGCGCCCCGCCATCTCGGGAATCGCGTGCTCAAGCAGAAAGCGTGCGCCGCAGCCGACATAGGAGATCGCCTCCTCCTGGGGGATCGGGGCGAGTCCGAGCTGCTGGCGCGTGAAGTTCACGGTCGCGCCCAGATCGGCCCGCGAGTCGATCAGCGTGCCGTCCATGTCGAAGAAGACCGCGTTCATGGGATTTGATTCAACAAACAAGGCACGGCGGAAACCGCCGTGCCCCGTTTCAGTGAATTCCGGATGGAATTTACTTCGCGATGACGCGGATCATCTCGACGACCTTGTTCGAGTAGCCCCACTCGTTGTCGTCCCACGCGCAGACCTTGACGAACGTCGGGTCGAGCTGGATGCCGGCCTTGACGTCGAACACGGAGGTCTTGGCCTCGTTGCGGAAGTCGGTGGAGACGACGGCCTCGTCGGTGTAGCCGAGAACGCCCTTCAGACCACCCTCGGCGACCGGGGTCTCGCTCGCCTTCTTCATGGCAGCGCAGATCTCGTCGTAGGACGCCGGCTTCTCGAGCTCGGCCGTGAGGTCGACGAACGAGACGTCGGAGGTCGGAACGCGCACGGACATGCCCGTGAGCTTGCCGTTGAGGGCCGGGAGAACCTTACCGACGGCCTTCGCCGCACCCGTCGAGGACGGAATCATGTTCTCGAGGATGCCGCGGCCACCGCGCCAGTCCTTCTTGGACGGACCATCGACGGTCTTCTGCGTCGCCGTGGCGGCGTGGATCGTCGTCATCAGGCCACGCTTGATGCCGAAGTTGTCGTTGAGGACCTTGGAGATCGGCGCGAGGCAGTTCGTCGTGCAGCTCGCGTTGGAGATCATCGTCTGGCCGGCGTAGGTCGTGTGGTTGACGCCGTACACGAACATCGGGGTCGCATCCTTGGACGGAGCGGACATGATCACCTTCTTGGCGCCCGCGTCGAGGTGCATCTGCGCCTTCTCGGCCGTGAGGAAGAGGCCCGTGGACTCGACGACGACGTCAACGCCCAGGTCGCCCCACGTGATGAGGGCCTTCTTGGCCTCGTAGTCGTAGGCCGCGCGCTCGGAGAACACCTTGATCGTCTTGCCGTTGACGTAGAGTTCCTTCTTCTCGTTGTCGGCGGAGACTTCGCCCTTGAACGTGCCGTGCACGGAATCGTACTTCAGCATGTACGCGAGGTAGTCAGGGTCGAGGAGGTCGTTGATGCCGACGATCTCGACGTCCTGAGCGAAGTTCTCAACCGCCGCACGGAACACCATACGGCCAATACGGCCGAAGCCGTTGATACCAACCTTGATAGCCATTTCTTATTACTCCTTTGGACCCTTCGGAAGACCTTCCTCCGTCGGAAAAAACGGCGCATATTTTATCAAAACCGCCTTAGCCCGTCAAGAGCGGCAATTTCACAAATTTCACGCCCCGGTCTGGCGAACGAAATACGGCAGACGCGCAAGCGGTGTCTCAACCGTAATCATCTTCGAGCCCTCCACCACGACACCATCGTCGCCCGTCCAGCAGCCAGGCGGGATCACCACCGTACGAGACGTCGCGTCCTTGTCCATCTGCGGGGCGACGAGGAGATCCGTGCCCATCATGAACTGGTCGATGACCTTCGCGTAACCTTGGTTCGGATAGTTGTACTCAAGCGAACGAAGAATCGGTTCGCCGTCGACGGCCGCCTTCCGCGCGAGTTCGACGATCATCGGGGCGAACTTCTGGCGAAGCGCCACCGTGTCGCGTACGATCTTCTGGCGTTCGGGACCAAGCACGCGCCAAGGAGACGCGGAGAACTGCATCATCGGGCAGAGTGCGTGGATCTGCGCGCTGCGCACGAAGAGGTCCGGCTCGAACGGGGACCCGGGGATGAAGGTCGTCCACTCGCCGCCGCCGACCATGTCCGGACAGATGAACGGCTGGCCGATGAGGCCGGCGGCGATCATGTCCGCCGTGATGCGCCGCAGCGCCTCCCAGGTGTGCGGCTTGTCGTGCAGGCGCACGACGACGGGCATCTGCTGCATGCGCCAGAGATTGCGGATTTCGCAGAACGGGTACTTGAGCGCGTAGGCCGCGTAGCCGTTGTTGAGCGAACCGTTGGTGGCCTTCGGGTCGACCGCGTCGCGGTCGTCGAGGACGTAGGCAGAGAGGTCCGCGCCATCGAGCTTGAAGCCGTCCGCGCCGTACTCCCTCACGAGTCCGTCGAGCGTTTCCGTGAACCAGGCGTTCGCGTTCGGATGCGAGAAGTCGAGGAAGGCGGAGATGCCGTTCCACCAGAGGCAGGGCTTCGCGTTGACGCGGCCGTTGAGCTTCGGTTTCGACCCCTTCACGGCAAGGAACCCGCCCTTCACGGGATAGCCCTTCACGTCGTCCGGGTTCGTACCCCAGGCAACGCGGCGGAAGGACGGCAGGTCCATGCCCACGTAGGGGCACATCCACAGCATCACCTTGTAGCCCATCCCGTGGAGTTTCGCCATCATGCCCTTTGGGTCCTTGAACCGCGTCGGCTCGAAACGCCAGTCGCCATAGCCCGCTTGCCAGGTGTCGTCGATCATGATGACGCCCGCCGGAACGCCGTTGTCGAGCATCGACTGCGCGTAGCGCAGGATGTCCACATCGTTCTGGTGGTAGGTAAGCTCGATCCAGGTGTTGATCTGTGGTGCGCGGAAGAAGAGCGGGTCCGGCATCTTCCCGCTCGCAGGAAACCACTTGCGCATGGCATAGCGGTAGGCCTCGGGAAGCGACGCGCCGCCCTGCTCGACGCTGACCTCGGTGTCGGACTCGACGGAGATCTCGCCGTTCCTGAGCGTGATCAGCGCCTGCGCGTCCGTCCAGACGACCCGCCCCTTGTCCGAAACGAGGAACGACGCGCACTGATTGTGGTAGTTGCTGCGGCGCAGATCGATCTTCAGGTCGGTCCTCTCCGTGAACGGCATCTGCGTGCCGAAATAGTTCGCCGCGCCCCACCAGTTCTCGCCCGGCGCCATCTTCACCGTCGCCGCCTCGGCAACGCACGCCACCACACATCCTACAAGAACAGACAACCTCTTCACGTCCATGCTTTCTTCTTCTCCTTGTCTTAACGAAATATCACAAATGACGGATCCTTCAGAGATTCGAGACGTACGCGCACATCGCTCACGCCGAACATCGGCGACCCGGTCGCCTTGGCGGCACGCCAGCGGAAGCAGAGCCGTCCGCCCACCGGCACCGTGATACGCCCCGTGCGGATCGTCTGTGAAGCCGCACGATGGACCTTACCCTCTTCCAGCTCGGCCACGGAGTTGAAGTTCGTACCCGAATGCCAGTCCCCTTCGCGCGGCCACCCTGTGCCATCCGTCACCGCCCATTCCGCAGCGAGTGTACGGACATCCGATTCGGGAAACGTCCACTGGTGCGCAGTAAAATCGATCATTGCCCCGCTCACTGTCTTCCGAGTCGGCGAATCGTTGACGATGCGCAGCTCCAGCACGACCTCGCGCTCACCCGACGCGAGCAACGAGAGCGAGTGAGCCGAGAACTTCTCGATGTTCGTCGACGAGGCATAGAGCCCAGCCGCAGTCGCCCGGCCACTGTCAAGACCAATGGCGGTGATCTCCTCGCCGTTCATGAACGCATGGAATCCCTGTACGGTCTCGCCATTCTCCCACGAGGTCCGCTGCGTCACGTTCGTCGCCCAACCACAGAGCTCATCTTTCACGTTCCCGACGAACTGCGACACGCGCCACACACCGGACAGGGGATTGGACATGTCGACCGCCAACACGTCGCTCACGTTTGTCGTACCCGCCACAACGGCCGCCACCTGTACATACGTAACCGTCGGAAGCAATCCGCCAAAGGACATGGAGAGGTCGGTCGTCGACTGGTTCTCGACAACTGTCACGGCATTCGTCCGTTCCGGTTCATCATCCGCAAGGACCCTCATCTCGCCGAGATAGACGCGTCCACGCTGCGCATTCGTCGTCGAATGGAAGACAAATCCGTCCCCGGGCGACAACTCCGGCAGCTCGACCCGATAGATCTCTGGCGTCGTACCCAGAGCCACGTCGATCGCCAGATTCGTTCTACCCATGTCGTCAACGATTTCAAGCGGCATGTTGCGGCCTTCATTTCGCCAGGCGCTGAACTTCAAGACGCGTCCCTCCCCTTCCAGTCCCAGAGGCCCCGTCGCCAGCATTCCGCGGTTGGAGGAATTCCCCACCTGGACGACATGTCCCGTCGTCGTACAGAAGAAGATGCCCGTACCATTCCAGTGCGTCCAGTCCGTGAGCGCGTTCAACAGCTCCATCGAATATTCGCCGGACGTCGACTGCGTCACGCGTGGGAACGTCTCACACCAGAGTGGCTCACCCTCCCGCGCCGGCACAACGACGTTCGTGACGACGGTCACAAGGTATTCCGACGCGCCCGCAACGGCATTCCACGTCACCGTGAAGCCGTTCGTCGTCACGTGCGTGGCCTCAAGTCCCGTCGGTCCGTCAAGCACTCGCGTCGCCGCGGAACCCATGCAAGTGATGCTGGCCGAATAAACCGTCCAGTTACCCTTGTTCCCCGCCCCCGTCACCCCAATCCGAAACGCGTTCGCGCACAACCCGGGGTCAAAGTCGAGGGTCCACGTCGTCTTTGCCGTAACGGGATCTTCATTGCTCACGGCCACGGACTCATGTACGGTCGTACCCTCCGCCGTCACCGTCAAAGGGACGATCTGCAGGAATCTCTCCACGTTATCCGCCGCGGAGCATTTGTACTCCAGGACGACATTCGTCACACACGTCGCGAAGATGGGTGAAATCATGAAATCCGTCCTGGCGTTGAAATAGGCGGCGCCATCAGACTTCCCGATGCTCGAATAAGTCCACCCATCCGGTGGCGTCGCACCATCACCCGTTCCACCCGTTGTCGTGGCGAAGTCGACGAACACCGTTCCCGCCTCCAGCCCACCCCATGCCCAGACGAGCGCAGACGCGCACACGGCGCCGCGCAGAACAGCAAGGAGATGGTTCCGACAGGTCTTCATCCTTAACAACCAAGTACCGACTACTTTTGAAATTTAATAACATCCCGCCCGAAAACAAGTGTATTATGCACTTTCCCAACCGCTCTGTCAATGAGGAAATAGGTTTTTCTTCCCTGCGCATTTTGATAATTCTCAAAATGGCCCCC
>R26__coassemble_1566_pt1 | contig 11229 bp, 6 predicted proteins | sample R26__metabat2_high_PE_030 | metagenome-assembled genome bin R26
CTGCCATTGCGGCACGAACATCTCGGCGACGGTCGACGTGGAGAAGGTCGGCGACGAGGTCGTCGTGACGGGCCACACGTGCCCGAAGGGCGAGACATACGGCAGGGCCGAGCTCGTGAACCCCACGCGGATGGTGACGGGGCTCGTGCGCGTGGCGGGCATGCGCAAGCCGCTGCCCGTGAAGACGAAGATCGCCATTCCGAAGGGAAAGATCAACGACGTCCTCTTCGCGCTCGCACAGACGACCGTGCAGCTGCCGGTCAAGATCGGCGACGTGATCATTCCGAACGTTGCCGCGACGGGCGTCGATGTCGTCGCGACGGCGAATCTGGCCTAGATGGTGCCGCGCAGAACGAGCGCGAGCAGAGTCAGGTCGTCGCTCTGTTCGGCGCCGGCCGTGAACGTGTGGACGTCGGTCTCCACGGCCGCGACAAGCTCCGTCGCCGGCGACGACGCATCTTGCGTCGGAAGTATTTCGGCTAGGGTCAGTATCAAACGCTCTTCGCCGTAGAGCTTGCGCGAGGGGTTCATCGCCTCCGTTGACGCCGTCCGTGAAGAGCAGCAGCGCGTCACCAGGGGCGAGCGTACGCGTGTGCTTCGTGTAGTCGGCGTCGGGGAACATGCCGAGGAAGAGTCCGCTCGTCTCGTCGACGCGTTCGACCGTGCCATCCGTCCGTCGGATGAAGGGACGATTGTGCCCGGCGTTGACGAACTCAAGCACGCCGGTCGTCTTGTCGATCACGCCCGCCCACACGGTCACGAACATCTGCGCCTCGTTCTGTTCGCAGAGCCGGCGATTCGCCGTGCGGACCGCGGCGGCGAGGTCTCGTTCTCCGTGCAGGGAATTGAATATCTCGTTCTTTGCGTTCATCATGAACATCGCGGCGGAGATGCCCTTGCCGGAGACGTCTGCCATCACGAGCGCGAGATGCGTGGCATCAAGGGGGTAGAAGTCGTAGAAGTCGCCGCCGACCTCGCGTGCCGGCCGTGCCACGGCCTCGAGGTCGAGATTCGGGGCGAAGAGTCTGCAGGGCGTGACGGCGGGAGAGCTGGATTTCGCGCGCCAGCGCGAGGTCGCGCGCGCGCGCCGCGTCCTCCGCGGCGCGGGCGTCGGGACGGACCGCGGCCTGCTGTCGAAAGAGGGTGACGAAGGTCAGCGTCGTGTCGTAGGCGAGATCGCCACCGTAGGACTGCTGGAGGGCGGTTGTGGTTTCCTCCGGGGAGAGGACGGGGATGTCCCTGATTGGACACGCGGCGTCCACGGCGGCGAAGTTCTCCGCGATGACCCGCATCCGTTCGGTGAAGGCGGCCAGGTAGCTGGCATCGTAGCGCCCGGGCTCGCAGACAAGCCGCAGACGGTAGGAACCCAGGTCACCGAAGACTTCCATGGCCGGCATGTCGCCGGCGCCGCCATTCATGCAGAGTGTGGCCGTGCCGGGCACGCCTTCGAAGGTGAGCGAGACGGTCCGCGGCGATGGACCGGGGGAAGACGTGGGTGAACGCAAGTGTGTAGCGCGTGGAGTCGCGGGCTTCGTTCCATTCGAGGAACATGCCCGTCATCGTCTCGCTGAGGGGATGGAGAATGCTGTCTGCCGAAACTTTCATGCGGATAGCAAATACAACCGCAGATGCCCAAACCGGAATCAGATATGATATACTACGTCCAACTGTTGAACGAGGATATGGAGGAACAATGAGCATTATTGCTGTGGCCGCGGTTGCGGCGGTCGTCGCCGCGGGAGACGGGTTCACGAACCGGCTGGAATCGGTCGACGGGAAATGGCAGGGGAATGGCGTGGCCGTCGTCGTGGACCCGGACGGACACGTCCGGATTTCCTCGCCGTCGAAGGGACTCTCCTGGGTTCGGCTCGAATGGGAGAAGGCATGGCCGGAGGATACGCTCTGCCTGAACGACGTCTGGGAACGATCGTATGGGAACCTCGAGTGGAAAAGGCCAGAGGCGAAGGAGCGGATGTCGCCGTGGTACTTCCTCGCGACTTCGGATGGCGTCACCGACGGCTATGGCGTCGAGACCCAGCCGAACGCGCTCGCCTGCTGGAAAATCTGGGACAAGGGCTACGCGCTGCGCATCGACCTGCGCGCGGGGAGTGACCCCGTGCTGCTCGGTGACCGCGTGCTCGACGCGGTGAGGCTTGTGACGCGGAAAGGACGGAAGGGCGAGAGCGCGTTTGAGGCGGGACGCGCGTTCTGCCGGATGATGTGCCCGAAGCCGCGGTTCCCGAAGGAGCCGTTCTATGGTTACAATGACTGGTACTGCGCGTATGGACGCAACACGGCGACGAACTTTCTGAAGGACGCCGCGTACATCTGCGAATGCGCGAAGGGGCTCGAGGTGCGTCCGTACGTGGTGATGGACGACGGCTGGCAGGAGAACTCGCCGCCGATGATGAAAACGCGGTTCGGCGAGTCGTCGAGCGGGATGGGCCCGTGGACCGAGTCGGGGACGAACTTCGGCATGGACATGAAGACCTTCTGTGCGAAGATCGCCGCCATCGGGGCGCGTCCGGGACTCTGGTACCGTCCGTTCCGTGCCTATCCCGGGATTCCGGATGCCTGGCGGCTCAAAAACGACTCCAAGTTCGTGGATCCGACCGTGCCGGAAGTGCGGAAGATGATTGTCGAGGACGTCTCACGCTTCCGCGGATGGGGGTTCAAGCTCGTCAAGATCGACTACATCACCTGGGATCTCTGCCGCATCTGGGGCTTCGCGCACGACGAGAAGCTCTTCAAGGACGGCTCCGCCAATTGGCGCGACCGCTCGCACACGACCTGCGAGGTGATGAAGAGCCTCTACGCCGCGATGCGCGAGGGCGCGGGCGACGACATGATCGTGCTCGGCTGCAACGCGCTCAACCATCTGGCCGCGGGGCTCTTCGAGATGCAGCGCATCGGCGACGACACGAGCGGCTACAAGTGGGAGCGCACGCGCGACATGGGCGTCAACACGCTCGCGTTCCGGTCGGTCCAGGACCGCACGTTCTTCGTCGCGGACGCCGATTGCGTGGGGCTTGCCAGGCCGGGCGCGGTGCCGTGGGAGAAGAACAGCCAGTGGCTCGACCTCGTTGCGCGCAGCGGCACGGCGCTCTTCGTCTCCTGGCATCGTGACCTCGCCGATGTACAGGTACGCACCGCGCTTTCGAAGGCGTTCAGAACGGCCGCGTCGGGTCCGAGGACCGGTGAGCCGCTCGACTGGACGTCCACCCGCTTCCCGTCCCGCTGGTGTTTCGCCGACGGGAACGCGGACTATGCATGGTAGGAGTGGCACATGACGACTGCGACGAGAAAAATGGCCGGTGTTGCGCTGTCCGCTGCGGCGGTTCTTGCCGCCGTCGGCATTCAGCTGGATCCGCTTGACATGCGCTGGACGTTCGGCGCGCACGAGGGGTACACGATGTACCGCCGGGTCGGGCGCTACTGCACGGGCGGCATCGACGGAAACGCCAAGTGGGTCAAGCCGTGGCTCGACTGGTGGGACGAGAACGCGCCTGCGGCGATGGAGGAGATGGGGCTGAATTGGTGTCATTCCCGCTTCTACAAGGGCATGGGCTGGAATGTCGAGAAGCGCGACTTCGGGAACGTGAAGAAGTTCGTGCGCAACTGCCATGCCCACGGCGTCAAGGTGCTGGCGTACACGCAGTACGCGACGTTCTATCCGGAGGTCATGCGCGAGGAGATCCCCGAGATCGATTCGTGGGCGAAGGTCGGGGCGGATGGCGGACGCAAGTTCTATTTCGGACAGTACTTCCGCTGGGAGCCGTGCATCAACTGCCGGGAGTGGGTGGAGTACGTCAAGAAGGTCGTCACGGTCGCGTTGACGGAGGGTGGCTTCGACGGCATCATGTTCGACAACTGCTTCTCGGTGGACTGCTACTGTCCGCGCTGCGAGAAGCTCTTCGGCGACTATCTCCGTTCGCAGCCCAATGCCGAGGAGCGGTTCGGCTTTCCGTCCGTTGCCGGCATGTGTCAGCCGCGTCCGCGTCCGAGCGATCTGGCGGGGGAGATCCAGGACCCCGTCGTGCAGGCGTGGCTGGAGTGGCGCTGCGACCGCCACGCGGCGGTCGTGCGGGAGTTCCACGACCACATCAAGTCGGTCAAGCCTGACGCCATCGTCTCCGCGAACCCGATGCCCTACCGCATGAGCGCGATGGCGGCGGCGGGCGGAAAGTCGGTCGACCACGAGAAGATGAAGGACTGCTTCGACCTGATCGTGATGCAGAGCGCCAACTTCCCCGGTCTGACGGCGAAGGGCGAGATCGTGAACCGTGTGCGCGACCTCAAGATGGCGCAGTGCCGCGGCAAGGTTGTTGTGGCGCTCTGCGACAATGATTCCCGCGAGACGGCGGAGACGGAACGTCGGTTCGAGCTCTGTCTGCTGGAGGACGCCGTGTTCGGTGGCGTCCCCACGGACCGCACGTCGATGAACCCGGCACGCGAACCGGGGTTCCTGCCGACCGCCCGTCGGGCGAAGCGCAAACCGGTGCACGCGCGCCTGAACAAGCTGATCCAGGGGAACCGCGCCGCCTTCGCCGCGAAGTCCTACCAGCCAGTGAAGGTGTTCTTCCCGTGTTCCGCGCTCAAGTTCTCGACGCGGCTGGACAAGTCCCTTGCCGCCGCCGAGGAGATTCTGCTGCGCAACCGCGTACCATGGGGGTACGCGCTCTCGCGCGCAGACAAGGTGTTCAAGGCACCGGAGGACTGCGAACTGCTGATTCTGCCGGGAACGATCGCACTCTCCGACAAGGAGATCGCTGGGGTGCTCGACTATGCGAAGACGGGCGGGCGCCTCGTCGTCACCGGCGAGGCGGGGCGCTACGACGAATGTGTCGCCGAGCGTTTCACGTCGCCGCTGATGACGGAACTGAAGCGCCTGAGGCTGCCCAACGTGGTCCTGCGCGAGAAGACCGACGAACTGCCCACCGCCAATCTCGGATGGGGTGGGCGTTTCGCTGCCCCGGTCGATGGCGGTGCGGCGCTGATGGCGGACATCTCGGCGACCGGCTGGAAGATGCCGGCGGATCTCGGCAATCTGCCGCCGTCGGTCTTCGCCGAGTGGAAGAAGTCCGACGGCAGGCTCTACGTTCACCTGCTCAACTACCATCCCGAAGTCCCTGCGGACGGCATCGTCTTTCATCGCCTGCTGACCTTTTGATCGCAAATGTCAGGAAGTGGAATCATGAACTGCAAGATCGTACTGCTGTTGGCGATGATGGCCGCAGGCGCGGCATGGGCGGCGCCGGAGGAGCCGGTCTTCGCGCCGGATCGCTTCACCGTGCTCAACATCGTGCCGTGTCGGCCGGGTGAGGAACGCGAGACGGCCGCGGACGCCGTGGCTTTCGCCCGCGCGACCGGCAATCGGGTCGCGCTCTATTCGCTCACGCTCCATCCCGAGGGAAGGCCCGCGACGAAGAAGCTCGAAAAGTTGCTTGCGAGCTACCGGGCATTCGCCGCCGCGCTCGCCGGCACGGAGGTGCGTCCCGGCATCCTCATCCAGGCCGTGATCGGACACTGGCCGCGCACGGATAAGGACATCGAGCCCTGGACGCGCACGGTGAACCTGAGCGGTAACAAGGTGCGGTTCTGTCCGCTCGACCCCGACTTCCGTGCCTACATCCGCGCGGTCGCGGAGGGTGTGGCGCGCGAGAAGCCGTGCTTCATCCTGTCTGACGACGACGTCCGCGCCTATTCGCACGAGGCGGAGTGTTTCTGTCCGCTCCACACGGCCGAATTCTCGAAGCGCATGGGCAGAACCTACACGAGCGACGAGTTCCGCGCGGCGGTTCGGAACGCCAAGCGGGGCGACAAGGAGCTGCAGGTTTTCGCCGCGCTCCAGAAGGAAATGGTGTTCGGCGTTGCGGCGCTGCTGCGTGAGGGAATCGACGCCGTGGATCCCGACATCCCCTCGGGCGTGTGCTCGGCCACCACGGCGATCCGCTACGTGGGAGAGGAGGCGAAGGCGATGGCGGGGCCGCGCCATGTGCCGGTCTTCCGCGTCAACAACGCGCTCTACATGGAGAACTCCCCGAAGGCGCTCACGTCGATCCTGAAGCACACGATGGCGGCCGTGGCGATGAATCCGGACATTCCCTACATCCTCGACGAGTCCGACACCTTCCCGCACAACCTCTGGAGCAAGGCCTCCGTGGGCGTGCACGCGAAGCTCGTCGCGGGCATCGCCACGGGACTCAAGGGCAGCAAGCTCTGGTACTGCGGCATGCACAAGAATGGCTATCCCGTGCATGCGAACTTCACGCGGGGATTCGCGCGGCACCGCGGCTTCTACGACGCGCTCGTCCGGGAGGTGGTGGGGACGCGTCCGTATGGTCTCTTCGAACCCGTGATCCAGGACGATTCCGACTGGCACCCCGGTACCCACACGACCTCCTGCCCGTACGAGCGGCACACCTGGACGGATGGCTACGCCGGCGTCATGGGCGTGCCGTTCGCGATGCGGGCGGACCTCTCCGCCTCCGGCGTTTGGACGCTCTCGGGCGCGCGGCAGGTCGCGCGTCTTTCGGACGAGGAACTCCGCGCGGTTCTCGCCCATCCTGTGCTGGTGGACGCGGATGCGGCGGGTTGGCTTGCGCGCCGCGGTTTCGCCGACCTCACAGGCGTGAGGGTGGACGACAAGACGCCGCTCTTCAACGGCGAGATCTCGGCCGACGGTACTCAGCGATACCCCTATTCCCACGAGAGGGTTCCGCACCTGCTCCCAGATGCGAACGCGAAGGTCCTCTCGTATCTGACCTACAGTCCCTACGCCGGTGCGCCGGTCGAGCGTGTGGCGCCGGCGTCGACAATCTTCGTGAACAAGCTCGGCGGGCGCGTGCTCGTCTCGACGTTCAATCCGAATGTCACCTCCTTCTGCCGCTACAACGAGGCGCGCAAGGCGCAGTTCGAGGGATTCCTCGCGGAACTGAACGGCGCGCCTCTGAAGGTCGTCGTCGCGAACCAGCAGGACGTCCTCGCGGTGGCGCGTGAGAAGGTGGACGGTTCTCTGCTGCTTGCGGTGGTGAACCTCAACTTCGACGCGCTCGACACGATCGACCTGCGCGCCGCGAAGCCGCCGGCGAAGGTGGAGCTGATGGCGGATGACGGCACCTGGAAGCCGCTCGCCTATACGGCGGAGGGTGACGTGTTGTACTTGCAGAAGCCCCTCCCGTGCTATGACGCCGCCGTCGTGCGGTTGGGGTACTGAGAAAGTTTAGCGTTTAAGGTTTGAAGTTTGATGTTGAGAGTTGAATGTTGAAACGTGGAGACGAGTCATGAGGAGAAGAGAGTTCATTCAAGTGGGTGCCTTGACTGCCGGTTTCGCGGCGACGCGTGGCTTGTTCGCGGCGGAGAGGAAGACGCCTGGGTTCACCATGCGCATCGACGACAACAAGTCGCCGCGGGACTGGGACCGCGTGGCGACGCTGTTCGAGAAGCGCGGCATCAGGGTCTCGTTCGCGGTCGTGCCGTCGAGCCTGAACGACGCCCAGGCCGCGTGTCTGAAGAATCTCGTCGCGCGTGGGCATCTCCTCATGGACCATACGCCGAACCACCACTTCTACGTGGTCACGTACGGGGACGCGGAGATGTTCGCGAAGGCGAAGACGCTGCCGTTCGTGCACGACTTCGACGAGAACCGGAAGACCGTCTACTTCAATCCTGAGATCAATCCCGCCCTGGGACCTGTCCGAAAGGTACGCGTCTCGATCAAGGACAACGTCCTGACGTTCTTGGACAAGCAGACGAAGCCGGGTATGTATGCCGGATTCTTCCAGCTGCCGGGACGCAGCGAGGTCTTCGGACTCTCCCGCAAGTCGGAGACGCTCACGGTTCTCGACTTCTGGCGGCGGGGACTCAAGGAGAAACTCGACATCGCCGACGTCGAGGCATCGTTCTGCGGGGAGCTCGTGCTGCAGCCGTGCGAGGACCTGCTGCGGGAGATGGCAAAGGTCTCGCGCGAACGGTTCGCGCATTTCGGATTGCCGCGACCGGACATCTGGGTGCGTCCGGGCGGGTGGTGCCCCGGTATCGACCAGGACCGCATCGGGAAGATCTATGGCGGCGAGTTCGACTATGTCGGTGCGGATTCGCGTCCCGGAAAACTGCCCTGGGGCAAGGGACGCTGGTGCACGGGCTACGACAAGATGCACTTCTTCGACCAGGGCGCGAACATCACGCCGGAGTCCCTGGTGGACGACATCGGCAGGGAGCTGCAGGCCGGCCACTACCACGTGCGCCTCTCGCACATGTGGAGTCATGTGCTGCCGGGCAAGGCGGAGGAGTGGTACGCCAAGACCGAACGCTTCGCCGACCTTGTGAAGGAGCGCGGTTTCCGCTGCATCACGATGAAGGAGCAGTACGAGGAGCGTTTCGGTCTTTCGTAATCGACGCGAGACGCGTTGTCCTCTGTTGCCGACGCGAGACGCGTCGGTTACGTGGTGTCACTCCTCCACGCGGATGGAGGAGATTTCGAATGCGTGGGGTTTGTCGGCGCAGGTCGGGAAGAGCCATTTGCCGAAGCAGAAGTTGAACGACTGGATGAGTCGGACGTCGGGTTTCTCCGTGGTTGGAATGTCAGGTAATCCCCAGTGCTTCATGTAGCGCAGGGATGCGAGGGGAATGCGGATGTCCCGCCACTGGTCCGTCAGGGGGATCGTTGTACCCCAGCACTGTCCGTTGGTCTGGACCATCACCACTTCTAGTTTGTCCGTACGCGGAAGGACCGCACGCGCGTGGAGGACGAGCGTCTGGCCGGAGTCTGCCCTTGGGAAGAGTTTTCGGTAGGTGTCTCCGTTGGCGACGTGCACGAACGACACGGAACTGCTTTGTCCCATGAAGCCGTCGACGCGCAGCTGGTAGGCCAACTGTCCGCGGTCGTCGAGGACGGCCTGCTTCAAAATTCGGTTTCCGCCTCCCTGCACGTTGTGTTCGAGGGCGGTCTTGGCGTCGAAGAACTCCCAGTCACGTTGTGAACCACAGACGTGAACGCGGAATCCGGGTGTGACCTCCATGCGCGCGATTTTCCGGATGGCGACGGACTGAACGGGGACGGGCAGCCCCTGCCAGAGCCATGCACCCGTGAGGATGGAAAGTTCATGGATATTCTCCCAGGGACGTTCCAACTTTGGTCCACCCCAGAGCGGGATGATCTGTTCGGGATCAAGCGTGAGGATGTTCGTGCCGGGGCGGAGATGGACGTTCACGCCGAAGCCTCCCTTGGAGGGCAGACGGAAACCGATTTCAAGACGCGCCTCGCCGGGGCCCTCGTTGTCGATTTCAAGGAGGAGTGCCGTCGCCATCCTCGCCGCGGAGCGGCTCGGCCCCTTGGGAGCGCGGGCCGCCAGGGGCGCGGGACGGGCCGGAAGCGGGACGATGGACCCCGCGCAGGCGGCGTTGGCCGGGGAGGGATCGGTGCGCAATACGAGTGCGCCGTCTGCACGCCGAATCGACGTAACGCCGAGATTGTGCTGCAGGGGGTGTAGCGGCACGTCTGTCGTGGGCATGAGGGAGACGGGGGACGAATTCGTGGCCCGCGTCCAGCAGACATGGTCCGAGTGGATGTCGGGAAGTGTCACGCGGCCATGGGGGCCTTGTGCCGTGAAGGATATCCCCCAGTCGCCTGCCGCCAGTGGGGGCAGTGTCGCGGTGAAGGGCGTGTTGTCCGAAGCACCCGAGATCGGGAACGAACGCGAGGTGCCATCCGAGGCTCGGACGAGTTCGGCGGTGATCGTGTTCGCGAAGACGCTGCTGCAGGTGAATGTGAGGGGGTGTCCTGTGACGCCTTGCGCGGGAACACGTGCCGCGAAACGCGTCGTGGGCCGTTCGGCGGTCGGCGCGACGAATGCCGGAAGATCGAAGGCGCGCGCGGCGGCGAGCTGTTCGGCTGTCGGCGTGGAGGCCGTTAGCACATAGTCGCCGGGGGCAAGAGCACGTGACGATCCTCCAGGTAGGGTCGGCGCTCCGTTGCCGACCGTGGGCGTGGCGACCCAGTTCGCGCCAAGGTCGGGAAGATTCACGGAGAAGGTGGGCTTCGTCGCGAGGACGACTTCCTTCACATTTGGTTTGCCCGTGTAGGGGTCGGCGACGGTGAAGATGTCGGGGTAGAGCTGAAGACGCCAGATGCCGGGGGCGACACGGTCGAGGAAGTAGGCGCCGTTCCCGGTGGAGGCGGCGACGGACGACTTGCCGCATCCCCAGATACGGTGGAGCTCCGCGGGATTCTTCGGGGGCGTGACGGGGTCGTTCGTGTAGTAGTAGGCGTCACCTGTGACATATTCCGAAAGATCGAGCGTGGCGTCGACGCGGAAGGGCGGGAAGACGATCCGTTTGCCGTCGTTCGTGTAACAGCAGGCGCGGGGAAGGTGCTTGAAGGTCTCGGCCATGATGGCGATCGAAATGGCCTTCGCGGGCGTGTAGACGAGGTTGAGGTGATGGGTCTTCCAGCCGGTGTTGACGTTCGCGATGGGCAGAGGATCGTACTGGAACATCGCGGCGACCTGAACGCCCTCGTGGCGGAAGAGCTGGCCCATGGCGGGGTACATGTAGGAACCTGGGGTGTCCGCGGCATCGAACTCGTAGATGAGGCGGCTCTTGCGCGCGAGGAAGGCGTCGGGGCGGAGCGAAGAGGCGCGGATGCGGCCGAGCTGGGAACCTTCGAGGGCGTGTCCGGCGACGAGTCCCGTGGGGTAGTAGCTGCCCGTGACGCCGTCCACGCGCGAGGCGCCGACGGCTGCGTTGCGGTTCTGCCAGGAGTTGTAGTAGATCGGCTTTGCGGTGCCGGAGGCGCGGAGTCCGTCGACGAGCGTGTTCACGTAGGCCGTCACCTCCGCGTCGGGATGGTCCTTGGGGTAGAGCGGCTCGTTGATGCACTCGAAGGCGAGAATCGCGGGATCGTCCGCGTAGCGTTTGTGTGTGAAGCGGTTGACGTGCGACGCGAACTCCTTGAGAAAGCGGGCCTGGATGGGCCAGGAGCGGCGGTCGCCCGTCATCTCCTTCATGTCGAAGTGGTTCGAGAAGCCGTCGACGTCGCCGGGCGCGTAGTGTCCGCCCCACCAGGCGATGGGCGTGAGCACCATGTAGATGTTGTTCTCGGCGCAGAGGTCGATGAGGTAGTCGAGGAGTTCGACGTGGATGTTGTCGACGAAGGCGCCGTCCGCGCGGGAGAACTCGCGGTCGAAGCAGTGGATACGCACGACGCCGAGGCCGAGGCGGCGGAAGTGC
>R26__coassemble_1567_pt1 | contig 11229 bp, 8 predicted proteins | sample R26__metabat2_high_PE_030 | metagenome-assembled genome bin R26
CGAGCAGCAGCCACTTGTACGAGTTCTTCATGGCGTCCATCCTTCCGCTCACTTGGCGCCGACGGACTGGTCGGCGTCGAGGCCTGGCATGTCGCGCGCGCCGAGCGGACCGCCGTCCGTCGCGAGGTTCGTGCCGAAGGAGCCGGGCTTCAGGCGGTAGTCGCGCTTCGCCTCGTCCACGAACTGCGGTTCACCGTAGACGCTGTCCGCGTCGACGCCGAACTCGGCCTGATAGCGTCTGAACTCGGCCTCGCCCGCGTTCCAGCACCCCGAGGGCCGCCGGGTCTTGGGATGATTGGCGTTGAGCTCGCGACGGTTCGCGTGGTACTCGCACACCTTCCCCTCGGGAATCCAGTAGAGGTTGCGGGCCATCGTGAGGCCGTCGTTCGCAGCGGGATCCTTCACGCGCCAGTCGTTGAAGAAGCGCGTGGAGCGGTCCGTCGTGCGGACGAAGAGGTTGTTCCGGACGACGAAGTTCGTCGTGGGCGCCGCGTTGTCGTACATCATCAGGTGCGCGCCGTTCGGGTTCGGGCGCTGGTCGTGGCTCCAGCAGTACCCCGCATCGACGCACGTGTTGTGCTCGAAGAGGATGTTGCGCGTGAAACTGCGCAGGTCGTGGTTCCAGTACTCGAAGGAGTACTCCGCCTGCCAGATCACGTTGTCGCGCCACGTCACCTCGGTCTCGGGACGCGGATCGCCGTTCGTCTGATTCGTGAGCGCCGCGTCGTACACCTGCCACAGGCGGCAGCGCTCGACGAGATTGTTCTCGCACGTGCCCCAGAACTCGATGCCGTTGCCGAAACGCACGGGATAGTGCGGCTTGCCCGTCTTGTCGTGCATCTTCCAGTATTGGAGGCCGCCGCCGATCCAGTAGATGTCGCAGTTGCGGATGACGATGTTCCTCGTCGAACCGCCGCCGAAACCATGCGCCGCGCCGTAGCGCACGGTGAGACCGTCGTAGACGACGTCGTGCCTGCCGCCCTGGTCGATCACGTGGCGCGTCATTGCGAGTTCAATCGAGTCGAACGCCTCGCCGGGGTTGCGCGGATACTTCACGAAGACGCGCCTGTCGCCGGGCACGTAGTAGAAGTCGAGGTCCTTCTCGAGCTTCGTCTTGCCGTGCCACGGATTCGGCCAGTCCGGACGGTACCACTGCTTGACGCCCCACCTCTCGCCGTGGTTGCAGATGAAGATGCCCACGTCGTACGGCACGGGCGTCTGCTTATCGAGGTCGACGCGCCAGAGCCCCACGGGCACGAAGTCGAACGTCGCGCCCTCGGGCAGCACGTCGCCGATCGAGAAGTGGAACCACGCCTCGTCGAGGCCGCTCGAACGCTCCAACGGGACCTCGAGCGTCGACCATTCGGGGCCGATTTCGGGGAGGTTCTGCGGCACGACGCCGCCGAGCGCGCCCGTCCAGGGCAGGTAGTTGAGCGAAAGTCCGAGACGACCGAGGCGGAACGGCTTCGTGGAGCGCACCTTCAGGCGCAGCAGCGCCTGGTCGGGCAGATTGGAGACCTTCGGTCCCCACAGTTGCAGACAGTGCGCCGCGGCCTTCACCCGCTTCTCGAACACCACGCGCACGAAGCGCTGGCCGTTCTCCTCGGCGATGAACGAGCGGCCCTTGTTGCCCTCCTGGAAGGAATGGCCCCACGCCTCCTTCACCGCGGAGCCATCCCAGAACTGCTCGCGGACGACAGGCGGGGCGACCTTCTTCGTCGCCCAGATGCCGTTCCCCTCGGAGACCCAGTCCTCGGGGCGGCTGCGGTCGACCGACCGCTGGAAGATCGGCTTTGGGCCCGTACCGTAATTCGAATAGAGGATGGGATTCCCCGGTTCGCCGCTCTGCGGATAGAGCGTGCCGCGCCAGAGTCCGCCACGACGGAAGAGCACCTTGTCACCCGGCTTCACGTCGAGCTTGTTCACGCGTTCGAGCGACTTGACGGCCGTCGCCTCGCTCGTGCCGGCGGCCGCGTCGTCACCCTTCTCGCTGTCCACGTAGTAGGTCGTCGCACCCGCCGTCAGCGCCCACGCGCCCAGCCCCATCAGAAACACGCCCGTCTTCATCATCTTCCCGCCCTTCAACTTGAAACCTCAAACATCAAACCCCAAACGTCAAACTTCAAACGTCAAACATCAAACCTTCTCCGCGGCCCGCTCACTCGCGCACTTGTGCGGGCACCCCGCGCAGCCATGCGCGCAGGGGCGGTCGCCGAACGAGACATCCTTGCCGTCGAAGCAGTAGGTGCAGATGCGCTCCTTCGGGAGTCCGATCGCCGCCACGAGGTCGTCGAGGCGTTGGAACGCGAGGGACGTGAGCCCGAGGTTCGCGCGGATGAACTCGACCATACCCGCGTACTCGGACGAATCGGGGTTCTGGTACTTCGCGATGTCCGCGTTCTCGCCCTCCTTGCCCCTGATGTAGCGGCGGGTGATGAGATCGTAGACGCTCTTCGAACGCGAGAAGTTGATGAAGCGGCAGGGATAGAGGAGCGGTGGGCACGCGATGCGCATGTGCGTCTCCTTCGCGCCGTCCGCGTAGAGGCGCTTCGCCTGCTGGCCGAGCTGCGTGCCGCGCACGATCGAGTCGTCACAGAAGATGAGCCGCTTGTCGCGGATGAGGCCGGGGATCGGAATGAGCTTCATCGCCGCGACCTTGTCGCGCTGGCGCTGGTCGCTCGGCATGAACGAGCGAGCCCACGTGGGCGTGTACTTCACGAACGGGCGCGCGTACTTGAGGCCCGCCTCGTGGGCGTAGCCGAGCGCGTGCGAGATGCCGCTGTCGGGCACGCCGCCGACGGAGTCGGCCTCGACAGGGTTGCGCCGCGCGAGGTAGCCGCCGCAGCGGTAGCGGGCCATCTCCACGTTGCGTCCCTCGTAAGTGGAGGCGGGATAGCCGTAGTAGACCCAGAGGAAGGAGCAGATGGCCATCTCAGGACCCGGTTCGATGAGCGTGACGAGTCCCTCGGGGGTCGCCTCGACCATCTCGCCCGGACCGAGGTCGCGCAGGTGCTCGTAACCGAGGTTCGGCAGGCAGCAGCTCTCCTGCGTCGCCATCAGGCCCTCGGACTTGCGCCCGAAGATGATCGGGGTGCGTCCGTAGCGGTCGCGCGCGGCGTAGAACTTGCCCTTGTCGGTGAGGATCATGAGCGAACAGCTGCCCTCGATTTTCTTCTGCGCGTACTGGACGCCCTCGACGAAGCTGTCCTGCGAGTCGATGAGGGCCGCGACGACGGCCGTGGGGCTCACGACGCCCGAGGAGGTCGAGAACTGGAACTGCATCCGCCTGTCGCGGTACATCTCCTGCATGAGGTCGTCGATGTTCGCGATGAGGCCGACCGTGACAAGCGCGTAGGTGCCGAGGTGGGAGGCGACGATCAGCGGCTGGGGATCGGTGTCGGAGATGACGCCGAGACCGAGATTGCCGTGGAACTTCCCGAAATCACCATCAAATTTCGTTCGAAACGGCGAATTCTGGATGTTATGGATGGCGCGCTGGAAGACGCCGCCGTCCAGAACGGCCAACCCGCCGCGGTGCGTGCCGAGATGAGAGTGGTAGTCCGTCCCGAAAAACAGGTCGGCCACACAGTCTTCTTTAGAAACAATGCCACAGAATCCGCCCATAGAGCCTCCAAAATTGGTTGACGGATATTCTACCAAATCCGGAGCCGCATCTCAAGTGGCAACACCTACGCGAGTTCCCACCCCTTGGCGTACTCGCGGCTCCAGATCCTCTCGGCGGCTGGGCAGCCGACCGGACGGCCCGTCTGCGGGTCGATTCCAACCTTGCCGCCCGCGTAGTACGCGACGTTGCCCAGAAGCGAGAGGTAGCTCGACTTGACGCCGACCTCGGCGTTCGCGACGGCGCGGCGCGGATCGTTCGCGCGGATCGCGTCGCAGAAGTTTCCGAAGTGTTCGGGCGTCGTGTCGCCGGCTCCGCCGCCCGCACGGTTGCCCGTGCCGTCGCCGACGGGACGCCCCTCCTCGCCCTTCCAGCGCTTCAGCTCCTTCCCCTTCGTGTCGAACAGGATGACGTCGTTGCCGCTCCACGGCTGGAAGAACATCGCCCCCTTCGTGCCCTGCAGCATCGATCCCGTCGAGAAGTTCATGTAGGGCTTCGTCGCGCAGCCACACTGGCACTCCCACGTGATGACGCGTCCGTCACGGTACTTGAACATCGCGTTCTGCGTGTCGTACCACTGCCAGTCGTCGTCCGGCGGCATCCAGAAGCGTCCACCCTCGCTCGTGACCTCGACGGGATACTCCTCCTCGCCGAGCGCCCAGCGCGAGACATCGAGGAAATGCGGCGAGTTGTTTCCGCACTCGCCCGTGCCCCAGGCCTTGAACCAATGCCACTGGTAGGGAACGATGTTGTCGCGGAACGGCTCGCGCGGCGCGGTCGCCTGCCAGAGGTCCCAGTCGAACCACTCCGGCGGCGCGGAGACCTTCCCCTTTCCGATCGGCTGCCGCAGCGTGTTGTACCACACGCGCGCGACGCGCACGTCGCCGAGGAACTTCTCTGCCTGGAGCTCCCGGATCGCCTGCGCATACTGCGGAATGCTGCGGCGCTGCGAACCGACCTGCATCACGCGCCCCGTCGCCTTCCAGGTCTTCAGGATCACCTCGAGCTCCGCGGGGCAGAACGCGCAGGGCTTCTCGACGTACACGGCCTTGCCCGCGCGCATCGCCATCACGGCGGAATAGGCGTGGAAATGGTCGGGCGTCTCGGAAATGACGCCGTCGATGTCCTTCATCTCAAGCACCTTGCGGAAGTCCTTCTCCTTCCGCGGCGCGGGATAGCCCGACTTCACGAGCCAGTCCGAAGCGAAGTCCATCGCCCGCGAATCGACGTCGCACACGCAGGCGATCTCCACACCGGGGTTCCGGAGGGCTGCCTGCATGACGGCGAAGCCGCGTCCCAGCTCGTGGCAGCCCACAATCGCGAAGCGAAGGCGATCCGAAGACGCCGCGCCGAAGACGCGACTCGCCTGCGAGATGAAGAACGCGCCCGTGCCGGCGGCGATGAATTCTCTTCTGTTCATGACAGTCCTTTTCGTGGGTTTGACAAGCAAGGTCATTATACCACATTTTCGGATTGTGGTATACTATCCGCCAATGACAGCACAGCAACTCATACAGGGCACGCGCATGGAGCATGTGCGGGAGCTGAAGACGGAGATCGCGCGTCTCAACGACGAACTCGCGCGGACGCGCGACGAGCTCGAGGCGTTGCGCGCGCACTTCGCGCTCGCGCTCGAGGCCGCGCGCGACGCGGACCGGCTGCAGCCGGGCGGACGCCTCGTGGTCGTCGACGGTTGGAACGCCCTGCTCGGCAGCGCGAGCGTGCTCGAGAAGGAGGAGCGCCACGCCGACGTGCACATGAAGAAGGAACGCCTGCGCGCGCTTGCACGCGAATGGCTCGCGGCGCATCCGCTCGACGCGGTGTGGCTCGTCTTCGACGGGGCGCGGGCGGACGGACGCGTCGAGGGGCGCCTGCGCGAGACGTACACCGGCGGGGAGGGTCCGCACCGGGCCGACCGCCTGGTGTGCGACTACCTGCGCATGCGCCGCCTCACCGGCCGCGCGCACGACGTCGTGGTGCTGACGGAGGACGCGGACTTCCGACGCGAGGCGGAGCGTCTCGGCGCGGTGGTCGAGGGCGTGGGCGCGCTGCGGTGCGCGCCTAGGCGCCGCACCGAGCGCAGCACGCAGTAGCCGCGGCGGTGGATGACCTCGGCGGACAGGAAGAACTTCTCCTGGAGGGCGAGTAGCCCGGTCGCGGTCTTGACGACCGAGAGGCAGACGCCGCCGGGGCGGAGCGCGCGATAGGCGGTCTCGAGGAAGACGTCGGCGATGCGATAGTCGCTGTAGTAGGGGGGATTGCCGACGAAGAGGTCGAAGGAGGCGGTGCGCCCGCGGGGGAGACCGTCGTCCGCGAGAATGAGCTCGGCGGGGATTCCGGCGCGGTCCGCGTTGACGCGGGACATTTCGACGGCGCGGGCGTGGGAGTCGATCATCGTGAGGGAGAGCGCGCGGGCGGGATCGAGGCGGCGCCAGGCGTCGGCGACGAGCAGGCCGACGAGTCCGCAGCCGCAGCCCATGTCGAGCAGACGGAGGTTGTCGAGTCCGTCGGATGCCATTCGGGCGACTTCGCGGGAGGCGACCTCGGCGAGGGCGAGTCCGCCGTCGTCGGGGCGGCGATGGCAGAAGCAGCCCGGGAGCGAGGTGAAGAGCATCTTCTCGCCGCCGGGCACGCTGGCGGTCCATTCAGAAGAGAAGTCGCGCACGCGAGAAAGGTCGCCGGCGCGGACGGCGCGGAAGAGGACGGCGTGCTTGGCCTTCTTGACAACGTGGACGGTGGGCCAGACGAGCTTCATCGTCTTGAGGGCGTCGTCGGGGTCGCCCTCGAAGGCGGCGAGGAGGTCGCCGCCGGGGGCGAGGGAACGGTAGATGTCCTGGAGCTGGTCGAGAACGAGTTCGGCGGGCATGGAACGGGGCGTCGTCATGAAGAGCGCGCTCGCGTAGTCCTCGCCGACCCAGGGCGTGCAGCGCACGCCATCGGCGGAGAGGCCGCTTTCAAAGAGACGGTCGCGCACGGCGCGCGCGTGGTGGGCGTCGAAGGCGTGGGCGACGACCTCGGCGGCGGGCCAGGCGCGCTGGGCCTCGGCAACGACGACGCCGCTGCGGTTGCCGGCGACGAGTACGCGGCCGGCGCGCGGGGCGGCACCGAGCACGGCCTCGACGAGCAGTGCCTCTGCGTAGGTGATTCTGAGTTCGGCGTCGACGGGCGCCTCGACGGGCTTCCGCCCCCTTCCCTCTGATTTCCCTGATTTCCTCATGCCGTAAAGTATACCACACTTCCCCTTGCATTGGGCGCAGGTTTCGTCTATAATATTGGCATGTTTTCCAAATTCAAAGAACTCTTTTCCACAGACGTGGGCATTGATCTCGGCACGGCCAACTGCCTTGTGTACGTGAAGGACCGCGGCATTGTGCTGCGCGAGCCGAGCGTCGTCGCCGTAGAAGAGGGCTCGAAGCGCGTACTGGCGGTCGGCATCGACGCCAAGCGGATGCTCGGGCGCACACCGGGGAACATCATGGCCATCCGTCCGATGAAGTCCGGCGTGATTGCGGACTTCGACATCACGGAGGCGATGCTAAAGTATTTCATTGGAAAGGTCTGCCCCAAGAGATTCTGGAGCAAGTACGCCAAACCGCGCGTGGTGATCGCCGTCCCGGGCGACATCACGGAGGTGGAGAAGCGCGCGGTCGAGGACGCGGCGCACGCGGCGGGCGTGGGAGAGGTTTTCCTGGTCGAGGAGCCGATGGCGGCGGCGATCGGGGTCGGGCTGCCGGTCTCGGAACCGGCCGGCCGCATGCATGTCGACATAGGCGGCGGCCCGGGCGAGGTGGCCATCATCTCGCGGGCCGGCATCGTGCATTCGCGTAGCGTGCGTTCGGCGGGAGACGCCATGGACGCCTGCATCGTGAACCACATGAGGCGCGTTTACAATCTGCTGATTGGCGAACGTACCGCAGAGACCATCAAGATGGAGATCGGGTCCGCATTCCCCATTGGCCAGGAGAAGACCATGGAGGTGCGCGGACGCGACATTGTGGCGGGATTGCCGAAGACCATGACAATCTCCTCGGAGGAAATCCGCGACGCGCTCACAGAACCCGTTTCAAACATCGTCGATGCCGTGCGCAACACGCTCGGAAACTGCGAACCCGAACTGGCGGCCGACCTGGTCGACCGCGGCGTGGTGCTCTCGGGCGGCAGTTCCCTGCTGCGCGGGCTCGACAGGCTGATCTCCCAGGAGACGGGGCTGCCCGTGACCCTGGCGGACGATCCGCTTTCGGCCGTGGCCGAGGGAACGGGCAAGGTGATCAACGAGCTCGACTTCCTCGCGAGGAACAAGAAGTCCTAGTCCAAGGCAGTCCTTCCGGCAAGGAAGGAATTTGACAGGTAGAACAGGCATAGTCGCCGCGTGCGTCGCGGTTGCCGCGCTCGGGCTCTGGCTCGTGTGCGGGCGAAGCGCCGTCAAGGAGTCCGTCCAGCCGATTGAGAACGGTCGGACGTGGTTTGCCCGTTCCGTCTGGTCGCGTGTGCGCGGCGTCTTCCAGGGGGCGTCCGCCTGCGCCGAGAACATCCGCCTGCGCCGCGAGCTCGACGAGCTGCGCATGGTGCGCGCCGACGCGCAGCGCGCCGTGGAGGAGAACGCGCGCCTGCGTGGTCTGCTCGGTCTCGACGTACTGCGCGGTGCCCTCACGACGAACGGATGGATCTGCGCACCTGTGCTGAGCCGGGACGGCGCCGCGGGCGTGCGCGGGCTTGTGCGTGTGGGGCGCGGCAGTGTCCACGGCGTGAAGGTCAACGCGGCTGTCGCGGTCCCGGAGGGCCTGGTCGGGCGCGTCGAGCAGGTCTCGCCCCGCACGGCGGACGTGCGGCTGGTCACCTCGGCCGAGATGAAGGTCTCCTGTTCGGTCGAGACCGGCGACCCCGACCTGGGCGCCGTGCACGGCATTCTGGAGGGCGGCGACGCGCGCACGGTGCGCGCGGAGGCCGGCGCCTCCCTTCTCTACGTCATCGATCCACTTCGCATACGCCATCTGAAGCGGCGGCCGAGTCTGCCGCCGCGCGCGAAAATCGTCACGAACGGCCTCGGCGGGATCTATCCGCCCGGGTTGACGGTCGGCTTCCTGATGGATGGACTGGACGAAGACGAGACAAGCTTCGAGCGGGAGGGCGACGTGATGCCGGCCGTCGACTTCCGCTCACTCGAGGACGTGTTCATCCGCCGTGAAGACTAGCCTCGTCCAGATTCTCTTCGTGCTCATGGGCACGATCATCGCCGCCGCGCTGCAGGACATGCTGCCGGCCTTCGGCGGCGCAAAGCCGCCCGTGCTGCTCACGCTCGCCCTGTTCTGGTCCTTCGCGGAACGTCCCGACGACGGGCGTGAGAGCCGCGCGGCGAAGCGCTCCATCCTCGCCGCCCGCTGGATTCCGGCGGTTCTGCTCGCGGGGCTCTTCGAGGACGCGCTGAGCGACTTCCCCACATTCTGTTCTGCGGGCTTCTTCGTGCTCGCGGGGGCCGCGGCCCGCTTCGCGCGGCCCACGCCGCGCGCGCTGGGGCGTCCGCTCCTGGGGCTCGTCTCCGTGCTCGTGGCGGCGCCGCTCCACGAACTCTGGCTGGTGACGTGGGACGTCGTCGGGCACGACCCCTCGGGCATCGTCCGCTTCTTCTCCTGCACCCTTCCCGCGGCCCCGACCGGGCTGCTCGTCTTCACCATTCTGCCCCGGCTCGTCCACCGCGCGGGATTCGAGGGACCAACCACGGAGGAGCGCCTCGCATGAAGACCTCCCCCTGGCCCCCGCTCGCGCTCGGCGCGCTGTTCGTCTTCGGCGAGATCGTGCTCGGCGTCTCCCTCTTCCGCCTGCAGGTGCTGGACGTCGCCGACTCGCGCGAGAACCAGACGCAGCAGACCACGCGGCGCGTGCGCGTGCCAGGCATGCGAGGACGCATCCTCGACCGTCGCGGACGCGTCCTCGCCGAGTGCCGCCCGAGCCTCTGCATCCACTGCGACGTCGAGGAGTTCCAGCGCCGCGGCGCGACGAGCAACACGGGCGCCGCGATCGACGCCGCGGTCGACCGCCTCGCGCGGACGCTCGGCCTCCCCCGACAGATCTCGACCGCGCAGATCGACCGACACCTCCGCACCGCGACCGCCGTGCCGCTCGTCGTGTGGCAGGATCTCGACGGGGCGCACTTCGCGCGCTTCTGCGAGCACGCCCACGACTTCCCAGGGTTCGAGGACTTCACGGGCGTCGAGCGCACCTACCCCTACGGCACGCTCGCGGCGCACGTGCTCGGCTACACGGGCCGCGGCGAACTTGCCGGGTTCGACGACGATCCCGTCTACTTCTGCGAGAAGGACATGCGTGGACGCGAAGGCGTCGAGCGCTTCAACGCCGCTTTCCTCGCCGGTTCACCCGGCGAACGCCGCGTGCGCGTCGCCGCGCGCGGATTCCGCCCCCCGCGCGAGCGCAAGGTGTTGATCACGGACGATCCCGGCATGGTCGTGCAGCCCTCGACGGGACTCGACCTCGGCATCACGCTCGACGCGGACATCCAGGCCGTGGTCGAACGCCAGCTCGCGGGCGTCACGGGTGCTGCCGTCGTCCTCGACCCCCGCGACGGCGCCGTCCTCGCCATGGCCAGTTCCCCGACCTTCAACCCGAACGACTGCGTGCCCCGTCTCACGCCCGCCGTCTACGCCTCGCTCACGAACGCGCCCGCCAAGCGCGGACAGAACCGGGCGATCGCCGAATCCTACGCGCCCGGCTCCACCTTCAAGCCCATCACGGCGCTCGCCGCTCTCGCGACGGCCTGGCTGCCGGATGACGAATACGACTGTCAGGGCGTCTACCGCCTCGGAAACCTGCGCCTGCACTGCTGGGACCGCTACGGACACGGTCCCGTGAACCTGCGCGCCGCGCTCGAGCAGAGCTGCAACTCCTTCTTCTGCAACCTCGGCACGGCCATCGGCTCGAACGCGGTCATCCAGGCCGCCCACGCGTTCGGACTCGGCTCCGTCACGGGCATCGACCTCAACGGCGAGGTCCCCGGCGTCGTTCCCGACGACACCTGGAAGCGTCGCTGGTACAACGAGCCCTGGTATCCGGGCGACACGTGCCAGATGTGCATCGGCCAGGGCATGCTGCTCGTCACGCCCCTCCAGATGGCCACTGTCGCCGCAACGCTCGCGAACGGAGGCCGCATCTACAGACCCTATCTTCACGCGCGGGACGCGGGGGCGCCGCAACCCGACCCCGTGGGACGGCTTCCGTACGAGCCCGAGAGCATCGAACTCGTGCGCCTCGGGATGAAGGATGTCGTCGACACGGGAACGGGGCGGAGCATCCTCCTGCGCACCGAGCCCGCGACCGATGGCGGACGCCGTCGGCGCTACCGCCTCAAAGTCGACTGCGCGGGCAAGACCGGTACCGCGGAAATCGGCCGCGACGCCACGAAGCGCAAGAACACCTGGATCATCGCGTTCGCGCCCTTCGAGAATCCAACGGTCGCGCTCGCGATGATCGTCGAACGGGGCGAGTCCGGCGGCAAGACCGTCGCACCGCGCGTCCACAACGTGCTCGCGTCCATCTTCGGCGAGTCGGAGGTCGTGCGCGGCGCGATGGCCTCCGCGCGCGCCGGAATCGAGGGG
>R26__coassemble_1569_pt1 | contig 11219 bp, 9 predicted proteins | sample R26__metabat2_high_PE_030 | metagenome-assembled genome bin R26
GAACGGAATGTTCCTGATCTCACTCTTGGATTTCAACTGCCGCTTGATCTTCTTCGCGAGATTGCCGATCGTGACCTCCTTCGGATTGCCCACGTTGATCACCTGCCCAACGGCCTCGGGACAGTGGAACATCAGCTTCTCGACCGCCTCGACCACGTCAAGTACATGGCAGAAGCAGCGGCTCTGCTTGCCGTCATCGTAGACCGTGATCGGCTCGTTGTTGAGCGCCGCTTTCACGAAGCGCGGCACCACCATGCCGTACATACCCGTCTGACGGGGCCCGACCGTATTGAAGAAGCGCACGATCACGACCGGCAACTTCGCCTCGTGGTAGTGGGCAAGCGCAAGGAACTCGTCCATCGCCTTGCAGTTGGCGTAAGCCCAGCGACGAATCGACGTCGCGCCCTGCACGGTATCGTCATCCTCGGAGAATGGCACCTTGATGCCCTTCCCGTAAACCTCGCTCGTCGAGGCGACGAGGACCTTCTTCATGTACTTGCGGCAAGCCCGGATGACGATGCTCGTACCATCCGCCATGGTCTCGATCGTGCGCACGGGTTCGTCACACACGAGCTTCACACCAACCACGCTTGCCAGATGGAAGACGACGTCGCTGTCCTTCACCAGGCGGTTCACCGTTTCGGCGTCGCAGATGTTCCCCTTGACGAAAATGAAAGCCCCCTTTCCCCCTCCGAACTTTGGCCTCTGACCTCTAACCTCTGACCACCGACCTTTCATCAGCGCCGCGACATTCTCCAGCGAACCCGTGGACAAATCGTCGAACGCGACGACCTTGTGCCCCAGCTTCACGAGATATTCGCAAAGATGTCCACCAATGAATCCACAACCGCCGGTAACGAGAATTTTCATTTTCTTAACACCATCCTTCATTCTAAAGATCCTTGATTATTTCCTTGAGTTTCGTCGTGGAAATCCCCTCCGTCCTCGGAAGCGTGACAACTTCCTTTCTGTTCTCGGCACACCACTTGAAGAGCTTCTGGAATCGTTCGTTCGTATGTTCCGGCCCCACCACGAGAATGTTCCAGTCCAGATCCTTCACGGCGTCCACGCCCACGACATCATACGGAATCGCCTTGTCAACCGTCCGCAGGGACTCGATCATCTTCTGACGGATCTCGAAGTTGTAGACACTGTGACAACCTGGCTTGTACTTCTCGATCATCTCGTCGATCTGCAGCATCACATAGACCTTACCCTCCGGTCCCACGAGTTCCCGAATCCTCCGGAACAACTCGAAATGTCCGTAATGCAGCAGATCAAAGACTCCAAACGTTATCGCCTTTTTCACCATATCATGCTCCTTTTATCAAGTTCTCGATTCCCTTGACAAATCGTTTTCGTCCAGCGTTTTCATGAGCAAGTGCCACACTTGTCTTTTCAGAAAGTTCCCACTGTTCATCTGTCAGCAAGAAAAGTTTCTCAAATGCTTTTTCAATCTGAGCCAATTTCCAAGGGGAAAAGGAAAAACCGTTAATCCCTTCCCTCAGGAAATCATCGGCTGCTCCGACCTGATCGCTTAACAGGAGTGCACATCCTGAAAGTGCGGCCTCATGAACAACCAAGCCCCAATGGTCGTAGTGGCTTCCAAGAACAAATGCACGCGCCCCCATGTAGACAGCGGGCAACTCTTCTGGTTGAACAAAATCGCAAACCTGAATCTGAGGATGTTCAGGTATCCGTTCTCTCATGGGGCCGCATCCGCGGAGTTCCAGACACCACCCTTTCTCCGGTCCCTTTGCAGAAAGGAACGCAGAACACACCAATTCAAGATTCTTGAGTGCCACAAACCGCCCCACGAAAATCACCTTCTTGGGACGCTGTAGAACAGGAACAGTATCCGCGAACAACCGATCGTCCGCCGAATACATGCCTGTCTGGACCCTAGACGCAGATACTCCATATTTCCTCATCATCTTCACGCCATTTTGCCCTGGGACAAAATATCCGTCGAACTTACTCCGGAATAGAAAACGAAAACGGATTGCACGTAGATAATCCTTGACTGTTCCCGTGAAACTATTATCAACCATGGCAAATACTTTTCCACCATGTCTCCGAGCCTCGTCACGAAAACGATTGAAAACAGGAGTGAACCACCCATTGACAAAGAAATGGCTTGGCCACTCCCCCAAGATATCCCCTAGAGAGCGTGCTTCGCCTTTTTGAATCCAGGTTAATTCACAATGAACATGTTCCTCCATTCCTGCCACGGGAACAGCAGGTCGATTGGCAAGAACGACAACACGTTCTTTTGTCGATTCAACGAACGCACCCACAAGACGAGCTGCATATTGCGGGAATCCCGCCCAACAGAAACAAATCATGTGACCCTCATCTTCTTAAAAGTCTTCTTCAACCAGAAACGGTACAAGAGTGATCCATCAAACACACGCAGAAGAAGCAGAAAATACCGAAGAAACTTTGACTGCGTGTAACCAGACTTCCTCAGGAGATAATCCCGTTCGGCGTTCATCTTGTCGGCAACGCTCTTCTCTAGGGCATGCTCCCCGAACTGGGCGGTCTTGGATTCCTCGTGCATCCGGAATCCCCAGCAGAAACAGTTGATCCGCCGCTGCTTGATACCCGCGACCATGAACCGATACCAGAGATCGTTGTCCATGATGTAGTGAAGCGACTCGTCGATCTTCCCGACCTGTTCGTAGATCTTCTTCGAGAAGAAGGTCGTGGGGCCGAAGATCACAAGCGGCGCGTGCGGCGACTGGAGAAACGCCGGGTACCAGTGCGGCCCCCATCCGACCTCGATCACGCGGCCATCCTGCGTGAAGCGATAGAAATTCCCGGTGAACCACTCGCAATCCGGATGACACTTCATTTCGCCGATGATCTTCGCGAGACAACCGTCCGGCATGACGTCGTCGGCATTCAACCAGGTGAGATACTTGCCCCGCGCATGGGCAAACCCCTTGTTGAACGCGGCGGACTGGCCGCCGTCCTTCTCGCTGCACCACCAGGCGAGGATCCGCCGACACGACACGAGCGCGAGAAGACGCCGACTGGCTTCATCGACGGAAAACGGATCGGAGGCCGCAGGTCCTATGAATCTCGGCCGGGTCCGCTTGACATCCCCCACATAATGTGCTATCTTATCCCGCGTCAAGAGCACTTCAGGTTGAAGTGGCGCGGAATTCGACCCGCAAGGCGTTGCTCCGCGAGGTGTACGTTCAACCTGGGTGCTCTCGTTTTTTATCGTAATCAGTTCAATCGCCTCGATCGAATAGAACTGCCCGCCGCCCTGGTCCTTGCGAAGCGTCAACACGGAAAGATAGTTCGAAGTTCCGAAAACAAAGGGCGCGAACACGCGGAAATATGTCTTGACCCACCGTTGTCCGTCCTGCGCCTTTCGGTCTTCATGTTCGAACCCGAACCTGGCGCCCTCAAAGAGAACCCCAATGTTCTATGCCGCGAACTTATGAACCCCCTCGCACTCACGGGGAGCCAGATGTTTAGCCAATTCGGCGGCATTGCGGCGACTTCCAATGGAGGCCTTCAGCCCCAGAAACGAATTAACGTGGACGACATCCTTTTCGGACACAAGTCGCCCCTCCAATGCCTTGAACGTGTCACCCCTTGACAGATCAACGAACCCGACACCATTCCGTGCCGCACTCCCCACGCCATAGCGGTCGTCCCTGCCCACCAGGTCATCCCGGGCCGTATTGGGTGGAAGGTCGCCGGCATACTTGCGGATAACGTCGACCGAGTTGTCGGTCGAGGCGGCATCGCAGATGATCAGTTCGACCTCGTCACCTGGATGCTGATTGACAACGGACAGAATCGCCGCCTCCAGGAAGCGACCATAATTGTAGTTCGCGATGACAATTGAAAGGAGAGGGTCCATCATTTCATCTCCAGCAGCTCCGCATACACCTTCTTCACATTCTCGGCATAGTATTCCCAGGTGTACTTCTTCATCGTCGCCATACCGGCCCTCCCTGCACGTCGCATCGTTTCGGGATCATCAATGAACTTCAAGAGCCGTTCTGCAATCGAATCCGAACTCCGCGTCTCGATGATGAACCCGTCCTCTCCGTCGGTCAGGGGGAGCCCCGTCTGCTTGGTGCAGGTCACACACAAGCCCATGCTCATCGCCTCGTAGGCGCTCTTCGCACATCCCTCGGAAAGCGAAGGGAATAGGTAGACCTGGGAACTCAGCATGTTCTGGCACATCTCATCCTGCGGTAGATGTCCCTTGAAGTCGATGGCCTTCACCGCATGCGGATAACGCATGCGCTGTTCCTCAGTGATTTCGGAATCTCCAATGGCCATGAACGAGAAATACTTTCCGGAATCCAAGAGCTTCTCCACGGCCCCCAGGAAATACTCATTCCCCTTGTGGTAGGCGAACCCACCCGTAAAGACCACCCGGAGCGGCTTCTCGGCGCTCAAACCAATCCCCGCGAGATTCTCGTTCCAGGTCTTCATGCCATTGAACTTCGGGTCGAGTCCCATGTAGACCACGCGAATCTTCTCCTCGGGGAAACCATACATGAGGAAGGTCTCCTTCACCCAGTCGCAATCCACCATCAGCAGGTCTGCATGGATGCAGTCCTGCAATACCGTCCACCAGTAGTTCCAACGCCCGAATTTCTGGTGGTAGACCGTCTCGACGACAAACTGCGGCGAACCGGCGCTGTGGTCGGCCAGGACCTTCACGCCCACACGGTGCGCCGCTGCAATGGCCCCTCCCGCGCCATATCCGCTGCGCACATGGAAAACATCATATTCTCCCCTTTTCAACAATTTACGCGCACGAAATCCATGAAGATTGAACCCGATCTTTCCGCACAGATGCCAGATTCGTTTCGATAGGCGCCCCAGTGTCCGCTTACCGAGGACCTCCAGGAATTCCGACCAGAAATCGCCCACGACACGCCCATCGAGTTCGGGTGTTGTCCGCTTCTCGAATCCATAGATCAGCGACTGCCGCCCGATGATCTTCGCCGCCAGTTTCAGAAGACGGGACTTCCGCGGATTCCGCACGAACCACCCTTCGAACAGCGTCGCATCGACACCCGCCCGTACGAGCGATGTCGCCACCTGGACGAAGTGCCCTCGTCCCAATGTCGTGACAAGTACTTTCACTGTACAGGCCTCTGTGCACGAAGTTCCATCATCTGCTTCATCTTCTGTCGGTCAAGTTCACTCATATACTGGAAGCGCCCCTCGGCAATCGCCTTGACCATGATCAGCAGAACGAACAGAAATGTATTGCTGGTACGAGCTCCAAATGGTGAGAACAGCCAATGCCAGAGAAGTCCCGGGATCAAATAGGCGAAATAACCATACAACTCCGGTACGACATGAAGACGGTTTCGAAGTGTCGAGAACATGAGCCAACCCATATAGAACATGAAAATCAGACCTACGATTCCATACCAGACCCAGAAGCTTATCAACCAAGAATGAGATGGGATGGGGGGGAGGAACCCTAATCTCAAGAAGTTCTGGTAGTCTTTTAAACTCGCGTCACTACCCCATTTCTCAATGAACGACAACGTGACGCCCTCCTTGTCACGAGTTCCATATCCGTAACCAACAATTGGATGTTTGATGGCCGCCGTCAATCCCATGAAGAACTCGGCACGGCCGCCCATGAAGATGTGCAGCATATCCGCGCCTCGTTCTGTCTGAGCCATGTATTTCTTATAGGCCGTCTCACCCAAACAGTTTCGAACTGCTAGAAACTTATAAGTACCCATGATAATCGGGGCTGTCAAAAGCGCAAGCACGCAGATATACCAGAAATATTTCCGGAATGCCCGCATACTGTCCCGGTTCTTCCCGCCAATCAGCAACATGAAGATCGACGCCGCCAAGACACCAAGAGAAGATCGACTGCCAGCGGAGAACACGGAGAATACCAGCAGAAAGATGGACACCACAATGATGTACCATTTTGGAGTTTTCAGGTAACACATATAAAACGGGAGCGTCAACCAAGTTGCGAACTGTACGAACCAGAAGAGAGAATAATGCAATGTCTTTTCAGTGGCCTCAGCGCTCGTTGCACCCTCATAACCGATAGCCGTTCCTCTTTGAAAAATGAAAATAGAAATTACACCCGAGATCGCCACTCCCAAGAAGAACCATTTAAAAGCCCCAAAGTCTTTCATCAAAAAATGATGAAAAACGCAAGTCAGGCAAATGATGGCAATAGGAGTCAGTAGGCCTCGTAGATAATTCTGTATATGTGAATCATTGACATAACCAGCTAGGCCTGCGCCCAAAACCGTCAAGAAAAGAAGTCCTATAAACCGGCCAAAGCCATCCCGCTTCAATTGGGGCCAATCCATCAAAAGGAAGATTGGACCAAAAATGAAGGCAAAAAACTCTGAGATATCCATGTAGGCCACAATTTTAACTTGAGTACTTGAAAATAACCCAATCAAGAACAGTGGCCATTTTGAACTTTGTCTCACAAAAATTCCTTCCTAATCATTTTTTAGCAGTCATTCACCCCTGATAACCAAAATTATGTTCAGGGATACGACACTCAACTGGCGGCAATTGCATATAATCGCCATACATTGCCATTAGATATCCATGAGCAAATTCAGGAATACATATCTCTCCACCCTCAAAGGGGACAAGTTTTCCTTCTCCAAAGAAGCTTCGAGGCATTAAATACTTAACCTTGTTGGCATAGAAACTAATTTCTGTCACAACATCAGCCGAGGCATAAGGATATTCCATCGCAATTTCATCAAGGATTGTCAGCATCTCGTCGTTATTATGGGTCTGACGATAGAAGAAACTCAGAAAGAATCCAATAAATCTACTTAAGCACTTTTTCAATTGTCCTTTAAATCCCTGAACCGTACTCGTCCAGGGATATCGATAGAGCTGACAGAGTCTCCAACACCGCCGTTTCATCCACCATTTCCGCAGCTGTCCAACCTTAGATGGCACTCCATCAAGAACAAACACATCAATAAACGGGGGATATTTCAACTGGAAGTTCGTCGCCTTACCTAATTCATCAATGATGCCGGGCTTATTATTCCAGATCTTGCTGAAATAGACAGGAGCAACAAGCGAACCACCACCACGAGAGAACTGTAAATGTTCAGGGAGTTCCTTGCCTACCACGTCAACAAATTTATTAAAGTCTTCCCTCGGCATGGCGACATCCAGGTCATCATCCCATGGGATAAACCCCTGATGGCGAACTGCACCAAGGACAGTCCCAAAGAGCGCATAGTATTTCAGATTATATTTCTTACAGATCTCCTGAAAAATCCACAAGATATCAAGGACCTCCTTATGGATTGGCTTTAGATCCCAATTCTGATTCTTCATTTCAGAACCACCTCTCATTAGACTACTTGTTATTGTGAGATGCATTCCACTCGTCCAATACCTTCTCATAGACTAGCGAAGTTTCTTTTGCACATTTCTTCCACGAAAACAGTCGTTCCCGCTCATGTCCCTTTTGAATCAACCCATTACGCACCCCGGGAACAAAACATGTCGTGAACTTTTCCCTGAAGTCTTCAACATCTGTGGGATCAAAATACAATGCCGCATCGCCCGCGACTTCCGGGAAACAAGAAGCATTCGCCAACAAGGCAGGACACCCCGATGCAAAAGCATCAAGTACCGGCAAGCCAAACCCCTCATAGAGCGAGGGATGCAAGAAACAGAAGGCATTTCTGAAGACTTGTCGCATCTCATCATCGGACACAAACTTCTGCACAACTCGATTCTCTATCCGAAGCTTACGCATCAATCTTACTTCCGATGCATCAAATGGCATCCCTGTACAAAAGAGCTTCAAAGGTGGGCACTGCATCCCATTCATGCACTCTCCCCGCAAGAAAGGGGCCATCGCCTCCAAGAGCCAATTGAAATTCTTGTAGTGTGACCTTTTACCGACGAACAACGCATACCGTCCTGATTCAACGCCATAATACGACTCATCAAACAGGTCGGGCGTCCCCTTTCCCGCCTCATCTCCCATGTTGGCCCCTAGATGCACAACACTAATCTTGTGTTCCGGAACATTATAGAGTCGCATTAAATCATTCTTTGTATGAGTGGTAATGGCGACAATGTGAGAGGCTGCATCCAGAAGGGGCTTTCGGAAATAAGCGATTTTCCCATCATGCGCAATAATCTCCGGAATCAGGTCACACACCGTAACAACAATTGGTTTTCTGCCAGCAACAACCTTCCAGTCAAATGAATACCAATGTGGTGCCGTGACATGATAAATATCATAGTCACCCTTTCGTAGTTCCCGCATCCTGAAGTTCCGGTTCAAGACCTCCGGAACAGGGAATAACCTCGGAAACAGATGTCCCAATGCCAAATAGAAACGATGAACTCCGGGGAAAGTATGTCCACGCAATATCCGCGCAACAAAGTCTTCATACGACAGTCTAGATGGTGGAATATTGAACGGTGGCGCCTTGATGAATTCGTTTGGCGTACATACGACCGTCAATTTCCATTCAAATCCCTCAGGTAGATTCTTCATCACCTCTGAAAACAGTCGCGAGGTTCCACCATGTGTTCCCCAGAACACCCACTCATCATAAAGAACACGAATCGACTTCATTGTAGAATTCCCCATCATCCAAATCACGAATCAATCAAACGAATGATTTGTTTAAAAGGCATCAAACGCACATCCACTTCATGAGCACGATGATATCGTAAGATATCTTCCGCGACAGACTGCATGGCAGGGAAAGCTGCACGCGTCAGCTGGTTCGCGTAGATGCAAATATTGACCCTGTGGGAGGCGAGTTCCTCTTCAGTGATGGAATTGAACGAGGTCGGCACAACGACAATCGGCGTTTGAGTGTCCACGGCGCGAAACCTATCGCAGAATTCAAGAATCTCGGTTGGATCCTTCCTGCGGGAATGGATCATGACACCGTCCGCACCTGCCGTGACATAGGCGTGACAACGCGAGAGCGCATCTTCCATCCCTTGTTCAAGTATCAACGATTCACAACGGGCGATGATCATGAACTCCTTCGTCCGAAGCGCAGCTTTACCTGCGGATATCTTCGCACAGAAGTTCTCGACCGACTCCTGTGTCTGCTTCACCTCCGTGCCGAAGAGAGAATTCTTCTTAAGGCCACACTTGTCCTCGATGATCACGGCCGAGACACCAATGCGCTCAAGCGTGCGTACGTTGTACACAAAATGTTCAGTGAGGCCGCCCGTGTCGCCGTCGAGAATGATGGGCTTCGTCGTCACCTCCATGATATCATCAATCGTCCGAAGACGAGAGGACATGTCGACAAGTTCAATATCCGGCTTGCCCTTCGCCGTCGAGTCACAAAGAGACGAAACCCACATCGCATCGAATTGGTCGAGGCGTCCATCCTCACCCTTCACAACCGTCTTCTCGGCGATGAGTCCCGTGAGACCGGAATGCGCCTCGATGGTCTTGACGATCGGGCAGAGCCTGATGAGCCGACGCAGACGAGCACGACGGTATTCAGGCATCGCGAGTTTCTCGCGATCGATGTCGTCGATCTTCTTCACCTCCGGATCGAAGGTGTAGGGGATGTCGACAATGCGTCCGCCATAGGCAGACAGAGCATCGGCGACTTTCTGGCGGATGGCGTACTCAGGGGCCTCGGGATCACACCAGTTGTCTCCATGCACGATAATGTCAGGTCTAAGTTCGGCGATGATGTCGGCGTACATCATGTCCCGCTGGATGACCGCATTGGCCACACCGGGAATCGCACGGGCGGCCGCCAAACGCTCCTCTTCTGGAAGGATGGGGAAACGGTTGTAACGGATGGCCTCACGATCGGAAAGGACACCGACCGTCACCTCGCCGAGCTTCGCGGCCTCGGAGATGATGTTGAGGTGGCCTTTGTGTATCGTGGCCGTGCAGAAACAGGTGTAGACTTTCATGGGAGTACTCCGGGAGGTGTTTCAGCCGTGGAGAACGTAAAGATCATAAAGACTTGGTGATGACGGAACGACACTCAAACTTATACGAACCAAAATTGATCAATAGGGCGACTTGTTGTTTCATGATTGTAAGATAATTCAGCGTCTGAGCAAGGTGAACCGACGCCAACGCACTAACGGCTTTAAGTTCAACGATCAAACAGTCATCAACATACAAATCCACAAAATAATCACCAAGTAGAAATCCATCCTGATCCAGCACTCTCAAAGGTTTCTGAGCCTCGACTTTATGCCCCGCCAATTCTAGCCGATGCTTCAAACCATTCTCATACACCTTCTCAAGAAGCCCCGTTCCAAGGTAAACATGTAGATCATAGGCGATCTGTCGCACTTCATCAAGAAGTTGTTGTTTCAATCGAGGAGAACTTAAGGTCCTGTCATCCCCAACCGGTTTAACCCCTATCTCCTTTTTCTGAACAACCTCCACTTACTCTCTCCACATCTCTACTCGAAACTCTATCCTCTACGTTCTTTATGTTCTACACGGCAAACGTACCACACGGCCATCAACCGCAGTAAACGACCTTGATCTTATTCACTTCTAGTGCTTCTCGCAGTACCTTGAAGAATTCCTTAATGTCGGGGACATCGATTGCGCCGAGGGCACAGAGGCGGAAGGTCCGAGCAGAACCGACCTTACCGGGATAGATCGTAAAACCATGCTCGTAGCAATAGTCGTGGATTTTCTCGAAACTCCAGTTCGGATCATCAGGGTACTGTACCGAGATGACAAGCCCCGACTGGTATTCGCGCTTGATGAGATTCCTGAATCCAAGCTCCGCAAGGCCCTCATGCAGCGCCTTGAAGACCCGAGTATGGCGCGCCCACTTGGCCGACTCCCCCTCCACCCAGTACTCCTTCAGCGCCTGGATTGTCGCATAGATCGTCTGGACCGGCGGCGTGAAATGCATTTCACCCGTCTTCTCGAAGCAGTCGTACTGCATGAAGAGATTACAGTAGTACGAGCGCTTCGGATAATTCGCGGATGCCTTGATGATGTCCTCCCGTCCAACGACGAAGGATAGTCCCGTCATCGACATGAGTCCCTTCTGCGCCGAGGCGAACAGGAAGTCGACATTGTCCTTGACGATGTCGATCGGACGCATCGCGTAGGTCGAGGTCGTGTCAACGATGAATGTCGCCCCATGCCTGTGAGCGACTTCACCGATCTCACGGATGGGGTATTCGCGCTTGATGAGATTCCTGAATCCAAGCTCCGCAAGGCCCTCATGCAG
>R26__coassemble_1572_pt1 | contig 11190 bp, 10 predicted proteins | sample R26__metabat2_high_PE_030 | metagenome-assembled genome bin R26
CCGCAAGGCGTACTTTCGACGTCTCGGGCGGCACGTCGAGGAGAATCGTGAGGTCCGGCACGAGGTCCTCCGTCGCGAAGTCGTTGAGGAACCTCAGCAGCTTCACGTCGATGCCGCGCCCATAGCCCTGGTAGGCGAACGTGGAATCGGCGAACCGGTCGCAGATCACCCATTCGCCACGGGCGAGCGCGGGTTTGATGACGTTCGCGACGACCTGCGCGCGCGCGGCGAGGAACAGCAGGACCTCGCTGCGCGTGACGGGCGGATCGTCCACCTCCTCGCGCACAAGCCCGCGGATGAGCTCCGCGAGGCGCGTACCACCGGGTTCGCGCGTCTCGAGCACGGTCTTTCCCTCGGCGCGCAGCTGCGCGGCGAGCTCCTTCACGTGGGTCGACTTGCCGCCGCCCTCTGGTCCTTCAAAGGTGATGAACTTGCCTCTCATCTCTTCTTGTCCCTCAGATCATCTGCACACGAACGGGAACCGCGAGAAGATGTCCTGCGTGTACAGCAGGAGCTCCCCGCCCATCCAGGACGCCGCCGCCATGATCGTCACGGAGATCGCGATGAGCTTCACCGCGAACCCGAGCGTCTGCTCCTGAATCTGCGTCAGCGCCTGCAGAAGCGACACGAGGATGCCGATCACCGTCGCGACGCAGATCGGAATCAGCGACAGCTGGAGCACCAGGATCAGGCACTTCTGCGCATAGTCAAGTAGTTGGGCCTGGTTCATGCGTCTACTCCATGACCGTGTTCTCGACCGGTGCCGCGACGTCGAACTTCTTCGCGCCCGCGCGCACGGTCACACCCGTGATGCTCGAGTCCTTGATCGGACCCTTCACCCACACCCCGACGCGTCCCGTCGACTTCACGTTCCTCACCGTGACATCGTGCATCTCGCCCATCTGGCAGCGGCGCACCTTGTGGAAGTGCGTGTCGCCGATGCGGATCGTCGCCTGCGTGGGCTTGTCCCCCTCTCCGGCGGTCTCCTCGACGTCCTCCACGAGCACGTGGTGCATCCGGATGCCGTCGCAGAGCAGCAGGCGGATGAGGCCATGCCCGCCCGCGGACTTCCCGCGCACGTCGCGGATCGCCACGTTGTAGATGTCGTCAGCCTCGCCGCAGTCGGCGTTACCGTTGATCTGCATCCCGTAACGCGGTGGCGTTCCCTTCGCGGCGCGGCATGCCGTGAGCGCCACCAGGTCATCGCCCGTCGAACCGCGGATGCGCTCAATGCGGATGTCGTGGCAGCCCTTCCGCAGGTCGATGCCGTCCTGGTTGTAGTTGAGGTCCGTCGAACCGAACTCGAGATCGTGCAGATAGCCGTTGAAGCAGGCCTCCTGTGAAACCGCCCAGCACTGCGTCTCCTCCATCTTGAACCCCGCAAGTTCGTAGTCGTGCACCTTCGCGAGGAGGATGCCCACCGCGCGCCAGCCGTTCGGATCGCCCGAGCGGAGCGGCAGATACTGGTTGAACGCACCCATCGAGAGCGTCGCGCCGCGACGTCCGAGGATCTTGATGTTCCGGTTCGCGTGGCAGTTTCCCTCCGCCGCGCCCGCATTGCGGATGAGGTTGTCCCGCACGCCATACGGCTGCTCGATGCGGCAACCGTCGAGGACGAGCGTGAAGTCGTCGGGGATGAGAATCGCGCGCACGGGACGCCACACGCCATCCTTCGCGGCGGGATTCGCGCCGAGCGCGAGCGTACGCGAACCGTCCGAGACCGCCGCCGCCATCCGCCGCTCGATCTCCTCCGAGTCGCGCGCGGACGGCGCCTTCAGGTACTTGTCGGCGAAGTCCATGTACCGTTCCCAGTCGTAGGGCAGCAGCTTGTGCTTTCCAGGACGCAGATGATAGCCGACGTGCCCCGAATGGTCAAACGCCTCCTGGCCGGGGAACGTGGCGAGTCCAAGTCCCGGGAAGCGGTAGGCCTCCCAGAGAGCGGACGCCTTCTTCGCCGCCGCGAACTCGGCGGGCGGACCCGCCCACGGATCCTCCGTCGCGCTCGCGACGTACGCGAGACGCGGCGCGATCAGCTTGATGAGCGAATCGCTGTCCACGGGGATCTCCGCGTCGCGCCCGATCCACGCCGTGTAGTTCGTGCAGAACCAATTCGGGAAGTTGTGGAGAATCTGCCCGATGTGCTCGCTCTTCGGGCAGTCGAAGGCGTTCAGCTTCGCGCCGCCGCAGCCGGAGTCGTTCGAGATGCCCATCGCGAAGCGTTCATCCTGCGCGGCCGCCCAGAGCGCGGTCTTTCCGCCGCGGCTGTGGCCGAGCACCGCGACGCGCGAGGCGTCGAGCTCGGGACGCGTCTCGATCCAGTCCATCACGCGGCTGTGCCCCCACGCCCACGCGCCGATCGTTCCCCAGCTCGTCCCCGTGCGCGGCACGTTCCGCGCCTTCGGGTCGCCTGTCGCCTGCCAGGCGATCACGCCGTCCGCCCAGCGGTCGAGGTCCTTCGAATAGCGCGCCGCGTTCGGGCACACGTCATTGAAGTTCCACGTCACATACGCATAGCCACGCGCCGTGATTGCGTTCGTGGGGATGCCCTCGTAGACGCGGTTCGCATACATCGGCGCCCCCTCGCAGCAGTGGTCGCCGAAGACGAAGACCGGCGCGGGATGATCCTTCGAAGCGCCCTCAGGCAGCGCGACCGTGATGTCGATCTTGATCTTCCCGCCTGCGAACGACACGCTCCGCTCGCCGATCACCTCGTCCGCCGGACGCCCGATCGGAGTCTTGCCGAACTGGTTGTCCTCATACCACTTGAGCGTCTTCGCACGTCCCTCGCGCTCCCAGTCCTGCACCACCTTCGAGACGCCCTGACGCAGACGCGACCGTTCCGGAGTTCCAGGCGGCACCGCGCGCAGAGACGGCAGAGGCGAAGCCAGGACATTACCCGCGAACAGGGCCAATCCCGTTAAAAGGAAGCTTGTTTTCATGCATCCATTTTAACATAACACCATCCGCTCCGTCAACGGACAGTTTTGCTCAGCGAACCGTCTCGAGAAGCTCGTTCCGGTAGAGGGCGCGCACGGCGTCGCAGTCCTGCGTGTGGCCGCTTCGGTACGAGACCACGGTACCGACAAAACGGTCGGGACCCGTGAGCGAAAGCGCGGCGAGCAGGTCGAGCGTCGCACGATGCCAGACGGGCTCGAGGAATTTGTCCGTGCCTTCGAGCGGGAAACGGGGCTCGGTGTAGTAGCGGCGATGACCGTGGATGAGGATGTTCTTCTTGTCGTAACCGAGGTTGCGCGTGTCGGCGAAGAGAAGTCCAATCGTCTTCGCGAGCTGGTACTGGCGATGCGTCGCGTTCGTGCGCGCATAGGCGCCGTAGGCGAAGGTCTCGGGAGTGACGTCGAAGACGATGCGCTGGTCGCCGATGACGGTTCGCCAGTTGATCGCGACGTCGAGTCGCAGACGGCGGGACCCGTCGTCGGGGATGAAGAGGAGGAAATCGCCGCGCGTGCCGCCAAACGCGACGGGTTCGCGGACGGTGACGTACGTGGCGTCCTCGGCCGTCTCGACGATTCCCGCCTCTCGCACCGCGTTCACCAGGGGCACGGACGAGTCGTCGAAGAGCGGTGGGTCGCCGCTGTTCGTCTTGAGCACGACGCCGTCGAGGCCCAGACCGCCCTTGAGGGCGATGATGTGCTCGACCATGCGCAGGTAGTTGTGCGGGGAACCGCTGCGCAGCACGAGATTGCGCGCGGAGGTCCAGAGGTTCGCGATGTCGACGAGCGTGTCAAGCTGCTCCGGCTGGTCCGTGCGGCGAATCCACCAGCCCGGCCTCGCGGAGGGGGCGAAGGTAATCGTGCGCCGCTCGCGTCCGCGGAATGTCCCCACGCCCGCGACGCTCGCCTCGCCGGCGAGCGTCGTGCGCTTCGGCGACCACCCGCTCGTCTCGGAAAGCCGCACGTCGTCGACGGCCTGCGCGTTGAAACGCGCCAGCGCCGCGTCGAGGGAGGCCTGCGACCCCCGCACGAGGCGGCACTTCGGATAGGCGAACGTCTGCGCCCCGCTCATCATTTCCACTTCTTGTCGTCGGGATTGTCGACGATCTTCTGCACGAGCGGCGAAAGGGTCGGCTCAATGCCGGCGGTCTTGAACGAGTCGACCACCGTCGACAGCCACACGCCGAAGCCGCCCTCGCGGTCGTACGACCCCAGACGGAAGAGCTCCTTCTGACCGAGGGAGTCCAGACAGATGAGGCAGGGGTACATGTTCATGTCCGTGAACTTCGGCTCGTCCTTGTTCTGAGACTTGGCCTGCTGGATCGCGCGTTCGGAGACGGCGAAGTTCTCGAGAAACTTCGCCTCGGCCTCTTTCAGCGGCTTGACGTCGATCTTCTTCGGGTTCTTGCTGTCGGCCTTCACCTTCAGGAGCAGGACCACGCAGTTCTGGGCCGCGAACTCCTTCACGAACTCCTTGCGCCCAAGCACCTTCTGCTTGAGGAAGGCGACCGCGGGCGTGTCGGGCAGCACCGCGACGAACAGCGGAAGGCCGCTCTTCTCGGCGAGGGACTTGGCGACGTCGAACTTCGTGTAGACGGGCTTGCCCTTGACGATCTTGCGCATCTTGAGCTGCTCGGGCGTGGGACCGGCGCTCTCCGCCGCCGCCTCGTCCTTCTTGTCCTTGTCCGCCGCGGGGGCCGCCACGATCGGAGCCGCCGCCAGCACGGCGGCGAGCGCGAACACGAGATTGATCTTCATTGTCTGTCTTCCTTTCCTGCCAGGCGGCGGGCGAGAACCGGGAGACCCGGGTCGCGCGCACCGGCGGCGACGAGTGCGCCGAACGCCGACGCGTGCGTGCGGAGGTCGGCCTCCGCGTCCTCTAGATTCCGAACAAGCCGCACGGGCACGCCCGTCAGCTTCGCCGCAAGCGCATCCGAATTGACCGAACGGTCCGTCGTTCCCCCCGCGTCGTACACGGGCGGCAGCAGCAGCAGGTCGCACGGACGCAGCGTCGCGCGGAACATCTCCGCGAGCGCGTCCATCATCTTCCGGATTGGCGCATATCCGTGCGGACGCCACACGACCGCGACGCCCTTCGGGTACGCACCCTGCAGCGTCGTCAACATCGCATGAAGCTTCTCCGGATTGTGCGCGTAGTCGTCGTAGACCGCCGCACCACCGCACGTGCCGACGAACTGGAGACGGCGCTCCACGCCGGGAAACGTCCGAATCGCCTCGGCGAGCTTCGCCTCATCCGCACCGAGCGCACGCGCCATGCGCAGTGCGCATTCGGCATTGACGGCATTGTGCTCGCCCGGAAGCGGAATCGTCCGCGCGAGGGCCGAGGGAACGATCCGTTCACGCCGACCATCAACGACAGGACCCGGAATGTCCTTCACGAACGCGTCGAAGACGGCGTCCATCTCCTCCTTCGAATAGTGGTCGGCGGACGCATTCGTGACAATCGCCGCAAAGGGATGGAAGGCGACAAGGGACTTGTCGCTCTCGTCCACCTCCGCGACGGCAAACTCTCCCGCGCCTTTCCGAGTGGACCCCACGCGCGTGCCGCCCGCGTTCCACCCGACGATCTGCGCGCCGTTCACGACGACGGGGTCAAAGCCGCACGCCGCCAGAAGGTGGCCGAGGATGGCCGTGACGGTCGACTTGCCGCAGGTTCCGGCAACGGCAACGAGCTTCCGCGCGGAGAGTACCTCGGCCAGGGCCGCAGCACGGTGGGTCACGGGAATGCCCAGCTCGTGCGCACGGCGCAGACCTGGATTGGTGTCCTCGACGGCCGTCGAGACAATGACACGCGCCGTGTCAGGCCCGACGCCGGACCCGTCATCCGGATAAAGGTCCACCCCCGCCCGCTCAAGCGCGGCGAGGACGGGCGTACGGGCTGCGGAACCGTCGCCGAGCGACCGATCCGCACCCGTCACGGAGTATCCCGCATCAAGGAAGGCCTGGGCGAGGGCACTCATGCCGACGCCCCCGATTCCGATGAGATGGACGCAGCCTGCCAAGGTCACTTGCCGAAGGGGTTCAGTTTCTTGAGTCCATCGCCCACGGCCTTCGCGCCTTCGCCCACGGACTTTCCGGCGTCGGTCGGGAGCACATTGCCCAGCGCCTTCTTCGCCGTGTCGCCCGCAGCGGCCACGGCCGCCGCGGCCTGTGCCTTTGCGGCCTCCGCCGCGGCCCCGACCTGCTTCGTCGCGGCCTCACCCAGTTCGGCGGCCTTCTGAAGCCCCAGCTCGCCGAGTTCGCCCAGATTGACGCCGGCCTTCTTGAGGGATTCCAGGCACTCCTTCATGACCGAATCACCGACCTCCTCGACGGTCGCGCCGTCGCTGTCCTTGCCGATGTCGTGCAGCGAGATCTCAAACGGAACCTTGACCTCCGGCACCAGGAGAAGCTTCGCGCCCAATCCCTTGATCGTCAACTCGTCGATGACGACCTTGACCTCGTCGCCCTTCTTTCCGGACTCCTTCTTGGCCTTCTCCTCGGCGGCCTTCTTCTCCTCGGCGGCCTTCTTCTGCTCGTCCGTCTGGGGCGGCATCACGTGCGCCAGGATGTAGTCGAGGTTCTTCATGCTCTTCCCTCCGACGTCCACGCCGACATAGCTGACGTACGGGGCGACGATCTCGATCTTCTTGATGTGGACGCGCTTCGTGTAGATCTACGCGGGCTCCAGGTCGACCAAAATCGAGTCGACGGAGAACGCGTTCGGGACGGAAGCCCCGGCGGGGTTCTTGAGCGCAACGGCCTTGATGCGGATCTCGCCCTTGCGGAGATCGGCCGACACGCTCTCCACGAGGAAGTCGGTCCCCAACCAGAGCTGGACGTTCTTGACGAGCAGCTCGTCAAGGGAAACCACCGTGTCGGACTTCTCCTCCTTCTTCTCCTTCTTCTCCGGCCCGAGCTTCTTCATCACGTTGTCGACGATGTACTGGAAGTTGTTCGTCCCCGCGATGTTGAAGCAGCTTGCATAGGGCTTCACGACCTCAACGCGCGACACGTGGATGTTCGACGAGACAAGCGACGTCGTGGACAGATCGACGACGACGCTTTCCACGGAGAAGGCCTTCGGAACGACCGCGGCGCTGACGTCGGACTTGACGCCGGAGACGTTTCCAAGCGCAACCGGACCCAGCTCGATGTGGCCAGAATACATGTTCAACCCAAACTTCGCAAGCGTGAAGTCCGTCCCCGTGAATCCAGGCGTGACGGCATTTGCGACCGAACGCACGGTGCAGCCCACCCAGAGCGGATGCGCCAGCAGCACCACCACCAGCAGGACCAGCAGGCACAAGACCACCTTCAGGATCATCCGGCACCACCGGTGCCCCCCCTTCTTCGCCGGGGTCTCGGCCTGTTCGTTCGCCACATCCTTGACTTCGTCATTCTGCATGTTCTCTGCTCCTCTTTTTTGATTGATATTGTATCCCCATTCACCCCGCAGGTCAAGTGCGGAGTGTCAATTGATTTCACGAATCGCGTCCACCGTGATCTTCGTGCGGTGACGGGAACCGAGCGTCTCGACCTCGAGCACCGAGACCATCCACTTGCCGTCGAACTTCTTGACACGCGTGCCCCACATGCGCCGAATGGGCTTTCCGTCTTCGCCGACCTGTTCGATCTGCATCAGGCAGCCCGTCTTCTTGTCGACCCACAGCCGAACAGCGGAGAGACCGGCGACGGCATGGGCCGGCTTCACGAGGATCACGGAACAGACCTGCCCGTGGACGCTCTCCCCCTCGCGTTCGGTCTCATAGAAGGGATCGGGCCACCAGAGATAGTCGAACGTCAGATCAAGCCAGGTGACATCGGTCTCGAGCACCCGCGCCAGCAGCGAGTCGACGACCTCGGTCTCCGCCCCGCCGCGCGTGAGACGAATCTCCGGGCGCGCGTCCCCGCGCCGTGCAATCGTCACGCGGGCGGTCATGTTCGTCTCGCCCCGGGGCGAGAGTTCAATCGACAGCTGCGAAGCCTCGGCCGAACGCCGCATGACAAGCCGATAGTCGTGTTCGCTCGCGACGATTCCCTTGCGATTGCGGAGAATCATCGACCCCTTCAGCTCCACCATGCCGCGCGGCAGCATCGCGCGACAGACACGCAGGACGTCCGTCGCGCTCGAGGCGAGGGACAGAACGGGGGTTCCCGCGGCCGGTGCCAGTTCAACGGCCGCATTCGGGGCTTCGTCCGCCCCCAGTGCCACCATGCACAGCAGGGCTGCCAGGCATGCGATCCTCATGTTCATTTCAGAAGCTTCTCCAGTTCCTCGTTGCGCGGCCCTCCCAGGGCGCGCCCCTTCTCATAGTACTGCCGTGCCGATTCGGCGTTCTCGCCCAGCCTCAACGTCAGTCCCGCGAGATTGTAGCAGGGCAGATACGACTTTGGATGCGCCTTCATCGCCTTCTCCAGCGTGCGGCGCGCCGCGTAGTTGCTGTCAAGCCCCGTCTGGGCGGCCGCTCGCAGCAGCAGCGTGTTGAGATCGTCCGGGCGCTCCTTCATCAACCCCTCGAGCAGAATGTCGGCCGCCGCATAGTCGCCGCCCCTCAATTCCGCCATGGCCAGCTTCAGACGCTCGGCATATGGACGCTGCGCGGTCGGGGGCACAAGCCCCTGCGACTTCTCCGCGCCAATCGCCCGAGCCTGCGTCTTCGCCGCGGCCGCCTCGGTCCGCGCCACCAGCCGATCGAGCGCCATGTCGTCGCGCGCGGGCTGCGGGGCGGGCGCGGCGGCTGGAAGGGACACGTCCCGCGACTCCCGCTCCTCGGCCTGCTGCGGCAGGACATCCGTCGTCGCCTCGGGAACGGACTCCGATCCGGAAGACTTCTCCGACTTGACCGCCTTCTCCGGCTTGCTTTTCTTCTCCGCGTTCCCGGCGATGTTCTTCGCCTCCGGCTCCGCGGTCTTCTCCGCCTCTTTCTTGCGCAGCTTGGCCTCTTCGGCGGCACGCCGCTCCTCGGCAAGGTCCTCAGGCGTCTGCATGTTGTGCTTCTTGCGCCATTTCTTCTCAAGCTCCCGGGTGTTCGTCACGGAGACGGCACGCTCGTTTTCGTTCACCTGGGCAAAGCGGATTGCGTCAATCGCGGCCGTGCAGCTCGCGCGCTTGTTGCGCAGCGGCGCGAACTCCTGCGACTCGGCCCGGTCGGGATTCTCCTCCTCGACGCGGTCAAGCTCGCCGAGCGCGAGCCGGTAGTTCGCGATTGCCTTGTCGCCGTTGCCCTCAAGCGCCTCGTCCTCTGCGAGTTCGATGTACTCGTTGGCCTTCTCGAGCAGACGGTGTAGACGCGGCGGCTTGTTCGTGCTGTCCGGATCAAAGTCGAACGGCCAGTACCAGGCAGCCTGCGCCGAGCAGGTCAGGCCGATCACCGCGGCGATCAGCGCAAGATTCTTGATTTTGCCTCTGTTCATGGAACTCAACTCTTCTGAACCTCAAACATCAAACCTCAAACATCAAACATCAAACCTCAAACATCAAACCTCAAACTTCAGACTCCCGCCGGTCCTCCGCTCAGTTCTTGAAACTGTGGATGGGCGCGGGAATGCGCCCACGGCGATTGACGAACGCGGAGCAGTCGAATCGGTTGACCGGCATCACGGGCGCGTGACCGAGGAGTCCGCCGAACTCGACCGTGTCGCCAACGTCCTTCCCGACGACGGGAATGATGCGCACGGCCGTCGTCTTCTGGTTAACCATGCCGATGGCCGCCTCGTCCGCGATGACGCCCGCGATGGACGCCGCGGAGGTTTCCCCGGGCACGGCGATCATGTCGAGACCGACCGAACAGACGCACGTCATCGCCTCGAGCTTCTCGATCGTGAGCGCCCCCGCGTTCACGGCGTCGATCATTCCCTGGTCTTCCGAGACCGGGATGAACGCGCCGGAGAGCCCCCCCACGTAGGAACTCGCCATCACGCCGCCCTTCTTGACCTGATCGTTCAGAAGCGCGAGCGCGGCCGTGGTGCCGGGGGCTCCGGGATGCTCAAGGCCGATTTCCTTGAGGATGTCCGCCACCGAGTCGCCGACGGCGGGCGTGGGGGCGAGCGAAAGGTCGATGATGCCGAACGGCACGCCCAGGCGCTTCGACGCCTCCTGCGCGACCAGCTGGCCGACGCGCGTGATCTTGAAGGCTGTGCGCTTGATTGTCTCGCAGAGCGTCTCGAAGTCGGCGCCGCGGATCTGCTCGAGGGCATACTTGACGACGCCGGGCCCCGAGACGCCGACGTTGATGATCGCATCGGCCTCCGTGACGCCGTGGAAGGCGCCGGCCATGAACGGATTGTCGTCGGGGGCGTTGCAGAGCACGACGAGCTTCGCGCAGCCGAGCGAATCGCGGTCCGCCGTCCGTTCGGCCGTCTCCTTCACGATCTCGCCCATGAGGCGAATCGCGTCCATGTCGAGCCCCGTCTTCGTGGAACCAACGTTGACGCTCGAGCAGATGCGCTCCGTGACGGCGAGCGCCTCGGGAATCGAGCGGATGAGCAGCTCGTCTGAGGGCGTCATGCCCTTCGAGACGACGGCGGAGTAGCCGCCGAGGAAGTTGACGCCGAGCTCGCACGCGGCGCGGTCGAGCGTCTTCGCGATCTCGACGTAGTCGGAGGGCGCACGGCAGCAGGACGCGCCGACGAGGGATATGGGCGTAATGGAAATGCGCTTGTTGACGATCGGGATTCCGAATTCCCGGGAGATCTCCTCGCCTGTCTTCACGAGCCGCCCCGCGCAGCGCAGGAGCTTCGCGTAGATGTTCTTGCACGTCGACTCGAGGTTTGAGTCCGCGCAGTCGAGCAGACTCACGCCCATCGTGATCGTGCGCACGTCCAGGTTCTCGTCCTGGATCATCTTGTTCGTCTCAAGGACTTCGGAAATGTTGATCATGCAACCCTCTCCACCCTCAACATCCAACTTTCAACTTCAAATGCGATGCATCTTCTCGAAGATCTCGGCCTTCTGGCACTTGATCTGGAGGCCCATCGACGCGCCGATGGCCGAAAGGTCGGCGCCGAGGTCCGCAAAGGGCTTCGTGGAGGCGGAGACGTCGACGATCATCATCATGTTGAAGAAGTCCTGGACGACCGTCTGGGAAATGTCGAGGATGTTCACGCCGTTCTCGGCGAGACACGTGCACGTTTTGGCGAGGATTCCGACGGTATCCTTGCCGACCACTGTGATAATCGCTTTGTTCATGGGGATGGTATTATACCAAAAATCGGACCACCTGGGAGGGGAAACGGG
>R26__coassemble_1590_pt1 | contig 11130 bp, 5 predicted proteins | sample R26__metabat2_high_PE_030 | metagenome-assembled genome bin R26
AATCGGTCGCGGGTGGCGCGGGGTCACCCCATTGTGTGGGCCCCCCTGGCAGCCGTATGTGTATCCCAGGGGGGCGGCCAAACGGCCCCGCGCCCTTCTTCGCCTATCGAGCCAGGAGAACTATCAGCGCGCAACCCGCAGCTTGTATTTGGCAATCTTGGCGTTCAACGTGCTTCGGCCAATCTTGAGTTCGTCCGCCGCCTTCGTCACATTGCCGCCGCATTGATCCAACACCTGCTGGATGTAGGCGATTTCATGGTCCTCCAGCGAAGACGAGATGGCGGAAACCGATGCAGGGGACGTTGGGATCCCATTCGCCTCCATGGGCGTGTCCAGGTCATCGCCAACCACCTCGGGCGGAAGATCGGACACCTGAATCACGTCGCTCTCCGCAAGCGTGACCGTTCGCTCCATCACGTTGCGCAGTTCACGCACGTTTCCCGGCCACCGGTAGGCGCAGAGCTTCTTCATTGCCGCGTCGGACACGCTGACGAGCCCACCCCCGAAACGATCGGTGAAATGGCGCACAAGGTCCTCGACGTCGCCCGCGCGATCACGAAGCGGCGGCAGCCGAATCGAGATGACGTTCAGTCGATAGAACAGATCTTCGCGGAACTTGTCTTCCGCGACCATCTTGCGGAGATCCCGGTTCGTCGCGCAGATGACGCGCACGTCGACTCTCCTCTCGACGTTGCTGCCCAGCCGGCAGAGCGTCTTCTCCTGCAGCACGCGCAGAAGCTTCGCCTGGACTTCCGCGTTGATCTCGCCGATCTCATCCAGGAACACCGTGCCGCCATCCGCCTCCTCAAAGACGCCCGCGCGCTCCTTGTCCGCGTTCGTGAACGCTCCCTTGACGTGTCCGAAGAGCGTATCGCCGACCAGCGTGGCGTCGAAGGCCGCGCAGTTGACGATGACGAACTTCTTGTCACGCCGACGGCTTTCGTCGTAGACAAGACGCGCGAACAGCTCCTTGCCCGTGCCGGACTCGCCGTTGATCATGACGATGGGCTCCGTCCGCGCCCGCGCCGCCTTGACGGCCAGACGGACCGCCTCCTGCAGAGAGGCACTCCGCCCCACCAGCGCGGGGACGGCCGGTGAAGCCGTGTAGACGCATGTCCCGGGATCCGACGCCACGCGCGTCTCCATCTCGCGCGTCGCTCCGGAGTCTCCCACGCCGTCGGAACCCGTCACCTGGTAGACAAGACTCACCTTGCCAAACGACACGGCATCCCCGTTCACCAGCATCTGGCGTGCGATGCCGATTCCATTGACCTTCGTGCCGTTCCTGCTGCCGGCATCGGACAGCAGCCAACCTCCGTCTTTCCGCTCCAGGACCGCATGGCTGCGCGAGACGCTGTCATGTCCCAGCAGCACATCGCAGTTCACCCGGCCGACGCTCAGTCGCTCGCCTGTCAGCGCGATACGCTGTTCAATTCCATTCGGCAGTGTGCCGGAAAGGACGTATGTGCGATTCTCCATGTCATCTCCCCTTCTCATTGCCCTGGATCCCCTTCAGGTACTTCCGCGCCTGCTGGAGTTCCCTCTTGAGCTTCTCCTCGTTGTAGTTCGAATTGACGCGCGTACGCGCGATTTCCTGCGCGTCCATGTTCTTCAGACGGTAGCTCTCAAACGCCGACTCGGCCTTCACCCGATAGTCGCCTGACAGCGGGTGGCCCGACGCGACCACGTCAAAGTAGATCTGCAGCGCACCGAGCTCGTCTCCGTCATCCAGGCAGACCGCCGCATCCTCCAGTTTCCGCAGCACGTCCGCAGGCAGGGGAGGAGGCGCCGACACCGGCGCGGGCTTCGGCGCAGGACGCAGACTCCGTGCCCGCTCGATGCTGTTCGCCGCCCGCGCATATTCAACCGCATACTGCGGCGATGCATGGGCATCCTTCCATCTCTGGATCCACACCGCGTGCTCGCCTTCAACGGTCTGTGACTTCGCATTTGGATCGAGATAGTGTCGGACAATCGCGACGGCGGAGGTCTGCACGCCGGCGATCATCCGCTGCAGGTCCCGCTCAGCCTGTCTGCGCGCCTCTTCGGCGACCGCGGCCTGTCGCGCCTTCTCCTCCTCCTGCCGCTTCGCCTCATCGACTTTCTGCTTCGCCATCGCAGCCTTCCGCGCCGTCTCGTCTGCCTTCCGTTTCGCATCGGCCTCCTCGGCCTTCCGCCTGGACTGTTCCTGTTCCCTCTTCAGCCGCTGCTGCGCGGCTTCGGCATCGGCCGCTTCACGCTCGGCCTTCTTTCTCGCCTCCTCCGAGGCCTTCAGCTGTTCTCTGATCTTCGCGAGTTCCCGTTCCTGCCGTTCACGCTGAAGGGCCGCGGCACGCATGAGCGCATTCGTGTCAATGGACGGCGCCTGCACGACCTTCTGCGTGACAACCGTCATGGGGACGGGTTCTGCCGTCTGCGGCATGGGCGGCACCACCTGCCGCACGGTCGTGACCTTCCGATCGCTCCACAGATAGACGCCGGCTCCAATCAGAACCAACACGACGAGAAGCAGCCCCACGATGCGCCCCATACCCACGCGGTGCGGAAGCCGTGGCGATGGCGAAGTTTGGACGGGGGGCGGTTCCTGCGTCGACGCGGCCGAAGTCGACACATCCAAAGTCACCCCATCTACCGTCGGCGTCTCGCCTCCCTCAGTCGGGTTCCCACCTCCATCCGACTGCGGTTCGTTCCATTCGCCCCGCTCAAAGGCGTCCTGCAGATCCCGCAGTTCCATCTCCGCCTCGGCCGCATTGGACATGCGGCGGTCGACGTCCGGATCGGTCATTCGACGCAGAAGCCGTTCCAGATCCGGATTCGCCGCGACGAGCGGCGCGTCAAACCGCGGCGCACGCTTCTGGCGGGCGCGGACGATAAACGCCTCGAAGGAGCCCGACGTCCCGCTCTTGAACCGCGGGAACGCCGTCCGCCCGGTCAACGCCTCATAGAGGCAGAAGCCGAGCGCGTAGATGTCGGCGGACGAACTACCGCGCGATTCGCTCGTGATGATCTCGGGCGGCATGTAGTCGGGCGTCCCCGGCACCAGTCCATTCGTCAAGGTCGTCTTCCAGTCCAGGGCCACGCCCAGGTCCATGATGACGGAACCAGTCTCGCATCCCGGAGCAAAATAGAGATTCGACGGCTTGATGTCGCGATGGACGATTCCATGCGCGTGCAGCACGGCAAGTCCGTGCGCATACCCGGCGAACGCCTCCAGCACATCGCCGACCGGCAAGCCCGCGCCGTTCGCCGCCCACAAGACGTCACGCAGGGAACGCCCCGGCATGCCCTCCAGGCATGCCATCACAAGATAGGCCTGCGAGACCGCGGCCGACCCCGACTCGAAATATTCGTGGAAACGCACAAACGCGGGATCATTCAGCACGGCCATCGCGCGCGCCTCGCCACGGAAACGCCTCGCAGCCCCCTCGTCCATCTTCTTCAGGTGCTTGACCGCAACCACTTCACCGTCCCGCAGGCGACGAGCCCTGAACACCTCGCCGACGCCGCCCTCGCCAATCAGGGCGGTCACCCGATAGGTCTCGGCCTCCGAGCGGATCTCGATCGGCGACAGCCGGGCCAGAGCCGAGCCCAAGGCTTGGAAACCGACAAAGCGCCCACTTCGGTCGACGTTCAGCGCCCGAATCAGCACCTCATCCAGTCCTGGGACAATCCGCCCGGCACGTCCATCGATCTTCAAGGCCCCCGCTCGTGCACCACGGCTCCATCGTTCAAAGAACGCGAACTCGGGCCGGTCGGATTGAAGAGCATACGGGAGACGGCCAAACAAAGCCTCGTGCAGGACGACGCCCAAACTGAACACGTCGGCGCATTCGTCGCCGCGGAAGGACGCGTCCGTCCGCTCGGGCGCCATGTAGTCGAACGACCCGACGATCGGCGCCCCGTTCATCGTGGTCGTCGTCCCCTCGTGGCGCGCGATGCCGAAATCAATCAGCTTGACCGAACCATCACCGCAGAGGAAGATGTTGTCCGGCTTGACGTCACGGTGGATAATTCCCGTCGTCGCCGCCGCCCCCAGCCCTGCCGCCGCGGCGCGTACAATGTCGAGCGCGACATCCGCATCAAGCCCTCCCGGCGTCCGTGCAAGCCGTTCCTTCAGCGTCTCGCCCTCGAGAAGTTCCATCGCGACGACATGCAGGTTGACGACGCCGGCGCGTTCGCGGAAACAGCCGTAGTACCGTGCGACATTCGGCGCGTCCAGGTGAACAAGCGTCTTGACCATGGACGCCAGCCGCCTCCACCGTTCATCGTCGACGCCGGATTCCGATATGACCTTCAGCGCGACCACGGTCCCCACGGCAAGCCCCGGAACGTCAGTCCGTTCGCAAACGGCACGACAGACCGTCCCCTGACCGCCGACGCCGAGGGACGCCGTCGAATCCAGCAGGCGGAAACCGCACAGGTGCTGTTCGTCCGTTTCCGCCATTATGGCCTCGCCTCCTCAACCTTGCGGATTCGGGCCGCGGCCTCCAGCTCCATCGCCCGCGCCTCGTCAAGCAGCTGTTCGGCAGCGGTCTGCCGATCCACCGACGTCGACGGCCGCGCGGATTGATCATCTGCCGGCAGTCCGGAATCCGACGACGGGACAACACGCCCAATGAACACGAGAACGGCAACAGCGGCCACAAGAACCAGAAGCGCCACCACCAGACGTCCGAGGGTGCAGCACCTCCCTCGCGCCTTGACGTCAACGACCACGGCCGTCACGTTGTCCACCCCTCCGGCCGCATTCGCCGCATCGACCAACGCCCGCGTGGCGGCGGCTGGCGAACGCCCCGCGGTCAGTGTGGCGAGGTCGGCATCGCCCACCATACGCGTGAGACCATCGCTGCACAGAATCAAGCGGTCACCGACTCGGCAGTCGAAGGGCGTGTCATCCAGCGCCACGTCCGGCTCCACGCCTACCGCACGGAGAATCATGCTGCGGAACATGGGATTCACTTCCGTCTCCACCCGCACGCCGGCGGCCTCGACAAACGAGTGGTCACGCGTGATCCGCCGCACCATGCCCCCACGAATCCGGTAGAGCCGACTGTCGCCGGCATGCAGGGCGTGTGCGGGTTCGTCCGGCTCCCGACCCAGCACAAGCGCAACAAAGGTCGAGCCGCATCCGGAGAGTCCCCTGTCCCGAGCCCGCTCGAAAATTCGCCGCGAGGCAGCCGAGAGGGCCATGCGCAGGCCCGAAATCGTGGATGCCGTATCGGCTCCTCGCACTGCCGCACCCTCAAGAGACGACGCAACTGCGGCGATCGTCTCCGCGGAGGCGACCTCCCCGTCCTCGCATCCACCCATGCCGTCCGCCACGCACCAGACACCCTCCTGCGGAAATGCCCCGCAGGCGTCTTCGTTGTTCGTGCGCACACGACCCCTGTCACTCAGGCACGCCGATTCGGAAACGAACGGCCAGGCGGTCTCGCTGGACCACCCCGCGTCCTTCACCGGACGAGCCTTCTTCAAATCTTCCTCTCTCGCGCACATGAGATCTTCTTCCAGGAGAAATCCCCCGGCTGCACCCAAATGCAGCCGGGGGCTAGTATACCACATCCGTCCCACCGTGTCACTTCACGACCTTGACCTTCCAGGTCGCCGTCACCGCCGCCGTGGTGCCGTACCGGAGCTTCAGCGTGGCCGTGCCCGCCTTCACGCCCCTGATCCGGCAGAACGCGTTGCCCGTCCCCTGAAGCAGCTGCAGGTAGGCCGAGCTGTAGGAGAGGGAGAATCCACCCTTCACGACCTTGCCGTTCACCTTGAGGACCAGGTTGCCGGTCTTGCCGAGCTTGACCGTCTTGGGCGTCGTGATCGTGAGCGTCACCTTGCGGTAACCGGCGTCGTAGGCGGACTTCTTCGCGTAGACGTCCGAGCCGACGACCGGGCAGATCCAGTAGTAGTACTTCACGCCAAGCGTCGCCGTCTTGTCGCTGGCCGCCCCCGTGGTCGAGTAGCCAATGCACGAAGCGTCGTCAAAGGAAGTCGTCGTCGAGCGGAAGACGTAGTACTTAGAGATGTCCGAGGCCTTCGTCCAGGTGATCTTCACGTAGCCCGCATAGGAGCCGTCCGTCGCCTTCGGCTTCGGGACCGCGACGGCCTTCGCGTAGCCACTGTCGCTTCCGCCGCCCGCGAGTTCGTCGCCGTACGCGTCGACAGCGCGGACGAAGTACCAGTACTTCGTTCCCCGCGACACGGTCTTGTCGGTCCACGAGAGCTTCGTCGTCGTGCCCAGTTCCGTCGCGCCGTCGAAGTCGTTCATCGTCGAGCGGTAGATGCAATAGGACTTTGCGCCCTTGCCCGCCTTCCAGGTCACGCTGACGTAGGACGTGTAGGTTCCCTTCGACGCGGTGACGGCGAACGAGGAGGTCTGGGGTGTAGACGGGGACGGAGTCGCGGAGGAGGACGAGGACTGACCCGCCTGCTTGACGACGAGCGTGGCCACCGTTGAACCGCCCTTCGCCGAGAGGATGTTCCACGTCCACGAACGCGCCGAGCCAGTGTTCTTCGACGCCGTCACGTTGAAGTAAGCCTGCGTGAGAATCCCGTAGGTCAGCGTTCCACGGCCGACGGAGATGCTCGAACCGCCGTTACGGAGGACGACCCCGCTCACCCAGTCCGGACGGTTCGACCCATCGAAGTACCAGCGTCCGTCCGGGTTGGAGACGGTCGCCGTGCTCGCCGTGCCGCCCTCCGCGGGGATCTCGACCGTGACGGTCGCCGCCGCCGCGCCGAGGGTCAGGCAGGCCAACGCGCCCGCCACGAGTTTCGCCTTGATTCCGTGCATGATGTTCTTCATTTTCGTTCTCCTTTTGAGTTGGTTTGAATTGTGTTCCGAAATCCTCGCCAACCCAAATAGCAGAACCCGTGCCAACCCCGTTTTTCCAGGTTTTTCGGCAGAAAAGGAATGAGGGTGTCCCGAATCAGGACACCCCCGCCAAGCCAGGCGTCCCGATTTGGGACACCTCGCCGCGGGCCGGCTAGTCCGACGCGGCCACGCCCCCGCGCGGCCCGCGGCCCGCGCCGGCCCTCTTCGCCGCATGCTGGCCGAACCAGTAGGAGTAGAGCGGGCTCAGGCCGTTCACCGAGACCTGCATGTCCATCTCGGGCGGGATGTCCGCACCGTAGCTCATCCGCGCGCGGTCCACGAGCAGGTAGTCGACCACGCCGATGCCGACCGGCTCCGAGACGTCGAGGTCGCCGTGGATGAAGTTCGGGTTCCCGAACACGCCCTGCACGCTCTTGAGCTCCGGCGTCTCGACGGGGAAGGCCTCGACGCTGCCGAGCCGGTTCATCGTCTGGATGTTGCCGCCCGCGAGACGGCCGTCGATGAAGACGACCACGTCGTTCGGCTGGTTCGCGATCTTCGGCGTCACCCCGTTCACCGTCTCGAAGTACGCCAGCAGAGGATGCGACGGGCGTCCGACGTTGTTCACGTACAGCGTCCCCCCCGCGCGCAGGTAGCTCAGGTCGCCGAACGCCCCCGCCGACACCGTGATGTCGCCACCCGCCTGCAGCAGCCCGTTCGGCTCCAGCTTCCCGGCCGTGTAGATCGACAGGTCCCCGCCGACGACCAGCGCCGCCGTCCCGCCCAGGCCGCTGAAGTTCGCGGTCAGATCGGGAAGCTTCATCTCCAACGTGTGTATTTCGTCATTCGAGTCCAAAGTCGCCAAAGAGGCCTTCACACCCGACACGAGGCCCTGCGTCGGCGCATCTTCAGCCGTCCCCCCAACGAAATTCGCGCCCGAGGACGCGGCAATCCACGCATCGCCGGAGATGACACCGTAGATCTTTCCGCGAACCACCAGCCCCTTGCAGGATCCACCAACGGACATGTTGATTCTGTCTGCGGAGATCGCCGCGGTCAAATCCTCGGCATTCGCACATCCTCCTCTGCTCAGCGGGGCGACATATCCCTCTTGCGCGACATCGCCCCTCGCCACCAGTGTTACGGTGTCGCCAGCCGAAATGCCACCCGTCCCCTGAATGAAGATACGGCCACTCGACCGACCGTTCCCATCGGCCCAGACGGCCGCGTGCCCTGCCGAACCGACGGCGCTCAGATTTCCGGAAACGGCGACATCACCGTTGCAGGCCCGCAGTTGCGCCTCCTCTTCAGCGCGAACCGATCCTGCCATGGCAATGTCACCGACCGAACCGTCCCCGTGTGAAGCGGCAATCAGCACGCGCCCTCCCTTACCTTCGGCAGTCGCCACCCCGTCCATCTGAATGTCGCCCGCGGTCGTCCGACCCATGCCGGCCGCCAACACCATGGTGCCATCCTTTCCATCGGCAGACCACCGTGCGTTGTCACCCACCCGGATCGATCCCTTCGAACGATCACCGACTCCGGCATAAGCCTGGATGGATCCTCCATCTCCATTTGCCGAGATGGCTCCCTCCACCTCAATGTCACCCCTCGCTCCTTCACCATACCCCGTCTGAAGGACAACCAATCCCGCCTGCCCGTCCGCGGAAAGGAGTCCTGCCTGATGTATGTCACCACGCGATTCGTCCCCATAGGCTGAAAAGACACGCACCCATCCATTCTCGCCATTGGCCTCGACCGTGCCGGAGATGTTCGCGTCTCCACTTGCCGCAGTCCCGTCTCCGACCGCAATCATGATCTGGCAATTCTCGTCATTCGCCGCAACGGTTCCCGATATGTTCACGTCGCCCTGTGCATTGTCCACATAGCCACTCCTGATGTCGATCCTGGAGCCTTCCCCTTTGGCCAGCACACGACCGGACTTCTGGACATCGGCCGAACCCGAAGAGCCCGTCTCGTGACCCGCATAGATGGACACAACCCCGCGCGCACCATCCACCTGGACCGTTCCAGACACCTTGACATCTCCTCGCGATCCCTTCCCGGCCCCGGTCGCGACCTGTACCAGACAATCCACGCCGTTCGCCAAAACGGTTCCCGCGATGTTCACATCTCCCTCCCAGGACTCCGCCAGACCACTCTCGACGGCGACTCGGGATTCATCGCCCCGGGCAACGAGCCGACCGGACTGAAGGATGTTGACGGAACCAGACGAACCGTCCACGCCACCCTCGCCACCCCCTCCAGCACAGACGGCCAGTTGACCACGTTCACCTTCGATCTGCATCGTCCCCGACACCGTCACGTCACCACGCGCCCCATCACTGTGACCCGACAGAACGACAATACGGCCGTCCGTGCCCCGAACCGACAGCATTCCGGAAACGTCGACATCGCCCTGCGCGTTCTCCCCATAGGCCGAACTCAGATGGATCCCTCCCCCATCTCCGTCAACGACGACTGTCCCCGGCAAAACGATGTCGCCAGAAGAACCACGCCCGGAACCTGTGATCAACTGGACATTTTCAGCTTCGACCGTTCCAGACAGATTGACGTTCCCACTCGCGCCATCGCCTACCCCAGTGGAGACGGCGACTGAGCCACCCATCCCCTTCACGGAGATCGTACCCGCGATGTTCACGTCTCCCCGCGCATTCTCGCCATCACCCGTCTCTATGCCGATTAGGGCATTTTCGCCGTGCACGGCCAACCGTCCCGTCTCCGTGACGGCAACGGACCCAGAGGAGGCGTCTCCGATTCCCGAAGCCACGCGGAGGACGCCACGTGCGCCATCGACCTGCACCGTCCCCGACACCGTGACGTCGCCTTGCGCGTCCCGTCCATACCCCGCATAGGCGAGCACCGCGGCAGACGCGCCCGCCGCCGAGATCTCCCCCGACACCGAAATATCCCCTCGTGAACCATCTCCCTGGATCCCCGTCGCAAGCTGCACGACATTCGCCGAAAGCGAGCCCGAGACGTTGATGTCGCCGCACGCTCCCTGTCCATAGGCCGAATAGATCCTGACATCACCGCCGGACGACACGACCGACCCGTCGATTCGGACATTGCCCTCCGCGCCGTCGGTCACGCCGGCTTCAATGTCAACGGTTCCGGCGGCTTTCACCGCTGCGCCTTCGTCGACCACGACATTGCCATAACTGTAGATCCCCACACCACCAGTCCGGGCCGTGACGTCGGCGGAGACGATCACGTCGCCCGCCGACACCGCGGAGACGTCCCCGAGGGCGTCCACTTCCGCATTGACGTCAAGGTCGCCAACGGCCAGAAGCGACACACTTCCCGCCGTGGACTTCAACTTGCCGTTGACCACGAGATCATCATAGGTCTCAAAGGAAATATCCCCCGCCTGGATTCTCGAACCGGTCCTCACGGCGGCAAGGCGCGGTCCGTTCCCCGTCTCCGCGGACGGGGCCGACGCGAGAGCCCCCGCCGACTTGACCGCAAGCGCCCCATCGACCAGCAGATCACCGAGCAGCACGTCTCCGTCAGCCTGTGCGAAGTCGCCCAAAGAGACCGAAATCCGCCCGCCCTCGACTTCGTCGACGACCATTCGGTCGGAACCGGCGATCAACAGGGATTTCGTCCCCGTGAAATCCCCCGCCGCCGAGACGCCTTTCCCAAGCAGCGCCACCTGGTCGGCCGTGAACTTCGCCCCCCCGTCGACCTCCACGCGACCACCGAACGACGAGAAGGACGGCACAAGCGACGAGCCATCCCGGATCGCGGATTCGTTGGCGAGGTTGCCCGCCGCGACGCCGAACAATCCCCCGACGTTCACGACGGCATTCGCGCCGAACGCGACGCCCGAGGGGTTGACGACCCACACGCTGCCGCTGCCGTTGACGATGCCGTCGATCTGTGACTTGCCCGCCGAGGCCGCGACCAGGTTGAAGAACGTCGTCCCGCCACCGTCGAAGCCGAGCGTCTTCCCCTGCGGCACGTCGAGCTTCGACCAGTCCAGGACGGCCGACGCGGACGACGACGCGAAGCGCGCCTCGGACGAACCGTTCTTCGAGAGCGTCGCGCGCGTCGCCTGCTCGAGCACCGCCGAACCGCCGAGGACGGGCGTTCCGGCCGGCAGCTGCCGGAACGCCACAAGCACCATCGCCAGCAGGAGTGCGCCCTGTCGGCGGGGAAGACGTCCTGTCCGCTCCATCTTCACTTGACGACTTCCTCCTGCGACGTCTGGCCGGCGCCATGGGCCTCCCACCAGTCCAGCGCCTGCTGTTCGGTCTTGAAGTCCTGGCCCGTAATCGCCTTGAGATTCTTCGCGG
>R26__coassemble_1593_pt1 | contig 11114 bp, 5 predicted proteins | sample R26__metabat2_high_PE_030 | metagenome-assembled genome bin R26
AATCCACAGGCCGGTCTGCTGGTGTCGCCCGATCGGGACTGGACCTTCGAATGCTTCACGCGGCTCGACGCGAATCCCAACGGGATGAAGGTCTTCGCGTCGACTTTCTGGCATGTGAACGGCAACGATGCCGACCGCTGGATGCTGATGTTCAAGCCCAATGCCGCAACGGGAGGATGTAACGTGGAATGCTACTGCGGCAATCCGGACATCCGCACCAACAACACGGACTACGTCTTCGCCGAATTGTCCGCTGCGGAACAGGATGCGCTCAGGAGCGGCTACCATCATCTGGCCCTGACGCATCGGGTTGACCGGGATGCAGGCAAGACCGTCTGGAAGTTCTACTATGACGGCGTTCTCCGTGATACGCGCACGCTTGACGCGCTGCCCGTGACACACAATCGCACCGGACTGGACAATGCGTTTGAAATCGGGGGACGGGCCATGTCCCAAAACGCGTTTCCGGGATCGATCGACTACTGCCGCATCTCCGATGAAGCGCTTGAACCGTCGGCGTTCCTGAATGCTGGCGGCGCGGGCACGGTTCCCGCGAAGGACCCGACCCTGGCGCGCTGGCCGCTGGGCCGCACGGCCGCGGGAACGATCGACGGTGCGCCGTCCGTGGGCACGTACCACCTCAGCGGCGGACTCGTCAAGGCCTTCGAGAGTGATACGATCGGCGACAAGTTGCTGGTCGCGGATGACGATCGGGCCTTTGACGGACAGATCCCGAATTCGGCCACGTCCCTGAAGGCGTCCGACAATGTCGGCTGCCTGGCGGCGTTCAGAGGCGAGAGTGGAGCCGCGCTGAAGGTTCCCAATCTGGGATCGAAGTTGACGCTCACGAACGACTTCACCGTGGAGGGCTGGTACAAGTTCGAGAACCGGTGCCAGGCGCGCAATTTCGTCTGGCTACGACTGTGTGGCGCCTTCAACTACAATGGTGCGGGCTGGGCGCTCCAGCTCTACTACAGTCCGCAGGACACGGTCCATCCCTGCTATTTCGCCCTGCACGTGCAGGAGAACAACACGGTTCGCCTTCATGGTTCCGTGTCGCCGAACCTCGGCGACGTCGCGCTCGGCTCGGAGGACGTCTGGCGGCATCTGGCGCTCGTCTACGACTGCGATGGCGGTGAAGGTGAACGCGGTATCTGGCGGTTCTACGTGGACGGCGTCCTCTGGGGAACATGCACGAACACGCAGGGCGTGACGCCGGGACTTGCGTATCCGGCCGATTTCTATCTCAATGACGCTTCGGCCGGGACGCCCCAGGCCGCGGCCGGCAAGTACGACCACTGGCGCGTCTGCCGCGCCGCGCTTGCGCCGGAACAGTTCCTGTGCGCGACGGACGGCGCGCGCGATGCGACGGACGTACTCGCCTACTGGCCGATGGACGTGAAGCGCGGCGTCTATCTCGACGGCCGGGATCTGACCGGCTCCTACACGTTCACGAAGGAGCCTTTGGATTCCCGGATGGCAGCCGTCGTGGACGACACGCCGCCCCAGGCCGGTCGCGCCGCGGATGCGGGGTCGGTCGGCTTCGCGAACCACGGTGGCAACAACGCGTACCTGGTGACGACCGAGGCGGACGTCCGCGAACTCTTCCGTTCGCCGAACTGGACGTTCGAATCCTGGTTGAAGCGGACGGATGGGAATACGATTTGGCAGGTCCTCTTCGGTGCCTCCAGCGGTAATGTGGCGCCGACGTTGACGGGCTGGCCAGGATCGGCGTTCTTCTTCACGTATCGTCCAGAGAACAACAAGGGCTTCGTGATGTGGAGCGACAACACTGTCAGTGACACGCAAGACAAGGCCTTCACGGACGGGAACGGGGGACCTGTCCTGCTTCCGCTCAACGAGTGGGTGCACGTGGCGCTCTCGTTCGAGAACGACGGGACGACAGCACGGTATCGGCTCTACACGAACGGGACCGAGGCCGCGACGATGAGCGGCAGTTTCAAGGGATATAGTACCGTGGGCGGGTTCCTGGTGGGTGGACGTCCCTCAAGCGCAAACTCCTTCCGCGGCTACATGGCGGACATGCGGCTTTCGTCGAAAACGCTCGTGCCGGGCGAATTCCTCTGCGACGAGACGTCCCCGGTCCGTTCGACCATCGGCTTCTGGCCGCTTGACTACGCGAATGGTCAGTTCGACCTCGGCAATCGGCTGGGTCTGCTGGCCGACTTCGGCTCGCACGCGGTGACAGGTCTTGTCGCCGGTGCGCGGCACAGCGTACCCAACCCTGATGCATCCGCTGGCTTCAAGGGGGATCCCACCCATAACACGGGCGCGGTTGCGCTGACCTCGGGCGGCTGGGCGGGGACCTCGCTGGCGAGCTATCTCGGCGGCGCGTTCACGGCAGAGGGCTGGATCAAGTGGTCGAACACGGCGGGGGCGGTTTGCGAGACGGTTGTCGGCAGTTGGAACACCGTCACCAACGGCGGCTGGCGTCTGATGCTCGACTCCACCGTCTCGCCGGCGAAGTTCCATCTGCACGCGCGCTACGGGAAGGGCTTTACGCGCATCGTCGACGGCCTGTTCCCCTACGACGCCTCCACGTTGAAGGACGATTGGCACCATCTGGCCCTCGCCTATGACCCGTTGCGTGCGACCGGCGTGTGGACGCTGTCCGTGGATGGCATGATGGCGGGCTCCGTCACGAACTTTTTCCGTCCGACGCTTGGCATCCCCGGCGATGGCCTGTTCCGCCTCGGCGCGGATCCCCATGAGCCGGACGCGGTATCGTTCATCGGCGGGGTCGACATGTGGCGGCTCTCCGCCGGTGCGCTGACGAAGGAGGACTTCCTCTATCGTCGTCCGAGCGGTACCGTCGTCTACTTACGTTGATTCCTCTTCACTTCGACAATCAGGTTTCAGAATTATGCGTACAGCTTGTGTTGCCCTTTTCGCGGTTTCCTCGATCTCCGCTCTCGCGGCGAAGGGGCCGGTCCTCTATCCAAACGGCTCGTTCGAGGCGATGCGGTTCGGCACGCCCGGAAGCACGGAGATGGGTCTTGGCTACATCTCGAAGGCCACGCCGTTCGATCCCGACGGCGACGGCGACTGGGACATCGCCTCCGGCGGCGGCAGTCTGATGGGCAGCGTCTACCGCTTCTACGAGAATCCGGGTTCGGAGAAGGGGACAGTCCCCGTCTTCAAGGCCGCGAGCCGGGCGAACCTGATCGGGCACTTCAACTTTGCGCTGCGCGACGACGGGGGCTACACGTTGGCGAGTCCGGCCCAGTTCATCTACTCGCAGACCGACGGACGGCTCGGGCCGCGGATTCGGAGCACCGTGGGGAGGGACAACGTCCACTGGGGACGGGTGCGCTGCAACAGCTGGCGCGGGCGGGACTTCGACGGCGACGGCCGCGACGACGTCGTCGTGGGCGTGGGGGACTGGCGCGAGTACGGCTGGGACAACGCCTACGACCGCGCTCGCCAGGCCTGGACGAACGCGAACTGCCGTGGGCTCGTCTACCTGCTCCGGAACGTCGGCACGACGGCCCAGCCCTCGTACGAGGCCCCGCGGCTCGTGCGCATCGAGAACGGCATGCCGATCGAGACCATGGGCAATCCCCATCCCATGCTGGAGGACTTCGACGGCGACGGCGACCTGGAATTCCTGCTCTCCGACTTCCCCGGCACCTTCACCTACTTCGAGAACGTCGGCACGCGCACGAAGCCGGTCTACACGTCGGGACGTCTGCTGCATGGCGCGGACGGCCGGCTGCTCGAGGCCCCCGAGTGCATTCCGATGCCGCAGGCGGTCGATCTCGACCGCGACGGACGGCTCGACATCGTCGCCGCGCAGGAGGACAGCCGCGTGACCTTCTACCGGAACACCGGCCGCATCGACCGCGGACTGCCCGTCTTCGAGCCGGCCGTCTTCCTCCGGTGCGAACGCGATCTGCTGCACTTCGGGATTCTCACCTCGCCCTTCGTGGTGGACTACGACGGCGACGGCGACGAGGACATCGTCGTCGGTGACGCGGCGGGCTACCTCGCCTGGTTCGAGAACGTCTCCGGCAGGGGCGTCGCCGAGCCGAAGTGGGAGGGTCCGCACTACATCGCCTGCGTGGAGCCGGATTGGGAGCACGCCGACGTCTCCGTGCGCCCCGATACGTTCCAGGCGAGTCCGTTCAAGCACCGCGCCGGCCACAACGGGTCCATCCAGGGACCGATCGAGGCCGGGTTCGGCTACACGTGTGAGACGGTGGCGGACTGGGACGGCGACGGTGACCTCGACATCATGTACAACTCCATCTGGGGCAAGCCGATGCTGCTGGAGAACGTCGGAACCCGCACCAAGCCGCGCTATGCCGCGCCGCGCGGCGTCGAGGTGGAATGGGGCGAGGGCGGTCAGCCGCAGCTTTCCTACGGCTGGCTCGTGCCGGCGGCGACTGGGAATCCGAAGGAGATCGTCACCCATTGGCGCACCACGCCGCACATGTACGACCTGAACGGCGACGGGCTCATGGATCTCGTCATGTGTGACACGGAGGGGTATCTCGCCTTCTTCGAGCGCTACCGCGACGGCGCGGGCGCACTGCGCCTGCAGGCGCCGCGGCGGGTGCTGAACGACGCTCGCACGAATGCGCCGATCGGCATCGACCGCTGGAACGAGGGCAATGGCCGGGGGCGCGGCGGCGGCAGCGGTCGGCGCAAGTTCGTGCTCGGCGACTGGGACGGCGACGGTCTCGTGGACATCCTCATGAACGGCGACAACGTGGTGCTGTGGAAGCAGGTGAAGAGCGCGAAGAAGGGGGAATGGCGGTTCGTCCGCGCGGGAACCTTCATCGAGAAGCGCATCTCGGCCCACTCCGTGTGCCCCGCGCTCGCCGACTTCGACGGCGACGGCAAGAAGGAGCTCGTCGTCGGCATCGAGGATGGTGTGCTCTATCGGTTCCGCGAACAGACAGGAGAGGGAAAATGACAGACGAGAAAAAGGATTTCATGTGGGCGATGCTCGTTCATCTACCGGGAATGGACGAGAAGGCGTATCGCGACGTCGTCGACCGGATGGTCGAGGCGGGCGTCAACACGCTGGTGCTCGCGACGCATGACGGAGTCCGTCTGCCGAGCCATCCCGAAATCGCGCGCGCGGACGCCTGGTCGCCCGACAAGCTCGCCGCCGAGGTGACTCGGTTGAAGGGGCTCGGTATCACGGCCATCCCGAAATGCAACTTCTCGATGGCGCACGCCGGGTGGATCGGGACGTGGAAGCGTAAGACCTCGACGCCGGAGTTCTACCGTTTCTGTGCGGATGTCGTCCGTGACGTGGCGGAGATCTTCGGGAAACCGCCGCTCTTCCATCTTGGCATGGACGAGGAGGGGGATTCGTCCTGCCAGCGGAACTGCGACTTTGTCGTCGTGCGCGATCCCGAGCTTTTCTGGCACGATGTCCGCTTTCTGTGCGACGAAGTCAAGAAGGCCGGAGCGCGTCCGTGGATCTGGGGCGACGAGGCGTGGTTCCGGCGAGATGCCTTCTATTCGCACTTCACGAAGGACATCCTCGTCTCGAACTGGTTCTACGGACGCACATTCAATCCCGAGAACCGCGAACGCGGCTACGAGGTTCCCCGCATGAAATCCTACGCGGAGTTCGACGCGCACGGCTTCGATCAGGTTCCCTGCGGGACGGTGTGGGTGCCGGACTACATGCAGAAGGCGCATTGCCGGGCGAACGATGTGAACTTCCCGTTGACCGTGGCGCACGCACGCCGCGTGGTCTCCCCCGAGCGCCTCAAGGGTTTCCTGATGACCGTGTGGGCGGGATTGACGCAGCAGAACCGTGAACTCTTCCTGCACGCCGTCGATCTCGTCAACCAGTCCAAACGAATCTGAAACGGGGACAGACCCCTGAAATGTGGGGACAGACCCCTTAAGTGCAGGGACAGACCCCTTGAAATGAGGATAGACCCCAGTATGTGACGCAATGTGACGCAAATTGACGCAAAGTGACGCTTGTGGAGCGGGTGGGGTTGTGATATACTATGCGTCGAGGAGCGAAAATGGTGATAATTGACATAAAAGCAATCAAAAAGGAGTTGGAGGCGTTACCTCTGGGGTCGATTGTCGAGCGTACGTCTAATGGAGTCGTGCGTTATTCCCACCAGTGGCGTAAGGGTGGGAAGACGCATAGTTATTGCCTGCGTCCGGAAGATGTGCCGTCTTTGAGGGAGAAAATCGAGAGACGGAAGGCCCTTCAGCGGATTCTGAAGGAGAATGCTGCGTCTGCGCGTGCCGAGGCGGAGTATTTCACCCAGGTGACGACAGGCGATGAACTCAAGACTTGGATGCGGCAGGCGTTGGGGTTGGAGAAGCGGGACGCGTTTCCCTCGCTGGTGCGCTTCCTTTCTGGCGTCCGTGAATCACGGGTATTCATCCTGTACGGACTCCGCCGCACCGGCAAGACGACGATGCTGCAGCAGGCGGTCGCCTCGCTGCCAGTGGATGAATTCGACCGGGCCGCATACGTTCAGGTCACGGGTTCGGACACGATGGCGGATGTCAACGCCGACCTTGAGAAGCTGCGCGGCGCTGGTTGTCGATATGTCTTCATCGACGAAATCACGATGATGGAGGATTTCATCGACGGGGCGGCGTTGCTGGCGGATATCCATGCACCGCTCGGACTCAAGATCGTGCTTTCGGGAACGGACTCGCTCGGGTTCTGGTTTTCGCTTGGCGATGCACTCTACGATCGCGCGTATGTCATGCATACGACCTACATTCCGTTCCGCGAGTATGCACGGCTTCTACGCCTCGAGGATGTCGACGACTACATCCGATACGGCGGGATGCTGCGCCCGGGAGCACCGTTGCGCGACGAGAACGGCGTCGAGACCGAGGATACGTCGTTTCGGTCCGAAGAGGCGCTTCGACGGTATGTCGACACCGCGATCGCGCGGAACATCCAGCACGCGCTCGCGACCTACGCAGACGGGACCCGGTTCCTGGAGCTCCGTCCGTTGTTCGAGGCCGGAGAGCTAACCGGAGCCATCAACCGTGTCATCGAGGACGTCAACCACCGTTTTCTGCTTTCCGTGCTCGAACGCGATTTCAAGTCGCACGATCTCGGCGTCGCCGCCCGGAATCTCCGAAACGAACGAGACGCGTCGCATCGGCTGGAACTACGTGACGTCGTCAGTTTCGCCACGGTCACCGAGGCGCTGAAGTCGGTTCTGGAAATCCGGGACCGTGCCGAGCGGACGATTCAGGTGACGACCGGGCAGGTCGCGGAGCTGAGGCGCTATCTGCGTGCGCTCGACCTGATCGTTGAAGTGCCGCTTCGGCATGTGACGGATGACGGACGGATCATCGAGGACGAACTCACACTGATTTCCCAGCCAGGGATGCGTTGGTGCCAGGTCGAGGCGCTTGTGGACGCGATGATGCGGGACAAGGTCTTCGCCGCAGTGTCGGAAATCGACCGTAAATACATCACGGGGCGCATCAAGGATGAAGTCCGCGGAAGAATGCTGGAGGAGCTCGTTCTCCTTGAAAACATCAAATGCGGCCGCACAGCGTACAAACTTCAGTTCGACGCGGGTGAGATCGATATGGTGACTGCCGACGAGGAGTCCGGTAAACTCGAATTGTTCGAGATCAAGCATTCGTCAGAACGGGAAGACGGACAGTTTCGTAATCTTGTCGACGAGCGAAAGCTCGGGCTTGTCCGTTCGCGACTCGGGGAAATTGCCTCACGCACGGTCCTCTATCGCGGCGAGAACGTTGATCTCCCGAACGGCATTCGTTTCCGCAACGTGAATGCGTACCTGATCACTTTGGGAAGGGGTGTGGGAAAATGAAGAAAATCAATTACGGGCTGGTTTCACTCAGGGGGTTATCGATGAAAAACGCAATTTTCGTTGTTTTGTTCTCGGCGTGCGGTATCACTGTCGCGCGCGATTTCTCCATTGTTGACTTCGGCGGTGTCGGTGACGGGAAGACGGACTGCACGACGGCGTTCGCGAAGGCCGTCGACGCCGCGCATGATGCAGGTGGCGGACGCGTGACGGTGCCGGCCGGCACGTGGTTCACGGGACCGATCCAGTTCAGGAGCAACGTCGAGCTTCACGTCGACGACGCGGCGACGGTTCGCTTCAACGGGGACCCTATGGCGTACCGTCCGCTCGTGCGGTCGTCGTTCTCGGGTATTGAGTGCTATTCGCTGTCGCCGCTCGTCCATGCGCAGGGTTGCACGAACGTGGCGGTGACGGGGGGCGGACTCTTCACGCCCGTCATGGACACCTGGCGGATCTGGTTCGACCGCGAGACGCCGGAGATGCTCGCGGCGATGGGGCAGCTATACGCGTGGGGCGAGGGTGACGAACCCGTCGAGAACCGACGCGCGGCCGATCTGCCGGGCGCGCGGTTCCGTCCGTGCTTCTTCGAGTTCGAGAACTGCCGGAATGTGCGGCTGGAGGGATTCCGCATCCGGCAGAGTCCGCTCTGGACGATCCATCTCCGTCTCTGCCAGGACGTCGTCGTGCGCGGGCTGGACATCTTCGGTCTCGGCCACAACAACGACGGCATCGACATCTGCTCGTCCGCACTATCAGATGCCGGAGGAGGATGCGGCGTCGCCTGCCGTTGCCTACTCCGATCTCGTGACCGGGGCACTGAAGAACTATGACTGGATCGATTTGAAGTGAGACAGGAGACCATGCCCATGTTGAAGAAGAAGGTTGTCTTGGCCGGAATCGTGACGGCAGTGGCCCTGGGAGGATTCGCCCGCAACGAGTCGTGGGTGCCGAAGGCACCGCCGGCACCGCCGGTGTCGGCGCTCACGAACGAGGCGCTGTACATCGAGTGGAAGTTCCGCGAGGACGTCAGCGATCCGAAGAGCGGACTCGATAATCGGGAATTGAGCAGGCTCGCCGAGAAGATGTACCAGGAGGCCAAGCCCGGACCCGAGGGATGGCGCGAGGTCAAGGCGGACATCATCAGGGCGTTCTGCGAGAAGATGGCGATTGGCGCGAGCGGGTACGACTGGTTCCCGGCGATTGCCTGCTGGGACCGCTATGCGCGTCCGCTCAACAAGGTCATCTGCAGTTGGCGCGACGGCCTCGTCTCGAAGACGTACTTTCCCGACAAGCAGAAGCTCGCGGGCGACGGCTGCCGCACGGGGCGCTGGAACGTGTGGAAGGACTTCGACCACTCCGTTCCCGAGTGGGACGTCATCCTGCGCCTTGGCTTCCCCGGAATGAAGGCGCGCCTCAGGGCGAACTGGAAGGACACGCCGTACTACCGCTCGGGGGAGACGGTGATCGACGCGGTCATCGCGCTCACGGGGCGCTTCGAGGCGAAGACGCGGGAGGAGATCGCGTCCGGACGTTGGTCGGGGCACCGTCTCGAACGTCTCGAGAAGGAGGCGGCGTCGCTCGCGCGTCTGCGGCGCGGCGCGCCCGAGACCTCGTACGACGCGATGATGTTCATCTGGATCTACTTTTTCACGTCCGAACATCTCGAACGCATGCAGGTGCGTTCGCTCTCGAACCTCGACGTCTGCCTGAAGCCGTTCTACCGCGCCGATGTCGCGGCGGGACGCACCACCGAGGCGGAGTTCCGCGAGCAGCTCACGCACTTCTGGTGGCAGTGGGGCTCGATCGACAACTACTGGTGCCAGCCGGTCTCGGTCGGCGGCACGAAGAAGGACGGCACGACCGAGTTCGACGACTTCACGAAGATCGTCCTTGACGTCCACGACGTCTGCGCGCTGCCGACGCCGAAGCTGCTCGTCAAGACCGCGCCGAACACGCCGGACTGGGCGTGGCGCAAGATGCTCGACATGCACCGTCGCCACCGCTCGCTCTGCTACATCGGCGAGACCGGCGTGCGGAATGTCTTCCTCTCGCAGGGGTACACCGAGGAGGACGCCCGCACCTGCGAGCTGCGCGGCTGCTACGAGGCCGTGCCCTACAAGGGCATGAACCGCACGACCGCGGGGCATCTGAATCTTGTGAAGCCGATCGAGGAAATGCTCGCCGAGGCATCTGGTAGGGTCGGCGCTCCGTCGCCGACCGCGGCCCCCCTCGGAACTTTCGATGCGTTCAAGAAGGAGTACCTGAGGCGGGTGGTGGAGTCGACCATCGCCGCGCGGGACATCGAGACCGCGTGGGGCGGACATCTCGAGAAGATCAATCCGGCGATTCTCTTTTCTCTCGCGACCACCTACAGCGTCGAACGTGGAATCGACGCCTTCGAGCGCGGAACCGAGAAGGGGAACAACTCGGGGCTCAACATCACGGGCCTCGGCACGGCGGTCGATTCGCTCCTGGCGGTGAAGGAACTCGTTTACGAGGGTGGTGAGAAGGTGAGAGGTGAGAGGGGTGAGATAAGCTTGAGTGAGCTTGGAAGGATCATGGCGGAAAACTGGAAGGGACACGAGGCGCTGCGCGAGCGGATGCGGCGCTCGAAGCGCAAGTGGGGCAACAACGACGCCGAGGCGAACGCGCTCGCGACCGAGATCGTCGCGGCCTACGCGGCGGAATTAATCGGGAAGCCCAACGGGCGCGGCGGCAGGTTCCTTCCCAACGGACACAGCGCGCGGCAGTTCATCGTGCTTGGGGAGAAGACGGGGGCGACGCCCGACGGACGGAACGCCGGCGACGAGCTCTCGAAGAACATCTCCCCCGCGCCTGGCGCGGACACCGAGGGCGTGACGGCGCTCGTCCTCGGCACGACCTCGATGGATTCGCGTCTGCTGCCCGGGGACTTCCCCCTCGACGTGATGCTGCTCGCGAGCTCCTATGCGGGCGACAAGGGACTCGAGGCGATGAAGACGATCGTCACGACCTATCAGGACCGTGGCGGCATGCAGATCCACTTCAACGTGGTCGACCCCGCGGAGCTGCGCGACGCGCAGCTGCATCCCGAGCAGTACCAGAACCTGCAGGTACGTGTCTGTGGTTGGAACGTCCGCTGGAACGACTTGCCGAAGAAGGAACAGGACGAATACATCCGCCGCGTTGAGACCCAGCAGAACATGTAGGGGTGGGCATTGGTAATCTCGTCAAGGAATGTCATGAAACACAAGGTCGCGGTGCTGTTGGCCGTCTGGGGCGCGATTGTTGGCTCGGCGGGGGGGCTACACGCTTCGGGAC
>R26__coassemble_1603_pt1 | contig 11067 bp, 9 predicted proteins | sample R26__metabat2_high_PE_030 | metagenome-assembled genome bin R26
TTCGGACTTTCAAACGGACCGCGGCTTCTGGGACATCGATTTTGATGATTTAAAGTCGTTTATCGAGATCAACACCCTCGGCACGGTGATCCCCTCGAAGATCTGGGGACTTCAGATGGCGCGGAACGGCGGAGGGGCGATCCTCAATTTCGGCTCGATGAACACGTACCGTCCGCTCACGCGCGTCGCGCCCTATGCGATGAGCAAGGCGGCGATCGCGAACTGGACGATGTTCTTCGCGCAGTACATGGCGCCGGCAAAGGTCCGCGTGAACGCGGTCGCGCCGGGCTTCTTCGTGAACGAGCGTTCACGCAAGTACCTCTGCACGCCGGACGGCGGACTCTCCGCGCGTGGCGAGCAGGTGATGGCGCACAGCTGCATCAAGCGCTTCGGCGAGGCCGAGGAGCTGCTCGGCTGCGTGAACTGGCTCCTGGACGACGAGAAGGCCGGTTTCGTCACCGGCATCACCGTGCCCGTCGACGGCGGCTTCCTCGCCAGTGCCGGCGTGTAGGGGAAATGACGGGAGACGGACCATGAGGAACCTGACGATTCTCGCTGCGCTGACGGTTGTCGTCACGGCATTCGGCGCGCCGGCGCCGGTGCCCGCCCGGCTTGGCATCGGCATGGAATGCCTTGACCGCGACCTCTGGGATCCGTACCCCGCGCTGCCCAATCTCGCCGAACTCGGCATCACGCGCGCGCGGCTCCAGAGCGGGTGGGCGCGCACAGAGAAGACGAAGGGCGTCTACGACTTCGCGTGGCTCGACCGCATCGTCGACGAGCTTGTGAAGATCGGCGTCGAGCCCTGGATCTCGCTGTCCTACGGCAATCCGATCTACGCGGTCGCCGCGGACGGCGAGCAGGACTACACCGGCCAGAAGATGTTCCCGCTTCGCAGCGAGGAGGGCACGGCCGCCTGGCGGAACTACGTCCGCGCGATCGTTGGCCGCTATCGGGACCGCGTGAAGATCTGGGAGGTCTGGAACGAACCGGACTGCGCCCATTTCCTCAAGGTCCCCGAAGGCGAGAGCTGGGCCGTCCACTACGCGCGGCTCGCGCGCCTCACCGCGGCGACCGTGCGCGAGGTCCAGCCCGCGGCGAAGATCGCGGTCTGCACGGCGAGTGGGCCGGACGGACGTGCACGACGCGTGGTCGAGCTTCTCGAGCAGGGTGTCGCCGCGTTCGCCGACATCTATTCCTTCCATGCCTACCGCGCCGTTCCCGAGGGCTACAACCGTCAGGAAAGCGACGCTTTCAGCGCCTGCATCCGCCGCTTCGCGCCGAAGATCGAGCTCTGGCGCGGCGAGGCCGGCATCTCGTCGCAGCGGAGCGGGCGCGGCGCCTTGTCGGACCTGCCGCTTTCGGAGGAGATGCAGGCCCGATTCGTTTCGCGCCATCTTGTCCGCGACCTCGCCGATCCGGGGATCGCGTTCACATCCTACTTCCATCTTTTCGACTTCGACCACTATTCCCACGAGGTGACGTACCACTACGGCGTGCTGCGCGACAAGGACTATTCCCGCAAGCCCTCGTTCGACGTGCTGAAGCGCGTGAAGCAGTTCTTCGACGACGGCTTCACCGTCCCGGACGGCACGATCTCGATGACGCTCGAGCACGCCGCGCGCCGCAAGGCGCCACCGTCCGAGGACGCGCTCGTGACCGGCGCGGCGATCTATCCGTTCAAACGCCGCGGCCTGCCGCTCTTCGCCGTGACGTCGTGCTGGCCGGCGCATGAGGAGATGCCGCCGATTGAGGTGAAGGCACAGGTGTTTCTTGGCGACTCATCGAACTGGCAAGATCCTGTCATACTCGATCTTCTGAGCGGAAACGTGAGGCGCCTTGACCCCGTCAAGGACTGGCCCACCCCGAAGGTGCGTTTCGACCTCAGGAACCACGTTCAGGTGATCACCGAGGCACTAGCGCTCGAACCGTACGTGAAGTTGCCGCCGCGCGCGGGCCGGGGAACGGATGTCCCGAAGGGACCGTCCGCGCAGAAGAACGTCGAATGAAAGGGGATCGTCAAGGATGTCCTGATTTTGCCAATGTCCACTTGACGAAGTGAAAAAACAAAGTGTACAATGAATCTCGCTGAATCATGTTGTAGAAAGGACTTTAGAATGAATGGAGCAATTGTATCGATTCTCGCCGCCGCGTCGGTCGGGACTGTGTTCGCGGGCGTGCACAACGTCCAGCGGTCGACGGCGCCGGACCGGGTGAAGACGCCGCTCAAGGTCGACATGAAGTATCTCGGCACGCTCAGGCCGCGGGGCGTCGGCGAGATCAAGGGCGAGACGAACTGGCGGCTTGGCTGCGAGATCCTCGACCGCGACTACATGAACTTCGACGAGTACCGGGAGCACGTCGCGCCGCTCGGCATCAAGATCGTCCGTCTGCAGGGCGGCTGGGCGAAGTGTGAGAAGGAGAAGGGTGTCTATGACTTCGCTTGGCTCGACCACATCGTCGACTATCTGAAGACGCAGGGTGTCGAATGCGCGATCGAGACGAGCTACGGCAACCCGATCTACAAGGGCGGCGGGTCGCAGGACCTGGCCGGCGGTTTCCCGACGAGCGAGGAGGGTCTCGCCGGCTGGGATGCGTGGGTTGATGCGCTCACGAAGCACTTCGCCGGGCGTGTGCGGAACTGGCTCATGTGGAACGAGCCGGACATCCCGCCCTACGACGGTTCGCCGAAGAAGACGCCGGAGCAGATCGCCGCGTTCAACGTCCGTACCGCGAAGATCGTGAAGCGGAACATTCCCGACGCGAAGATCGCCGGCCTCTCCCTCGCGCACTGCAAGGCCGAGAGCTTCGAGGCGTGCGTCAAGGGGCTGGGCGAGGACGTGAAGCTCTTCGACACCTTCATCTACCATGGCTATGCGCCCGCGCCAGAATCCAGCTACGCGGAGGTCGAGAAGCACAAGGAGGTCCTCTCGCGCCTTGCCCCGCACGCGAAGATGTGGCAGGGCGAGAACGGATGCCCGAGCGAGATGCGCAACGGAAACTTCGCGCTGTGCAACCGAGCCTGGAGTGAATACAGCCAGGCGAAGTGGGACATGCGCCGCATGCTCGGCGACTTCGGGCACGATGTCTACTCGTCCGTCTACACCATCTGCGACTTCAAGCACATGGGCAAGGGCGTCGACCGCGGCATGAACAACAAGGGCCTCATCCGGGCCAACGAGGACAAGGAGGTCGTCGGCATCAAGCGCGCCTACTACGCGGTACAGAACGTCGTGAGCGTCTTCGACGACACCGTCACGCGCGTCAAGGGGTCGAAGTTCAACGCGGGTTTCGGCACGGACGACCTCTCGATCGCCACCTACCACTACGTGAAGGCCTCCGGCGAGAACATCTTCGTCTTCTGGACCCAGGGACGCGACTGCGGCAAGGTGGGCGGCCCTGACGGCGTGCTTGGAGAAGGCCGGTGGACACTGCCGCTTCAGCGTCCGGGCGACAGCTTCGAGACGCGGCCCGCGTCGTTCACGCTCACGGGTGGCACGGCGTTCAAGGAACCGGTCTGGGTCGATCTCTTCACCGGCCGAGTCTACGAACTGCCGAAGACCTGCCAGATGCAGGGGAAGACGGTGCTTTCCTTCTTCGACGTTCCGGTCTACGATTCTCCGTGTGTCCTTACGGATCGCAGTGCTCTCCTGATGCAGTGATTATGGTATAATATGCTCATCTTTTGAACGGAGAGAAGAGATGAACAGAAGAGAATTCATTGTCGCGAGCGTCGGGGCCGGGATGGCCGCGGCGGCGGTCGCCGACGCGCAGGTGGATGCGAAGACCGATACGAAGATCACGTTCCTCGGCACGAGCCACGGAGCGGTGACGCCCGAGCGGTTCTGCTCGTGCACGCTGCTGCAGGTGGGTGGACGCAACTACGTTGTCGATGCGGCGGATGGCGCGCCCGGTCGCATCCGCGGCGCAGGCGGCGTGTTCCTGCCGGATCTCAACGCGGTCTTCATCACGCATCCGCACTCGGATCACTTTGGAGGGTTGCCGATGCTCCTCGCGCAGCATAGCTTCGCGCATTGGTGCTACAAGAAGCGCGTGAAGCCCGGACTTGTCCTCGACGTGCTGCTGCCGGGCGAGGACTTCTGCAAGAGCATGCTCGACCTCCTCGGTTCGCCGTTGCTGCACCTGCCGAACAAAAAGGTCCAGAACGTGCGCGCCTACGTGCCCGGGGTCATCTTCGACGACGGCAACGTGAAGGTGACGGCCTACGGCAACGACCACATGGGCCGACGCAAGGACGGAACGCAGATTGCGCATTCGCTTCTCTTCGAATGCGCCAACGGCAAGCGCATCTTCTTCTCGGGCGACCTCAGCAGCAAGTATGATCTGCCGCTCGAGGGCATCAAGGACAAGGGGGTGGACCTGCTCGTGAGCGAACTTGTGCACTATCCGATCGCCTGTGCGGTGGAGCGCCTGAAGGGGCTTCCGATCAAGAAGGTCTGCTTCCAGCACTATGGGGACCAGTGGGAGGCTCCCGGGTGGCAGAAGCGCTTTGCTGATTTCGCCGCGCAGTTGACGATGCCCGCCGAACGCGTCAAGGACCTCGATGTGCGTTACGTGTGAAAAGAATCCTCCAGAATATCGTCGTGTGGTTGGCTGTCATCTTCGTCATGGGCCTCGTCGGGATGGTTCGAGCGGATTTGCCGTCAGCGCCGGTGGATGTCCGTACGGTGGATGTGCAGTCCTATGAGGCCCTGAAGGCCGAGAACGAGGCTCTGCGGAAGGAGAATCAGGCCTTGCGCAGGGAACTTGTCGCACGAAGGAATTCGGTGGATGGTGGAGTGTTGCCGGTCAAGGACGTCAATCGAACTCCTGTTCCGGAGGTCAATGCGAAAGACACGGGATTCTGGCTCTCCAGCAAATCGCACATTCGGCACAACCCGAAGTGCCGGAACTATCGTAAGGTCAGAGGGCGCCCTTGTGGTCCGAACGAAGGAAGGCCGTGCAAGGCGTGCGGAGGGTGAGGCATGTGCCGTCTGGGGATTCTGATTCTGGCCACGGCGTGGATGGCTCCCGTCCTTGCGGACATCCTGGCGACGACCTGGAACATGAAATGGTTTCCGTCGGGGCAGTTGGATGTGCGGCAGGAAGACGTGGTGGAGTCCGCGACGACTGCACGTGCGGGTCGGATTCTTCGCGATGCGGTGGATGACCTTTGCCGGCGGTCGAAGGCGGATCTCGTCGTCTTTGCGCAGGAAATGCGAGATTGCGAGGTCTGCACGAACTTCATGAAGTCCGTGGGCGTGACGGGTTTGAAGCTCGCGGCGATCACCCAATTCGCCGACAACGGCGGCGTGCCGCTCTGGCAGCAGGATGCCATCATGACGACGCTGCCGGTTCTGGATGCGGGTTCGGCCCTGTGGTCGCGCGGGAACGGCGTGATGATTCCCCGTGGATTCGCGTATGCGCTTCTCGATGGAGGGCCCCACGGCCCCATCGCGTGTTTCAGTCTGCATTTGAAGAGTAATCTCAATGCCTCTGGAACGGAAATCGAGCACCAGAAGAACATCTACAAGCGGGAGGCCGCGGCGGGACAGGTCCTCGCGGTCGTGAAACGGATGCAGGAACGCCTGCCGGGGAAGAATCTGCGCGTGCTGGTGGGGGGCGACTTCAATACGAACGATGATGACCTCTCCTATGTCAGCGAGGCCACGTTGAGGTCCTTCTTCGGTGCACACTTCCGGAGCTGCTTCCGCGATCTCAGGAAGGAGCAGCGCGTCACGCGTCCATCGACTGGCAATTTCCCCGATGCGACCTTTGACTATATTCTCTACCGGGGATTCGAGCGGATTGTCAGTCGAAAGATCTATTCGGGGGCGGGTGTTTCCGACCACAACCTGGTGGCATTGCGGCTGAGGTGAATTTTTTTACATTTTTTTAAAATAAATTCCCCGCACACTGCGTCTATATAGACGTCGGCTCCATGTCGGGGCCGGAAAGTCTAAGAAAAGGAATGCAGAAATGAAGAAACTCATGATGATTGCGGTGGCCGCGCTCAGCTGCGTGGCACTGAGCGCCGGGAAGCCGGCGGGCGTGCCGTCTATGAACGCGCGTGTTGCGGAGAAAATCGGTCTCTCGGCCGAGGTCCAGCAGCAGATCAAGCAGATCGAGCAGGATTCGCGCAAGGCGATCAAGGAGCTCCAGCTGAAGACGCGGGATGCCATGGAGAAGCAGGCGAGGTTGATGACGGAGGTCAAGCCGGACGAGGCGGCCGTGATGGCCGCGATCGATGAACTGTTCGATCTGCGCAAGGAGATGGCGAAGACCCAGACGAAGCGAATTCTCGCTGTCAAGGCCCTGTTGACGACTGAACAGCTCGAGAAGGCTCTCGAGGAGATGAAGAAGGCACGCGAAGAGCATCGTGCCAAGAAGGATGGAGCTCCGAAGGGGGCGCGGCGTGGTAAGGCCAAGGACGGCCAGACGCCTCCTGCCGATCAGGCTTCCTCCGTCGAGGCGAAGTAGGCATGCTCGACAACGCATCGATCTCGGCGCTCGTGGCGGAACACGGGAAGTGGCTCATGGTTTTCCTCCATGGACTGACCGGGAACGCCACGGACGCCGAGGATGCGTTCCAGGAGACATGGATGCGCCTCGTCCGGTCGCGGGTGGACTTCCGCGGCGAGGGGACGAGGACGTACCTTGTGAAGACGGCGCGGGCGGCCTTGATCGATCTGATGCGGCGAAGACGTCCCATGGAGAGTCTGGACGTTGTGGACGGCAGGGGGGATTCCCCCGTGGCAGAGATTCCCGACGACACGCCGGGACCGGACGTACGCTATGAATCAAAGGCGACCGCCGCGGACGTGCGAAGCGCAGTCGCGTCATTGCCGTTGGCCTGGCGGCAGGTTGTGTTGATGCGGATCGAAGGCGAGATGGATTTCAAGGACATTGCGGCGGAACTGGACATCCCGCTCGGGACCGTACTCACGTGGATGCGTAACGCGACGGCGGAACTCAAGAGGAAACTTGGAGGTACCCGATGATCGAAGACGAATCTTTCAATGCGTTTCTCAAGGACAGACTTGAGGAGGGGGTCGTGGTACCTGAAGTCAAGGCACTGGCAGAAGGATCGACCGATTTGCTTGTCGGGTCGCGTTTCCGTTTTGCCGCGTGGCTGCGACCGGTTCTGCTGGCGGCGTCGGTGGCGGTGGTGTGCGGACTGTTTGCCTGGCAGCTGGTGAACAGGCGTGCGGCTCGCTTGGAGCACTGTGCCGTCCAGACGATCGAGTTTCTCGAGGAATGCGACATGGAGGATCCCGACTCCCTGCCCGCAGAGCTAGACGCTTCCGATACGTTCGCCGAGAAGCTCATGGCCTGGCAGGACGCCCCGTTTGCCGAGATCTCCAGTTGATGGCGTTCTTGACCTTTGGGGAATTTTACGATACCATTCTCCACGTAACTGCAGAAAGGATGGAAATGAAGAGAATTGTTCTTGGGGCAATGTTGGCGGTGATGGTGGCGCCGGGGGCGGAGACGGTGGACCCCGCAGCGTTCGGGCTATCGCCCGAGGCGGCGCCGCGCGTGAACGCCGAGGCGATGAACAAGGCGCTGGCGGGTGGCAGTCGGACCGTGAAGGTCGCGAAGCCCGGCATCTACCGCGTCGACGAGACGATCTTCTTCGACGACGACACGACGTTCGAGTGTGTGCCGGGCGTTGTCTTCCAGCGGACGCGGAACTATGCGAACATGTTCGTCAACCGCGGCGCGTACGAGGGTACGGTCAACAGCAACATCACGATCCGCAATCTCGAGGTGTCCGTCAACGGTTTCGAGGGCTCGCCGAGCATCAAGACGAAGTGCTTCGGTCTGCGCGGCAACGTCGCGTTCTTCCATGTGAAGAACGTGAAGGTCTACGGCTTCACCTGTCGTGACATGGAGGCGGGGTGCTACGCGATTCACTTCTCCGACTTCGACGGTTTCACGCTCGACGGATTCGAGATTCTCGGCAAGAAGGACGGCGTGCATCTCAACGGCGGGAAGAACTTCGTCATCCGCAACGGCATTCTGCGCACGGGGGACGACGGCATCGCGCTCAATGCGAGCGACTGGCCGTCGAGTTGTCCGTTCATCGGGACGATCGAGAACGGCCTCGTCGAGAACATCGTCGACCTGGCGGGCGGCAAGTGCAACTTCGTGCGCGTGCTGACGGGTGCGGTGCCGGAATGGCACAAGGGCATTGTGGTGCGGCGCGGCGAGCCGGTGCGGGTTGGGAAACGTATCTACTTTGTGCAGGGTCCGGTGTCGATGAAGGAGTACGTCTCAGAGACGATGCCGACGCATGACCAAGGTTCGTGGACAAGCCCGGAAGGCGTGAGCTTTCTCTACGTGCAGGACGATGGCTGTCGCACGATGGACATCCGTAATGTGGTCTTTCGCAATCTGACGATGTGGGCGCAGCGAGGTTTCCTCTGCTACATGGACGACGGTGAATGGGCGCGTTCGCTCCATCCCGAGGTGCCGGCGGCGGACATGCCGCACACGCAGTTCACGGTGGAGAACGTCCTCGCGGACACCGGTCGTTCGATTATCTACGGCAACGGCAATCTCGATGTCTCGCTCAGGAACGTCTTCCGCGCGAAGGCGACGCCGCTCGTGTCGATGTCGACCTTCAACGGACGTCCGGTCGCTCAGCGCGTGAAGGTGTCCGATCTGGTGTGCCCGCCAACGGGCGACGATTTCGTCTTCAACGGCGCAGGCATCGACGCCGAGGTCGTCCTGCAGCCCGCGACCCCGTCCCGTGAACCCGCGCTGAAGGCCACCAACGGCGCGAAGGGTGTGCTGAGAACTTCCAGGTGATTGGCTTGTTGAGATGAGAAGACTCTATTTGTTCACCTGCATTCTTCTGACCTTGGCCGTGGGTGCGGGAAGTCTGCCCGTGCCGATTGCGTGGCAGATGAACGCGAAGACGCTCACGCGGCGCCAGTACATCAGGGACATCGACTATCTCAGGGAGCATACGGTGGCGGACATCCTGGCGCCGGCCCCGGTCGACGACACGATCCAGAGCGACATGGACCAGATGCGCGCCCCGATGAAGGAGCTGGTCGACTACGCCCATTCGAAGGGGTTCCGCGTGGCGCTGCGCACGGACGTGGGAACGCCCGGGTTCTTCGCCGCGCCGGCCTTTCCGAGCAAGTACGGCCTCACCGTGAAGGGTCCGCTGCCGAACGTCATCAAGGACCAGTCCCAGGCGCAGGCGCTGACGGTCGACGTCGAGGGCAAGCTCGACGGGACGGGCTATGTCTGTCTGCGGTCCGAGGCGAAATGGAACCGCGAGAAGATGATTCCGCTCTACGCGAAGCCGCTCGCGGCGTACGTCTTCGAGAAGACCGGCGCCGGGTTCTACAGGCCGGGTTCGCTGGAGGACGTCTCGAAGAACATGCGGGTCGTCGCCCAGGACAACCGGTCGATGTCCGTCGAACTCGACCTCGGCGCGAAGTACGCGGGGAAGGACGTCTTCCTGCTGGCGGGACACTTCTTCAACGCCCTTGAGATCTACGAGGCGCAGTACGCCGACTTCCGCCGGACCTTCGACGGACTCGCCGACGCGGGGCTCGACGGCGCGCTGAACGACGAAAAGGGGTTCATGTCCGTCGACGCCTGGGGGGGCGAACCGTTCCGCGGGCGGTACTTCTCGTTCGCCGGCGACCGCTACTGGCGCGAGACGCTGAAGACCGACTTCCGGCGCCTGCTCTTCGACATGCGCTACGCGCCCGCCGGCGACGCCGGCGTGCGCATCCGTGCGATCAACCGCTACTTCGACGAGGCCCGCCGCGTGACGATGGCCTTCGAGGACGCCGTGGCCGACTACCAGCTCGAGCACTACAAGGATCCGTTCCTCGCCTGCCATTCGACCTACCACAATTCGCTCGAGTCCGACGACTTCATCAAGAACACCTGCAACTACTGGTCGATCCCGCGCGACTACGGCTTCACGGACGAGGGAACGCTCTGGCCGATCCGGCTCGGCGTGCTGCTCGGCTCGAAGATGAAGTTCGGCTACAACATGTTCTACTCGAAGAACCCGAACGACGTCTACGGCAACATCATCGCGTGTGCGCCGTGGCGGATTCGCGAGTTCCACCACTCCTACAACGACGGCAAGTGGGGTCTCGGCTACACGGAGCAGCCGTTCACCGCGAACGTGAGGAAGCTCGACGAGGCCGTCCATCTGCTCGACGACTTCCAGCGGACGGGCGCGCTGCCGCGCACCGACGTGCTGCTCGTCTTCGGCGAGTTCGCGCACGCGAACTGGTACCCGAACGAGCAGGCGCGCGGCAAGTGGGAGCAGAACGCGTCGCTCCGGATCATGGAGAAGGCGCAGGAGGTCTGGGACGCCGGGTACGTCGCCGCGCTCGTGCCCGACCGCCTGATCGAGGAGGGACGCCTCCGCTTCGAGGACGGCGTCTTCAAGCTGCATCCGATTGCGCGGAAGACGTCGTGCGACTACAAGGTGGGGACAAAAAGCACACAACAAAAAGCGGACGCCGACAATCGAACCATCGAACCATCGAACCGTCCGGCGGTCTTCAGGAAGCTCGTTTTCCTCTACCCACGCTATGCGAAGAAGATGGTCTGGAATTTCATCAACGAGGCGGCTGCGAAGGGGGCCGAGCTCGCCGTGGTGGGTCCGGCGGATCTCGACTTCAACGCGGAGAAGGCTTCGTTCACGGGTCGCCGTTACGACTCGTGGGACCTCGCGAAGATCGCGGCGGACCTGAAGCTCGCGAAGTCGCGCATTCCGGGCGGCTGCGTCTACGAGGACGGTTCGTTCGCGTTCGTCTCCGACGCGATTCTCACCGGCAAGCCGACGAAGGTTGACCTCACGCTCGGCGGCGCGCACTTCACGGGCCACCACACGGGCGTGCTCGCGTTCAGGAAGGGCGCGCCGCTCGTCGCGACGAAGGGGAGTGCACTCTATTGTGACGGGAAGGGCGTGGTGGCGAGTGGGTTGGCGTTGCCACCGGATTCCACGGGGTGGGAAACCCCGTGCCCGGGAGACGGGCGCGAACGCGGGGGCCGGGAGGTACCCACCCGGCGAGGACCAGG
>R26__coassemble_1608_pt1 | contig 11054 bp, 7 predicted proteins | sample R26__metabat2_high_PE_030 | metagenome-assembled genome bin R26
GCCACATCTCGGTCTTTGGCTCGCCCCCCGTCACCGCGCGCGTCCGCTCGTTCGGATGCACCTGCACGCTCAGACGCTTCTTCGCGTCGATCACCTTGAAGAGAAGCGGGAACACACCCTCCTTCGGCGCCTTCGTTCCCGTAAGCGCAAATCCACACTCCGCCGCCAGCTCCTCGAGCGTGCGTCCCGCGAAGGGTCCCTCCGCGACCGTGGACGGCGACGTGGGATGCCCCGAGACCTCCCAGCTCTCCGTGCCCCAGAGGGCGGTGTGGATGTTCGGCTTGAATGTCAGCGGCGAGAGGTCGATCATGTTGAATCCTTGTTCGTTCAGTTTGAAGTCCGGAAAAAGGCGCCCGCGACGGCGAAGGCGCTGACGACGTTGAGCGAGTTCTTGAGGCCGTGCGAGCGGATTTCGAGCACCTCGTCCGCCATCGCGACGACGTCGGGGTCGAGACCGAAGCGTTCATTCCCGAGCAGCAGCGCGCAGGGGAAGTCGATGCGGGCACGCGCGATGTCCGTCGCGCCGTCGACCGTCTCGAGCGCGTAGATGCGGCGACCCTCGGCGCGCAGACGGTCGATCGCGTCGCGCACGTCGGCGACCTGCTCCCAGGGCGTCGATTCGTCCGCCCCGAGCGCGGTCTTCTTCACCTGCGGGTTCTCGGGCGTGGGCGAATAGCCGCAGAGGACGATCCGGTCCGCGCCAAAGAAATCGGCCGTGCGGAAGATGCCGCCCATGTTGAAGGCGCTGCGCACGTTGTCGGCGACGACCGTGAACGGAACCTTGTCCACGTGCCCCGGCTCGTCCGTCGTGCGGATGCCCATCTCGGCGTCCGTCACCTTCGCGCGCTTGTCCACGCGCTCAAGCGGCACGAGGGCGGCCTGAATCGAGCGCGCCGTCGCGCCCGGCTGCAGCAGATGGGCGATCGCGAGCAGGCGCTTCGACTCGGCCGTGCGCAGGAAATCGAACGCGGCCGCGCGTGCGGCATCGTCATCCGGACGATCCGCCGCCTCCCCCACGAGGCGATACGCCTCCTTCCACTCGTCTGTGCTCAGATCGATCAATCACATCACCGCGTTGTCAATCAGTCTCGTCTTTCCGCAGTAGACGGCCAGGAGAATCGCCACGCCCTTCGCAAGCGTCTTCACGGGCTTGAGCGTGTCCTGTTCGACGGCCTCGACGTAGTCGACGACAAGGCCCGCCGCCTCGAGTTTCTTCGCGATCTTCCTCTGGTACGCCTTCCACGGAATCGTCTTCTTCGCCTTCACGTCGGCCTGCGCCGCGAAAAGCGACTGCGAAAGCGCGAGGGCGCGTGTCCGCTCGTCGTCGGACAGGTAGGAATTGCGCGAACTGCGGGCGAGTCCGCTCGGCTCGCGCACAATCGGAACGACCACGATCTCGAGATCGAAGTTCAGGTCACGCACCATCCGGCGGATGATCGTCTCCTGCTGGAAGTCCTTCTGGCCGAAGACCGCGAAGTTCGGATGCGCGAGATTGAACAGCTTCGAGACGACCGTGCAGACGCCGCGGAAGTGCCCCGGACGCCGCGCGCCGCAAAGAGAACCGCCCAGGTCGCCGTCCTCGTTCACCCACACGCTGTGGTCGCCCGCGTACATGTTCTCGGGCGTGGGGAAGAAGATCGCCGTCGCGCCCGCCTTCCTGCACTTCGCGGCGTCCGCCTTGTGGTCGCGCGGATACTGCGCGTAGTCCTCCTTCGGACCGAACTGCGTGGGATTCACGAACACGCTGACGACGATCTCGTCCGCGCCCTTCGCCTTCGCCGCCGCGATGAGCGAGAGATGTCCTTCATGAAGCGCCCCCATCGTGGGCACGAGCGCGATTGTCCGTCCGGCGAGCCGCTGGGCCTTCGCCCACTTCTGAAGCTTTGCCGGATCGTTGAATGTCTTCATCTTGTTGATTCCTCCAAACAAAAAAGGATTAGGCATGATCCTTCCCGATGTACTCGCAGGGCGCCTTCCGCGCGCAGAGTCCCTGCAGGAACCGGAGCCCGTAGACGACATGCGACGTGAACACGCCCAGCCAGGTCATCAGCCACATCACGGGATTGAACGCGAACGAGCTCAGCCCCGTCATCAGCAGATAGAGCGCCATCGGAAGCGAACCCGCGCACAGGACCAGCGTCCAGTCTCCGTGCGCCTTGGGCGGCGCCAGGCACGTCCAGACGATCCAGGCGCCCACCAGCGCGGCGACGTAGAACGCGAACATCGTCGGCACGAAATAGGCGAGATGGCGGGAGTTCTCGGGGAAGCGCTTCACGAAGTAACCGCGGTGGAAGCCGTAGCGCCCGAGCTGGCGCAGATGCGGACCGAACAGCTTCCGCCGGTGGTGGTAGACGATCGTCCAGGGGTCGTAGACGATGCGCTTCCTCGAATCGCAGACGATCGAACGGCAGAGGAGCGTGTCCTCGCCCGGCCAGAAGTCCGTGCGGTAGCCGCCGAACGCGCGCAGCAGGTCCGTTCGCACGAAGAGGTTGCAGCTTGGATAGTCGTCGACGTCCCGGAGCACCCGTCCGCCCACGTAGCGATAGCGGTAGCCGCCGCTCACGAAGAAGTTCTCGTAGACGCGTCCGCCCGCCCGCGCGAGAAAGCCGTCGCCCGGCGGCGTCACGCCCGGACCGCCCACTCCGCCGATCTCGGGATCGCTGAAGTACTTGACGGCGTTCTCGATCCAGTGCGCCTCGGGATACGCGTCGTCGTCGATGAAGGCGACGATCTCGCCCTTCGCGGCGGCGATCCCCGCGTTGCGCTTCTCCGCGGGACGCACCTTGCCCGTCGGCAGCACCGCCAGCGGGAACGTCGTCTCCGGCCGCGCCCATTCGCCGTCCGGCAGCACGATCACCTCGAAGTCGCGGTACGTCTGCTCCCCGAGCGCCCGCAGGCACTCGTCGAGCATCCAGCTGCCGCCCGGGCACGCGATGACGACGCTCACGAACGGACGATGGTCCAGCGGCGGCGGCACCTCCACCTTCGCGTAGTAGTGCAGCAGTCGCAGTCGGTAGAAGACGGAAAGCGTGTCATGACTCATCTCGTGCACGGTCCGCAGCTTCAGTGCGCCGAACTTCTCCCCGAAGCGGATCTCGACCGGGGCCTCGCTGATCTTCGCGCCGCGTTCATGGGCGATCGCAAGCAGCTCGAGGTCGAAGGCGTAGGTCTTCACGAGCATCCGGTCGAGCGCTTCGCCGAGCGGGCGCCGCCTGAAGAGCTTCATGCCCGTCTGCGTGTCGGTGACCGGCAGGCCGATGAAGAGATGCACGAGCCCGAAGTAGATGCCGCTCGCGAGACGACGATGCCAGGGGTACTGCACCGAGGAGGCGGGATGGCGCTTCGAGCCGACGACGATGTCGCTGCCGTGTTCGACCATCGAGTCGAAGAACCCGGGCAGCATCCGCGGCGCGATGTCGAGATCGCCGTCGAGGAGCAGCACGTAGCCGCCGCGCGAGGCGCGGAAGCCGACCTTGAGGGCGTTGCCCTTCCCGGCGTTCCTTTCGACGTAGACGGGGCGCACGACGTCCGGACGCCTCTCCGACGCGCGGCGCAGCGCCTCGGCCGTGCCGTCGCCGCTTCCGTCGTCGACCGGCACGAGCTCATAGGGAATGCCACCCGCATCAAGACAGTCCGCCACCGCGGCGAGATTCGCCTCGATCGTCCCGGCAAGATGGTAGACGGGCAGAATGACGCTCAGGAGGTCCCCCTTGAGAACCTCCTGAGCCCGTGTCCAGCCTACTGTCGTCCCGCTCAACTCTTATTTCCAGAACTGCGCCTTGTCCTTCCAGCCGTAGCGGTGGAAGCGGGCGGCGAAACCACCGCCGGGCGCCATCTTCACGGGGACCTTGAGACCGGCCGTGAGCTTGAACGAACGCGTCACGTAGTCCTCGGGCGCGCGGTCCGCGTTCGGACCGTCCTCGAAGACCTCGGCCACCCATTCACCCTCGCCGAGGAAGGACGTGTCGAGGTCGATCGACGCGCCGTCCCAGTTGCAGATCGCGGAGACGTACCACACGTCGTCCTTCCGCCGCGCGGCGGCGGCATGGGAGTCGACCTCGCCCGCAAGCCCCACCGTCTCATCCCACACCGTTGGCACCTCCGCCATGAACCTGAAGCACTCCATGTTCTGGCGGTAGAGCGACGGGCTGTCGCAGAGCATCTGCAGCGGCGCCTCGTAGAGGGACATGAGCGCCATCTGATGCACGCGCGTGCCCTGCACGTCGGGCTGGTTCCAGTTCGGCTCGAAGACCGCGGTCTTCGGGTCCCAGTTCCGCGGCCAGCCGACGTCGCCGAGGTTGCGGCTGCGGTAGCGCATCGCGCCGGGCGTATAGTCCATCGGACCCGCCACCATGCGCGTGAAGAACACCTTGAGGTCGTTCCCCGGCATCTCGAAGCTCTTGTTGAACTTCGCCGTCTCCAGACCATGCACGCCCTCGTAGTTGATGATGTTCGGATAGGTGCGCGAGAAGCCCGTCGGCTTGTACATGCCGTGGTAGTCCACGAGCAGCTTGTATTTCGCGGCGACGGCGGCCGTCGTCTCGAGGTAGTCGACCACGAACTGGTCGTCGCGGTCCATGAAGTCGATCTTAAAGCCCTTCACGCCGAGCGCGGCGTACTTGCCGAACACCTCGTCCTGGCGGCCGACGAGCTGCGGCCAGCTGCACCAGAGGATGATGCCGACGTTCTTCTTCTGCCCATAGCGGACGAGCTCCGCGACGTCGACCTCGGGGTTGATCTCCATGATCTTGAGCTTGACGCTCCAGCCCTCGTCCATGATCACGTACTCGACGCCCGTCTCGTGCGCGAAGTCGATGTAGTGCTTGTACGTGGCGGTGTTGCAGCCGGCCTTGAAGTCGACGCCCCTCCCGAACACGTTCCAGCAGTTCCACCACTCCCACGCGACCTTGCCGGGCCTGATCCAGGAGAGGTCGCCCGTCAGCTTGCTCGGCGACGCGAGCGCGTAGACGATGTCGTTCTCGATCAGCTTCGCCGGCGCGTCGGCCATCACGAACACGCGCCACGGATATGCGCGCGTACCGGCCGTCTTCGCGAGGTACGGCAGGCGGCCACCCACGTTGCGGTGGCGCTGGTCGTTCGAGATCTTCGCGGGGTCGGGAAGCTTCGCGAGCGAGGCGGCGAGCTTCGCGGCGTTGTCCTTGTCGGCGACGAGGTTCCAGCCCGGATAGTCCAGCAGGTCGCTCTCCGTGACGCAGAGGTTCACGCCGTCCTTGTACTGCACGAGCAGCGGCAGATAGCAGAGCTTCTGCTTCTCGTCGCGCAGACCGCCCACCGTCGACTTCGTGTAGATCGACTCCCAGCTCGAGCAGTGTCCACCCGTCAGGCCCGCGTACACCGTCAGGCCCTTGTCGGGGAAGACGATGTCGCTGCGGTCGTCCGTCACGACCACGGACGGTTCGTTCCAGGCCGTCGCGAACCGATACGCCACGCCGTCGTTGCGCGCGTGCAGCACGACCTGCCACCCGCCCTCGAACTCGACGCGCGTCTCGTTGCCCGCCAGGTCGACCTTCGCCTTCTTGTAGCGCGGCGTGTCGACCGTCCCCGTCACGGCGCGGTGATCCTTCTTCAGCGCCTTCGCGGCGCCACCCACCGTCTTGCCCTCGAACGTCATGCCGATGGCCGTGGGCGCCACGCGCACCTGGCCGTTGCGCCACACCGAGAACTGGAGAACCGGCTCCGTGTCGAGACGGATCTCGTTCTTCCCGTCAGGAGACTTCTCGACGATCGTCTCGGCGAACACCGAGGCGAAACCTGCCGCGACCGCGGCGAAGAGGATGCTTTTTTTCATGGCGATTAAGTATAGCAAAACAGAGGTCAGAAGTCCACGTCCTCGGGCATGTGCTGCGCCGAGCAGCCCGCGTCGACGACAAGCCGCTCGCCGCCGATGTTCCGCGCCGCGTCCGAGGCGAGGAACGCGACCGCCTCGGCGATGTCGCCGCCCGTCGCCTCCTTCCGGAGCGGACAGTTCAGACGGCGACGGGCCTTGATCTTCTCGTCGAGCACGTCCCATCGCTCCGTGTAGATGTAGCCGGGCGCCACCTCGTTCACGCGGATGCCGAGCGGCCCCAGATCCAGCGCGAGCGAACGCACCATCGCGTCGATCCCGCCCTTCGACGTCACGTAGCTCGTGCGGTTCCGGATCGCCCGCAGCGAGGTGTTCGACCCGAGCGTCACCACCACCCCCCGCTGGTTCGTCGCCGGGTTCGGCTCCTGCTTCATGAAGAACCGGTTGCACGCCATCTGCGTCACCTGGAACCCGCCGATCAGGTTCACCTTCAGCACCTCGAGCATCTTCGCGGGGTCCATCTCGAGCGGACCTCCCTGCCCGATGCCCTGGTGCGCCGCGTTGTTCACGAGGATGTCGAGGCGGCCCGCCTCGCGCGCGATCACGTCGAAGAGCGCCGTCACCTGCGCGAGGTCCGAGATGTCGCACGGCACCGCGCGGAAGTCGCCGATGTTCCGGTCGCGCAGGATCTTCTCGCCCTTCGCGGTCGATTCGGGCGTCGACCCGCACATGAACACGCGCGCGCCCTCGCGCACGAAGAGGTCCACGATCTCGATGCCCGTGTTCCGGTTTCCGCCGGTCACCAGCACCACCTTGCCGTCGAAGCGCCCCATCGACTACTCCCTTCGGGCGTCGTCCGCGCCGCCCAGCTCCTTGTTCACAACCGCGCAGATGCAGCAGTCGCTCCACACGTTCTCGGCCGTCTCGATCATGTCGATGATCGTGTAGATCGGCAGAATCACGCCGAGGACGCCGATCGGGCCGCCCACACCCGCCATGAGCGAAAGCGTGAGAAAATAGCATCCCATCGGCACGCCCGCGTTGCCGATTGCACAGAGGACGGCGATGCCGCACCAGACGATCATCATCGGCAGAGACGGCAACATGCCGCCGCACTTCATCACGAAGAGCGAGGTGACGAGAATGAACGCCGCGCAGCCGTTCATGTTGATCGTGCAGCAGAGCGGCAGGATGAAGCGCGCGATCCACGGCTTCGCCTGCATGTTCTTCTCGGCCGTCGCCACGGTCACGGGCAGCGTCGCCGCGCTCGACTTGGTGCAGAGCGCCATCACGAGGGCGGGCGACATCTGCTTCATCACCTTGTAGCCGTTCACGCCGCGGAGGAAGCAGAAGAGCGGCAGAACGACGAAGAACTGGAGAAGATTTCCTCCAAGGACGACCGCCACGTATTTGCCGATCGAACCAACCGCCATGCCTCCGAAATCGCGGGCGAGCTGTTCCGCGAACGCAATGATGCCCAGGGGGAGCGCCCAGATGAGGCCCTTGATGATCATGAAGAAGATCTTCTGGAGACCCATCAGCGCTTTGAGAAGCGTCTGCGCGTGCTCATCCTCCTTGAGAAGCGCGAGCACAGTGCCGAACGCCGCGCAGATCAGGATGATCGACAGGACGTTTCCGGAGAGGAATGGATTGACGGCATTGTCGGGAATGCAGTTGAGGATGTGTCCGTAGACCGTCAGCGGCTTCGCACCGAGGTCCTTGACCATGCCGACATCCGCGCCCGCGGCGATTGTCTTGGCGTCAAGTGCATCCGGGGAGATCAGCAGGAAGAGTCCAAGGCCGATGAGCGCGGCGACGAACGAGGTGATGAGCGTGTAGGTGAACGTGCGGCGGAAGATCCGACCCGTGTCGCCGCGGCCAAGCCCCGCAAGCGCCGTGAGCACCGAAAGCGCCACCGTTGGAACCGCGACGAACTTGAACGCTCGCGTGTAGGCGGACGCGAGGAAGTCGCAGAAGTCGTTGATCTGCGCACAACCGAGCGTTCCGAGAATGGCACCGACGATCAGCGCGACCGTCCAGATGATGACCTGCTTGAATTTCATTTTATTTGTTTCCTGTCTATTTGAACGAAAAAGATATGAAGGGAGTCCCCGCAGGCGATGGTCCGAACGGCTACTTGATCTCCACCGCCGAGCGGTCGCAGATCAGAATCGGCGAATCCCACATCGGAAGGTTCTTGAACTTCGTCGTCTTCTCGTCCCGCGTGACCGACTCCTCGGGAATCTCGAAGACGCGGCCCGTGATCATGTCCGCCCACACGGGGTGCTCGATGCGGCCCCACACGGGCAGCGTGACGCGGTCGAAGCCGAGCTGGTCGCCCGGACGCGCCTGCGAGAACCAGAAGAACCAGAGCGGCTCGCCCTTCCGCTCGACGCGCGAGCACGTGAGCTTCCGCGGCTGCGCGTTCCGCACGTCCCACCAGTACTCCATTCCGAACGGCGCCTCGAGGTCCATCTTCACCGGCTTCGCGTCGCAGTCCAGCAGCGAGAAGACGTGCTGCATCGCGTAGAAGCTCGGGCGACGGTAGACGAACTCCTTGAGCGTGTTCGACCGGACGAGTCCGAAGCTCTGCAGCATGAACGTGTACTGCAGGTCGATCATCGTGAACACGTTGCAGGGGATGTTCCGCGAGAAGTCGCCGATCGTGCGGCGCAGGTCCCACTTCGCCTGGGAGTATTCGGTCCACTCGATGCGGTTCATCGCGTGCGCGAACTCGAGCTGGCTCGGGCACCCCACCTCGCCCTGCATGATGTCGTACTTCGGCGAATAGCCCTTCACGAATTCGCGGAGTTTCTCGGCGAACGCGTACGACGTGTCGGGGTTCGGGTTGTAGGGATGGTAGATCCAGTGCGTGACGAGGTCGAGCGCATTCTCCTTCTTGAGCTTCTCCGCCACGATCGCGTAGTCGTTCTTCGCGGGGTCCTTGTTCCAGGATATCGCGGTCACGAAGCACTTCGCCTCCGGCTGGACCTCGTGGACCGCCTTGGCCGTGCGGTAGACCATCTCGGCATACTCAGGCCCCTGGTTGAACGGCTCGTTCCAGATCTCCCACTCGTCCACGACGTCCTTGTAGCGCGCCACGCACGCCTTGCAGTAGCGCAGCCACGCCTCGAACGCCTCGGCGTTGTCCGTCACCTGCTTCACGCGCATGCCGAGGCGGAAGTCGCTGCCCCACACGGGATTGCCGTAGGAGAGGCACACCCACGGACGGATCCCCATCGCGGCGCACTCGCGCAGCTGCGGATCCAGCCAGGAGAAGTCGTACTTGCCCTTCTCCTGCTCGGTCTTCGCCCAGCCGCTGAAGAAGCGCGCGTGCTTCACGCCCAGAATCGGCAGCAATTCCTTGAAGGAATCCCACTCCGCGTAGTCGCGGTCCATCGTCTCGCAGCCGACGCTCCAGTTCGACGCCTTGATCTGCGGAGAGGTGTGGACGGGCAGGCGGCCGATCTCCTTCAGTCCGGGATCAAGCCGATTGAGCGCCTTCCACGTCACGCACGGACGCTCCTTCTGGAGCACGCTCGTGGGCTTCGCCTTCTTGACGTGGTCGCTCCAGGCGTCCCAGGTCTTGATCTTCGCGGCGTCCTTGAAGGAGACGACGCCATTCGGGGCTGCGGGCGTCTCCGCATGCACGCAGACTGCCGCCAGCGCGACGCCGACGGACAAAATCGAAAGGGCTGTTGTTTGCATGCGCGCTATTATACCATAAAACGGGCTTATTTGCCGTGTAACATGCAGGCGTCGAGCGAGACGCGGTGGACCTTCAGGTCGTGCTCGTAGAGGTCGGGCGGATTCGGACGCTCCCCGCGCACGATCTCCGCCAGCTCCTTCAACTGCCCCGCATAGCGGTCGTCCGGCGCCGGGAACGACACCTCGTTCACGCCCTTGCGGTACCCGTCCTTCGCCTCCTTCAGGAACATCCGCACCTTCAGCGCGTCGACGCGCGTGAGGCCGGTCTCGTCCAGCCCCGTCGTGTGCTTAACCTTCCGGAAGTCCTCGATCGGCTCGATCTCCAGCGTGCCGTTCGTGCCGTCGATGCGGATGTGGCGGCACGGCTGCGTGCCCATCGCGCAGACGCGGAAGGTCGCGAGGCACTTCTCCCATTCGATGATCGTCAGCGTGTGCGTTGGCGCGTCCGCGGGATGCCCGGGTGCCGCCTTGATGATCGTGAACGTCTTCTTCGGCATCACGTCGTCGAAGATCGGCATCGCCCACTCGATCGCGTGGCACGTGAGCAGATACGCCGTCCCGCCCGGATAGGACCCGGCGTACTCCGGGTACTTCTTTCCGCCGTAGGAGTGGTTCAGATCGGCGTCGATCGCGAAAATCTCGCCGAGCGTGCCGTCGTGCGCCGTCTTGACCGCGAAGTTGATCGCCTCGTTCGCGCGGAACATGTAGCCGATCTGAAGCGGCAGGTTCTTCCGCCGGCATTCGTCGCTCATCGCCCGGAAACCCGCGGCGTCCGTCCCCAGGGGCTTGTCCATGTGCATCGGGAACCCGAGCTTCGCGAGCGGCATGGACGTCTCGACCAGCTCCGAGTTCGAGCACTCCACTACGATCACGTCTGGATTCACCTCATCGAACACCTCCTGCGGTGTGAACACCGGCACGTGCTTCAGGTAGCGTTCGGGCTTCGGCTCGCTCATGCGCATCGCCTTCGACGCGCTGTCGTCGACAAACCCCACCACCTCGTAGTCGTTCGTGAGCTTGCGCATCGCGTCGAACTTGCCGGAGGCGTGGTTGTGCACGATGCCCCAGAGAACGGCGCGCAGACGCTTTCCACTCGGGCGCAGCTTCACGTTCGGGTCGCGGTCGAGCTTCAGGATCGCCGCCACGGACTCCTTCGTGCAGTCCCCGCACAGGAATGGTGTGATCTTCGCGTCCGGACCCTTCTCCGGCAACGCGAGGGACACCCTCCGCCCGCACACCGCCTTGAACGCCCCCTCCAGCACCTTCACCGTCCCCGGCGCGGTCTCGGGATGTCCGTTGATTGCGAAGATCCTCCCCTTGTCGCACGTCGCGAACACGGCCGCGGGCGTGCCGCGCGCCGGTCCCTTGTCGTCCGGATGCGGCCACAGGTCGTCCTCCAGCGTCGCAAGCACCTCGCACGTCACCCCTGGCACGGGATCGGCCGGCATCGGGATCGGACCGTTGTGGTAGCGGATGTGCATCGTCCCCTCGGGAATCCCCAGCAGCTCCTTCGCGCGCGCGTTGAAGGCCATCTTAGGAT
>R26__coassemble_1625_pt1 | contig 10990 bp, 10 predicted proteins | sample R26__metabat2_high_PE_030 | metagenome-assembled genome bin R26
GGACGTGGAGGCGGTTCCGCTGGTCGCTCGCCGTGGCGGCGTTTCTGGCCCTGACGGGCTGGGGCGTGCGCGTCGCGGAGGACAACCAGGTGGGGTACACGAACGACACGTCGCTGTGGATCTTCGCGATTGCGGGTCTGTTCGTCTACTACGCCCTGATCGTTCTTTATGTGCTTCTGCGGCGTCGGCGGGGTTGAGCTGCGACTGAATTTATAGTATCATATCCACTCAAGTTCAAAAAGGAGAAACTGACATGAAGAAGACGGTGATGGCGGGCGTGCTGATGGGCGCGCTGTGCGCGGCGGCGGGGATCCATCCGGACACGTCTGCGGCGGGCTGGAGGAATCTGCTCGGAGACGGTCCGCTCGACAAGATCGCGGACTTCAAGCCTGGCACGTGGCAGCGTGACGGCAAGGACGGCATCACGTCCACGATCGACAGCGCGCTCTGGTTCAAGGGCGAGTACGAGAACTTCGTGCTCGACTTCGAGTACAAGCTCGACCCCGAGGCGAACTCGGGCGTGATCATCTACTGCTCGGACCTCAAGAGCTGGATTCCGAACTCCGTCGAGGTGCAGCTGCTGGACGACTACGGCACGAAGTGGCGCAACGACCCGCCCCGCCTCAAGAACGGCGGCCTCTATGGGCACGTCGGTCCGGCGAAGAGCGCCGTGAAGCCTGCCGGCGAGTGGAACCGCATGACCGTGTGGGCGCAGGGCAAGAACGTGAAGGTGGCCGTGAACGGCGAGCTCTCCGTGGACGTGGACCTTTCGAAGTACACGAGCGCGAAGGTGAACCCCGACGGCACGCCCGTGCAGCCCTGGCTCTCGAAGCCGATGGCCGAGCTGCCCACGAAGGGCGCGATCGGTCTGCAGGGCAAGCATGGCGGCGCGTGCCCGTACTTCCGCAACGTGCGCATCCGCGAACTCGGGAAGTGAGCCGCGCGCGGATTTGTGGTATAATCAACCTCCTTCAAGGAGACTACTGAAATGAATCTGGAAGAACAGGTCAAGGCGATGCTCGACGAGCTGCGTCCGATGCTTCAGCAGGATGGCGGCGACCTCGAGTTCGTGAAGATGGACGGAAAGACGGTCACGCTCAAGCTCGTGGGCCACTGCGGAAGCTGCCCCTACGCGATGATGACGCTCAAGCAGGGCATCGAGTCGAAGCTGCGCGAACTGGATCCGGAACTGACGGTGGAGAGGGCCGAGTGATGAAGACGTACAATGTTTCCCTTGTCGGCGTCGGTGGTCAGGGCATCCTGCTCACGGCGAACATGCTCGCGCGCACGGCGACGATTGCAGGCATGGACGTGAAGAAGAGCGAAATCCACGGCATGGCCCAGCGTGGCGGCAGCGTGGTCTCGAGCGTACGCTTCGGCACCGAGGTCCACTCGCCCATCATCCCCGAGGGGCAGAGCGACATCCTCGTCGCGTTCGACCGTCTCGAGGCCCTGCGCTGGAAGCACGTCCTCGCGAAGGACGGCAAGGTGCTGATGAACGCCGTCGACCTCGTGCCCGTCACGGTGTCGAGCGGTCTGCAGAAGCCCCTCGATGACTTCGAGAAGCGTCTTGCGAAGGCGTTTCCGGGTGCAATCGTCGTCGACGCCCCGAAGATTGCCGAGGAGGTCGGCAACGCCCGCACGATGAACATGGTGCTCGCCGGCGCGCTCTCCGCGCTCACGCCCTTCAAGGCGTCGCAGTGGGAGAAGGCGATGGAGGAGAGCTTCACGGGTCCGAAGGCGAAGCTGCTCGACCTCAATAAGAAGGCCTTCGAGCTCGGCCGCGCTGCCGTCGTGTCCTGAGGACCGCGTGGTCCGAACGCCCCCGAAGGGAGAGAGCATGTCCACCCTTCCGCTCGAGACGCTCACCATGCCGCTGGGAACGCGCGCGAAGCTGTCCGCGATGATGTTCCTGCAGTACATGATGATGCCGGTGTGGTTCAACACCGTCGTCCCGTACGTGAAGACGCTGCCGGGAGGCGGCGCGTGGGAGCTGTGGTGCGGCATGTTGATGGGGCTGGGCATGCTCGCCTCGCCGCTGTTGTGCATGTTCGCGGACCGTTTTCTGAACGCGGAGCGGGTGCTGGCGCTGTGCAACTTCGCGGGTGCGGCGCTCCTCGCGGGGTGCTTCTTCGCGAAGGCCCCCGCGACCCTCTTCCTCCTGCTGCTCGGGCTGATGTTCTGCTATATGCCGACCTGGTCCCTCACGTCGGCGATCGCGATGGCGAACTCGACGACGGCGGCGTTCCCGCACATCCGTGTGTTCGGTTCCGTGGGCTGGGCGGCGTCCGCGGTCTTCTCCGTCGTCGGCATCCGCTTCTTCGGAATCGTCGACTTCGACAAGACGCCGTGGATCTTCGCGTCGGGTGCGTGCGTTGCGCTGCTGGGCGGACTTCTCGCGCTCGCGCTGCCGGCGACGCCGCCGCGCGGACGCGGTACGCCGATGAGCGTGGTGGACGCGTTCGGCCTCAAGGCGTTCGCGCTTTTCCGCCGTCCCGACTTCTGTGTCTTCGCCGTCCTCGTCACGCTGGGCATGGTCCCGTTCCAATGGTACATGGGCTACAACACGAAGTATCTGGACGAGGCGGGCTTCAGCTATCTGTCCCTGGTGCAGAACCTCGGTCAGGTCGGCGAGCTCGGACTGATGCTCCTGCTACCGTTCATCCTGCGGAAACTGGGCTACAAGTGGTCGATGGTGCTGGGACTGGCCGCGCTCGCGGTCCGGTATGCGTGCTTCTGGGGGGCCTTCCGGCTGGGTTGGACGGTGCTCGACTTCGGGGGCATTCTCGTGCACGGACTGATCTTCGGTCTGCTGATCGTGGGGGCGCAGATGTACGTGAACGTCGTCGCCCCGGTGGCGATCCGGAACCAGGCGCAGGGGCTTGTGATGCTGCTCACGGGCGGCGTGGGGGCCGTCTGCTCGTCTGTCGTGTTCGACCGGATTCTGCAGGCGAGCGAGAAGACGGGGGTGAACGGGGCGGTCGTGCATGACTGGTCCCAGCCGTTTCTCGTCGCTTTCGTGATCTCCGTCGTGCTGACGGTGCTGATGATTGTGCTCTTCCGGCCCGGGAAGGGTGTGCGCGAGGAGGAGGCGGAGTCATGAAGGGTATCCGCCTCGGGCTGTTCGGAAAGATCCTGATTGCGATCGTCGGCGGCATCCTGCTTGGATGGCTACTGGGGCAGCCGTATGCGCCGTGCACGTGGGGTTTGAAGGGCGTGGGCGTCTTCAGCGACGTCTTCGGGCAGATCCTGAAGTTCATCGTGCCGCTCATCATCCTCGGGCTCGTGACGCCCGCGATCGCCGACATGGGCGGCGGGGCGGGGAAGATGCTCGTCTTCACCGTGCTGCTCGCGTACGGGTCGACGGTGTTCGCGGGCTATCTCTCCTACTGCGGCAGCGTCTGGGCGTTCCCGCATCTCCTCGCGGGGGGCATCGGCGCGCTCGACAAGGTCGTGAAGACGCAGCCGGTCCTCAAGATTCCGCCGCTCATGGACGTGATGACGGCGCTCGTCCTCTCCTTCATGATGGGCGTGGGCATCGTCTTCACGAAGGCGCAGGCGATCAAGCGGGGGGGCGACGAGCTGCGCGTGATCGTCTCGAAGACGATCGAGAAGGCGATTCTGCCGGTCCTGCCGTTCTACATCATGGCCATGATCGCGAAGATGGCCGCGGCGGGGCAGCTCGCGTCCTTTGGAAAGGTCGCGATCAAGATCATCGCGATGAGCATCGTGCTCACGATCCTGCTGCTCGTGATTCAGTACGGCGTCGCGTGCCTGGTCGCGCGGCGCAACCCGTTCAGGGTCTTCTGGAACATGCTGCCGGCCTACTTCACTGCGCTCACGATCTGCTCGTCCGCCGCCACGATCCCCGTGACGATGCGGTGCGTGCGGAAGAACGAGGTGGACGAGGACCCCCCGGGGTTCGTCGGGCCGCCGGCCGCGACGATCAACATTGCTGGGGCTTTGGTGACGGCGCCCGCGGGGGCGGTCGCGTTCTTGGGGCGCGGGGGAGGCGAGCCGACGGTCGGGCTCTTCACGACGTTCATCTTCATGATGGCCATCACGGCCGTCGCGGCGCCGGGCGTTGCGGGCGGCGTGATCACGAGCTCGCAGGGGCTTCTGCTCTCCGTGTTGGCCTTCTCCAACGAGGAGGTTGGCCTGCTCACGACGGTCTACCTCGCGATGGACGGCCTCGGCACGGCGTGCAACGTGACGGGCGACGGCGCGATCGCGCTCGTGGTCGACCGCCTGTTCGGACCCCGGCGCGGACAACAGGGAATTGAATCAGAGAGAAAGGTGACAACATATGGGTAACCCCATCAACATCGTGGTGTGCGGGTCGCTGGTGCCGGATCCGCTGCAGACTCTGGATCCGGTGGCGACGCCGCAGGTTCCGGTACTCAAGAACGACCAGATTCTGCCGAGCTTGCTCGACCCGTGGGCGGCATGTGCGCTCTACGAGGCGGCGAACCTCGCGAAGCAGCGCGCGGGTTCGAAGGTGTACCTCGTCGCGCTGGGACCGAAGGCGAAGCTCCAGCAGCTGATGATGACGGTCGCGCAGAAGGCGCCGTTCACGCTCGTGGCGGTGAACGCACCGGCGGGCGGGTTCACGGACGCGAAGGAGACGGCCGCCGCGCTCGCGCAGGCGATCAAGGGCATCCCCGCGCTCGACCTCGCCTCGACGCTCCTCTTCGGCGGCTGCGCGAGCGCCTCGCGCGACGCGGGCGTGACGTTGCAGTTCGTGGCGGAGACGCTCGGCATCACCGAGTCCTTCACCGCGGTCGACGAGCTGAAGCTCGCGGACGATGACACCTTTACCGTGCTCGAGCGCATCGAGGGCGGCCAGTACCTCTCCTCCACCTGCGCCGGCTTCCCCGCCGCGGTCGGTTGGGCGACGGGCAGCCTGCCCGAACCGCCGAACAACCCCCAGGTGGGCATGATGAACATGCGTGGCGTGATGCCGGCCCTCATGAAGGCGCCCGTTGCGAACGTGGGCGTGGGCGGCATCGCCTACGAGAAGACCGAGGTGCCGAGCGCGAAACGCGACACCATTGTCAAGAAGGACATGCCCGTGGATGCCATCGCGCGGGAACTCGTGGACTGGATCAAGGGTTGAGGATCTGAAAATGACAATCAAGGCTTATGCAATTGACGGGAACGGGACGTTCGCTCAGGACGTTCCGGCGTTTGCCGAGGCGGTGAAGGGCGCGGAGCTCGTGCTCGTGCCGGGCAACTCGCGCGTGAAGCGCTCCATGCCGGCGGCGGCTCTGCGTGCGGGCGCGGAGATCGATACGAACGTGGTCGACATCGTGCTCGACGGCGAGAAGGCGACCGTGCAGCGCTGGGCCTACCGCCAGCGCATCCTGACGACGTTCAGCCGCGCGGCGCGTCCGTGGGTGATCGTGACGGACCCCTCCCTCTTCGCCGAAATCTGCGCGAAGCTCGGCGTCACTCCCGAATCTCTCGCCCCCTCAACCTCTCAGTCCTCCCGCACGACCGTCAACGGCGTCGTGGCGGCGGGCAACGGCGGCGCGTCGACGATCCGTCCGGACGCGAAGCTTCTCTTCGTGGCGGGTGCGGGCTGGACGAAGAAGCAGGCGGACGGTGCGCTGCATCTCGATGACGCCGCGGCGACGATCACGGGCTTCCTCGGGAAGTCCGGCGCCTCTCTTGGTTCCTCCAAGTCGCTTGTCGACATGCCCGAGGCGGCGGACGCGTTTTCGTTCATGAGCCACATGAACCAGGTCGGCCAGACCGGCTCGACGCCGCGCCACGCGAAGGGACTCGCGACCTGCTGCCATGGCGAGGAGCCGCACGTCGTCGGCTGGCGCTTCATCAACGAGCGCCGCGCGGTCAACCTCGACGCGAACTGCGGCTGGGCCCAGGGCAAGGCCGACGTCCTCTACGTCGCCGACGCCTCCGAGGTGATGAAGAAGGTCAATGAACTGCTGGGATGAACGTTTGAGGTTTGATGTTCGAGGTTCGATGTTTGAGGTTTGATGTTTGAGGATTGAACTGAAGATTGGGAACTGAAGATTGATGAAGGAGAAGATCGCCAGATTTCTCTCGCACGAGGCGGGGCCGTTTGCGCAGTTCGTCAAGTACGGCGCGATCGGCGTCGCGGCGACTTTTGTGCAGACGGGCATCTTCTACGTGCTCGCGGCGCTGTGGCTCAGATGCCTCATGCCCGACGACTGGGCCGTTCGACTGCTGGGGCTGCCGGCGGCGACCTTCACGGGCAACGAGGCGTGGTATTGTTCGCGCGGGACGCTTGCGGCCATCGACACGGCCGTGGGGTTCACGTTCGCGAACGTCTTCTGCTGGCTGATGAACCGCTGGTTCGTCTTCAAGCCCGGCAAGTTCAGATGGTACGTCGAGTTCGGCATGTTCTTCGGCACGGCGACGATTGCGACGGTGATCGCGCTTGGCGTCATGAAGGTGCTGATCGACGGGTTTGGCCTCATGACGACGCTCGCGGTCGTGGTGGAGGTGCTCGTGTCGTTCTTCGTGAACTTCTTCGTGCGGAAGTTCGTGATCTTCAAGGGGTGATTTAGGTCTGGCGCGAAGGCGTCCATTGTTGTATAATTCGAAAATCGTTTTAAGAAAAGGAGAGACAAAGATGAAGAAGCTGATGATTTCGATGTGTGCGGCCCTGGCCGCATGCGTGTGTGCGGCGGAGGACGCCGCGAAGCCTGCGGCTCCGGCGGCCCCTGCGGCCCCGGCCGTGCAGCCGGCGGCGGTGCCCGCGAAGGGCGCGCAGGTGCGCCGTCGCCCGATGGCGCACCGCCCGGGTGCGGTTTTCCCGCGCGGCGTCCGCGGCGGCGTGCGTCCGCAGGCTCGTCCGTTCGGCAAGCTCGCCTCCGGCGAGGAGACGCGGATCTTCCGCATCCAGGGCGCGGGTGGACTCGTGCTCGAGGTCTCGGACTTCGGCGGGCGCCTCGTGCGCTGCTACGCGCCGGACAAGTTCGGAAACCTCGCGGACGTCACGCTCGGCTGGAACACGCCCGCCGAATACGAGGCGCTCGGTTTCTCGATGGGCACGCTCATCGGCCGCTATGGCAACCGCATCGCGGACGGCAAGTTCACGCTGGAGGGCAAGACGTACCAGCTGCCGATCAACGAGGAGAAGGCGGCCCGCCACTGCAACCTGCACGGCGGCCCCGACGGCTGGGACAAGAAGGTGTGGCGGGCGCGTCCGTTCCCCAATGGCCTTGAGCTCAGCTACATCTCCAAGGACGGCGAGATGGGATTCCCCGGCACCGTGACGTGCAAGGTGACCTACAAGGTGCTGGCGAACAACACGTGGACCGTGGACTACGAGGCGACGACGGACAAGACGACCGTGCTCAACCTCACGCACCACTCCTACTGGAATCTCGCCGGCGAGTCGAGCGGCAACGTGCTCAACCAGGAACTGCAGATTTTCGCGGACGAGTACACGCAGACCACCGAGGGCCTCATCCCCACGAAGAACGCGCCCGTGAAGGGCACGGGCTTCGACTTCACCACGATGCGTCCGATTGGCGCCAAGGCCGACTGGATGAAGGCCGAGAAGGCGCTCGCCCCGATGGACAACTGGTATGACCACAACTTCTTCCTGCGCGGGAAGGACGGCGAGCTCAAGCAGGCCGTCGCGATGCGCGATCCCGTCTCGGGTCGCACGCTCGAGGTGTGGACGACCGAGCCCTGCATGCAGATGTACGGCGCGCAGAACATGACGGACACGCTCCCCGCGAAGGCTGCGGGCAAGCACCTCTGCCAGTTCGCCGGCGTTGCGCTCGAGACGCAGCACGCGCCCGACTCGCCGAACCACCCCGAGTTCCCGTCCACGGTGCTCCGTCCGGGCCAGATCTTCAAGTCCCACACCGAGTACCGCTTCGGCGTGTCCAAGTGACCGTCTCCCCGGGAGGGCCCATGATCAAGGAGAAGTTCGATCTCACTGGCCGCTGGGCCTTTGTGACGGGGAGCGCGCGCGGCATCGGCCGCGCGATCGCGGCGGGGCTCGCCGAGTTCGGCGCGAAGGTCGTCGTGCACGGCGCGCGCCCGTCGCGGCCGCTCGAGGAGTCCCTCGAACAGGTGCGTGCCTATTCGCCGGACTCGTTCGCGCTTCCGGGGGACCTTTCGGACCCGGCCGCGCCCGGGGCGATCTTCGCCGAGATGCGCGCCCGGGGCGTCGAGCCCGACATCGTCGTCTGCAACGCGTCCATCCAGAAGAACGTGCCCTGGAACGAGATTCCCCATTCGGACATGCTCGAGCAGATGCAGGTCAACTTCAATTCGACCTTCCAGCTGTTCCAGCTCGCCTATCCTCACATGAAGGCGCAGGGATGGGGACGCATGATCGTGGTGGGCAGCGTGCAGGAGCAGCGTCCGCACCCCCTGATGGCGGTCTACGCCGCCTCGAAGGGTGCGCAGGAGAACCTCGTGCGCAACCTCGCGCGACAGATCTCGAAGGAAGGCATCACGGTGAACAACCTCTGCCCGGGGGTCTTTGCGACGGACCGCAACCGGGAGGCCCTCGGGAATCCCGTCTACGCCGAGAAGGTGATGAACGCGATTCCGATGCACGACTACGCGCGTCCCGAGGACGCGGCAGGCGCGGTCGTGCTGCTCGCCTCGGACGCGGGCCGTTACATCACGGGCACGACAATCATGGTCGATGGCGGACTACGCCTGCCGGGTTGACCGGCGGCGTCTTGGTTTCAGTAAGCAGACAGAGACAGTTGAGGAGATGGATATGAAACGTATGGGCATGATTCTGGCCGCGGCTGCGGCGCTGCAGGTATGTGGTGCATCCCCCGAGCGCCTGGACCTCGCCGGGACCTGGGGACTGAGCGGCATCCAGAACGGTTCTCTCGTCAGGGTGCCGATCCAGGTGCCGGGCGACGTCCACTCGGCCCTCCACGCCGCGGGCGTCATCCCCGACCCGTACTTCGGCCGCAACGAGCTCAAGACGCAGGAGGTCGGCCGCAGGGACTGGATTGTGGAGCGCACGTTCTTCTTGCCGTCCGCGATGCGCCACGCGAAGAGCGTCGTGCTGCGCCTTGAGGACGTGGACACGTTCTGCACGGTGATGGTCAACGACCGCGAGGTCGGCCGCACCGACAACCGCTTCCGCCGCTGGGAGTTCGATGTCACCGCCGCGCTCAAGCCGGGCGTCAACCGCATCACGGGCTTCTTCCGCAGCGCCGAGAACGAGTCCAATGCCCGCGCGAAGACCTACGATCACAAGTTCCAGATCTCCAACGTGCCCTGGGCAAAGGCGATCGAGCTCATTCGCAAGCCGCAGTGCCACGGCGGATGGGACTGGGGCCTCGCGCAGATGGTGACGGGCTTCTGCGGCCCCGTCGAGCTCATCGCCTCCAACGTCGCGCGAATCGACTACGTGTACTGCGACCAGTCGTTCGCGAAGGACTGGTCGAGCTGCGAGGTGACCGTGAATGCGGAGGTCTCGGCCGTCGCGGAAGGGGAGGTCCCGTTCTCCGTCCGCCTGGGGACCGACGTGAAGGAGCAGAAGGTCGCCCTCAAGGAGGGTGCGAACCGTCTCGCCCTCAAGTTCACCGTGTCCGCGCCGAAGCTCTGGTGGCCGAACGGATCTGGCTCCCAACCGCTCTACCCGCTCGAGGTCAAGGTCGGCGGCGAGACGTTCCGCCGCAGGATCGGCCTGCGCAAGATCGAGGTGCTCAACACGCCCGACAAGGACCCGCAGACGGGCAAGGAGGGTGTGCGCATGGCGTTCCGCGTGAACGGGCAGGAGATTTTCTGCAAGGGCGCGAACTGGATTCCCTGCGACGCCTTCGAGAGCCGCCAGACGCCCGCGAAGTACCGCGACCTGCTTGCCTCCGCGAAGACGGCGAACATGAACATGCTCCGCCTCTGGGGCGGTGGACAGTTCGAGCATGACGCCTTCTACGAGACATGCGACGAACTCGGCATCATGATCTGGCACGACATGATGTTCTCCTGCGCGATCTACCCCGGCGACGACGCCTTCCTCGGCAGTGTCGAGAAGGAGCTCGCGCACCAGATCCGCCGCCTGCGCGACCACGCGTCCATCGCCCTCTGGTGCGGTGACAACGAGTGTGTCGGCGCGCTCACCTGGTTCGAGCCGAGCCGCAAGGACCGTCCCTACTACCTCAAGGCCCTCGAGGCGCGCACGAAGGTCGAGGCCGACGCCGTCGCGAAGTACGACCCCGCCCGTACCTTCTGGCCCTCGTCCCCGTGCGGCGGCCCCGGTGACTACTCGGACGCCTGGCACAACGACAACAAGGGCGACATGCACAACTGGACCGTCTGGCACGAGAACAAGGGCTTCGAGAACTACTACAAGTACAAGCCCCGCTTCTGCAGCGAATTCGGCTACCAGAGCTTCTCCTCACCCGACGTCGCCCGCACCTTCTGCGGGAAGGAGGCCCTCGCCATCGACGCTCCCGACTTCGACTACCACCAGAAGAACGGCGGCGGCAACCGCCGCATGCTCGAGACGATGGAGCGCTACTTCCGCAAGCCCGTCGGCTTCGAGAACGTGCTCTGGCTCTCGCAGATCCAGCAGGCGATGGGCATCAAGACCGCGGTCGAGGGCTGGCGCCGCCTGCGTCCGCGCTGCATGGGCACGCTCTTCTGGCAGCTGAACGACAACTGGCCCGTCGCGAGCTGGAGCTCCGTCGAGTACGGCGGCAAGTGGAAGCACCTGCAGTACCACGCGAAGCGCTTCTTCGCGAACGTCGCCGTCGTCGCCGCGCCGGTGGACGGCGATCCGTCGAAGATCGAGATCTGGGGCCTCAACGACGAGGGCGAGGCCGTCGACGCGAAGGTCCTGATGCGCACGCTCGACTTCGCGGGTGCACAGGCCGCCGCGAAAACGCTGCCCGCGAAGCTGCCGCCGCGCTCGGCGACGCGGCTCGCCGTCTGTCCGCTTGCCGAGTTTGGCACGGACGCGGAGCGGAAGGGCGGTTTCCTCTCCCTCGCGCTTGTAGGTTCCGTGTGCGGA
>R26__coassemble_1627_pt1 | contig 10987 bp, 4 predicted proteins | sample R26__metabat2_high_PE_030 | metagenome-assembled genome bin R26
CCGAGAAGATCGAGGACTACATCGCGCGCGACGGCTACAAGGCGATCGAGAAGGTGCTCTTCGAGATGACGCCCGAGCAGGTCGTCGAGGAGATCCTGAAGTCGGGCCTGCGCGGCCGCGGCGGCGCGGGCTTCCCGACCGGCATGAAGTGGAAGTTCGCCCAGCAGCAGCCGAAGGGCCAGAAGTACATGGTCTGCAACGCGGACGAGGGCGACCCGGGCGCGTACATGGACCGCTCCACGCTCGAGGGCGATCCCCACTCCATCCTCGAGGCCATGACGATCGCCGGCTACGCGATCGGCGCCTCGAAGGGCTTCATCTACATCCGCGCGGAGTACCCGCTCGCCATCCACCGCCTCGAGGTCGCGATCAAGCAGGCGCACGAGCTCGGCCTCCTCGGCGACGACATCCTCGGCAGCGGCTTCTCGTTCGACATCGAGCTGCGCTTCGGCGCGGGCGCGTTCGTCTGCGGCGAGGAGACGGCTCTTCTGCAGTCCATCGAGGGCAACCGCGGCATGCCGAAGCCCCGTCCGCCGTTCCCGGCGGTCAAGGGCCTCTGGGGCCGTCCGACGGTGATCAACAACGTCGAGACGCTCGCGAACATCGCGGTGATCATCAACACGGGTGCCGACTGGTTCAGCAAGATCGGCACGGCGACGACGAAGGGCACGAAGGTCTTCGCGCTCACGGGCAAGGTCAACAACTCGGGCCTCATCGAGGTGCCGATGGGCACGACGCTGCGCGAGATCATCTTCGACGTCGGCGGCGGTATCCGCGGCGGCCACCAGTTCAAGGCGGCGCAGACGGGCGGTCCCTCCGGCGGTATCATCCCGCCCCAGTTCCTCGACACCCCGATCGACTACGAGTCGCTCGCCAAGATCGGATCCATCATGGGCTCGGGCGGCCTGATCGTCATGGACGAGACGGACTGCGTGGTCGACATCGCCAAGTTCTACCTCGACTTCACGGTCGACGAGAGCTGCGGCAAGTGCGCGCCCTGCCGCATCGGCGGCCGCAAGCTGCTGAACTACCTCCAGAAGATCACGGACGGCAAGGGCACCGAGGACGACATCGTGCAGATGCAGAACATCTCCGACGCGATGTGCAAGGCCTCGCTCTGCGGTCTCGGCCAGACGGCCTCGAACCCCGTGCGCTCGACGCTCCGCTACTTCATGGACGAGTACATGGCCCACATCAAGGACAAGAAGTGCCCGTCCGGCAAGTGCTCGAAGCTCGTCACCTACTCGATCGACGCGGCGAAGTGCAAGGGCTGCACGGCGTGCGCCCGCAAGTGCCCCGCCGGCGCGATCAGCGGCGCGCTCAAGCAGCCGCACGTGATCGACGCGACGAAGTGCATCAAGTGCGGCGCCTGCGAGGCGACGTGCAAGTTCGGTGCGATCAGCCACAAGTGACACAACGGACGGGGGAACCCCGGTTCCCCCGAACCCCTTCGAAAAGGAATTTACCACCATGGATACTGAAATGATCTCCCTCGACATCAACGGCAAGACCGTTGAGGTGCCGAAGGGCACGTCGATCCTGAACGCCGCGAAGGCCGCGCACATCAAGATCCCGACGCTCTGCTACCATCCCGACCTCAAGCCGAGCGCGAGCTGCGGCATCTGCGTCGTGCGCCAGCTCGTGCCGAGCCGCAATCCCGCGGACAACGGCAAGCTCGTGCCCTCGCCGAAGCTCCTCCGCGCGTGCTGCACCGAGGCGACCGCCGGCATGCACATCCTCACGCACGATCCCGATATCGTGCAGGTGCGCAAGACCGTGCTGGAGCTCATCCTCGCGAACCACCCGAACGATTGCCTCCAGTGCCCGCGCTCGGGCCGCTGCGAGCTCCAGAACCTCGCCGCCGACTTCGGCATCCGCGAGAACCCGTTCCCGAAGGAGGTCATCCACCACGACCTCGACAAGTCGACGCCGTCGATCGTGCTGAATCCCGACAAGTGCATCAAGTGCGGCCGCTGCGCCGAGGTGTGCCAGGAGATGCAGAACGTGTGGGCCCTCGAGTTCATCGGCCGCGGCGAGAAGACCGTCATGCAGCCGGCCGCGGGCGTCAAGCTCGCCGAGTCGCCCTGCATCAAGTGCGGCCAGTGCTCCGCGCACTGCCCCGTGGGCGCGATCTACGAGAACGACGAGACCGCGAAGGTCTGGGCCGCGCTGCGTGATCCGGAGAAGACCTGCCTCGTGCAGATCGCCCCGGCCGTGCGCGTCGCCGTGGGCGAGGCGTTCGGCATGAAGCCGGGTGCGCTCACGACGGGCAAGATCTACGCCGCGCTCAAGATGCTCGGCTTCGACAAGGTGTTCGACACGAACTTCTCCGCCGACGTCACGATCATGGAGGAGGGCACGGAGTTCATCAAGCGCTTCACGAAGGGCGGGAAGCTCCCGCTCATCACGAGCTGCTGCCCGGCGTGGACCGACTGGATGGAGAAGTACGCCCCCGACTTCACGGAGAACTTCTCGTCCGCCAAGTCGCCCCAGCAGATGCTCTCCGCGCTCGCGAAGACCTACTGGGCCGAGAAGAACAAGGTCGAGATGAAGAAGGTTCACGTCACCTCGATCATGCCCTGCACGGCGAAGAAGTACGAGATCTCCCGCGACGAGCACATGGCCGCCTCCGGCACCCAGGACACGGACGTCGTGCTCACGACCCGCGAGCTCGCGCGCATGATCAAGGCGGCCGGCATCGACTTCGACTCGCTGCCCGAGGAGAAGGCGGACGACCTGCTCGGCGCCTACACCGGCGCGGGCACGATCTTCGGCGTCACGGGCGGTGTCATGGAGGCCGCCCTCCGCACGGCGTACTGCCTCATCACCGGCGAGGCCCAGCCCCCGGCGCTTGAGTTCAGCGCGGTGCGCGGCATGGACGGCGTCAAGACGGCGACGATCGACATCAAGGGCACGAAGGTGAACATCGCCGTCGCCCACCAGATGGGCAACGTCGAGGCCGTTCTCAACCAGGTGCGCGAGGACATCAAGGCCGGCGTCAAGCCGCGCTACGACTTCATCGAGGTCATGGCGTGCCGCGGCGGCTGCATCGGCGGTGGCGGCCAGCCCACGGGCGCGACGGACGAGGTCCGCGCGCTGCGCACGGCGGGCCTCTACACTGATGACGAGAAGGCGTGCCTGCGCATGAGCCACCTCAACCCCGAGGTCCAGGCCCTCTACAAGGACTTCCTCGGCGGCAAGACCGGCGCCCAGGGCGGCGAGCTTGCGGAGAAGCTCCTGCACACGCACTACCACAAGGAAGAGGTCTACCAGTTCGAGGGTTGACCTCCGCGCGACTGACGCCCGCGTGGCGTTCAGTGGAAAGGGGCGCGGGTTCGCAAGGACCCGTGCCCTTTTTTCAATGAGGAGAGGCATGAGACGTTTCGCGTGGACAGGAAAACTGGCGGTGGTGGTGGCCTTGACGGCCTCAACCATCGCTCTTGCGGCCGGCAGCGCGGTCGAGACATGGCGCGTGCACGAGTTCGCGTTCACGTCCGGGAAGGACTACTCGGCAGGTGGCGGTGACGCCGTCCGCCTCGACGTCGAGTTCTCGAACGCGAAGACAGGCGAGAAACTCGTGCGGCCCGCGTTCTGGGACGGCGGCACGACGTTCCGCGTGCGGTTCGCGCCGCCCTCGCCGGGCGCGTGGGTGTGGCGGACGACCTGCAAGGACGAGGCTTCGCTCAACGGCAAGATGGGGGGCTTCCTCGCCGAATCCTATTCGGGTTCTCTCGCAGTCTACCGGCACGGGTTCGTGCGGGCGGAATCCGGGCGCAAGACGTTCGTGCATGCAGACGGTACACCGTTCCTCTATCTGGGCGACATGCACGCGAATCTCTACAAAATGCCTCTGGCGGCCTCACGTGGTCGCGGCGCGAGGTCCGGTTTCGCCGACGTTCTGCGGCAGTGCGTCGAACAGGGGTTCACCGTGTTCCAGAGCGAACCGAACGACGCGCCGTTCGACTTGTCCGACGGACGGGTCGACGCGGCGGATCTGCCGGGACTTTGCCTCGCCGACAAATACTATCAGGCGATTGCGGACGCGGGGCTTGTGCATGCGAATGCCGAACTCTTCCCGCCGGAGAAGATGAACCGCGAGGTCGCGTCCGACTGGAACGGGCTCGCGCGGCTCGGGCGGTACTGGTCCGCGCGCTTCGGCGCCTACCCGGTGATGTGGACGCTCGGGCGCGAGATCGACAACGACAACTACGCCGAGCGGGGCGAGACCTGCTTCAACTTCTCGAGCAATCCGTGGCTGCGCGTCGCCAACGCGCTCCACGCGAACGACTGCTACGGGCATCCGCTCTCGGGACACCAGGAGGAGGCGACGCACACGACCGTCTCAGGCGCGGGGACGTCCGCGGAGGGGCGTACGGGCGCAGGTGTCTCGATCTTCAAGGAGGACCGCGTCGCGAAGAAGGCGGGGCATTCCTGGTGGGCGGCACAGTGGCACCCGACGCTGGCCGCGTCCGTCGACTGGGAGATTCCGCGCGACTACCTCGCGACTGATCGTCCGGCCGTCTGCTACGCCGCGAGCGACGCCACGGGAAAGATGCGTACCTGGGGTGCGCGTGCGCAGGGGTGGACGGCCTTCCTTTCGGGGTTCTGCGGATGTGGCTATGCGGCGGCAGACGCCGTCGTCATCGGACAGATGCAGCTGATGCGCGACTATCTGTGCGCCCTGCCGTGGTGGGAACTGGTGCCGGATCTGGGCGATGGGTCGTTTTTCTCGCCGAGCGATGGAGCCGTCTGCTCGTGCGCCGCGAAGGGCGAGGACTTCTATGTGTTTTATTTCGGCGGCACGAACACGCTCACGGGCGGAATCAAGCGGTTTGACGCCGAGCATGCGTACGTGGCGCAGTGGTTCAATCCGCGGAAGGGCGAATTCCGCGCGAAGACAACGCTGCCGGGCGCGGCGGGGGGCGAGATTCCGCTGCCGCGCAAACCGGACGCGAAGGACTGGGTACTGTGCGTGCGGCGAATCGACGCCGTCGCGCCGAAGGCGATCGCAACGAAGGAGTCGGCGCGGGCGCGTGGACTCTTCGACTGGAATCGGGCGAAGAACCTCAGCAAAGGCGTGAAGCTGCTCGCGCTCGACGAGGAGGTCGATACGCCGCTTGAGTCCGGTGACGTGTGGATGGTGCGCAAGGCCGAGGAGCAGTTCGGGCGCACATTCCGCGGGAAGCGGCAGATGAAGTCGTATCTCGTGCGCGTGGACCTCAAGATGCCCGGCATCGGGTTCGCGGCGACGGGACGCGACAAGGACTGGGGCAAGCCGATGCCGCCGGATCCCGAGGGACGGAACAAGGATCTCGACATCCGTACGCTGCGCAAGACGACGGGCGAGTTCATGGCGCAGGTCGCGAACACGCGTCTCGGCGGCGTTGCGCGGCGTCCGCTCATCGGGTTCAACACGGGCACGTGGGGCCCCTGGCCCGAACCGAAGCACTTCTACGCGAGCCCGAACGGACTCGCCATCTCCGAGGGCGTGACCGTGATGGACGTGAAGAAGGCGCCGGAGGCCGTGTTCGTCATCTGGAGGGACGGTACGATGGACGTCACGGGCGAGTTTCCGCTCACGCGCACGAACGAGGTCTGGATCGCCCACACGGGACGCAGCATGCTGATGGAGGGGGGGCGCGACAGTGTCGTCGATCCGGGCAGCAACGGGGCAAAGCTCCTGCCGCGCATGGCGCTTGGGCTCTCGAAGGATCGGGACTACCTGTATCTGCTTGCGATCGACGGGCGGCGTCCCGGCTGGAGCATGGGCGGCGTCGCGAAGGACATGACGCGCATTTTCCGTGCGGCGGGCGCGTGGGATGCGATCGACTTCGACGGCAATTCGGCGTCGCTCTGTGACTGGGACCGTCACAAGAGTCAGGGCGTGCCGGTCAACAAGAGCAGTTCACCACGTGTCGCGTTGAGCATAACGGTCTATCAGGATTTGTCCAAGGGACGCAAGAAGAAGGAGAAGTAGGATGAAGCGATGTCTGATTCTGGCGACCGTGCTGGCCGCCTTTTGCGTGAATGCCGAGGTGAAGCTCGGCGACAACGTGTTGCTGAACGGCCGCCTTGAGACGGATCAGACAGACCTGCCGCTCTACTGGCAGGCGAACGGCCCCGCCGGCGTCGTGACGTGGAAGCCTTCGGACGGTCCCGGCGGACTTCCCTGCGTCTCGTTCCGCAATCCCAAGGGACGCAAGGCGGAGGTTACGCTGCGACAGTTCGGCATCCACCTCGTGAGCAATGCGCTCTACCGCATTTCGATCCAGGTCCGCACGAAGGACTTCCAGAGCCGGAGCCACGGCGCGGTCGCGATCAACCAGGGGTGGTACTGGGCGAACGGCGTGAACGCGTTCCCGACGAACACGGACTGGACGTGCCTCACGCAGAAGTTCCGCGCGGGCAACTCCTCCAACGGACAGTACTCCGTCGCCGTCTACGCGATCAACTTCTCGGGCGAGCTCGACGTGGCGGACTTCCGCCTCGAGGCCCTCGACGACGCGGCCTGCGCCGGTACCCAGCCGTCGGGCGCGGACAAGGCGAGCAAGGCGCCGCGTCTCGTGCCGTGGAACGTGAACCTGCGTGAAATTCCCCGCGCGAAGCCGCAGGCCAACTTCCGTTTCTTCGGCAAGATCCCCGCCAACGATTCCCTGACACTCGTGCTCGCCGTGGGGGACGACAGCTCTGCTGTCGTTCGCGTCCCCCTGATCCCCTCCCGCTCGGGTACTGCAATCTCCCTTCCCGCCGGCTGCCCCGACCAGGGCCGGCTTTCGGTTCGCGTCGTCGACAAGGTCGGGACCGTCCTCTGCGACGAACGCTACGCCTACCGCGTCGTCGACCCCGTCGACACGTCGGCACACCGCCGGCTCAACAACTTCGTGACGGAGGTCCTCTCGGCGAAGGGCGACGGCACCTATGCCTTCTCCACGACGCGCGACGGCTGGATCTTCGCCGCTACGCCTGGACAGGAGGTGCTGCTCGACGGGAAGAAGGTGATCGACGCGGCGACGCCGCGCGGCGAGACCTTCCGCAACATCCCCTACGGACGCCACACGCTCGTTGTGAAGGGCGCCCCGGCGGACACGCCGGTCGTCGTGCGGCAGATTGCGGAGATCTTCAACTACTGCCCCGGGGCGAACTCCTTCGTGACGGAGAACAAGCCCTACGACTGGGAGTTCCAGAAGCGCTACGCCCACCGCGCGGTCACCACGCAGAACGGCGGCAGCATCCCCTCCGAGCATCGTGCCTGGTTCCGCGAGCAGGGTTACCTCTGGCTCGCCAACCTGGGCACGACGAAGCTCGTGGACGTAGACGACCTCACGAAGCGCCTCAACGGCGCGGCGGGACTCACTCTGCCGTGGTACGACGGCGTGACGTGCGACGAGCAGTTCTTCGGGCAGGAGGAGATGATCGACTGGTACACGCGCGGACTCAAGGCGTATACGAATCCGTCCAACCGCCTTGTCTACACGTGGATCGTCGGCAAGCCGGGCGCACCGGGCGTCGACCACGCGTTCCTCTCCGCGTCGCGCGAGGCATCCGACGGACATGGCCGCGTGCTCTTCGAAGCCTACTGCCGCACGAAGGCGACCGAGCAGGAGGCGCGCGCCTACCTCGAGAACTATGTCTCGGACACGATCCTGAAGTACCGCGAGTGGTGCCCCGGCATCGAGGCGAACGCGGGCATCTGCTTCGGCAACTTCAACCAGATCCCGATCCTCTCCCTCACGCACCACCCCGAGGTCGACTACAAGTACTACCTCGACATGCAGCTGCAGTACGCGGCGACGGATCCCGCGTTTAAGGGCCTTGGCTGCACGGGCTACTGGGGCAGCTACTATGCGGACCGCGAACTTCACCGCTGGTCATTCGCGCTGCTGCGCCACTACTGCGTGGAGGGCGCGACGGACCTCCTCTCGAAGAAGTTCGGCTTCACCTACCTCCCGGGGCATCTCGTGAACGGCGACTTCCGCGGCTCGCTCGACGGCTGGACCGCGACGGGCGACGTGACGACGGGCGAGCACAAGGGGTTCGGCTCAAAGAGCCAGAACCGCTGGGGCGGAAACGGCGAACTGGGCGACACCTTCGCCGTCTTCAACTCGTCCGCGGCCACGCTCGCGCAGACGATCCGCGGACTCGTCCCCGGGAGGACCTACTGTCTGCAGTTTGCGACGTTCGACGTGGACGACGTGAAGGCGAACCGCCTCGCGCCGCGCGAATTCGCCATCCGCGCCACGCTCGGCGCGGGTGCCGAGATTGACGCCGCGCGTAGCTGGCTGCACGTCGACCGTCGCAAGAACGGCCGCTACGCGCACAACAACGGTGTCGCACGCATCAACCTGCGCCATGTCGTCTTCACGGCGCGGGCGACAGAGGTCGAGCTCGTGCTCGACGCCGCGGGGGCGAAGTCGGGCGAGAGGCTGGGCGTCAACTGCGTCTCCCTGAATCCATTCTACGTGTGCCCCGAGCTTGGTGACGTGTTCTGATCGGGGACGGATGTCTGAACCTCTGTAGGTGTGACATGAACGAGTCGGGTTTCTACGAGGAGCATACGCGTGGATGGCTGGACGCACTGGCGCTGCTCGGTGTGTTTGGCGTTTCCTTGCTCCTGTTGTGGTGGTGGTCCTACCCGACGCTTCATCCGCTTGTATGGGAAGAGGTCGCGATCGGGGCGGGTATTCGTCCGCCAGAGAGTCCGTTCCCGGGGATCTATCGAGGAGTGTTGCGTCTTCTTTTCCTTGTGGGATCCGCGGGGGGCGTGTTGGAGGCCTTGCCCTGGATCGGGCATGTTGTGGTGGCGTGCGCCACGACGGGGGTCTATGTCGTATTCCGCGACATCCTGCCGTCCGCACTTCGGGTTCGGGCGCATATGGGTCGTATCGGAGCGCGGATCGGACGGCTCGTGGCGGCGGTGGGCGCGTTGTTGTTCCTCTGTGCGGAACCGGTCTGGCGTAATGGGCAGGTCTTTACGCCTACGACGGTCCTGATCATGCTGGTTGTATGCGTCATCATGCTCTTCTTCTCGTTCCTGCGACGGGGGGTGATCACCCCGCTCTATTTCTGCTTTGGATTGCTGGGCGTGCTTTCGGCGGAGACGACGCTGGGGTTCGTGCTGTTGGTCATTGTCTCTGGCGGTGTCGTGCTGGCCGCGAACCTGGCGTCGAATCCCGAGGTCCCGCTTGTGAATCCGTTCGTGGACGATCTTGTACGAGAGGTCGTCTTCAAGCGGCTCACCTATGTATGGGGACTGGGGTTCCTGGTGACGGTCTCGCTCAATGTCTGGCTGTTCAGGTCGATGGGGGGCGTCGAGGCTGTCGATGGCAGTGGTGGGGTACTCAATCTGCTTTTCATCTACTTCAAGAACGGATGGGAGGCGACGACGTCGGCCATTGCCCCTACGGGATGGTTGTTCCTGCTGTTGTTCTCCGTGTCGCCATTCGTCTTTGCCGTTCGTCTTCTTCCGCGTGCATGGGATGACGACCGGTTTCTGCCGTTTTTCGTGGGGGCGCTCTATGGTGTGATGGGACTGGTGGCGCTTTCCCAGTTGACAGGGGTACGGTTGTTCTGGTTCTGGACCTGGCTGAACGGGCGATCAATGGTGCCGTCCGATGCGACGCTCGCGTTTCTGCTTCTGTTCAACGTCGCGACGGTGGTCTTCGCGCTGGCTGTCTTTGGCGTGGACGCGTGCTGCCGGAACTATCGCCGACTTGTACAGCAGCAGTGCCCCGAGGCGGTTCAGGGAACCGATGCCCGACAGGTGGTGGATGCCCTTGGGAAGGCGCGCCTGTTCCGCCTGCGGATGTTCTGGGTGGTCTTCGCCGTGGTGCCGTTCCTGGTTGTGCCCGGGCGTCGTCAGGAGGCCGAACGGGGCATGTTGGGTGTCATTGGCGACTACGTGAGGGAGGTCCTGCGCGAGACGGACTCGTGCGACACGGTGTTCACGGACGGGGAGATCGACGCCCTGCTTGAACTTGAGGCCCTGCGTGCGGGGCGTACGCTCAACTGCCTGGCGCTGGTCGAACCCCACACGCCGCGTACGCGGCTCATGCGTCTGCGTGCGAGCGCGGGAGAGGAGGACGTGCGCCTTCTCGAGAACGATGCCGCGACGGCCCTGCGCACGTGGGTGGTCGCGAATCCGAAGCGCATGGCGCGCACGGCCGTGCAGATCGGTTTCGAGATCTGGCGGCGCAACACGTTCGACCTGCCACCGTTCTCCGGTCTTGTGGCACTGCCGGGGGGCGTACACGACGAAGGGGAACATGCGCGGGCATGTTCGGCGGTCACCGCGCTGGCCGATCGCATCTACGCGTTGACGAAGCGATTCGCGCTTGCGCGGAGCACCGATCTTGTTCTGCGCGCCAAGTTCCCCGTCGTGCTTTTCACGTTGGCTCGGATTGCGGAGATGCGCAGTCGGTCGGCCGACCAGGCCGGTCGGCGATCGGAGGCCTTCACGGAGGCGGCGATGGCCGACGAGATCAATGGTGTCAACTATGCGTATGAAGCCATTCGTACGCGACTTGACTGGCAAAGATACCAGAGCGGTGGCCAGCTGACGCCACGCGAAGGGCTGGTAATCGGTCTCGCGCGTGGAGACTTCACGCTGGCGGGCCGTTCCGCGGGGCCGGTTCTGCGATCGGATCCGGACGACCCGCGTGCGAACTTCGCGGTTGGCATGATGCACTACAAAAACGGTCGATGGATGAAGGCCGAGGAACATCTGCTGCGCTGTCTCGTGAAGCGTCCAGACGATCCGGCCGTGCTGAACAATCTCGCCGTCGTCGAAATCCGCCTTGGCAAGCTTGACAAGGCCGAACGTCACGTGCGTGCGGCACTTGTGAAGAATCCCGACATCGACGAGCTGAAACGCACGTTGACGCATGTCGAAGAGGCCCGGAAGGCGAAGATTGCGCCGAAGGCGGGTATGCCTCCTCAGATATTCCAAAACATCTGAATCCTTCTATGTAAATTGACGCCGTTCTGGCCG
>R26__coassemble_1630_pt1 | contig 10973 bp, 6 predicted proteins | sample R26__metabat2_high_PE_030 | metagenome-assembled genome bin R26
CGATGTCCTGGGGCGGGACCTGCAGCTCCTTCTCCGGCTCCGGGACGTTCAGCGCGGCCGCCACGACGGGCACGGTCACGGGCGGGGGCAGCGGATTCTGCACCGGCGTGACGAGCGTGTCGAGTCCACCGCCGAGGCCGCGGCCCACATGGCCGAGACCACCGTGCTTCTGCTGGCTCTTCACGGCCGCGCGCGTCGGCGGCTTCGGACCCGACGCCTTCTTGAGAAAGGGATTCGGCGGCGCAACGGGCTTTGCGGGCTTCTTGGAGGAACTCATGGATACATCCCCGGGAGGTTGAGTCCAGTGTTCTCGGGGAACCCGAACATCACGTTCATGTTCTGGAGGGCCTGTCCGGCCTGCCCCTTCATCAGGTTGTCGATGATCGAGACCACGCGCAGCTTCCTCACGCGCGGATCGACCGAGACGACGATCTCGCAGCGGTTCGTGCCGCGCACGCTCATCGTCCCCGTTGCCGCCGTCGAGGGCAGCACGCGCACGAACGGGCTTCCCTTGTAGAATTCGCGGTAGACGGCGAGCACGTCCTCCTCGGTCACGTCCTTGAGCAGATCTCCGTAGAGCGTAGAGAGGATGCCGCGGGAAATCGGCAGGACCTGCGCCGTGAAGATGAGCTTCACGTCCTCGCCGCCCTGCAGCGAGAGCTCGCGCTCGACCTCGCACACGTGCTGATGGCCCGAGAGGCGGTAGGCGTTGATCTGCTCGCAGCGCTCGGGGTAGTGGAACTGGGGCTTCGCCTTCTTGCCCGCGCCGGAGACGCCGCTCTTGCAGTCGCACACGATCGAGTGCGGCGCGACGAGATGCGCCTTCATCGCCGGCGCAAGGCCGAGGATGCAGCTCGTGGCGAAGCAGCCGGGATTGCCCACGAGGTTCGCACGGGAGATCTCGTCGCGGTGGAGTTCGGGCATGCCGTAGACGTTCGTGCCAAGCAGCTCGGGGGAAAGATGGTTCGGGTCCTTGCCCAGACGCGTCGCGTAGTCCTGGTAGGCGGCGAGCGTCGTGAAGCGGAAGTCGCCGGAGTAGTCGATCACCTTCGCGCCCTTCGCGAGCTCGGCCTTGGCGTCCGCCATGCCCACGCGGTCCGGCGTCGAGAAGAAGACGACGTCGAAGCGGCCCTGCGCGGCGGGGTCGTCCGCCGTGAGGATGGGCATGTCGCAGTAGCCCGCGAGATGCGGGTAGACGTCCGAGATGCGCTTGCCCGCGTCCTCGCGCGCGACGAGCGCGCCGATCTCCGCGTACGGGTGGCGCAGGAGGAGGTCGATGATGCCGAGCCCGCCGTATCCGGTGGCGCCGACGACTTTGACTTTGATCTTCTGGTTCATGGGAATTGATATTTTATCATAACCATCCCGCCGCCGCAATACGCTCACCAGGACCGACGCCCGACTGGATCGTCAACGATTTGCGACTTAGAATCTAAATGCGTCGGTCCTGATACGCTCACCCCTTCACGAACGTGAACCTCTCCCACGGAATCGCCACGGGCTTCTTCTCGGAGAGGATCTCGTCGATGTGCAGCAGCAGCGGGAAGTCCTCGGCACTGAACTCGCCCGCCCCGATGCGCAGCTTGATCGCGCGCGCGACGCGCACGGCGACGACGAGGGACTCGAGCGTCACGCCCTTGAGCTCCGCCTTCGCCTCGTCGATCGTCATGCCGCGCCCGAGCAGAATGCCCACGAGGCGCGTGCGCCCGCCGTAGACGGTCACGTAGAGGTCGCCCACGCCCACGCACCAGTTCTCAAGCGTACCCGCGCCCTGGATGTCCAGGAGGCGCTTCATCTCCTTCGCGGCCTGTCCGAAGACCGCGGCCTGGGAGTTGAAGTGGAGCTCCGAGTCGAGACCGAAGGCCTTCTGGTTGAGGCCGATCGTGAGCGCGATGCCAAGCGCGTAGCCGTTCTTGAGCGCGACGGCGCTCTCGATGCCCGTGACGTCGGTCGAGAGGGAGATGTGGTAGTAGTCGGTCGCCATCGCCTTCCGGAGCATCTCCAGCACCTTGAGGTCCTTGCCGCAGAACGCAACCTCGGTCTGGTCGTGGGCCACGAGCTCGTAGCTCGTGCAGGGTCCGCCAATCGCGCAGATGTCGCGCGTGATGCCCTTCGCCGCGAGGCGCGCCTCCCACACCGCGGGATAGGAGAGAAGCTTCCCGTCGGGCGTGTCCATGAGGCCCTTCGTGACGGAGAGGACCGGCAGCTCGGGCGGAAGCTTTGGCAGCACCTCCTCGCCGAACCAGTCGACGCCGAAGCTGGAGACGCCTCCGATCACGAAGTCCGCCCCCTCGAGCGCCTTCTCCATCTCCTCGATCTGGTAGTACTCGCAGCCCGCCGGGAACGGGGGCACGCCCTTTGGAAAATGCTTCTCGAACTTCGGGTGGCGTCCCGTCGCTCGGCACGTCTCAATGATCTCGCGGTCGAGAGGCGTGCCCACGAGGCGGACCGTGTTTCCGTTCTCTCGCGCGGGGAACGCGAGCGCCGAGCCCATCATTCCCGAACCGATGATTACAATCGTCATTGCTTTCTCCTGTTAAAGTTTTGAACAGTATACCAAATCTCCGCGGTCCTGTGTCGACGAACCGTGAACGGCAGTCCCGCAAAGGACACGAGAATGTCCGTGCGCGCACGTTCGGCAATCTGCTATACTATCAGGAAATGAAAACGAGCATCTTCTTGACGTCCCTCGCGTTCTGTGTCGTCTGTTCCCTTCGCGCCGCCAACGCCGGCGCCGACTGGACGCGCATCTATCTTGGTGCACGCCCCTCGCTTTCCGCCGACGGAACCCAATTTGCCTTCGAATGGAACGACCATGTCTGGCTGGCGCCCTCCACGGGTGGCGTCGCCCAGGTCATCGCCGCCGACGGGGCCTCCCACGCCTCCTGGCCCATCCTCGCCCCCGATGCCTCCCGCGTCGCCTTCCTTTCGAACCGTGACGGCGCCACGCGCCTCTACACGTTCGACCTCGCGTCAAACGCCCTCACCGCCCTGTCGCCCCACACCGAGCAGACCATCCCCTACGCGTTCTCCTCCGACGGACGCCACGTGCTTGCCACCGTGCTGCGCGACCACGCAGACTCCCGCCATGCCCGCCGGGCCGCCCTCATCCCGTCCACCCCCGGCCCGGAATCCATTCTCTTCGATGCCACGGCGGACGAACCATCCCTTTCGCCCGACGGTTCACGCCTCCTCTTCACCCGAAACGGTGAAACCACAATCTACCGCAAACCCCGCATGCCACGTCCCGGTGCCGCCGGCGAAATCTGGCTCTACGACCTGAAGACGAGGGCCTTCTCGCCTGTCGTCCGCAAGTCCTCCCCCTCCCGTTCACCTCTCTGGGCTCCAGACGGGAACAGCATCCTCTATGTCTCCGGCGACGGCGGCACCTTCAACGTCGTCAAGCGGAACCTCGATTCCGGAGCCGAGCGCGCACTGACGTCTTTCTCCGGCGACGGCGTCCTCCAGCCCACGCTCTCGGCGGACGGACACGTTCTTCTTTTTCGGCGGGGATTCGACTTCTGGCGTCTCGACCCCACACAGGACCGCCCCGTCGCAACATGCCTCACGCTCCATCCGGGGCCCGGATGGACATCACCCTCCCCCCTACGGCACCGCTACTACACCTCCATCCGCAACCCCGATGGTGGTGAACACGTGTCCTTTCTCGGCGAAGGCGATGAATTCGCCTTCGCATCGGGAGGAGATCTCTACGTAATGGACACGAAACTGCGTGAACCCGTTCTCGTCCACGGCGGCTCCAGCTTCCTCGCCTGCTGCCCCGCATTCGCACCCGACGCATCCGCGCTCTACTATCTTCTGGACTACGGCGACACGTCCGAGATCTGGATCGCCCATCGTTCCGACCCCACGAAGTCCTGGTCCGCCAACACCTCCTTCAAACGGACATGCCTGCTCCGCGACAACGTCCACCGCTCCGCGCTGACCCTCGCCCCCGACGGCCACCATCTGGCCTGGCTTGACGGCGCACGCAGACTCGTCTTCGCCGACACCCGCGCACAGCATGTCGGCCAGGGTCCCGACTCCCCTTCCGACTCAAACTACGCCTGGTCTCCCAACGGCAAGTGGGTCGCCGCCTCCCTCGCGGACAACAACCGCAACAACGACATCTGGATCGTTTCCGCAACGGGCACACACGCTCCCTTTAACGTCTCCCGACACTTCCAATGGGACGGCGAACCCTCCTGGAGTCCCGACGGCCGCCTTCTCGCCTGGTCGGGCCGCCGTGACGAAACCAACGCCTACAACCTCTTCTACGTCTTTCTCGACCCCCGCGATGGTTCCACGCCCCCCGGGAGCATCGACTTCGAAGGTCTCGCCGAACGCGTGAAGCGCGTCTCCACGCACGCACGGCGTCCCTTCTTCAACATCGACTCCCGCACACTCGCCTTCGACGCCGGTTCGCAGACGTCGAAGATCCGAATTCCCTCGGACCTCAAACCCGTACGACTCACCACCCGGCGAGGCATCGCCTCGCGCTGGGGCACGAAGAAGGATTCCGGCCGTCTGCTCTGGCTCGTCGACGCCAAACCCGCGCACTACGAGAAGATCTACGATCTCGCCGTTCGTCCGGTCTTCAATCTGCCCGACTACCACGAGCTCCTCTTCCGCTGCGCCTGGGGACGCATCCACGACCGTTTCTACGACCCCAGGTTCCACGGCGTCGACTGGTCTGCGATGAGAACCAAATACCGATCCGCTTTCCGCCACGCCACAAGCTACAGCGTGCTCCAGCGTCTCATGGGCATGCTGCTCGGCGAACTCGATGCCTCCCATCTTGCCTTCCTGCCCTCGTCTGTCGGCACAAATGAATGGAATCCTCCTCCCAGCCACGAGAAATGGTGCCCGTCTGTGGTCCATCTCGGTCTCCACCTCGATTCCGACTGGACCGTACGCGACGTTCTACCAGATGGCCCCGCCGATCTAGCCCGCCGCGGCATATGTCCCGGCGAGCGCATCACGGAGATCAACGGGGCCAGTACCACGGGCCGCGACGTCGCCGGACTTCTTGCCGGCCCGGAAGGACGCTCCGTCACCTTCACCTTCGCCCATCCCGGACTCCCCGCGACAAATGTCGTCCGCGTGAAATCCATCACCTACGCCGCCGCCCGCGGTCTTCTCGCAGACGATGCGCGCCGTCGCGCCCGTGCCCACGTCCACGCCGCCAGTTCCAACCGCGTCGGCTACATCGCCGTCGCCGCCATGGAGACAAAGGCCTTCAAGGCCTTCCAGAACGAAGTCTTCTCCGAAGGCTATGGACGCGACGCGCTCATCATCGACGTGCGCGGGAACTCCGGCGGCTTCACTGCGGACCGTATGCTCGCGATGCTCTGTGCCCCTGCGCATTCCTACGAGGTACCCCGCAACGGTGCCCCCGGCTATCTTTTCTCGTATACGACACAACCCGTGTGGACGAAACCCATCGCCGTCCTCTGCGACCAGGCCTCGCATTCGAACGCGGAGATCTTTTCGCATGCCGTCCAGACTCTCAAGCGTGGAACCGTCGTCGGCCATGCCACCGGCGGCTGCGTCATCGCGACGAATGCCCGTCCAATCCTTGATTTCGGCTCGTTCCGGGACGCCGAATACGGATGGCATCTTCCAGACGGCACGGACATGGAGGGCCATGGCGTCACCCCCGACATTGTCGTCGACCTCACCCCCGAGGACGAAGTCCGTGGCATCGATCCCCAGCTCGACGCCGCGATTTGCCACCTCCTGCACAAACGCGGAGACTGAAAAGTCAGAACAGCATCGGCATGAGTTCGGCGTCGGCCGGGCAGAAGTCGAGCCCGGACATCTCGTCTGGGGTGAACCAGCCGAGGGCTTCGTGTTCGAGTGCGGCAGCTTCGGCGCCAGGCGCGGGTTCGCAGTCGATAAGCGTCAAGTGGATCGTGCGGTCCGGATAGGCATGCGTCACCGCCGTGCGAACCCTCTCGTGCGCGATCTCAAGCGCGATTTCCTCCCGGCACTCGCGCGCGAGCGCCTGCTCGGGCGTCTCCCCCGGCTCGATCTTCCCGCCGATGAACTCCCAGAGCCCCGCCTGCGATTTCCCCTTCGGACGCTTCCCGAGGAGATAGCGGTCCCCTCTCCGGATGATGCCCCCGACGACTTCGATTATCTTCCGCTCGTTCTCCATGTCAACACCTCACTTCTCAAGCATCACGATACCGGCAGGATCGTCCGCCGGACGCCCGTCCGGATACGGTGCCGTTCCCTCGAAATACTTGTACTGGTCGAACTCGCTCATGTAGGCGCATGCGTTGAACGGAATCTTCAATCCGGCCTTCGGCGTGACGCCGAGCGCGGACCACGGAATCGCGATCTCGTAGTTCGCCTTGTTCTGGTTCTCCCACTTGTGCTTGATCGTGGGGTCCTTGCCCGCCCACACGCGCACGCCGGCCACGGCGAAGGCGACGGGGACGATCTCCGTCTTGCCCGAGTAGTAGGCGCGAATACGGCGACCATCCGCGAAGACGACCTCCACGCCGTCGTCGCGTCCCCAGGTCGAACCGATGGACATCCGGCTGTTCTTGAACGCGGCCGCCATCACCGACACGTAGAGGTTTGCGTCGTCCCAGGCGAAGCGGCACGTCGCGCCCGTGAAGCCGCTCGCGTGGCGGTCGGGCGTGCGGTCGAGCGCCGACCAGTTGAGCGGCCATTCGGTCGGGCCGAACACGCCGTCGAGCGTCGGCGGCGCGGCGACGCGCGGGGCCGACAGCCGCCACTTCCGCTTCTGCTGCGGACGTTCGGGCCTCCATTCGCCAATCTCGCGGCGTGATAGCGCGTTCTTCGCATCCCGCGGACGCACCGCGAAGTTCCCCTCCCAGTGCGGCACGGCGTCCGGCTCACCCAGCGTGAGCGCCCCGCCGCACACGAGCGTGTTGTTCGAGAACGCGCAGTCGTAGCTGCGCGCGAAGGAGATGCGCATGTCGCCCTTGAAGACGAACGTGTTGTTCCGCACGGTCGTGCGGTAGGTCATGTGGTTGTGGATGGGGGTGCCCACGCCCTCGGCGTAATTGTTCTCCACCACGCAGTCGCGCGATCCTTCGTCCGCGTAGTAGGCGTGCACGCCGTAGCCCAGGCCATCCGGCACCACGTCGTGCACGACGTTTCCGCGCAGGACGCAACGCGTGAGGTTGCCGTAAATCGCACCGCCGTCGTGCAGCACCTGCATCACGTGGTGGATGTAGTTGTTCTCGAAGAGGTTGTCCGAGCCGCCGCCGATGATGCCGCAGTAGGGGATGCGGCAGATCTCGTTCGCGCACACGACCTCGTTCGAGCCGCCCGCGTTGACGCCGCAGGAACTGCGGAAAACGCGTCCCACGTCGCAGACACGGTTCGACAGGATCAGGTTGTCGCGGCAGCCGGCCCAGCCACCCAGACCGATGCCGCGCGCACCGACGTCGTGGACGTCGCAGTTCACCAGGCGGCTCTCCTCGGCGTCCTGGAACGCGATGCCCGCGCCGCCGACATTCGCGACCGTCACGTTCTCGACGACGCAGCGCGTCACGCAGTCGACGCGGAGCGCGGCCGTGATCTCGCTTCCGCCGAAACTCGCCATCTCCTTTACGTCCGGCGCCGCCGCCGTGACCGAGAGGTCGGCGATCCGCACACCGTGCGTCCAGGTCTTCCGGTTCCAGCGTTGCTTCCCCGTGCCGACCGCGAGCACGTACGGGAGCGTCGGCGCCACGAAGCGGATCTTCGCGAGGTCTTCGCCCGGTTTCGGCCAGTAGTGTACCGTCCCCGTCTTCCGGTCGAGGTACCACTGTCCCGGCTCCTTCATGCCCTCGCGGACGTTGAGTACCTCGTATTTGCGGCGGTCGCCCGCGCCCATCGCCCAACTCGCGGGCTGCGCGGTCCAGAGCGTGTGCGCGGCGCGGTCGACATTCGAGACGGTACAGAGCGAGTCCGACCACATGTGGTAGAGGCGGACGTCGGCGTTCATAAGATCCATCGTGTCCGGCAGGTCGGCGGGCTTGTACGGCATCGTCCTCCTCTCGGCGTCGGTGGGCTTGCGCTGCCAGCCCCCCTGGAGCGAGCTCATGATGCTCACCTTGAACTGGCCGAGGTGCTCGAAGCGGTTGGTGCCGCCCGGGCAGGTCGCGATCGGCGCGAGCGCGCCGTCCTTCACGAGGGTGCGGAAGGTATACGCGGGACGGAGCCCGCGATTCAAGACAGACGACACGGGGGGCTCCGGCAGCTTCGCCTGCCAGAACGGCGAGCCCTCCTCCTTCGTCCAGCCCGTCACGGGAATGCCGCCGTAAAGCGTCGTCTTGTCGGGACCCGCGCCGCGGAGAACGACGTTCGAGTGGGCGGGGCTCAGCTCGATCGGCTGCACAAGGAAGTAGTCGCCCGCGGCGAGCACGATCTCGCGTGGCGCACCCGGCACATTCGTCACCGCCACAAGCGCGGCGTCAAGCTCCTGCACGTTCTTGACCTGAACTGTCTGAGCCACGACAGATCCTGCACAGAGCGCCATCATCATCCAACCAATCGGCTTGTTCACTTCTGTTCTCCTTCATTCAACCAACGATTCAAAAAGCGATAGGCCAGCTCGACCGCATCTGGTGGCGGGCGATGTCCCGTCGCATGGTTCAGAAAGACCCAACGGGCGTCGGGAAGTTGACCGCCCGTGGCCGCAACGGGCAAGATGCCCGTTGTCCCAGTGGCGGCCTTCTCCATCAGGCAACGGCTATCCTGATTGTCGTATTTGCCCGCAATCAGCATGAACGCCTTCGTCTGCGCGATCTTCAGAAGGTCGGAATTGTCAAGTCCCGCCTTTTGCAACTCTTCCAGCTTATCCCCCCAGTACCAGACGTCACGCCAGTTCGTCTGGTTCCATCCCATGCCGAAGTCGCTGGCGACGACGACCTTGATGCGAGGATCCAGACAGCCCGCGTAGAACGCCATCTTTCCACCGAGCGAATGTCCCATGATGCCGATACGCGTGCGGTCGACACGTGCATCGTTCTCCAGCACGTCGACAAGCAGCCGCGTGTCGAAAGCCAGCTTCCCGATTCCGGTCCATCCCGGCCAGTCGCGCTTCAACGCCTCGCCGGCATGACGCCATTTCTTCCACAGATCCGACGGCGCACCTTCCCGCGCGTACGTCAAGTGATAGGCGTCGGCCGAAATCGCGACGTAGCCTCTGCGCGCAAGATCCGCCATGAAGGAGACGCCGCGGTACGAGACGAGATTCTGTCCGTTGACCTCCGGACCGCAGACGGCCGACCCGTCCTTGGGATTGAATCCCAGCATACCCTCGGGGAAATAGTAGGGCACCACGACGGCGGGCAGTTTCCTCGCATTCAACTTCGGTACCGTCATCTGGACGCGTTGCCACGTCCTTGGACCATTCGCCTGACGGTATTCCTCGACAACGAATTCTCCGCAGTCGTGGGTCCCCGTCTTCGTCAGTCGTCGCTCGAAGTTCGCATAGGCGGCCGGCGCCTCCAGAAACGATTTCATCAATACGACATCGCCCCCAAAGGCAACACCAATCACCGCGCATGAAATCAGAATGGCTGCTCCCAACCTCATCTTATCGTCCCACTTCACACTTTCCACTTTAAACTTTGAACTCTGAACTTTGAACTTTTACCACTTCACCCAGATGAAATCGAGCGAGGGAACAGAGTCGACGCGAAGGACGCCATTCGAAACCGTTGCGGAACCGCGGCCGGCGATGTGCTCGACCGACTGGGGCGCGATTCCGCAATAGGGACGGAGATCAAGTTGAAGGACGTCGTCCTTCGCGAGTTCACGGAAGAGAAGCGCGGAACCGTGTCCGTCCGTGCGCGCGCTCACGAAACCGGTCCAGGACATACCGTCGGGAGAGGCGCCGACGGGGTAGATCTCACCCGCCTGCACGGTGGCGCGCTCGCGCTTCCAGGTCGCCACGAGCGGCTTCCATGCCGCCACCGTCTCAGGCGCGAGGTTCTGGATCTCGAACCAGCCGAGTGGCGAGGCGAACATCGTGATGGCGAAGAGCGCGTCCGCAGGCCACTTCGACGGCACAAGCGGATCGTCCACGGCGTAGAGTTCGGGAAGGCGCGTGGGGTTCAGCACCTCCATGCGCAGGCGCACGGGGTCGACGGCATGTGAAAGCAGCCAAAGTTCGCGCAGCGTGTGGTGCGGATACCAGCGGCGGCAGTCACCCTTGCGGATGTAGCGGTTCTCGACGAAGACGGGGCCGGACGCGACCGCGCCGAAATAACCGGGGCGGACACCCGCGGTGACGTCGAGGTCGACCACGATCTTCCCGTTGGAGTCGTCCAGCAGTTTCCTGAAGAGGCATCCCTGACGCTCCTGCGCGAGGCGCGTGGGAGTCTTCATCGAGTCGAGTTTGAAGTAGTCGACGCCAAAACGGCGATGGAGGTCGAGGAGACGGTCCGCATCGCGCTCCCAGGCGGCCGCCTCGTTGGCGGAGTCGGGACCGAACCAGAGTCCGAACTTCATCCCCTTCTCGGCGGCGGCCTTCACAAAAGGCTCGACGCCATTCGGAAAGCGGATGGGACAGAAATCCCAGAATGTCGGATCCTCGCGGAAGTTCCCCCACATCTTCTTGTCGCCCTTCTTGATCGCAGTGGAGTTGGCGCTGCGTCCCTTCTGCCAACCGTCGTCGATCTGGATGACGTCGACACCGAGGTCGGCACCCGCGGCGATCTCGCGCGTCATGAACGCCTCGTTGATCACGCCGTCGCGGTTGCCGTCACCCCAGGTGTTGGTGAGGAACACGCCGTCGCGTCCCTCGACGTACGGACGGATCATACGCTGCATCCGGTGGGCGGCGCGGATGCGTCCGAGGCGTCCTCCCTCGTAGTCGAGCCGGCGGAGCGGATAGGCGGTGCGGAAGAGGACGAGCCGCCGGCGCGTGGGTTCAAGCGCGTAGTCGGGCGACGGGTCCGAGCGCGCGGACGGCAGCGGTCCCAGCCGCAGGCAGGCGGTGC
>R26__coassemble_1646_pt1 | contig 10936 bp, 4 predicted proteins | sample R26__metabat2_high_PE_030 | metagenome-assembled genome bin R26
GGCCCGCATCCACTTCTTCATCTGCGAGGAGGAGGGCCGCCACGGCGAGAAGCTGTGCGTCCAGTTCAAGGACTTCCGTCTGGGGGCGATGACGACGGAGCCCGTGCCGCTCGCCGACGGCTGCGCGGGCGCGACGCTGTGGGTGGGTGACCGCGCGGACGGCGACAGCCGCGCCGTGCTGCTGGACGAGGGGACGAAGGCACTGCCCGCCGTCCTGCACGTCGAGAACCGCCTCGGTCGCGCGATTCCCGCGGACGCGGAGGTGCGTTTCCGCATCTGCGACGTGTTCTCGGGGAAGGAGACCGTGCGGACGACGCGGCTCGGAACGACGGTGGCGTCCGGCGCCCATGCGCGCGTGGCGCTCGCGTGCGATCTCGCGGGGCTCGTGCCCGACTACTACCACGTGCTCGCCGACGTTCTGGTGGACGGGAAGTCCGTGCTCGACATTCGGAAGGGCAGTGACGACTTCTACGTCCGCCGCAGGGGCGAGACCATGACGGCCTCGATGCTCGCCCTCCGTCTTGGCATGGCGTACTGGGTGATGGACCGCATCCACGGCGGGTTCGTCCATTCGACGGACATCGCGCTGCCGCACTGCTACGATCCGTATGACGCGTCGCTCGCCTCCTACGGTGCGTTCATGAAGCGCTTCGCGCACATGACCACGAAGGTCTGCGAGGGCTACGAGGCTGGCATGCCCGGACTGGCCCTCGCCGCCGAGGCGTACCGGAAGGAGGGCGACGCCGTGCGGTGCGCCTTCGCCGAGAAACTGCTGTGGAATTCCTGCGAGGCGATGCTGACGATGCAGGATGCCTGCGGCGGCGTGCTGACGGCCGTGAACGAGCTGCGCGACGACGGCATCGGCTGCGGCTGGGGCGGCAACGCGCGGAACAGCACCTACAGTTCGGACCAGACGGCCGAGTGGATGCGCGGCCTCGTCTACGCGACGCTCTACTATCTGCGGCGCGGCGGCGAGACGGAGAAGATCGCCCGGCTCAACGCGGCGTGCGTGAAGGCGGGGCGCTTCCTCGTCGCGAACGGCCTCCAGGAGAAGGACGGCGTGCCGGGCGTCATCCACAACTTCACGCTGTCGCTCCAGGCGGACGGCAAGGTGGGCCGCCACATCTACCACCAGGAGGGACGTCAGTGCGATGTCTACCAGCCGCGCGTCGTCGCGGGGCTCGCCTACACGGCGCTTGCGCTGCTGAAGAGCGGCGAGAAGGTGCCGGCGGACTGGTGGAACGTCTTCGACGCCTCGTCGAAGTGGATGGCGCAGAAGATGAAGCCGAACGGCTGGTTCGACTGGCAGTGCGGCGACGTGGTCGAGGGCGGCTGCCACACGTTCCTCGGCAACATCTACCTCGGCGAGGGGCTCTTCGGCGTCGTGATGGCGAACCGCGCGGCGGGACGCACGGCCGAGGCGGAGCGCGTACTGCCCGCGGCGCGCAAGGCGTACCGCTACGTGACGGACGACTGCTGGATCCGCGGGACGCGCTACCGGTACCCGCTCGAGTTCTGGGTGGGTCCGTACGTCTACTGGCTCTTCATCGAGTGGGAGCGCCACGTCGGTCCCGAGCCCGCCTTCCGCGACTGGATCGAGACGCTCGACCGCAAGTGGAGCGTCGAGCGGAAGTGGGGCGACTTCATGCGCATGCCGGGCATGGACTGCGGCCGCGCGAAGGGCAACGGCATGCTGACGATCGCCATCCTCGGCTCGCTCGCGATCCGCCACATGGACGAACTCGGCTACCGTTGGACCCTCGTTGATTGATGGCGACGGACGAGGTGCAATACGATGAGTCGATTCCGGATCTTGGTTCTTTCCCTGGGCCTTGGGGCCATTGCAATGGCCGATACCTATGGACGCTACACAACTTCGGTAGAATACGTGACGGACGCGTCGGACGGTGTCACCGGTGTCTATTTCCAGATGGTCGCCGAACAGGGCAGTTCGAAGATGGCATACGCCGTCATCGGCGGCGTGTACCCGATACGTGCGTCGTCCGTGAGCGGCGACATCGTCATCCCGGAGACGCTGGAGGGTGTGCCCGTCCGGAAAATCGCGGATGGCGCCTTTGTTGCGAAGTGGAGTCTGACGTCGGTCCGCCTTCCGGCGAATCTACGCGAGATCGGAGACCGGGCGTTTGCGGATTGCCGCGGCCTCACGAATGTGACGTTCGCGGGAACGGGCGTGGCTTCGCTTGGGGACTCGTGTTTCTCGAACTGCATGTCCCTTGCGTCGTTGACGTTCCCGGATTCGCTGCAATATCTGGCGCCGAATGTCTTTGTTCAGTGCGATAATCTGCAGACGGTGACCTTCGAGGGCAATGCGCCGCGGCTCGACGATCCGTCGCGCGATACGCAGGTCGACTATTTCGGCGAAAAGCGCTGGACGGGCGGTACGGCACCGAAAAGGGTGAAATTCCGAATCAAGAATGGTACCTACGGCTGGCGGGGGCCCTATCTACGCGGTGTGCCCGATCGTTGGCCATTGTCGCACGGTTTCATGAGCGCGCATCTTGTCGAGGCCTGGGGACCAACGACGACTGGCTTCTCAATCCATCTGGCCAACAACGAAGACTGATTTGAATCACCCATCTGGAGACCGATCCATGAAGAACATTTCCCTGATGACCCTGGTTGCGTTGCCGTTCCTTGCAGGGGCGCTGGAGATCGACTTCTCCGAAGTGAAGGGACCCGATCTCTGGGGCGGGCGCAAGGCGCATCCCGCCGTGGTGAATCCCGTTACGGGGCAGGATCCCGCCCACGTGATCTCGCTGCGCGGCGAATGGGAGTTCGCGAAGCGCAATTGTGACTTCATCCGCAACAACGCCTGGAGCGGCACCAAGTTCCTCGCGGCCGACTGGCCGCTGAAGATCCAGGTGCCGGCGTGCTGGGAGGCGCAGGGCGTGGGCGAACCCGGCATGAGCGAGAGCTGGAACGTGAAGGGGGACGACAATCCGAAGCCCGTGCGCCACATCTATAAAGGCATCGGCTGCTACCGGAAGACGGTGGAGATTCCGTCCGCCTGGAAGGGGATGCGCGTGTGGCTCAAGGTCGGTGGCGCGAAGAGCGTCGGTTGGTTCTACGTGAATAGAAAGCCGGCCGCGTGCGTGGACAACTTCTGCGGAACCTACAAGTACGACGTCACCGATCTTGTCGAGCCCGGCAAGTCCGCGACGATCGCGGCGCTGGTGCGCAACGACGTGCCGTCCCGAAAGGGGCTCCTCAGCGCGATGCACCGCTGGGGTGGACTCTACCGCGACGTCGAACTCGAGGCGACGCCCGCCGGCGTCTGGATTGACGACGCATGGGTGCGCGGCGACTTCGACGGAAAGAAGGCCGAGGTTCACCTGGATTTGGGCAGAGGTGAGACAGGTGAGAGAGGTGAGAAGGGTGAGAAGTTGCGGGTGACGATTGATGGCGTTACTTGGACAACGGGCGTCCCGCCCGTTGGCGGGAGGATGACCGGCGTCGCTGCAACGGGCAAGATGCCCGTTGTCCCAGTGTCGATCGCAATCGATCTTTCTGCCAACTTCCGTCCCTGGTCGCCGGAGTACCCCAACCTCTACACGGCGAAGGTCGAGCTCGTGAGCGCCGACGGGAAGGTGCTGCAGACGCGGCTCGAGCGCTTCGGCGTGCGCAAGTTCGAGGTGCGTGGCAAGGAGTTCTATCTCAACGGCAGGCCGTTCTTCTTCCGCGGGTTCGGCGACGACCACGCCTATCCGTTCACGGGTATCACGCCGGCGGACGTCGAGACGCATCGAAAGCATCTTGCGATCGCGCGCCGCGCGGGATTCAACTACGTGCGTCTCCACACGCACACGGAGCTGCCGGAGTACTACGAGGCGGCGGACGAGCTCGGCATCTTCGTCGAGGCCGAGATGCCATACTACAACGACGAGCCGACGGAGGGCCAGACCTTCGACCCCGTGCGCGACGTGACCGAGCTCTGGAAGAACTTCCGCCGCTATCCATCCTTCGGCGTCTACTCGATGGGCAACGAGGGGACGTTCGGTCCGGACCTCGATCGTGCGCTGCACATGTACGTGAAGGCGATGGACCCCGATCGTCTCAAGATCAACCAGGACTGCCACGTGCCGTCGATCAACCCCGCCGAGAGCGCGGACTTCGTGGGCGGTCCGATTACGATCTGGAAGCGCGGCGACTTCAATCCGGAGCGTCCCTTCGTCACGCACGAGTACATGAATCTCGGCGCGAAGCAGGATTCCCGTCTTGAGCCCCGCTTCACTGGCATCTGGCAGCCACCGGTCACGCGTGCCGCACGCGCCGAGTGGCTCGCGAAGTTCGGTCTCGACCATGCCTGGGGTGACCGTCTGCAGGACGCCCAGCACGCGCTGCAGCGCGTCTGGCAGAAGCGCGGCGTCGAGTGCGCCCGCACCGATCCGTACTGCGACGGCTTCTGCTACTGGACGATCGTCGACGTCGTCGTCGCCAACAACGGCACCTACAGTGCCCAGGGCCTCTTCAATCCGCTTTGGGAGCAGAAGCCGTGCGGGAACTCCGCAGACGACTTCCGCGTGTTCAACCGACCCGTTGGCGTCTTCTGCGATCTGAAGCCCGACCGTCGCACGTTCCGGTCGGGCGAGTCCCTTGATGTCGACTTCCTCGTCGTCAACTACGGCGACGGAGCGATCGCGGCCGCGCGCGTCGACTGGAAGCTCGTCGCGGAGGGTCGGATGCTTGCCTCCGGATGTTGTCCCTGCGGCGCCCTCGCGCTTGGCGGTGTCCGGACGACCGCCTCGACTCGGCTCCGCATCCCCGAGGTGCCCGGCAACCTTCGCGCGAAGCTCGAGGTGTCGCTCTCCGGAACACAGAGCCGCACTGGGACAACGGGCGTCTCGCCCGTTTCGGATGGCGTCGAGAAACTCACCGACAACAACTACGACCTCTGGCTGTTCGCCAAGCGCGATTCCCGCAAGGAGCCGAAGCTCGTGGTTGCCGATGCGTTCGCCTCCGCGCTCAAGGACCGCTACGTGGATACGCTGCCAGCGGCACGGGCGGCCGAGGCGGACGTCGTGATCGCGCCGTATGGATCCGCCCTGGCCAACGACGCGCTTGCGCGCGGGCAGAAGGTGATCACGCTTGCGCAGTGCGGCGGCGCGCCGAACGTCAAGCTCGGCTGGTGGTGGATGGGCAGCCAGGTCGGCACGGCATTCCTCGACCACCCCGTCTTCAGGAATCTGCCCCACGAGGGCGTGCTGAACGAGCTCTTCTTCCGTATTCTGAAGCCGGGACGCGAATTGCCGTTCTCCGGTGTCGAGAAGGCGGACATGTTCGCGGTCGGCGAAGGCGGGACGGCCTGCTATCTCTATCTCGGCCAGGCGAAGGTCGCGAAGGGGCGTGCGCTCATGGCGTTCGGGCTCGACGTGCTCGCCGACACGGCCGAGGGTACGGCGCTGCTGGACGGCATGATCGACTACGTGCGTTCGGACGCCTTCGCGCCGATGAGCGAGCATGTGATGCCGCGCGTCTTGCCGCAGAACGGCTGGGGAAAGACCGTGAAGGCGGGTGACCGTTCGACTTGGCCGGGTCCGATGGGCGAGATGAAGCTCGCCCTCGCGCGGGGCACGGTCGGCAGGGAGGAGCTCGTGTGGGAGACGAAGCCGGTGCCCGCGGACGTTCAGTCGAAGCCGACGTTCGGCATTCGGTTCTTCGGTGGGCAGGGTTTTGTCGCCGAGCCGCCGGTCTCCTTCACGCTGTTCGTGAACGGCGAGAAGGCGATCGACATCCCGAACATCTCGCTGGTGAGCAAGGTCTGGAAGCAGGGTGTTTTCACGCTCGACTATGTGCGCGAGAAGACGACGGACGAATATGGCCTGTACACGCTCACGGTTCCGTCCGCGAAGCTCTTTCCCGGCAAACCGGTCACGCTGCGCGTCGTCGCGAAGCCCAACAGGTCGCGCCAGTGGTTCGCGGTCGTCGAGAATGCGGAGTGAGAGTTCAAAGTTTGAAGTTCATGGTCTGATGCGGGGGGGCGATGAAACTCCTGAATGTAGCTGTGGCGTGTTGCCTGGCGGTGGCGTGCGCGGCGGCGGAGACGGTGACGGGAACGACGGGGACGTTCGCGTGCGAGCTGACGAAGGTCAGCGAGACGAACGGCGTGCGCTGCTGGAAGATGACGTGTCCGTCAGCGGGCACGTTCTCCTACTCCGAGGGACGAACGATCGTGGCGTGGTACTACGAGCCGGTTGCGGCGCGGACTGTACCGGGCCCGGCCGTCGTGTGTCTGCACATCCTCGGCGGCGATGGTTCGCTCACGCGGGCTCTCGCAAGCCATTTCGCCGCGTCGGGCCTGCCGGCGCTGGCGCCCGAGATGCCGCTCTTCCTGAACCGTGCGCCGGCGGGGAGCCGCCGTGCCACGCTGGAGCGTCCGAACGGCCCTAGCCTGCTGGCCGAGAGCTTCAACGCCATCCCCGGCGATTTGCGGCGCAGCGCCGACTTCCTGGCCTCGCGTCCAGGCGTGGACGCGAAACGCCTGCGCATCATGGGCACGAGTCTCGGTGGCATCCTCGCCGTGACCGGCGCGGGGAAGGATGACCGCTTCGAGAAGGCGGCCTTCCTGCTTGCCGGCGGAGATTTGAAGGGGCTTCTCGCGCAGGACCGTCCGGAGGTGCAGCCCATCGCCGAGGCGATTGCGCGTGCCGATGCCGCGACTCGCACGCGCCTGGATGCAGCCTTCGCGGCGCTCGAGCCGCTCAACCACGTGTCGCAACTGCGCGCGCGCGTAGAGGCGGGGAACGTGCGGCTCGTCTCCGCGGGAGCGGACGAGGTCGTGCCCGCCGTCCACTCGGACAAGCTGGCCGCCGCGCTGGGACTGAAGCCGGGCGCGGGGCATGAGATTCGTCCAGGTCTTGGCCACTACACGGCCATCGCCGCGCTGCCGGAGCTGGCGGACGAGCTTGCGACCTGGTTCGGCGGCACGCCTGCCGTTCGTGACATCTCGAACGACGCGGAAACAATCAAGGGGTTTTTCGCCGAGCTGGCGCACGTTGCGGCGTGGGAACCTGCGAAGACCGCGGAGTCGATCGAGATCGAGGCGGACTTCTCCGTGCGCGAGGCGGGGCTGGACCCACGGGGTGGACACATCTGTGTGCGCCGCGGAACGGACGGACGCTGGGCCGTGGTCCTTTCAGACGGGCGCGGGTTTGACAAGTTCAAGAATCTTTCGCTGGGACGAGGCCGTGCGCCGTGGATCGTCTCGTCAGATGGGACGGTGTTCGTCGGCGATGGACCCGGTGGCGCGGCGCTCGACGCGAAGTTCACGCAGAAGACGCGCATGATTGTGCAGGCGGCGCGGATGTTCCTCTCGATGATGGCCCGGCAGGGTTCGCTTCGGATACTGGATACGTTGGCGCAGGTGCGGCTGGAGACGGATGCGTCGGGAGGACGGCGCCTCTGCGGCCGCGGCAAAGACTTCTCCTTCACCGTGCGGTTGGCGCATGATCGTCTGGCCCCCACCTCCATCGAGGTCGTCGCGAAGGGAACCGCGGTGTCGGTCGTGGTCCGGAAGTGGAACACCCGCGCGCCGCTGGACGACTCGGCGTTCGCCCCGCCGTCCTCGTCTCGGCGGCGTGTCGTCTCGGCGGTTCTGCTGGAGAAGGCGCTCACGGCGTTCTTCGCCTACGTGATGGACCGTGCGGGCGTGGCGCCGGCGAGGTGCGCGTCAAAGGTGGGCGAGGGAAGGGGCTTGCGCCTTGGGAAGAGGGGCGAGGTGCCCCTGATGTTCCTGGCGGGAAGCCCGGAGGAGATGGGGCGCCAGCACGGCAGTCTGTTCGCGTCTGAGATCCGTGCGCTGCACGATCGTGTGCTGGTCGTCGCCGCCGGTTACCTCTACGCGAAAAACGACTGGTTCTTCGACCGTATCCGCGAGATCGAGCACCGGACGAAGGCGGCGCTGCCGGCGCGCTACATGGAGGAGCTGGACGCCATGGGGACTGCGGCGGGCCTGACGCACGAGGAGACCTGCGAGCTCGGATTTTTCCCCGAAATCTTCCACTGTTCGGGCATCGCCGCGCGCGGGAAGGCCACAGTCGGCGGCGAGATCGTCCATGCGCGCGTACTCGACTATATGAGTGGTGTCGGTATCCAGGACGTGGCGGCGATCCAGGTCTTCATGCCGAAGGGATTCAATACTTGGCTTTCGGTCGGTTTCGCCGGGCTCAACGGCACCGTCACGGCCTTCAACGAGAAGGGCCTTGCGATGGGCGAGATGGGTGGCCGCGGCGAGGGCAAGTGGGATGGTCTGCCGATGACCTATCTTATGCGGCAGATCATGGAGGAGTGCGACACGGTCGCCGCGGCGGTGAAGTTCATCAAGGCGACGCCGCTCACCTGCGACTACTACTATGTGCTCTCCGATGCGTCTGGCGACATGGTGACGATCGAGGCGAAGGCGGGAATGCCGCTGACGGTTCTGCATGCCGGCGAGAAGCACAGGTTGCTGCTCGAGAGTTTCGACGATGTCGTGTGGGTGACGGCGCCGAAGCGCCAGAAGGCGCTCTGCGAGCGCCTGCGCGAATACTATGGCGGAATCGCCGTCGCGACGATTAAGGAGGTCGTCAAGCGTCCCGTCGCCATGAAGAGCAACCTGCAGAACGCGAGCTTCCTGCCGCGGAGGCGCGAGGTCCATTTCTCCTATGCCACGTCAAAGAATCTTGCCTGTGACGTTCCGTATACGGTTCTTCGGCTTGCCGATCTTCTTGAAACCTATCGTCTGGCACAGGCGGCGAAATGAGGCATGGCAAGGGCACAACGTCTCACAGCCGATTTTAGGTGTGATTTCCCACGTGGGGGGCGCACTGTGGGGCGAAGCCGTTCATGGACCAGTGGGTGGCATAATCGCCGGTGCGGGCGTGGGAAAAGACGATTACTCGCACATCGCTAAGTTCGTCGAGTGTGTCCGCGACAACAATCAGCACACGGCCGCGACGATCGGCGAGGTGATCCGTTCCAACATCTGTACTGAGCTCGGCAACGTGTCGTTGTTGACGGGCGAGGCGGTGAAGGTTGCCCCGAAGACGGTCCGCCTCGCCGATCCAGATTCCGCCGCGGCGAAGTTCTGGAACCGCACCTACGAACCTGGTTGGGAACACCAAGCGCAACATTGTTTCCTTCTCAAGACATAATTCTCAAAATGGTCGCCGAGGCCATTTTGAGAATTATCTTCCAGGGCAGGTCCGGGCTGGAATACGGCGGATGGGCGAAGTGTCGTGTCGCGTCGCCCGGCGTAGGCGATGTCAACTATTTGACATGGAGCGGAGGCGATTGACACCGCGCGCGGACGGTTGACATGTCTCAAGGATTCCAAAGACCGAACCCCCATTCGCCGTGAGACACCTCTGGCCGTGAATGTGGTACATTGTGTCCGTTCGCGGATTCCGGGGTTTCCCGGTCGGGCGCGGCGCCGCGCGGACTGAGGTGGGAAGTCCTCCGGATCCGTGATTGGCTAAACAGGAGACGGCCATGGACAGAACGGCGGAGGAGAATGGAACACGCTTCGAGGCGATTCGGGAGCCCCCTTGCGGAACGGCGGGAGGCGTCCGATTCGGCACGGAGGTGACGAAGAACGGCGGCGGGGACTCCCGCGGGATGGACCGGCCGGGGAACGGCGGGTGGCGGAGGACGCTGCGGATCGGAGGATTCACGCCCGAACTGGCCGAGCGCGAGGCGCGGCTCCGCGCCACGCTGTCCGGCCCCTGCGAGCTCCACGGGAGACGGTGGTTTCCCGTCGGCGCGCCGAGGAAGACGGTCGCCGCCCACCTCCGGGAGGAGAGAAGGCGTCTGAGGAAGAACAGGCGCCAGCGTGAGCGGAACCGTCAGCGGCGCGAGGCGGACGCCGCGGAGGCGCGGGTCGCCGCGCTGCCGCCGGACCTGCAGGCGCGCCTCTACGGACGGACGCCGACGTCGACGCGCGTGAACGGCAGGATGCGGAAGGTCGACTACATGGCCACCGTGAAGTCCCTGCTCGGACCGCACGACGCGCCGATCGTGCCGAACGGCGTGAAGGAGTTCCTCGCGGGAGCGGGGGACGTGGTCGCCCGTCTTGCGGAGACCGCTTCCGCGGTCGGCGGACGGGACACGAAAGCACGCGCGGATCCACCCGGCTACGTGCCGCCGGATGTCGAGCGGACCCGCCGGATGGGGATGGAGCGGCGCAAGGCGAACCGCCGGGCGACGGTCGCGGCCTGCCCGACGCCGACGGACATCCGCGTGGGCTGGGACATGCGCAGGGCCTGGGCGGGCGGCATGATCCGCCTCGGGGCTCTTCTCCTGGACCTGGAGTGCTACGTCGACAACTCGATCGTCCGCCGCGAGGTCGAGGATCCGCGGGATCCCGACGGACCGCCGAGACTGGAGATCGTCGCGCGGCGGAGCGGACTGCGGGGGTGGATCGCCGAGAACTGTCCAGAGCTCGCCGGCAGCTACAAGACCCTCATGCGCTACAAGTCGATGGCCGCGAAGCTGCGCCAGGCGCTGGACATTGTCGACCCCGTCCCCCTCTCCGCGGTGTTCGATCCGGAGGCCGACGCCCGCCGGCTCCGCTCGGCCCCCGTGCACGAGCAGCCCCGCCAATGCCCCGAGAGGGACGCCGGCTCGCGTCTTCCGTGGGAGCCGCTGGCGTGGGAACAGGACGCCAACGGGCGCTGCTTCAGGAGGAATCGGCGGTACTGCGGACCCTACCTCCCCCGGATGCCGCGGCCCGTACGTCTGGACGCCATCCTGGAGGAGGCGCGCACGGCGCTCGACCGCCTCCTGGGCGCGACCTCGGCCGACGACGCCCGCGTGCTCGTCGTCCGCGCGAACGGAACCTGGAACATGTCCGTCGTCGCATCCAGAGTCGCCGCAGCCCTCGTCCGCCGCGAGGCCTGGTGGGCCGGGGAGCCGTCCGCACTCGGCGGTTCGACCGGCAATT
>R26__coassemble_1653_pt1 | contig 10904 bp, 6 predicted proteins | sample R26__metabat2_high_PE_030 | metagenome-assembled genome bin R26
TGAGTAGATTCCTTTCACTCTACTAGTTCAGCCAAGCTTTCCTTGGCGCACCATTTCATTCCGCCTTCGGGCGTGTAGGGCGAAGGTTTTGCCGTTGACCAGTCCTGACTCCAGCCCTTCGGGGGCGGCAGTTCGTTGAAAATGCAACGCGACCCCTGAGGTTTGCCGCCGAAGACCGCAAAGCGCTCGACCTGTCGGCCGCCGTAGGCCCAGGACGCGCAGCGCTGCGCCCGCGAAGCGCCATCTTCCATCTCCAGACGGCACATTGAGTCATTCGCATTCTGGCAGGCGTGCTTGCGGATGAACTCGCGCTTCTGGTCTGCGACCTCAGTGACATCGACATAGTACGCCGGTACGAATGTGCGCGAATCGTACGCCTCCTCCATGAAGTAGAGCTCAATCCGATCCTGCATGCCGGCGATGCCAATCGCCTTCTGGATGCAGGCACTGCTCATGACATGGTCGAGATGTCGGTCAAGAGGCCACATCGCGATCACCGCACGCGGCTTCAGCTCCTTCAGCAGATCGGCGACCTTGCGGCAAACCTCTCGGTTCGCATAGCAGTCACCGTCGACTTCGTCAAACCAGTGCGTCTTCGCACCGGCAAGGGAGTCGGCTGCCTCCTCCTCCTTGATCCGCCGCGCACGCGTGGAACCATCCCTGAATCCCGCAAGGCCGAGCCCGCGTTCGCCATGGGTCATCACGCCGACATGGACTTCAAACCTGTCCTTCATCAGAAGCATCGTTCCCGCGCAGGCAATGTTCTCGTCTGGATGAGCACCGAAGATCAGCACCCGTTCCTTCTCGGCGGCAGCTGCCGCCATGATTCCCAACGTCAATGCAACCGCGCACGCGGACTTCATGACCTTCATCGTTTTCCCTCCATCTGAAAATAAACCGGCTCCTCGGTCAGCTTCAGCATCCGTCCGTTCACGACCTCGTGAAGAGCAATTCGATTCCCCTGGAGGTCGTATGCGCATTCCGGGGCTTCGAGATCTGCAGGCAGCTCGTATTCGCCCTCGCCCTCGATCCACCAGGCGGCGAGAACAGTCTTCTCCCCCTTCCTGAAACGGCAGACGCGACTCAGTCCGGGCGCCGGGGAGATCTCGCCCCCGACCTCGGCCTCGCCAAGCATACGCGCCAGGAACGCGGTCGCTCCGTAGGCCGCCTTGGGCGAGCCGTCTTCGTTCACCATGCCGAAGTTGTGCTCGGTGTATTCGCGGCGACGCCCGCGGTTGCGGAAGGAGAACTGCATCGCCGAAACGCAACCGTAGGTCCGCGCAAGCAGATACATGCGAATCAGAAACCTCGCCTGCTGGGCGGCGTTCACCTTCGGGTACGAACCGACGCGCTCGAAATACGCGACGTCTCCCTTCACGGTCGTCCATCCCGCCTCGGTGACGAACCAGCGCTTGCATCCCCCGTGGCGAAGAGCCAGATCCTTGTAGAAACGGCCACCGTCCTTGAAGAAATACTCGCGTTCCGGCCGTGGCTGCATATGGCAATAGGGATGAAACGAAATCGCCTCCCAGTCGCGCACGGCGCCATCCTTGATCATCTTGTCGAGGCGATACTCGGTATCTTCGACGAGCGTTTCGAACGTTGCCGCGGGATTGCCCTTGAGTATGCCTTCGGAGGCCATCCTCTGGGTCTTGAACCAATGGGGATACCAGTCCTCCTCGCGATTGCCGTACACCTCGGGCCAGTTGAAGTTCGCGGACTCGTTGAAGAACTCCCAGTAATCGACCACGCCCGCCCACCGACGGGCGATCCATTCGCAGAAATCGCGGAACGCCGCGGGGTCGATCCTGTCCCTGTAGATCGGGTTCTGTCCGGCGAGGATGCAGCTCATCGCGATGCCGCGGCGACCGAGGTCCCGCCACCAGTTCTCGTAGCCGTCGAACGGCACGTATTCGCGCGGCTTCTGTTCGTAGCGCGGCCACCAGAGTCCGGTGCGCACCATGCCGATGCCCGCCGCCTCGACGAGATCGGCGTCCCGGAAGTCGCCCGCCCACCATCCGTCGTCCATTCCGCCCTCCTCGCAAGTCGAGGCGCCGGTGCCGATCCAGAGAACGGGCCTCACCTTTCCGGACTGGAGCCGCGTGAATCCGTTCGTCGCCTTCACCTCGCGGTTCGGGCTCGCCGCAGTGAATTCGAGGCCGAGCGTTCCCAGGCGTCCGCCGATCATCTCCTCGGTCAGCGTGAACGCGTGTTCGCGCCCATCCAGCAGCTTTCCGTCCAATGCGCCCCGCCCGAATTCGCGTCCATGCGAGTCGACGACGCGCCAACCGAAGCGAAGCCCTTCACCGGCACCGACACGGTCGAACCTGAAACGCCAGACGGCCGACTCGCCCGGGTACCACGCGCCACCATAGCGCGCGGGCTGGAATTTGGCGAAGGCACCCGGCGCATCCATTCCGGGGGCGATCGTCCCGCAAATGCAATCGACGACCTTCTCCTTCGCAATCCCCTTCAGGTCGACAGACGTATCACCGGCTTCCCAGATGCCGCAGGCGATGCGAATCGCCATGCGATAGTCGTCGTTCAGGCCATCCGGCATCACGAAGACAAGCCGGGCTTCCGGATTCACCGCATGGAGATCGTGGACAAGCTTGTTGCAGGCCGGACGGAAGGTAGCGAGGTCAGGCGACTTCCAGTTCGACCACACATGCCGCGCGCCGAGCGGAATCTTCGCCTGGGCATCGGCCGTTCCGCCGCAGACGACGACGAGATCGCAGGCGCGCGCCACGTCCACATGATCAAGAAAGGAGATCTGCCGCAGCCCGTCCTTGACGAAGGTCGCCCCGGGCACCGAATCAACTCGCCCCAGTCGGTAGCCGAGTCGCGCGGCGACATCCTGCCACCCGATCTCCGCCCCATTGTCAAGAACGCACATCACCCTGTCGGCCGCAGCAAGGGCCGTTCCACACGCAAGGAACGCAATCAGAAAGAGGCACTTCTTCATTCTGCGGATGTCTCGTCGTAGATGGACCGGAGCTTCCAGACCCGGCAATCGACGTCTCGCACCCTGCGCATTCCCGTCACGGCGACGGAACGGCTTTTCGGCTCCGGCCAGGCATGGCAGACCGGCATGCACCGCAGTCCCGAGAGATCGAACACGTCGACGCCGACGCGATCCACCCAGATCGCCAGTTCGAGACGGCGATCCTCCGTCAACGGCCAGATGCAGGACTCGTCGCCGCACGACAGCGTCTGCTCCACATCGTCGTAGAAGAGCGTCACACCGCGCAGGGACATTTCAAGCCGTCCACCTCGCTCGACCGTGGCGTTCAGACGCACTTCGGCGAGTTCGCCCTCGAACGCCCCTCCCGGCACCGCCTCGCCGATGCGCAGGCCTTCGTATTCCTTCACCGGGAAACGCCGCAGGCGAAGCCCCTGCGGCGTACGGACAAGCTTGAGCTCCTGGATCAACGAAAGCCCCTGGTTAAAGACGCGCTTCGAACCTTGGGGTAGATCGAATTTCGCCCACGCCGCGAAGACCTTGCGTCCCCCGGGCGCATCGTTGAAGATCTGCCCCGCATACCATTCGCCCGAGCCCCCGCACCATCCTTCCGCCTGCGTTTCCACCTTGAAGTCGCGTCCGTCGAAGTCGCCGACCTGATAGCGGCTGCCCGCGCCGAAGAACACCCAGGCCGTCTTCGCCTCGCCTTCGATCGGGAACTCGGTCATGCACGGACATTCCGCGAACGGCGGATACATGCGGTTGACCTCCGTCCAGGTCCGGAGATCGTCGGAGTGGTAGACGATGAAGAACGGCGTCCAGCGCTTGTCCTTGTCAATCAGGTCGGCATAGACGAGCATCACCCATTTCTTCGCGCCCGCGTGCCAGAACACCCACGGATCGCGGTCGTCGCCACCGTCCTTCGCCAACCGGTCGGCCTTCACGACGGGATTGCCCGCATACGGAACGTATGTACGCCCATCGCCCGAATGGGCGATGTGGACGTCGTGCCTGAGCGGACAGCTCCAGGTGTAGAAGATCAGGTGTTCGCCCTTCCCGAACCCGGCGACGCCGTCGACGTCCGTGAATCCGCTCCCCGACCACGGGCCACCCCCGTCCCGCTCGCAGACCGCCTCGGGGAGATGCCGCCAACGGAGCAGGTCCTTCGAGACAGCGTGCCCCCAGTTCGCCTGCGCACAGCCCTTGATGTGCTTCTTGTACTGATAGAAGAGATGCCATTCGCCCTTGTAGTGGGAGAGTCCGTTGGGATCGTTCATCCAGAACTTCGGCGGCGTGAAATGGAGCTGCGGACGTTCCGGATCCTCCGCGAACGGCGTCATGAACGCGACGACCTTCAACATGCCGTTCGGACCGTCCTTCTCGCGCCGGCTTCGATTCACGCAACCGTCAGCCACGCATTCGAGCGTACACGTGGGATGTCCGCTCATGAACGATTCGGTCTCGACGCGCGTACCGGCGCCAAAGACGACGCGCGTGCCCGCAGCTCCCGAATAGGCGCCGCAGCTGCCGCGAAGCGTGCAGTTCGTCACGTAGATTTCCGCGCCGGGTGCGTTGGGCACGAGGCAGCTCTGCCCGGCGGTACGCAGCAGGCCGTTGACGACCACCAGCCGTTTTCCCGAGGAGTAGACGAGATTTGCGCTTTCGGAATTCGCGATTTCGTGTCCGTCCAGGTCGAGGATCAGCGACTTCGCAATCCGCACCGATCCCGCGCCAGGCAGCAGGACGTCGCCCGACAGCTTCACCATACCGCCTTCCGGAGCCGCGGCAATCGCCCGGTTCAGCGCACCAAGGTGATCGCGACTCTCCGCGGCGCGCGCCCCCTCTGCGGCGAAGGCGAGCGCCACCGCAATGCCGAGAAGAAGCCGACTCACTTGAACACCACCACCATTCCGCGGCGAATGCCGGCGTACAGCAGGCCATTGCGATATGTCAGGGCGAAGGCCGACCCAAAGGACGATGGAACCGTCCCGACCCGGAAGACAAGCTTGTCGAAGTTCCCGAGCCTCGAGAAGTCTCCAAGAAGCTTTTTCCGTCCGTCCCAGTCACCGCTCGCGGAGAAGTCCACAGTTACTTCGGCGCCCTCGACCGGAACCGACCCCGTGTACGAACAGGCCTGGAAGTCGGGATCGCACACGTCGACGGCAAACGACGCAGGGATCGCGACGAGCGCGTACGTCCCCGCGGAAGGATTGTAGCGAGCAATCAGTCCTGCCCCGACCGTGAAGGCGTCGACCGAGGCGCTGATCAGCGGATTCGTCTGCCAGACGCCGCCATTGGCCTCGACGAAACCGCCGGAACCGCTCTCGGGATTATTCCCGTCCCAGACCTTGGTCTTGACCTGTCCCTTCTCGACGATCACGGTGACTCTGCACGTACTGTGCGAACTGACCAGCGCGGAACTCTCGACGACCGCGTTCGTGGAAAGCAGCTTCACGGTGCCGGACGTTCCATACGCGAAGTTGCCACCCGTGAACGTGCAGTCGCCGATCTCGAACGTGCCGCCGTTCCCGTCGATCCAGAGCGCCGAGTTGCCGTCCAGCTTGCTGACCGTGCCCCCGCCGGTGATCGTCACGGTGTGCCCGTTCTGCAATTGCAGGAAGTTGTAGGCGTCGCCCGTCTGCGACAGCGTGAAGCCGTTCAGATCCAGCGTGAAGGACTTGTCCAGGTTGAAATAGTCCGGCACGGACGCATCCTTCAGCAGCTTGAGCGTGTCGTCCTTCGCCAGCGCGGCGTAGGCGCTGGCGAAGGACGCGCAGTACCGGCGCCCGACCTGCGCCTCGCAGGCCGTAAGATCGTAGTCGCCCGCCTCCGCCTCCGGAAAGACGAGATAGGTGTAGGTGACGGCGTTCGTCGTGTAGGAGACCTCCGCCACGCACGACCCTTCGTCAAGATACCCGGACGGATCGCGATTCGCGCGGCAGCTGAAGATGTTCAGCGTCGACGTGCCGGACGCACCATTGTCCAGCCAGGCCGAACTGATCGTGCAGAGAGAATCGTACATGTCGACGGCGACCCGGCAGGAGCTGTGTCCGCTGACCGCGGAAGAAAGGTCGAGCACACACCCGCTCAGCACGGCCCGTGCGTTGCTGCTGCCCGAATAGACGCCGCAGGGTCCCTTCAGCGTGCAATTCGTCACATAGAGCGTGGAACCGCCGCCCGGCACAAGGATGCTCTGCGACGTTCCCTGCAGCGTCCCGTTCAGGAACACGCAGCCGTCGGTGTTGCCCTTGATGAAATTCGACCCCGTCGTCTCTCGGAACGTATGCCCGTTGAGGTCGTAGACCAGGCGCTTGCCGAGAGAGAATTCCCCCGCCGTGTCGACGTCCGCGAGGAACCGGACCTTATCGCCGATGCGCGCGGCGGAGACGGCGGAGGCGAGCGTTTCGCATATGACCGCCTCGCCGTTTGGGAACACCGCTTCCGCCACGACGGTCTCCGCACCGGTCCGATCGGCGACGACATAGCTACAGGGGCCGATGTCCGTCACGTTCTGCTGGGCAACCGCCTTGCGGGCGCCGACCACGCTCGCCGAAGGATCGAACGAGAACTTTCCGCCGCGCACGTAGACGTGGCTCAAGGCCGAACTGGACGAGTCGAAGAGCCCGCTCGCGCAGCAGCAGACGATGTCGTCGTCGTCGAGAAACACGTTCACCCGGCTGCCGGAACTGCCGTTGTAGTAGGCGCTCGCGAGCGCCCGGCACGTGAACCGGCATCCCGCGCCGACATGAAGCTCACCGGCGTACGAACCATACGACAGCACGGACCCGGTCACCAGGCAGTTCGTCATGTAAGCCGTCTGAACCCCGTTGTTGAAAACGATGGCCGACTGTCCGAAGGCCGACAGCGTGCCGTTCTTGAACACGACCGGCGTCGCCTGGACGTCCAGCAGGTTCGCACTCACCGTGTTGGAGATGGCATGTCCGCCGAGATCGATCGTGACGGCCTTGGCGACGTTGAACGGCGTGGATTCCTGGCGGACCCAGTCCTCGTGGAGGACGACCGTGTCGCCGTTGGCCGCCGCCATGAACGCCGCCGCGACGGTGGCGTAGCCCTGCTCGTCCCCGCTGCCCGCCTTCTTCACGACCGCCGCGAATTCCGTCGACGCCTCGATGACGTAGGATGTCGTTCCATAGCTCGTGGTGCGCGATTCGGGCGTCGCCTTGTAATTCCCCACGATGTACATCGACGGATCCGCCGCAAAGCGTCCGCCCGTGACGACGAGCGTGCCGCCGCCGCTGCTGAGCGTCGACGAATAGATCTCGCCGCCTTCGACGACCACGCGATGCGAGGCGCCGCCGAACGTCAACGTCGTGCAGGTCACCTTGCAGCCCTCGCCGATCGTCACGGATACGTTGTTCCGTCCGCTCCAGGTCACGCCGTTACCGCTCACCACGCAGTCCGTCAGCGTGACGCTGCTGTTGTCGGAATTCGGAACGATGACGGACTGCCAGCGCGAATGAAGCGTGCCGTTCCTGAAATTCACCTGCGCGCCGCCGTTGATCCAGATCAAATTGAAGGAATAGTCGGGATCCTCGTTGAATATCCGGTGCCCGCCCAGATCGACCGACACGCTCTTGCCGATGAAGAGCGGCGCCCTGGGGGTGCCGACGTCGATGTCCCCGAGCAATGTCAGCGTATCGCCGGCCACCGCCGCGGACAGGGCATCGCTGAAGGTCGCGTAGTCCGCCACCACGTTTCCATGCGTCAGACGAACCAGGTCGTCGGCGCAGGCGCACGCCGACACGACGCCGGCCGCGAGAAACATTATCAGTCTTTTCATGTTGATCTCCTTGTTCCTTGTCGGATTAAGATGTTTGCCGATTCAATTGCGGACCGTAGACCCCCTGACCATGAGTGGCGCGTTGAGAAAGCATTCCCGCGGCGGAAGGTTTGGGGTTGCGATGCGCTCGAGAAGAAGCTTGAAGGCCGTGCGGGCGATGTCGGCGCAGGGCTGGTGGATCGTCGTGAGCTGCGGTTCGACGATCGTCGCGTACTGCACGTCGTCGAAGCCGACAATCTTCACGTCTTCGGGGATGCGCCGGCCGAACTCCCGGAGGGCGATCGCGAGATGCGCGGCCATCGCGTCGTTGCCGCAGATGACCGCGTCGGGCGCCGACCGCCCGGAGAAGACGCGGCGAACGGACCGCTCGTCCTTCGGGTTGAGCGTCAACTCCACCTCGCCCCGGCCCGGTACGACGCTCCTCGCGCCGCTGATGCGGTTCCTGACGCTGTTCGCGCAGTTGTTCCATGTGAGAAAACGGATCCGCTTCGCGCCGATCTCGAGGAGGTGCGCGGCGACGCGCCGCCCCGACTCGAAGTTGTTGATGCCGACGAGATCGTATTCACTGCGACCGGGCGATGGCACGACGTCCCAGTCGATCAGCACGACCGGGATGTTCTCGGCGTCGAAGACCGCCGTAACCTCGCGGTTCAGACTCTCCATGTTCTTCACGAACTCGATCGGCTGGAAGATGACGCCCGAGACGTGTTCCTGGGCGTACTTGCGGGCCAATTCCTTCGCGAGACGTGCACGCTCCTTCGGGTCCTCTGCATCACACGACCCGAAGCAGAGCGTGAGCCCAGCCTGCTGAGCGAGCCGCGAGAGCTCCCTGCAGATCGGCGTGAAGATCTCACCGTGACCGAAGCCGGGCACGATCAACCCGATCGCGCCACCGAGATTGCGGGCGAACTTCGTCACGAATGTCCCGAGACCCTGCCGCTGCGTCAGGTACCCCTGCGCCTTGAGCTCCTTGAGCGCCCTCTGCACGGGCGGACGCGACACGCCGAACCGCGCGACAAGCTCCCGTTCGCTCGGAAACTTCCCGGGCGCGGCATATTTGCCGTCCAGTATCTCCTTGCGGAGCAGGTCGACGATGACACTGTACTTGTCGTTGTTCATTTTTCGCGTGGCGACGGCATTATACCACACATGCCACCGCCACGGCGAAGTGGTAATTACCAGCTCTACTTGTTGAAGTAGAGGCAGGTGCGGTCGAAGGCGGCGCCGCCGGCGCCGACGCGGAAGACGCGGAATTCGCCGACGACGGGCTTCACGCCCACGAGCTCGAAGAGCATCGACTTCGCGCGGCTGAACGGAATCGTGCGCGCGCCCCACGGCTTGTCCCTGGGGCCGACGCCACCGTATCCCTGCGAGATCGTCCAGTTCACGCCACGGTACTCCATCTCGTTGTCGAAGTGGCTGTCGCCGCAGAAGTAGCCCACGAGGTCCCGCGGACGCTTCTTCGCGAACGCCTCCAGCGTCTCCATGAACTCCTTCTTGCGCTTGATGTCGGCCCCGCCCTGGTAGCTCTTCCAGTGGCCGATCTCGTTGAACACGCAGTAGTGTCCGAACGCGGCCGCCTTCCAGCCCTCCGGCAGCGTGTCGAGCGCGTTCTTCAGGAAGCCGATCTGCGACTCGGAGAGGCCGTAGTAGCCGTCGTCCGACGTGTTGCAGTAGATTGCGCGGAACTTCCGTCCCGGCACGTCGTAGTACCCCCAGGACATGTTCTCGCCGAAGACGAGCTTGTGCCCGTGCCGCCCGGCCATGCCGTTGAAGACGTCGCCGAAGCGCTCGGAGGAGATCGGACGCGTCTTGCGCCCGAGGAACGGACCGTGGTCGTGGTTCCCGAGGCAGAACAGCACCGGAAGCTTCGCGAAGTCCTTGTAGACGTGCTCCGCCACCGCCATCCGCTTGAACGCCTCCTCGTCGGACTTGCAGTTGTTGTCGTAGTCGTGGTCGCCACCGTCCACGAGGAAGTCACAGCCCGCGCGCACGGCCGCCTCCTGCGCGAAGAGCACGTGGAAGCGGGAGTTGGAGAAGTTCGGCGTCGCGGGGATCTCGGTGAGATACGCGTGGACGTCCGTCATGAAGGTGAACGCCACGACCTCGTCCGCGCCCTTCCAGGCCTTGAACCGCGCCACCGCCTCGTCGATCTGCGCGTTCGCCCAGTCCGGCAACGTCCCCGCCGCCGGCGCACCCGTCGCGCCCAACGTCGGCGCCACCGCCGCGACCGCGCCCATCTTCAGAAAATCCCGCCTCTTGATCGTTTCCATTTCCACGTCCTTTTGCTCTTACCGGAAGATCATGTACGTGCCCTGGTTCTCGCCCAGCACGTTCAGCACGCCCGTTCCCTCGAAGTGGAGGTCGTCCTTGTTCTTCGCGGAGGACGCCGAACTACCCCAGGTGCCGTAGGCGGCGTGCTCGTCGGAGCCGTCGAGGTAGAGGTCGCGCACCTTCTGACACACGCCCTCGCCCAGGCGAATCTTGCCGCCGTCCTGCACATAGACGTCCGTCTCCTTCGCGAAGACCTTCGAGTGGAGGAGCTCGAGCGTGCCCGCGTGCGTCTCGTCCTTCGCGTCGGTCGTGCCGCCCGCGACGGCACGTCCGCACCCGAGCCAGCTGCCGACGCGTCCCGTGCCGTTCGTGAAGGAGAGAAGTCCCCACACGACCTCGACGCGTCCCGTGGAGGAGATCGCGCTGCCGATGATGAGGTCCTCGGCCACGCGGGCCTCCGTCCCCGTGCCGGTGTTCGCGGAGGAGGTCGACGTCTCGTTGCCCGTCTTCACGAGCGAGACCGCGCCGGTGATGCGGCCGACGTAGGTCACCGAGCCGCGGTCCGATCCGGACCCCGACTGGCAGTCCTGGTAGACGCGCAGCGTCGCCGGCGCCTCGGAGGTGATCTCGCACGTGGTGTAGCTCTCCGGCCAGCTGAAGCGGCCACATGTCTGGTCGTAGCCGCCAAGGTCCCACAGCGCCCCGTTGTAGAGCCGCAGCGGCGAGTGGACGATCGTGTTCGTCGCGTGGCTGTACATCCTGCAGGAACTCGACAAGTGGTTTCCAACCCGCAGCGAACCTGGCGACCACAGGTGGACCGTGACGGTCGCCGCCGGCTGGAACGCGCCCATCATCGTGCCCGTGTAC
>R26__coassemble_1658_pt1 | contig 10883 bp, 5 predicted proteins | sample R26__metabat2_high_PE_030 | metagenome-assembled genome bin R26
GAGGTCTGATAGGAGAGGAGCAGGTAGTTCTCTGTCGCCGCAAGATACGGCGCCCCGGCATAGTGGCGGCGCCAGTCGCCGGGATACAGGAGCGGCTTCATCCGTACGCCGTCGTTCCGCACGATCTCCGGATGGAGCTTCGTGCCGTTGCCATTCGACTCGATCGCCATGTAGGTGCATCCGTCCAGGTCGAGCGCCACCGGCATGCCGTCCCGCGCCCGCGGCTTGTAGCAGTAGACGAACGGGCCCTTCCAGGTCCGGCCGTCGTCCGACGACTCCATGTATGAGACGATCTGGAACTTGTGCCGCTCTTCGACGTACGGCGACTCGTCCGCGAAGTAGATGCGCACGCGGCCGTCCTTCTCCTCGACAAAGGGCTCGTAGCAGCCGCGCGTCACGCCGTCGACGGTGTTGGTCGCACGGTAGAGCGTCCTGGGCGCGCTCCAGGTCGCCCCGCCGTCCTCACTCGCCGTGAGCGCGATGGCGAACGGATGGAGATCGACCCGACCGTCCTTCGGCCTCCAGTTGAACGGATAGAGGATGCGTCCGCTCTTCAACCGCAGGATCTCCGCGTTGGCGGGATAGACCCGCACCTTCGCCTCGCCGGAGCCGGCCTCGAAGGCCTCCGCGACCGTCGTCTCGCCGCTCCAGGTGCGGCAGCCGTCGACGCTCGTGCGAAAGCACATCGCCCCGCCCCGCGAATAGACGAGCGCGTGGCGTCCGTCGCCGATGGACCGCACGCGTCCGTAGCCGCCGGGCGTCACCTCAACCGGCTTCTCAAAGTCGATCGAGAACGCGCGGAGCGGCTGTGGCGGCGACAGTTCCGCACTGCCGATCACCACACCGACCTCATGCGTCTCGCCCGGTTGGAGCGTGTAGGCGCGGTCACGGTAGATCGTGCCCGTCTCCATGCTCACAGAACCGTCCGGCGCCACGTAGGAGACGAACTTGACGCCCCCGTGGAACGTCGCCGTGACGCGATGGTCGTCGTCGACCAGCGTGAAGGCGCCGTCGCCGCGCTCGAACACGATGCCCGGCTTGCCGCCCGCGATCTTCTTCACGGGAAACGCGCCCTTCCACACACGGTCCGCCCCCTTCTCCGCCTCGGCCTTCCAGAAGTACTTCGCGCCGTTCACGCCCCCGATCCGGCAGTTCTTCGGATGCGAGACGCGGAAGAACGGATGGAGCAGTTCGGTGCAGGAATAGGCCTCGGACCCGGTATTGGTCACACGGAACGCGACCTCCAGCCTCTTGCCCAGCTTGTACGTCATCTCGGCGTGGAACGCATGCGGCCACACGCGGCGCGTCGACTCGTCGTCGTCAAGCGTCAGCACCACGCGGTCGGCCGTCCGTTCCTTGACCTTCCAGTCGAAATACGGCGTGAGACCGTGGATCTCGCAGCCTGGGGCGCCCTCGCGGATCGCCCACGGCCAGTAGATCGGCACGCCGAGCGTGCCGAGGACCTCGCGTCCGCCCGTTGGACGCCAGCTGCGCATGTTCGCCCCGCGCAGTTCGATGCGGGCCGTGCCGAACCGGTTCGACAGCGTCACCTCGGTCTCCACCGGCGAAACGGACGCCAGCCACGTCCGGTCCGCCTCGTCCAGCTGCTGCAGCGAGGGGAGGCGGTAGGGGCCGCCCCACGCCATCAGGTGGGCGTTCAGGCTGCCGCGCTTCAGCTCGCCCACGCGGTACTTGCTCCACCGCGTCGGGAACCAGGCCTCCTGCTTCGAGCCGATCGGACGCTCCAGCGCGTGGAAGAACTCGCGTCCCTCGAACGCGAACCCCTGCGTGCCGTTGCGCCACATGAGCGCCGCCACGTCGCGGAAGAGCGGCGTCTCCTCCTCCTTCGCGAGCTTGATCAGCTCGGAGATCACCAGGCAGCCGTAGTCGTCCAGCGCGGGATGCTCCGTGCCAACGATCGTCGAGCCGGCCGGACGCCAGTTGTAGACCGAGAGGTCGAGGTCCGGACCGTAGATCGGATTCTGCAGATAGACCCAGGAGAGGAAATACCACGCGGCCTTGCGCGCCCGCTCGTGGTAGCGCGCCTCGTGCGTCGCCTGCCACATCTCGACGGCGGCGGAGAGGAACGGCTGCATGCCCTCGCGGTCCACGCTCGCGCAGTCCATCGCGCCGCCGTTGCACTCGAACCGGTCGAGGTCGCGGCTGAAGTAGTAGTCGAACGCGGCGTCAATCGCCTTGCGGACCTCCGCGTCCCGCGTCAGCCGCCAGTACCGCACCAGCCCCATCAGCACGAAGCCGCCGCAGTCGCCGGACCGGTTGATCAGACCGCCCGTCTCGAAGTCCCATTGCGAACCAAGTCCGCCATCTCCCGGCAGCGTCCGCAGCACGACGTCGACAACCTTCTTCGCCGCCTGCGCGAACTCGGAGCCATCGCGCCCGTTCACCTTCAGCAGCATCGCCGTGCGGGAGAGTTCGCCGATCGCCCAGCCGACTTCGGAGGCGTCCGTGAAGGTCTTGCCCGGCTTCGGAGGACTCCCGCGTCGGAAGAGGCCGCTCGGCCGCTGGCGCGAACGGATCCAGCTGCGCAGGACCTCGAGACCAAAGGCGACGTCCTCCTCGTCCCCATCAGCCAGACCGTAGGCGAGCGTGAGGCGCGCCTTCTGGAAGGACTGCGAGGCGAAGCCGATGTCTTTGGCCCCCGCGCCTTCGAGATACTCGCCCGGCATCAGCTTCTTCGACTTCTCGAGATCGTCGTTGCACCACCTGCCGAGCGTGTTGTCGCGTCCGTAGTCGGCGAGCGTGTACCCTTCCTTCGACTTCGGGATGTTCAGGTACCCCATCAGGAACGTCTTGTCGTTGTGTCCGCCGGAAAACCACGAACCCTCCGCGTTGCGGCGACGGCACCACGTGTGGAACGCGCGGTCGAGGCGGATCGTCTCCGCCATCGTCTTCTGCGCCTTCGTCTCGTGCCTCAGGTTCCTCCACGCGACGGGGAAGACCACGGCGAAGCCGTAGTTCGGCCAGGGAGGCGTGCCGCGGCAGGCGAAGGCGTCCGCGCGGAACGTCTCGCCGGGGGCGAGCGTGAGATAGGTGTCGTAGCGTTCGGTGAACTTTCGCTTGTCGGTGTAGGAGACGGGCGCCTCCGTGACAGGCCAGTAGACGAGGTGGCGGAAGGAGCCGTCCGCGAGCTTCTCCATCGAGCAGGCGCTCGCGTGCGACTTCTGGTCGCCGTCGGACGCGAAGAGCGCGAAGACCTCCTTCTCGTTCTCGGAGATCGTGCAGGACGGAATCGAGCAGCGGTCGTAGGCGAAGATCCACGGCTGGCCGTCCTTCTGCCAGCCATTCGGCATGTCGAGCGAGAACGCGCGTCCGTCGCTCGGGATGGACTTGCCGACGAACTCGTTGCCGTTGTACAGGACGCCGGGGATCAGGTAGTGCGTCGCGGGAATCCGCGGCTCGGCGGCCAGCACGAGCTTGAAGACGACGTTCGTCGGCGTCCTGTTCTCGGCCGACACGGCAATTTTCCACTCGTCACCCGTCCGCTGCGCGGTGACGGACGTCTTGAGCCCCTCAACCGCCGGCAGCGTGCGGGCACTGAACAGGTCAGCCGCCGAGGCGGCGGAGAGCGAAAACATCACGATCGCCAGACTGATTATTCTCATCGCGATTCCTTATTCCGCGTTCGCGCCGTAGAAGTAGATGCCGCCGTAGGTCCAGTTCGGATCCGGCATGCCCGGGAAGTTCCGGCGGTCCATCGTGATCATGAAGTATCGGAAGGGAGAGCCCTCCGGGAGCTCCGCGAAGGCCATGAAGACGCGTCCGTTCGGGGACTCCTTCCCGAACGGCGGATGGTCCAGCCGCAGTTCGCCGCAAGAGTCGAGCGACGGGTAGGCATAGATCGGCAGCTGCCGCCTGACGTTCGCCGTCATGACGTACTTCCGTCCGCCGAAGTCCATGATCTGGCAGCCGGTCGAATCGAATTTTCCGGGACCCGCGATCCGCCGATAGGGACCATCCCAGCGATCCGCCTCCCACAGGCACGGACGCAGCCCCTTCTCGGCGAACGTGGACGTCGCGAACCGCCACTTGTTCGTCGCCGCGTCGAACGTGAAGTAGGGATCCTCGCTCTTGAGGCCGCCCTCCATCGCGAGCGGATGCGCCTGGAGGACGGTGATTCCATGCAGGGGATTCTTCGTGCATTCCATCGCGACGATGCCGCTGCCGCGGCGCGTCTTCGGGTTGAGGTCGTTGCTCGCCGTCGACCAGCCGACGCCGCAGGCCTTCCACGTGCCGGAAGACCTGTCGTAGAAGAGATGGTTGACGGCGTCGTTCCGGAGGAGATCGTCACCCTCGCCGTAGTTGGTGAACAGCACGCCCTCCATGCGGAAATCCAGCAGGGCCGGATCGACGCTCGCCACGCTCTTCACGTACTTGAAGCCGGCGCGGGCCGAGAACGTGCAGAAGAGGCGTCCGTTCTCGAAGTACGGACGGCAGCCGGGTCCGTCGGTGACGATGCGGAAGTCCGCCTGGCCGACACCGGCTGTCAGCGCCATCGACGCCCGCGCGAGAACGGCCTTCCCGCCCGGCGGCAGCACGGCGCCGACCCCGAACTTCATCGAGCCGAGGAACCGCCGCGACCGGAGATCGGGAGCGTCGGCGAACGTCACGGCGCCGAGATACCGCACGACGCCGTCCTTGCGCGCCGCGATCAGCATCGTCGGTCCGGCGACGATGCCGGAGAGACGGAACGGCGGCGCGGGGACGACCTCCGGCTTCTGCAGAAGAGCCGCCACGGGCTTTCCGGCGACGCACTCGCTGAACGAGATGGGCCGCCCGGGTTCAGCCCGGACCTTCAGGAGTACATCCGTCTCGGCGTCCCTCCACACGAGTTCGGCGGCGGCGCCCGGGGAGAACGCATCGTAGTCGGCCGAGTAGTGCGCGCCCGGAAGCCACCCGCTCACCGTCACGGCGCCCTCGGCGCCCTTCTCGTCCGCCGACAGCGTGACGCGTCCGCCGTCGCAGGCGACCGACGGCGCCGACGGCGACAATGCCATGAGGGGATGCTGGACGGACGAACAGACGACCGTCTCGGGACGGAGTTCCGCCAGCACCCGCTCGTTGTCGAGCACGTATCTCCGCGTGGCCAGGAGCTTGAACGCCGGAATTCCCGATTCAGCGAAAACAGTGCCCGTTGCAAGGGCAAGTAGGAGCATCACACACGTCTTCATTTCAGTATCTCCGATTTCACACTCGTCTTCCTCAAGGTAAACACCATTGGGGGCACGCCTTCATATTCCGCACCGCTCGCGTTGCAGAGGACTTCCTCGCCATTCTCGTAACGGGTGACGTCGGAATCCAGAGAAAGGCCCCGAACGCCTCGCTCATCATCTCGTCCCTGGACCGATGGCACGGCGCGTCGATCGTCGCGTAGTACTCTCGTCCACCACAGCTCGTTTCCCTTACCGCACAAGGCATTTCACGGAGTTGACTTTGCCGCGGAACGCGCCGCCCTCGCGGATGACGAGCGCGAACTCGTCCGCCGGATTCAGGTTCCGTCCCCCGAAGATCCGCCACGCATACCGATGCGAGGCGTGCGTGCCGGGCAGCGTGTAGATGCGGCTCCCGACGCCCAGTTCAGGCGAGCTGCCGTCCGCGGGAATCCGGGCGATCGAGAGCGTGTTGGGGGCATCGGGCTGCTCGACCGCGAGGTCGAAGACGAGCATCACGGACTTCCGGCCCTGAATCGCCGCCGTGAACGCCGGCGGCAGCACGACCGACGTCATGTGGCTGACCTTCTTGAACCACCCGTCCGCGTCCGGCACGACGACCTTGCCGCTGCGCGAGCAGGAGGTCTGGTACCGCGCGACCTTCACGCAGTCCGCCGGCAACGGCGTGAGGGGACTGGCGGGGACCTCGAACGGGAACGTCTGGCCCCGCCCTTCGACGTCATGGCTGTTGACGGGGACGATCGTGGCGCGGTGCGGACGCCCCGCGTCCAGCAGACCCGGCAGAAGCGGACAGTCCCACGTCTCAGGCGTGTCCATGACCTGCGGCACCGCCCAGTTGAGCAGGCCGAGGAAGGTCCACGTTCCATTCTCCGCCTTCGATTCGAGCGTGATGCGATAGTGGTTCGCCGTTCCCCGCGGCTCGGCGCCCGTGAAGACCAGCTTGCCGGATTCGCCCGACGCGGTTTGCTCGTAGCGGAGCGTCGCCGAGGCGGAGAACGTTGGGACCGGACACGTCTTCGCACGAACCTCCGGACGGTACGGACCGTTCGCGGGATCGAGCGGCAGCGGAATCGACCAGCGGTCGTCCGCCCCGATCTCGCGTCCCGTCACCGCCTCGTAGCGCCGCACGTCGATGCGGTCGGCGAACACGTCCAGCACGACCGCCTCGCCCGCGATCTTGTTCGAGTACTCGGCGTGTGCGCCGAGGTTGATCGCCGTGAACGCACCCTGCCAGATGTTCGCGGCCCAGTTGACCGCGGTGTGGATGTGCCCCGTGAGCGCCACGACCTGCGGATACTGGTTCAGCACGTCGCGGATCGCCTGCGAGCTCCAGTGGATGGTTCCCGTCGTCGTCAGCTTCGGCGGCACGTGGTTGACCACGAACACGGGGCGTCCCTTCGGGGATTCCGCCACGGCCTTCGCGACCGCCTCGGCGAAGGCCTTCGGATTGGGCTCGTTCTGGAAAACGTTGACGAACCGGTAACCCTTCACGACGGCGGACGGATTCGCGCTCGGCATACCCAACGCCCGCCAGGCGTTCTCGATGTTCTTCGGATCGTTCTTCGGCGTGTTCGGCACGTAGTTGTAGTCGTGGTTGGCGATGCAGAAGAACGGCACGCAGTCCGTCCCCGCGAAGGCGTCGTCGAACATCTTCCGGAAACACTGCAGCTCGGTCACATGGCTCAGGTCGGCGATGTCGCCCGTGTCGACCACGATATCGGCGTTCAGCTTCCGGAAGAGGTCGAAGCAGGCCTTCGTCCTGCGATGCGTCTCGGGGCGCTTCGGGTGGAGATGGTCGTCGGACATCGCGCCGATGCGCAGAATCGGCTTCTCCCCGGCGGTCTTCGCATCCGCGGAGAACCCGACGGCCGTCATGGCCGCCGCCGTCGCGACGAACCCGCGCCGCGTCATTCCGGACTTCACGTCACCTCTGGAAAACATTCGGGAATCCTTTCAGTATGCGCGTTCTTCCAGCACTAGGCTTCAGGCTGCAGGTGCGGGTGATGGGCGAGGGCCACCTTGAGCGGACGGAGCGCCTTGCGCTTGCCGTACCTGAAGGTCTCGACGAGTCGATCCCGCAGCGTCGCCAACTCGTCGTCGGCGGCGACGTTCCCGACGCACCGCCGCACGAGCTCGAGCGGAACGTCGAGCTGGGCCGAGATGACGACCGCGTCCTGCTCGTCGACCGGCAGTGCGAGAAACGCGGGATCCGCGATCTTCGCGTCGACGGCGTCCCTGCGTTCCCAGATCAGTCTGCGAATGGCAATCTCTTCCATGTCAGTTCTCCCTGCGTGTGATTGTTCGATTGTTCAAATGCGGTTGACGATCGCTGTGAAGAAGTCGGCGGACCAAAGATCGAGCGACGGGCGGTCGGATGCGTAGACAAAACGGCGGACGTCTTCCCGCGCCGCCTTCCAGTCCAGCCGCGCGATGACGTTCACCAGCTCGCGCTTCACCCATGCGTCGTCGGTCTTCACCCCCGTTCCCGCCCAGGGTCCCTGTTGGTCAAGAGCCGAAGAAAGAAGAACATGGTTGATTTTCGTCTTAGCCCCCAGATACCAGATGAGGTCGAACCAGTCACGTCCCTTGATGTACGGACGGCAGAGCAGGGCGTGCAGTTTGCCGGCGAAGGAACTCGCCCGCGTGAAACAGCGGACACTTGCCGGATAGGGGAAGAGCAGTGTCTCCGCTCGATAGTCCGCCCCGGCAGGCGGATTGGCATCGACCTCCATCTTGATGAGCGCCTTGGCCGGCGTACCAGGCGTGCCGCGTCCTCCGACATAGTGAAGTTCCAGAAGACTCACGAGCGAATCGCTCTTCAGAAACCCCTTCTTCACCGTGCTTTCGGCCTTGGACTTGTCTTTGACCTCAAGCTCGACCCCAACGGACTTGAGTTCAAGGGCGACTTTTTCGAGATAGCTCTTCAGCGCAAAGGAACGGTCCTCCTCCAGCAATGCGAAGTCAAGGTCTTCGGAGAAACGCCGAATGCCCTCGAAGATTCTCAGCTGAGTTCCACCATGGAAAGCCGCCTTCGTGAAGAAATCCGTTCGGGCGAGGCCTGCCAGAATGAGATCCTGCAGAATCTCGCGCATGGCGTTGAGTTCCTCTTCCTCACCGGTGCATGCATATTCGTCCAGACGTCGCTGGAGGAGTTCAATTGATTTCATTTTCCAAGTTCCTTTCTGAGGCCCGCGAGGAACAGACGGGCCCGGGCCGATTTGTAAACACCGTCAAGCTCTTCGAAGTCTTTCGACTCAAGAGATTCAAGTCGGTCCACATCTATTCGAAGACTTTCTTCAAGGGGCTCGGCGCCCAACCAGTCCTTGCCGCGCGAGGCCACGTAGTCGGCCAGCGCCTTGAGGGGCTTTGCCATGTAGAAGGAGCCAGACGACTCCCGTTCTCCGACAATGCGCTCAACCCCGGCAAGAAGCGGCGACTGACTAATCTGCACATAGTCATAATAGCCAAGCGGGGTTTCAAACTCGCGCGCCCGCCCCAGCGAGACCGACGAGACGGAATGCACGGCCTCCGGAATCCAGCCATGAAAGGAAAGCGCTGTCTCAAGACTGATGTAACTCGGGCCGTAGATCAGATTGGCGAGCAGATTCCGACTGACGCCCTGACGACTGTATTTTCTGTCCAGACAGTAAAGACCCCGGCGAAGCGAGATGACTTCACCCGCATCCACGGCCCGCATGATCTTGCACCGTACGGAATTCCGCGTTCCACCAAGCCAGATCAGCGCGTCCGAATAGGTGAAAACACCTGTCGGCGATTCCAGGAAAGCCTTCTCTGCCAAGAAATTCATGACAACATAATATCACATCGTGACATTATCCTGCAACGATTTTCTGTAAGGGAGGCTCTCTCCTCCAGATCCATGCCCCCTAGATGACCCATCAAACCACTCAGCGGAAAATCAGCATTGTGCCGCGGGGCGCGACGTAGAGCGAGCCGGAGCCGAGGATGTAATCCGGAGAGGTCTGCGCGTTGACGACACCCGTCACGGGACGGCCGCCGAGACGCAGGGCGAAGATCGGCAGCTCGCCAGAATACTCGAGATTGAGCTTCGCGCCCGCGGCAACATCGAGCGTGGTGTCCTCCGGGATGTCCGGCAGCACGGTCTGCGTTTCCGCCTTCCGAAGCGAAACTCCATCGATGAACGCCGAGACGTCCTTTGGCACCGTGCCGCGGATGATGAAGTCCCACGTGCCGACGCTCGGCGCGCGGAAGCAGCACACGTGCGAAACGTAGTTCGTCGAATACGTCGGCGAACGGTAGACGACGTTCGTCACCCCGTCCCTCGCGATCACCGCCTCCATGATGTTCGTGCCGTAGTGCGGACTATACCCCGGCCCCCACGCATCCAGCGCGTAACGGCCGAAGGCGTGGAACTCGAGACGGTACTCGCCGTTCGTGTCGAGCGTCACGGGCTGCGAGATCTGCGAAAGCCCGCAGATGAGCACGTGCTTGCCGCCCTCGTACTTGCTCCAGCCGTACGGCGCACCGGCGGGCGAGGCAAGGACTCTGGCCGCACGGGGATTTGCATCCGCGACCGTCAGGGGATCGTTCGTGAACGTCCATCCCGTCGTGTCCGACTCGAAGCCGCCGTTCACGATCCTCTCCGGGTTGCTCGGTTCAAGCACGTAGTCGTCCGTGATGATCACGCTGTTGGGATCCTCCTGCTTCAGAACGAGCGTCACCGCCTGTTCACCATTCACCTCGAACGGCACCCCCCAGGCGAAGTCCTGCATTTCGCGCTTGTTCGGATTGATGACGCCGAGATCTGTCTCAGTCTCGCCAATCGTCACCCGCGCCCGGAGTTTCGGGCTCAGTCCAGACAAGTGGTAACTGCAGTTCCAATTCAGATAGCGCGTCATCGCACGGCAGGCGAGCTGGTATTTCCCGGCCGGCGGCGTGAACGTCGTCGTCGCAACGCCACCGGTACACGCGAACATCAGCACCACACCGCCGTAGCTCGTCCCCGCCGTGTCGTACGGCGCAACCGATCGCGGCGAACAGTAGGTGTTCTCGGCGTCATGGCGTCCCATCGCCGTGGTGTAGGGCTGGTTGAACGGCGTCGTCGAGCACATGAACTCGACCGGCTGCTCGTTCTTCACGCCCAGCCATCCGGTCTTCGAGAGCGTCCAGTGCTCGCTCTGGAGATGGGTTGACAGCAGGTCCGGATTCACGAAACTGCCGTTCACCCATCCCGTATACGGCCCCTTCCGCCACCAGTCGTTCACGTTCCAGTTCGCATCGCAACCATCATAGAACGTCATGTAGTACGGCATGTTTTTCGCATTATCACTAGCAGTACCCTTCGGCCAGGTCGGCAACACCTGCTCGAGGTCACCGTTCGGGAGCGGCCACCGATTCTTCTTCGAGGGTTCGCTCTTGAGCGTGAGGCGGATGCCGTCGATGGCGGAGCTGTCATGACTGGTCCCCGCATCACAGAGGACTTCCGGACGCCGGAAGCCGAGCACATACGTTCCCGCCCGCGTGTAGGGAATATGCACCGTCCGCTTCTGGAACGCGCGCGTCTCGGTGTAGAGCGTCGCCACGTGCTCCGCCGTCTCCCAGGTCGCGCCCAGCATCACGTCGAAGCGTCCGTTCATCGTGTAGCTCTGTCCCCGCGTCGAGGTCCAGCACGAGAGTTCGTACTCTCCGTCCTCCGGCAGCGTCACATGCGTG
>R26__coassemble_1670_pt1 | contig 10811 bp, 3 predicted proteins | sample R26__metabat2_high_PE_030 | metagenome-assembled genome bin R26
CTCGATGCTCAGCGTGCGGTGATGGGTGTTGGGTGTGAGGTGGTGGGTGTTGGGTGTGGGGTGCGTTACTTTTGGGGGACGACAGCTCTGCTGTCGTTCGGGCTCGGCGCGTACTCTGGAGGGTGTGCTGAATCTGCTGGCCACTGCAGTGTCCGAACGACAGCAGAGCTGTCGTCCCCCAGCGTTCTCTTCCCCAACCCACCACCCAACACCCAACGGTTGACTCCAACCTGCAAAAATTGGTACAATACCAATGCCATGATTGCGTGGTTGGCGGTCATGGGCGGTTATCCATAAACGCAGGTAAGGAATGTGACTATGAGACATGGACAGTTGACGGTGTGGCTGGGCGTTGTCGCGGCGGCGTTGACCGCGGGGGCCGAGGTGGTTGAAATCCACCCCGGGAACGGCGTGACGACGAACGTGACGGAACGCTTCACGGGCGATACCGTGCTCTCGATCAACAAGGGCACGAGCAAGGGGGGCATCGTGTCGCTGAGCCCGCTCAGCACCTACACGGGCGTGACGTCCAACGGCTGCTGAACGCTCGTCCTGAGAAACGTCGGCGACGGCGGCCCCCTGTCCGACCTCGGCGGCGAGGCGGGCGATCTCGTGCTCGGCCCCTGCACGGTGCGCTACACGGGCCCGGCGGGCGGCGTGCTCGCGCGGAACGTGAAGAGTTCCATGAAGGCCGCGGGCGGCACCTTCTTCGACATCGCGACCGACCTCACGATCGCGGGCGACGTCGACTACTCGTACGGCGGTTTCGTCAAGACGGGTCCCGGCACGCTCCATCTCGCCGGCACGGGCGCGTCGACGCTCAACCAGGCTGGAGCCCGCAGTGACGGCACGGGTGGTTTCCAGCACATCTTCACCCCGAAGGCGAACGGCGACGATCCGACCACCGGCTACCGCGGTTTCCATGTGCTTGAAGGCACGCTCGTGCTCGGCGAGGGTGGCGGCACCTACACCATCGGCAACGCCAACAACGTCGGTGTGGGCGGTTGGACGACGGACGACGGACAGGAGAAGGACGCGACGCTCGAGATCGTCGGCGGCACTTTGACCTTCGACGGCTGGATGATGCAGAGCTCCTACAACGGCAAGACCTCCAACACGTCCGACCACGCGCCGACCTCGACGGTGCGAATCGTGGGCGGTTCGACGAGTTTCGGCAACACCTATGCGATGGGGCGCAACAAGCTGGGGAATTCGACCTTCGCGCAGAACACGGCGCCGGTGCTCGAAGTGCTGGGTGGCGCGTTGAACTGCAACGGCGGCCTGTCCGTCGCCGACGACCGGGGAACGCGCAGCACGGTGCTCGTGCGTGGCGGCACGCTCAAGACGACAAACCTCTTCACGGCGCGTTGTTCGGGTCATGCGGAGGCGGGCGCGGACGTCGAGGTGACGGGCCCGGGCAGAATCACGGCGTCCGCGGAAATCCACAACAAGTCGGGCGACTATCTGAACCTGCGCATCCTCGACGGCGGCTACGTGAGCACGACCTGCATCACCAACGGGACGGGCACGCTCACCGTGCTGGTCGACGGCGGCACGCTCGCGAGCGCCATCGGCAAGGACAAGTCCGGTGACTGGCTGAAGAGCAGCATCACGCGTCTCGCGGTCGGCACGCGCGGCGCGGCGTTCCGCGCGGTCAACAGTGGCTCCACGAGCCGGATGTACGAACCGATCGTCGCGACGAACACCGCGGACGGCGCGGCGGCGGGCGTGCGCTTCGAGAATGCGGCGACGTCGGCTTCGACGTTCCGCATCGGCGCGGCGATGGGGTGGGAGGGGCCGACGACGATCGGAACCTACACGTCGCTGCGGTTCATCTCCGGCGGGTCGCTGCCGGCCGATACGGACGTGACGATGGAGAACGAATCGCGGATCAGCGCGGAAGTGCCGGTGACGTTCAAGTCCCTTTCGATGCGGGGCTCCGACTGGCTGATCGCGCGCCCGGGCGCGCATGTCACGGTGACCGGTCCGTTCACGGTTGCGGACCGCACCTCCGTGACCTACGCCCTCTACCGGAATGGCAGCGACGCTTCGCCCAACGTGGTCGGCGAGGTCTATCCCATCCTGACGGTGCGGAAACAGGACGAGGCCGCGCTGCGTTCGATTGCGTTCACGCGTTATGCTTCGAAGCTTGCGGACTTCGGACTCGAGGAGGAGATTGTCGACAGCGCCGGCGACACCGTGACATTCCAGGTGCGGGTCACGCGGATCCCGCCGACCGTGGCGACGCTCACGACGACGACGGGTTCGTCGGTTGAGTGGACGAACGGATCCACGGACGGCCTCTGGCTCACGGGCGGCAACTGGACGGGCGAGACGGCGGTGAACGCATCCGGGACCGGTGCAAACTTCCCCAACATCGACGACGCGGCGCAGACGGTGACGATCGGCGCGGACGGCGCGACGGCGGGCGGTGTCGCCTTCACGGGAACGAACGGCTACACGGTTGCGGGCGGCACGCTCACGCTCGACAACGGCGCGAATTCCGTCGCCGTGACGTCCGTCGGCGGCGGCGTGAACGAGATCTCCGCGCCGGTGGCGGCGACGAAGATGGTGTACGTCAACTCGGCGGCGACGGGAGCGGGCAAGGTGAAGCTCTCCGGCGCGGGACTCGCGGGCGGCCTGCGCACGGGCAGCGGCACGGTGGAGATCGATACGCTGTCGTTCGTGCAGAATCCAGGCGATCTCGTCCTCGGTCCCGGCACGCTGCGCTACACGGGCACGGGCGAGAGGATTCCGGGCTTGCTGCTCAACGCGGGCAGCGAAAAGGCGGCAATCCTCGAAGTCGTGAACGACCTGACGCTCGAATCCTCCTACATCGGCACGACGGCGTTCATGAAGACGGGACCCGGCACGCTGAGGTTCGCGGGAACGGGCCACTTCAATCTCGGCAATACGTCCAAGAGCCACAACAGCAAGGGCGAGAAGGGCATCGGCACCTACGGCGACTCGCCGACGGACACCTTCATGACCGCGGGCATCGCCGACGGCCGGCTCGTGATCGGCACGGTGGGCGACGCCTCCGACGCCCCGGAGGTCGCTCTGTCCAGCGAACTCGACATTGGTTGTTGTCCGGGCGGCGGCACCTGGGGCGAGCTGGAGATGAACAACGGTTCCCTCTCCTGCGCCACGCTCAATCTTGGCTACTACAACGGCATCCGCGGACGCGCCCCCGCGGGCGGCACCTTCCCGAAGTTCGTCATGAACGGCGGCTACGTCAGGGTGACGTCGGTGCTGGAGGGCGGCTGGGACCAGACCTACACGCAGGAGACGCATGTCCAGTACGAGATCCACGGCGGCGAAATCGACTGCGCCACACTGCGTCTGCAGGGCTACGCCGGCAACGCGCCGACCACGACCTGGACGCAGGACGGCGGTTCCTTCCATTGCACGGGACTGACGATCGGCTACAACGCGCCCTCCAGCGGCAAGACCTGGGGGCCGTGCACGGTGACGCTGGATGGTGGCACGTTCGCCGTGAAGGGCGATGTCACGGCCAAGAACAGCACCGTCAACACGATCGACGTGAACGAGGGCGCGGTCTTCGAGGCGGGCAGCATCAACGGCAGTGGATCCACGACGACGCTCCGCTTCAACGGCGGCACGTGGCGGGGCTATCTGACGGCGACGGGCAACAAGACCGTGCAGAAGCTCACGCATCTCTACGCGAAGCGCACGATCGACTTCGACAGCTCGGACGACCTGTCGTTCGATTCGTCCTATCGGGCCTTCATGCTGATCGACCAGAAGATCGAGAGGGATCCCGACGCCGAGGGACCGGTGGGCTTCACCGTGCGCGGCGGCGGCCTGGTCTCGTTCTCGTCCGTCAACTTCGGTTCGAACACGCTCGACGGCGTGATCCGCGCGATGGACGGCTCGTCCCTGCTTCCGTATGCCTCGGCGTTCACGAACAACACGGTCGTCGTCGATCCGGGCTGCCGCTTGCGCCAGTATACGGCCGGCAAGATGGGCATCAAGAACCTCACGCTCGGCGCGGCGGACGCGACGGAGCCGGTCCTGCTCGACTACCATGTGGCGAGCAACTATGCGAAGACGAACCACAACATCATCGTCTCGGGCACGCTCGAGGTCCTCTCGCCCGTGGCGGTCTGCACGCATTCCGTCCAGACGCCCATTCTCAGCACGCTGCAGCAGACGGCGGGTTCGTACACGGCACTCGTCTACCGCGCGGAGAACACGATCGACGTGACGAAGTTCACGACGATTCCGGGTCCGGACGCGATGCAGGTCAACTACCAGGAGGTCACGATCGTGGGTGGTACCTACGACGGCTGGAAGGCGCTCGTCGCGACGATCACGTCGACGTCGGCGGGGCAGACGCCCGTGGCGGGGACGGACCTCATCTGGAGCGCGGTCGCGGCGGGCGGCGCGTGGAGCGAGCCGCTGAACTGGAACGGCTGCGCGGCGCCGGATGCGGTGGGCGCGGAGGCGCCGTTCCTCGCGGCGACGGCGGCGGCCGTGCCGGTGAACGTGGACGCGCCGGCGACGGTGGGTAGTCTGCAGCTGCGCGGCAGCGCGGCGGCGAACGGCTATGCGTTCTCGGGGAGTCCCCTGGCGCTGGTGTCGCCGACGCGGACCGCGAGCATCCAGGCGCTTTCGGGATCGCACCGCTTTGAGAACGTGGTGAGCGCGAAGGACCGGTTGACGATCGACGCCAAGAGCGGAGCGTCCGTCTCCCTGGCGGAGCTGACGTCTTCCGAAGTCGTGGGGACGTTTGTCGTCAACCGCAGCGCGAACACGGGCGGCGGCGAGGTGACGATCAACCGCGTCACGCATCCCAACACGGTCGCGACGGGCTGTGGACGCACCATCCTCACCGACCTCGAATGGGCGAACAGCGCCGCCTATTCGGTTCCGCTCCAGATCGGACGCGGCACGGCGCGCTACACGGGCCCGAGCATCGAGATCCCGGCGATCCAGGTCAATAACGGCGGCGGCTACGCGGGCGTGCTCGACGTCGCGAACGCGGAGACGACGCTCACGGTCCGGAAGCTCAACGCGGGCGACAGCACGGGCTTCATCAAGATCGGCGCCGGCACGCTCCGCATCAAGGGGCCGTCCACGACGACGAACGTGCTCGGCAACGTCGCCAAGAACCGCAGCAGCCAGGCGACCACGCTGGTGGCCGCGAACGGCGACGCGCCGACGTCGACCTTCCGCTGCGGCAACGTTTCGCAGGGACGCGTGATCCAGGGCACGGTCGGCGACCCGAACGACGCGCCGCGCGTCGAGTGCAGCGACTTCACGATTGGCGTGGACTCAGTCGAGGGCAGCGACTGCGAGTACGTGATGAACAACGGCACGCTCATCCTGGGGTCGTTCTACGTCGACTACTACCACGGCGTGTCGAAGAAGGGGTCCGGCAAGTTCACGCTCAACGGCGGCAACGTGACGTCCGCCTGGGTACGTCTCACGCAGAGCGGCAGCGGCACGATGACCGCCGATCCGAAGGTCGAGGTGAACGGCGGCGTCTGGGACATCGGCGGAAGTCTCGTCATGGGGTACCAGACGATGAAGAAGGCGGGCAACACCGCGACCTGGACGATGAACGGTGGCACGGTCAATGTCGCCAGCACGGCGTACCTCGTCTACTTCGACCAGACGTCCACCGGCGCAGCCAACACAACGGCGGATGGGTACTTCCACATGAATGGCGGCGTGTTCAACTGCAAGTTGAACGTCTGCATGTGCCAGGCGGCGGCGAACAAGGCGTACCTCAATCTGAACGGCGGCGTGTTCGCCCCGCAGTACGTCTACCACGTGCGCGGTCAGAGCTACCTCACGTTCAACGGCGGCGTCTACGCGCCGCACTGCACCGCGGACAACACCGATTCGCTCACGGGCCTCACGGCGGCCTACGTCTCGACGAACGGCGCGGTGTTCAGCGGCGCGAACCTCGCCGCCGGCAGGTCGTTCACGGTCTCGCAGGATCTGCTCACGGATCCGAACCTCGGTGGCGCGGTCGACGGCGGCTTCCGCAAGATCGGGAAGGGGACGGTGATCCTCTCCGGCTCGAACACGTTCACGGGTCCGGTGCGCGTCGAGGCCGGCGTACTGCGCGCGACGCAGGACGCGGCGCTCTCCGACGAGCTCGAAATCCTGCCCACGGGCACGTTCGACGTGAACAACGACGTGAACGGCCGCACGGTCGCGACCGTCCACACGCGCGGAAACGTCGTGAACGGACTTCTGACGGTGAACGGTTCCGTGAAGAAGGACCTCGGCCGCGACGACATCCTGAACGTCTCGGGCGACCTGACGATCGCCGCGGGCACGAAGCTCGATTTCGGCGCGGGAGCCGAGGAGCCGCACTACGGCGACCAGATCGCGCTCGCGTCCGTCACCGGCACGTGCACATTCCCGCCGCGCATGCAGGTGCTCAACGGCGACCGCGTCCGCACGGTGAAGCTGTCGCTCGTCGACGGCATCCTCTGGGCCACCCCCACCTCCGGCGGCACTCAGATCCTCGTGCGGTGAGCGAATCTGCTATAATATCGGTAATTCAAAAATGGTGGAAGGAGAGATTCCATGAACGGAAAAGGACTGATGCTGGTTGCGGCGCTCGCCGCGTGTGGGTGCGCGTGTGCTGCGGACGCGTACATTCAGGGTACGGGCAAGCAGGCGATTCTCACGGACTGCTGTCCGGGCGCGAATTCGCGCGTCGAGGTCGACTTCGCGTTCGACGTGATCGAGATCGGGATGCGCGCGATCGGCGTCGAGACCTCCAATACCGGAAACGCCTTCCAGTTCCTCGTGAACGGCGACAACACCCTGCGCTTCGGCATCGGCAACGTCTGGACGGGCTACTACCCCGGCATTCAGGCCGACACCGCGCGCCACGTCGCCGTTCTGGACGCGAAGGGCGGCACGCTCTCCTACCGCACCGGCGGCGCGACCGTGTGGACGACCGGTATCACGAACGCAACTTCCCGCACGGGGACCTGGCCGCTCGCCATCTTCGGCGCGAACAAGGCCGCCGCCTCGCTCACGACCTACCAGACGAGCGGCAACTACGCGAAGATGAAGCTCTACTCGCTCAAGGTCTACGAGAACAACGCGATCGCGCACTACTTCAAGCCGTGGAAGTCCGTGGACGGCGCGTTCACGGGTCTCAAGGACCTCTGCACGGGCAAGATCTTCGTCAACGGCGCGAACGCCCGCACGCAGTTCGCCTCGGGCGGCGACATCTCGGACGCGCCCGCGTGGGACCTCGACGAGACGCAGCCGACGATTACGCCCGAGGTCGCGCCGACGAGCGGCGACTACGTATTCGATGTGCCATCCGGCACGACGGCCTTCCGCGACGGCATCGACACCGACCTCCGCGTCGTTCTGCAGGGCGGCGGCACGCTCGTGCTCGGCAACAACAACCGCTTCGGCAACACCGTCGTCGTCTCGAACGGCTACCTCGCGGCGGACTGGACGGCGAGCGGACTTTCCGCGACGCATCTCGACCTCGTCGGCCTCAAGAACGACAAGCCCGCCATCTACCGTCCCGTCGGCCCGTCCTTCACCGCGCCCGTCGCCGCGAGCGGCGCTGGCACGATCCAGTTCCGTGGATTCTGCGGCCTCGGCCCCTGGGACCAGAATCTCACCGTCAATCTCCACGGCGACGCGCGCGCCCTCAAGAAGGGTGAAAACGGGTTCTTCAACACGGGCTACACCGAGTTCGACCTCGGGCTCTCCTACGAGCACACCCTCACGTTCGAGAATACGATCGACATGAACAACAAAGACTTCTGCCTCAAGAACCCCTACAGTTCCATGCCGACCTTCATCACGGGCGGCGTGACGAACTCCGCCGGAAAGGCCTCGGACTATGGCAGCACAGCCAATGGCGCAGGACAGTCCGGCAATTTCCAGTACTGGGATGGCACGACCGTCTTCGTCGGCCGCCCCGGTTTCAATTCCTTCTTCTTCCGCAAGGGCGCAAAGTTCACTCCTTATTGTGGCACGGTCATCTTCTCGAACTGCCATATACGCGTGCACAATGACACGGTGTTCGGCAACGCGTCGGATGTCGGTACAAAGCTCACCGTCAAGTACACGGGCACGACGGACCACTATGCGGACAACGCCTGGGACGTCTTCAACCAGCGCAATGCGGAATCGACGCTCGTCGTCGACGGTCCCAACGCCTCCTACAAGCACAACCTGATTCTGTTCCTGGGCTACAGCGGGGGTAATGATACGCTGTACAACACATCCGGACACATCGTCATCACCAACAACGGCACGGTCAAGCTCGGTACGTTCTCCCTTCACAGCGGCTGGGTGAAGCAGTATTCCGGACTGTTCGAGATCCCCGATGCCAACATGGGCTATGGCGACGGAAACGCGGTCAGGATCGGCGGTTTCCGCGATGCATCCACTCCGACCACGGCGGGTCGCGGCAGTGCGGTCTACTATCTGAATGGCGGGCGCTTCATGGTGGGGAACCGCACCGACCTGCACATCGGTTCGGCTGAGACCGGTCGCTTCGAGCAGACGGGTGGCACGTTCGAGACGCACTTGAACACCCATTTGGGCTGCTATGCCGCCGGATACGGTACCTACAATTTGCATGGCGGCGTCTACACGAACGCGACCTCCCTCGAGAACGCGATGGTCATCGGCACGTCCGGCACGGGCGTCCTGCACGTGGCGAAGGGCGGACGATTCATCGCCGCGAACTCGATCAAGATCGGTCAGAATGCCGACGGCGTCGGACACGTGACGCTCGACCCGGACGGCGAGATGACGGTGAATCGCGTGCAGGGCGGTTCCGGCACGGGCGCGTTCGCCTTCAACGGCGGCACGCTGCGCGCGGCGAACGCCACGCAGGCCTCCGCGTTTCTCGCGTCGTCCCTGCCGCGCGCCGTGGTCGGTGCGAACGGTGGAGCGTTCGACACGGCGGGGAAGGGCGACTTCACGTTCGCGAAGCCGCTCGTGGCGGCGACGGCGGCGGAGGCCCCCGAGACGCTCACGCACCGGTGGAGCTTCCGGAACGGTTCGCTCGTCGACCTGGTCTCGGGCGCGACGGCGACGACGGTCGGCACGGTGACGCGTACGGACGGCGAAATCACGCTTGCGGGCGGTCCGATCGGGTCGAGCCAGGTGAAGCTCGGCACGAACCTCATCCCGACGGACGGCCGCGGCTGCACGATCGAGATGTGGTTCACGCAGAAGGGACTGCAGAAGTACTCTCGCCTGCTGCAGTGCGGCCTTACGCAGAACAATCAGATGTTCTTCATCTCCTCGAACCGCGGTGGGGCCAACCACTGGTATCTGAGCTTCGCGGGATCGGAGAACCAGAGCGGACTGTTCGTGCTGCAGAACGACGTGCCCTACCATCTCTCCTTCACGATCCGGAAGCTCGACAGCGGCATCTGGCGAGGTACGGCGACGTTCCGCGACGCCGCGACGGGCGCGGTGCTGGAGTCGCTGTCGAGGGATGCGCCGAGCGGTTGGACGCCGGCGAATCTGAAGCAGAGCGACGGACTCTGGCTCGGCAACGGCGCGTGGGGAGATCCGGACCCGAACGTCGCCTACCGCGAGGTGCGCGTCCACAGCCGCGTGCTGACCGACGCCGAGCTCGCGGCGAGCGTGCTTGCGGGCGCGCGCCGGATGTTCGCCATCACGAAGAAGGGCGCGGGCAGGCTCACGCTCACGGGGGCGAACACCTACGGGTGCGGCACGGCGGTCGAGGGGGGCACGCTCGCGCTCGCGGGCGGGGCGTCCCTGCCGGCGACGGACGCCGCGGTCGCCGCGGGGGCGACGCTCGACCTGAACGGGGCGTCGCAGACGTTCACGCAGCTTTCGGGCTCGGGCACGGTGAAGGACGGCGCGGTGACGGTGAACGGCAAGGTGCTGCCAGGCGGCGAGGGGACGATTGGCGCGCTCACGCTCGACGACGCGACGCTCGTCGCCTCGAATCTCGTGGTCGACGTGGCGGCGAACGGCACGTGCGACCAGATCAACGGTCCTCTCGACGTGACGGGCATGACGCTCACGGTCGCGAATCCCGACGCGATGAACCCCGAGATCTCCTACAGGGTGGTCCAGGGCGCGGCGACGGGCAAGTTCGCGGCGACCGTGCTGCCGCGCCGCTGGGTGGCGACCGTCTCCGAGCGCGGCGTGCGCCTCGTCTTCGGCGGCGGCAGCGTGATCGTGGTGCGCTAGAGCCAACGGGTCATATCTTCGGGGATGGGGGCCTCGAAGGTCAACAGCGTGCGGGAAATGGGGTGCCGAAGCTCCAGGCGCCAGGCGTGGAGAAGCTGGCGCGTGGGCGGAGGGGTGAGCTTGCGGTCCCAGCCGGGGCGTCCGTAGAGGGCGTCGCCGGCGATGGGGCAGCCGAGCGACGAGGCCATGTGCACGCGGATCTGATGCGTGCGGCCCGTTTCGATGCGGCATTCGACGAGGGTGAGGGAGTGAGGGGGCGAAGGCGTGAGCACGCGGTAGTGCGTGATCGCGTTCTTGCCGTTGCGGTCGACGATGGCCATCTTCTTGCGGTCGAAGGGACAGCGTCCGATGAGGTTCTCGATGCGGCCTTCGGGGGGGGAGGGTGTACCGTGGACGAGGGCGAGGTAGGTCTTGTGGATGTTCGCGTGGGAGGCGAACTCGCGGGTGAGGACGTCCATGGCGCGCTGGGATTTCGCGACGACCATGACGCCGGAGGTGTCCTGGTCGAGGCGGTGGACGATGCCGGGGCGCGCGACGCCGCCGATGCCGGAGAGGGTGGGGCAGTGGTGGAGAAGGGCGTTGACGAGGGTACCGGTGAGGTGTCCGGGGGC